>Ga0210401_10000438_pt1 | contig 51358 bp, 47 predicted proteins | sample IncBWH32MmetaG_FD_150866 | JGI IMG/M metagenome (GOLD analysis project Ga0210401, IMG submission 150866) | Forest soil microbial communities from Barre Woods Harvard Forest LTER site, Petersham, Massachusetts, United States - Inc-BW-H-32-M | ecosystem: Environmental > Terrestrial > Soil >...
CGGGCTCTACGGCGTGCTCTCTACAGTCGTTCGCCAGCGCACCTCCGAGATTGGTGTGCGAATGGCTTTGGGGGCTGCGCCGAGGAGCATATTCAATCTGGTGGTCGGCCATGGCTTGCGTTTGACCGCGCTAGGAATCGTGGCCGGAATCGCGGCGGCCCTGGGTCTTACGCGCGCCATAACCACCATGCTCATCGGAGTAAAGCCCACTGATCCGACGACGTTCGCGTCTATCGTGGTAGTCTTTTTCCTGATTGCCGCCCTGGCATGCTGGTTCCCCGCGCATCGCGCGGCACGGCTGGATCCGACGATGGCGCTGCGGGAGGAGTGAGCGCCAGGTTTGACCTATTCGCTCGGTCGGCGGTAGTATAACCACATCGTTTGAAAGGCATTCTACGTATGAGGGCCCTTCCCATTTCCTGTTTTATTTTGGCGGCGGGCACGCTGCTGGCTCAACAAAATTACTCCCCGGGCGATGTCGAAGACGGCCGTCGTCTTTATGTCGCCAACTGTGCTGTCTGTCATGGCCCCGAGGGCGAATCGGTGCCGGGCGTCCAACTGGATCATGGAACGTTCCGGCACGGATCGTCCGATGATGAGGTCGGAGACATCATCCGCAAAGGAATTCCCGGCACGGCAATGCCGCCCCATACCTTCACGGCGTTTCAAGCCAGGTCGGTGGTCGCCTACCTGCGCTTTATGGCCGGATCCCCCTCGCGCGGCCCCGTAGCGACGGGTGACCCCGCTCACGGTAAAGCGGTTTTCGAGAGCAAGGGATGTCTCAGTTGCCACCGCGTCAACGGTAACGGCGCACGACTTGGCCCCGAACTCACCGACATCGGTTCGCTTCGCCGCGCGGCTGAGCTGGAACGCTCCATCCTGGAGCCCGATGCCGAAGTTCTGCCCCAGAACCGCTTCATCCGCGTCGTGACGCGCGATGGCGCGACGCTTAACGGCAGACTGCTGAACCAGGACGCCTTTACGATCCAGCTTTACGATACCAATGACCGGCTGGTGTCTCTGGAGAAGTCGAAACTGAAAGAGTACGCCTTCACCAACAAATCTCCCATGCCGTCGTTCCGGGGAAAGCTGAGCCCGCAGGAACTGTCCGATCTGGTTAGCTATCTGGTCTCACTGAAAGGAATCGACAAGCAATGAATCGCCGTGCGCTGCTGCTCATTTCCGTTACGAGTTCTCTGTTCGCGCAGGTTTCGTTTGATCGAATTATGCGCGCCGATAAGGAGCCGCAAAACTGGCTCACCTATTCCGGTAGCGCCCAAAGCCAGCGCTACAGCACGCTGACCCAGATCACGCCCGACAACGTCAAGAATCTAGAGCTGCAGTGGGTTTATCAGGCGCGGTCGCTCGAGAAGTTCGAGGCGACAGCCTTGGTGGTGGATGGCGTTCTGTACACCGTGCAGGCTCCCAACGACGTGATGGCACTGGATGCCGCGACGGGACGGCTCTTCTGGACCTACTCGTACACTCCGGCGCCCGAATCACGTCCCTGCTGCGGCCGCATCAATCGCGGGCTGGCGATCCTGGGAGACACGCTGTTTATGGGCACTATCGACGCGCACCTGGTGGCGATCGACGCCAAGAATGGCAAGCCGCTTTGGAACACTACCGTGGCCAAGGCGGAATCCGGTTACGCGCTGACGCACGCTCCGTTGGTGGTGAAGGATAAGGTGATCGTCGGAACGGCCGGTGGAGAGTACGGGATCCGGGGATTCATCGCCGCCTACGACGTCCGCACGGGCAAGGAGATGTGGCGGTTCCACAACATCCCCGAACCGGGCGAGGCCGGCCACGAAACCTGGGGCGGCGACTCGTGGAAGACCGGCGGCGGCTCGGTGTGGGTGACCGGCTCCTATGATGCGGCCACCAATCTGACCTATTGGGGCATCGGAAATCCGGGCCCGGATTGGAACGGCGATTCACGGCCAGGCGACAATCTCTACACCGATTCGGTGGTCGCGCTCGACGCCGACACCGGCAAGCTGAAGTGGTATTACCAGTTCTCGCCGCACGACGAGTTCGACTATGACGCCGTGCAAGTCCCGGTGCTGGCCGACATGCAATGGACCGGCAAGGATGGGGTAAAGAGACCCCGCAAGGTGATGATGTGGGCTAATCGCAACGGCCTCTTTTACGTGCTCGATCGCACTAGCGGCGAGTTTTTGCTTGGCAAACCGTTCGTTGAGGTGAACTGGATGAACGGCTTTGATGAGAAGGGCCGGCCGATGCGGGTCACCGGGAAAGTTCCCAGCGCGGAGGGGACGCTCATCTATCCGGGCAACCAGGGCGGGACGAACTGGTATTCGCCTTCCTACAGCCCGCACACCGGTCTGTTCTATATTCCGACCTGGGCGAACTATTCCTCGATCTACGTCAAAGGGAAAGATGACGACTATGTTGAGGGCCGACGATACGCCGGTGGATTTCCGAGGTCGGCCATTCCCTTTGGGCGGGGTGGTCAGAATTTCAGGAAAGAAGAAGAGGGCTATGGCGCAGTCCGCGCGGTCGATCCGGCGACCGGCGAGAGGAAGTGGGAGTTCAAGATGAACGACGTCACCGACGCGGGCATCCTTACCACCGCTTCCGATCTGTTGTTCAGCGGCGGGCGAGAAGGCTACTTCTACGCATTGGATGCGCGTACTGGTGCGTTACTGTGGAAAACGACCGTGGGCGGCGCTGTGGCTTCGGGCACGATGACATATTCGGTGAATGGCCGGCAATATGTTGGCGTCGCCGCGGGCAACTCGCTGTTTACTTTCGCCTTGAAGCAATAACAAGAGGAGGCAGATCCATGCCGAAGTACAATTTCCAGTTAAACGGCCGTTCGGTGTCGATCGAATCCTGGGACCCGGCGCAACCGCTTCTCTACGTATTACGCAACTCTCTGGGCTTGCATGGAGCAAAATTCGGCTGCGGACTCGCCCAATGTGGCGCATGCGCGGTGTTGATCGATGGGAAAGCCCAGCGCTCGTGCGTTTTTCCGGTGCGGCAAGCCGCGGGCCGCGCTGTCTCGACTCTAGAAGGGCTCGGTACACCTGAGAAACCGGGAGTCGTACAAGCCGCTTTCGTCGCCCAGCAGGCCGCGCAGTGCGGCTACTGCACTAATGGCATGATCATGGCGGCGAAGTCGCTGCTCAACCAGACGCCTCGGCCGACACTCGACCAAGTGAAGCAAGGGCTCGCGGGCAATCTATGCCGGTGCGGGACTCACACGCGGATCGTCCAAGCAGTCATGCTGGCAGCGAAGGCGTGAGGAGGGATCATGAACAATATTTCTCGTCGTGATCTTCTTCGAGCCGGCGGCGCGGTAGTGGTGAGCTTTGCTTTGGGATCGCCGAAGCGAGCGGCGGCGCAGGCTTCTGGCGCGGGCGTCGATATTCGCAAGCCGCTGGACCCGCATGAAGTGGACAGTTTTCTCGCGGTACATACCGATGGCTCCGTTACTCTCTACACCAGCCATGTCGACGTAGGCGTCGGGCTTCGTATAGCGATGCGACAGATGGCCGCCGAGGAGCTTGGTATTCCGGTGGAGCGGATCGCAATGGTGGAAGGCGATACAGCTCTTACGCCGGATCATGGTGGAACGGGCGGCAGCACCGGCATCCCGCGCGGTGGCGTGGATGTACGCCAAGCTGCGGCCACAGCACGACAGGCCTTACTCAAATTGGGAGCCGTGCAACTCCAGCGGCCGGCGGCTGAACTGACGATTGTAGACGGTCAAGTACGGCCGTTGGCTGGTGGCGAAGGTGCCGACATCGGCAAGCTCATTGGTGACCGGCGATTCGGGCTTAAGGTAGACAGCAAAGCGTCGCTGCAGGATCCGGCGCGTTACGCGGTGGTCGGCAAACCGCTGCTGCGTCCCGACGTGCCCGAGAAGTGCACCGGCAAGCATGTCTATGTCCAGGATTACTCGCTGCCCGGCATGCTGCATGGCCGAGTGATACGGCCACCGGCGATCGGCGCGAAGCTGCTCTCCGTCGATGAAGGCTCCATACGAGCGATCCCGGATGTTCGCGTAGTGCGTATCGAGAATTTTCTGGGCGTGGTCGCGCCCGACGAATGGGCCGCGGTGCGTGCCGCCCGCGAGCTAAAGGCGACCTGGAGCGAGTGGCAGGGACTGCCCGGTAACGACGGATTGGAGCGCTTCATCCGCGAGGGCGCAGTTGACCGGCATCAGGATCTGGTAAGCCGGGGCGATCCGGCCGCGGCGCTATCCACAACCGACAAGCAGTTTTCCGCGACCTACGAGTGGCCTTTGCAGAGCCATGCTTCGCTCGGGCCGTCTTGTGCTGTTGCCGATGTGCGCGTCGACGGCACGACCGTTTGGACGTCCACGCAAGGGACTCACGGCCTGCGGGCGAACCTGTCGAAGATCTTCGGCATTCCGGTGGACAAGCTGCGAGTCATTTATCTGGACGGGTCGGGCTCCTACGGCGGTAATGGTAATGATGACGCGGCTGCCGACGCGGTGCTTCTTTCGAAGGCCGCCGGAAAGCCGGTGCGCGTGCAGTGGATGCGGCATGACGAACACGGCTGGGACCCGAAAGGTCCGGCGCAGCTTCTCGATTTGCGTGGCGGTGTGGATGCCGAAGGACGGATCGTGGCATGGGAGACGGAGATGTGGCTGCCGACCAGCACACCGGGCAACCGTCCCATCCTGGGCGTGGACGCAGCCGGGATCGCGCAGGCGCACGGACAAGGCGCGGGCCAGATCTCGCAGAACGGCGATCCGCCCTATGCGGCTCCGAATGTCCGGGTCACGGTGCACTGGACCAAAGAGACGCCGCTGCGAATTTCGAATCTGCGCGCGCCCGGCAAAATCGCCAATAGCTTTGCGGTCGAGAGCTTCACCGACGAGTTGGCATCGGCGGCTGGAATCGATCCGGTCGCATTCCGGCTAAAGGGTTTGACGGACCCTCGCGCCATCGAAGTGATTCAGCGCGCGGCCGACATGATCGGGTGGCAGGCGCGGCCCTCGCCCAGCCCGAGCGTCGCGTCAGCGCAGGGTAATTTGCTCACCGGCCGCGGGTTTTCTTATGTGCGCTACAAGCAGGCTGAGAATTACGTCGCGATGGCGATGGAGGTCACTGTCGAGCGCACCACTGGCAAGATCAACGTGCAGCGTGTCACGTGCGCACACGACTGCGGGCTGGTGATCAATCCCGATTCTTTGCGGAACCAGATCGAAGGCTCAATCGTGCAGACGCTCAGCCGCGCCCTGCATGAGGAAGTGAAGTTCGATCGCTCGCGAGTTACCAGTATCGATTGGGCGAGCTATCCAATCCTGACTTTCCCGGAGATGCCGGCCATCGAGGTGGCGCTGATCGACCGTCCCACGCTGCCGCCGCTGGGCGCGGGCGAGGCATCCACGGCGCCGGTCGCCGCCGCTTTGGGCAATGCTGTGTTCGACGCCACCGGGCTCAGGCTGCGAGCGATTCCGTTCACGCCAGCGCGGGTGAAAGCCGGGTTGATGCGAAGTTGAAGCCTAAAGTGCGATTTTGGTCAGTGGCAACGATCGAACGAATTGCGGCATGTCGTCATAGGTCCGGCCGTCCAGCAACCGTCCCGTGCGTTTCTTTTGCACTCCACCCCATTGCTTGAAGAAAAAAGAGATTCCCGATTGTTCGCATTGGTCACGGATCGAAGTGACCCACTCAGAGCGCATCGGTCTGGCGCCCGGCCCAGATTCTCCGCCTACGATAACCCAATCGATGCCAGTTAGGTCCAAATTTTCAAGAGGGCCAAGAAGGGGCTCCAAGGAGAGAAACTTAATTTGGGCCGGAGTTTTCCGCAGGTGATCAATTCGCCGGATGTACTCATGCGATTCGACACTAACTCCCATCCAGACATTACTGGGCCAATCGATTTGATCGGAGAACGCAAGCAGGCGCCCAGACCGTTTCGTAAGAACTTGGAACTGATGCCACGATGCCAAGCGCATGGTGTGAAAGACACGCTGGATGTACGCGAGGGGCACGCCATGATGAAACAGGTCGCTCATCGAATTTACAAAGATCATCTGGGGTATCTTCCATCGGAGGGGTAAGTCCAGAGTTTCTGGGTGAAGCGACAATTGAAACCCATTGGAGTATTTCTTTTGGCCCATGGCTTTCAAGCGAAGCGCCAATCGCTCGGCATAGCAGTTATCACAACCGGGGCTCAAACCATCGCAGCCGGTAGATGGGTTCCATGTCGCCTCGGTCCACTCGATGGATGACTTAGTAGCCATATCCTTAGCTCCTGAAGCTAATCTCGACGGTTTTTGGAAGACTTCGCTTTTTACGGCCCGCTAGGAATCGTCTATCCTCTGCTGGCGGAACAACAGTAATTTTGCCGTCACGTTCCAAGTTTAAGAGTGCATCCCGATAATTGCCTTCCGTGTATTTGGTCTGCGCTTCCTCGCGCAGTAGGCCATCGAACCGAATCTCGCGCCCAGCAAAGACGGCTAGCAGTCGCTCCTCGACTTCATACAATCCACCGAACAAGAGGCCAGGAGCACTTCGATCACGCGGGTTATGCTCGCCCGACCCCACACCCTCAGAGATAGTCGAACTGGCCGATCGCATGATGCTCTTCATCATGTTCGCTGCCCTGCTTTCTTTCGATGCGTAGACGAGATGATGACTAATCCGGCCCTGGTCGCTCCTGAACCTGAAAACGAGAGGAATTGCTCCGGCCTGCGTAATCGCAGATTTGACAGCGGTAATAATGATGCCTTCTCTTTCCGCAGCTCTTCGATTCTGAATTTCATTGCGCAGAGCGTTCGCAGCATCGCGCTCAAAGAATTCATCGATTGATCTATTCATGATTTCAAGGTCAAGCTTCATGTTGATGCGGCTGTAATTAAAAAAAAAGATACAGTCGTTTCCATAGCCGCGGAGAGCCGACGCAACGAGCTTCAGTGATAGCCCTTTGTACCCACACGGATCCAGAAACACCAAGGTCGGGACAGGAAGTTTCGCTAGGATACCCACCCACTGAGCGTTGATTATCCTGTTACGTATAGTGGGCGCGTATGTGAGGGTTTCAATACCCTGTACAGAAGCAATGGTACTTTTCAGCCGCTCGTGTGACTATGGTCTCCCTCATTGAACCAGAGGTGAACCCTTCTACGGAAGCGCTCTTCACGTACCGTTGCCTCACAGACTAGGACAGGAATCGATTTGTGAGCATCCCCGCTGCTGTCCGTATAGACCCCCGGTCCAGCGAATAGGTCCGCATAGCCAACTTTCTCTCGATTTCCGCGAGCCATGACATTGTTATATGCAATGAAATAACCGCTTACAATTTTCTGCTTTACCCGAGAACCTTCTCGGAGCTTGGTGAAGAATGCCTCCTCGACGCCGAGTTTTGTATATTCGGTCACCCGCTTGTCACCACAGTCAGCCGTTCATGCTGGCCGCAAAAACCATTTTAAATAGTTTTTGTCTTAAGTGTCCGGGCTAATGCGAAGCTAACTTATCGCTCCGCCACCACGGTGTAGAGCTTCACGTCCTTCTTACTCAGCTCAAACCTGGCTTGGTGGGTCTTCACCGAGAACTTATGGAATCCGAGTATGCCCAATAAGCTCTGCAAAAACTTAGGCGTTATATACCACCAGGTGTCCGAGTTCTTGTCGGTCGCAATCGGCCGAAAGAACAGGATAGGGCCATCCGCCGCGTGGCCGATGTTTTCATAAAGGTCGGTGACGATCACCTTTTCGCGGGTCGCCTGCGCAAATGAAATCAGAGCCTGCACTGGATTCTGGAGATGCAGCAGAATCGATCCGAAAAACGCGTAATCGAACTGGCCCAGTTCGGCGGGACACTGGTAAGCGGTCCCGCTATAAAGCTTCGCCTTGGACTGCAGGGCCCGATGCGACAGCCAGAAGCTATTCTGCGCCCTGTTCAGCATGTAGCGGCGTTCTTCCACCTGCTGCCGCGGCGTCATTCCGAATCGCTGGTCGAAGTCGGCATAGGGAATCCGCTCGATGATATTGTCGCCATGCTTGAAGAACAGATCGAAGGCCGTGACGTCGGCACCGCGCTTCTCCATCTCGAAGCACAAAAAGCCTGACGCGGTCCCAACATCGATAACGCTTTTGCCGCGGAAATCCTGCTTTCCCAGGTAATTATCGACGTCCTTGCGAAGGTCCCAGTGGCCCGCTTGAAAGCCATATCCAGGCAAATCCATGGCGTGATAGAACGAACAATCGCCCAGATTTTCGATCAGGCGTGGCGGCTGAAATCCCGGTGAGTCAATGAGTCCTGAGTTGTTAACCGGCTGCACGGAACTTGAACCGACAGCGTAGCACACTAGTGCTCAGTTTTCGATTTTCCGGCCAGCTCGCTTCTGCTAGAAAATGAACTTCAGCGCCAACTGAATCTGGCGCATTGTGTAGGCGGTGCCGAGCGTGCTGCCATTATCTCGAATCTGGCCAAAGCTGGACACCGGATTTGTTTGGCTCCCACCCCAGCTTACGTTCGGGTTACCTAATGCCGGATGGTTCAATACGTTGAATGCTTCCACGCGGAACTGCAGAGTCGTTCTTTCGGTGAAGCGGACATTCTTGAACACCGAGAAATCATCCGTCCACGTAGAAGGTCCGATCAAACCATTACGTTGGATATTGCCGAACGTTCCGGGCGCCAGATTTGAGAAGGCCGCGAGATTGAACCACTGGTTCTGGTTCGGGTTGGCGGCGTAGGGACTGATACCGGTGGAGTTCAGCCGGTTCGAATTCGGTTGAATAATCTGGCCGGAGGCATCCCAACTCACTGTATTCAGCGGGCGGCCGCTTTGGGCGGTAAAGATGGTGGTGACCTGCCAGCCACCTACGATTTGATTTGCGAAGCCGCCGCGATTGAGGAAGGCCTTGCCTCTCCCGAACGGGAGTTCATACAAAATAGAAGTCACCAAGCGAAGCGGCGTGTTGAAACCCGAAGGCCCCCACTCGCAGCTCAAGATACAGTAGGGATTTTCCGGGTATTGGTCGCCAGTCGTGCCGCGGATAGCGCTTCCATTATCGAGGGCCTTGGACCAGGTAAATGCAACCAAGGTGGTCAAGCCCGATTTGTATCGCTGGCTGAGCTTGGTGGACAATCCGTTATAGTTGCCGGTGCCCCAACCCTCCGTCAATTCGATACCGGAAGAGTACATCGGGAACGGAACCCGAGTTTGCGCCGCCGCAACTCCAGGAACCCCGGCGTCCATGTTGTATTGGTCCTGGAGATGACGATCCAACACGCCTTGGTAGCCGACCTCGAGCGTGGTGGACTGGCCCAATTGTCTCTGTACGTTGAACAGATACATCATCGACATGGGCGTACCAATGTCTCGCGCGATGGCCCAAGTCAATCCGGGATTGAGCTGCACCGGCAAAATGGCCGTGCTGAAGGAATTCCCATAAGTGAGGGTCGCCGGCGACTGCGTGTTCGGCAGGTCGGTCAAACGGCCAGCCGTGGCGCGGTTCACGTCAAACTTCGAGTTGGCGGTTTCCTGCGAATAGAATATTCCGAACCCCGTGCGGATGGACCATTTGGAAGAAGGACTGTACGCGATTCCGAAGCGGGGCCCAAAATTCTTGTAATCGGTGTTTACCATTCGAGCTCCAAGACGACCGTCCCTGGCGACCGCTACCGGTCCGCCGACTCCCGTGAGGTTGGCGTAGCGGTAATCCAGACCTTGGTAAAAATCGCCGGTACCCGCGCGAACTAAGACCGGATACAAGCTCGGATCCACGTTCGCCTGATGGGGAAGGTTTCCTTGGAACTGGAAGTTCGTCTCGTTGTGCATGGTATCCAGCCAGGGCTGAACCAGTTCCCAACGCAATCCAAGCGTGACGGTCAGCTTGGGTGTCATTTTGTACGTGTCGTCGACATAGAACGCAAGGCTGTTGGCTGTGTCATTCGCTTGGGCGAGTTGCAGCGCCAGGTCTATGCGGTACGGAGAGCCTAGGACGAAATCCGCGGCGGCATTCCCGCCCTTCAAAGTTTGCGGATCGGCGGTGTACTGGCCGTTGAACTGTAGCTGGCTGCGCGTATATTGATTACCGTACTGATTAAAAACGTCGTAGCGATACTCACCCCCGAAGCGGATCGAATGCTTGCCGTGGTTCCAGGAAAAGTTGTCCAACACCTGGGTGGTATGGTCATTGATTACGAAAGGACCGTTCGTGTTGTCGCCCCAGCCGCTCAGGTTATTGGTCGCCAATGCAATACCTGGCACTCCCCAGCTCTGAGGAATCTCCTGCGGAAATGGAAGCCCCAGTTGCGAGACAACGTCGGTCTTGCCGGCTAAGATATCAGCTACGGCATTGAAGATGGAGGTGTATCCAAAACGAAACTCATTCACCTTGCTGGGTGACAAAACAAAGGTATTCGAAACCATGTATTGCTTGGAATTAGTGCCGAGCGTCCCTCCCTGCTGGGGAAGAATGGGCGTAACCGTGTTTTCATTGGTCCAACCGAAGCGTCCGAACCATTGCGATCTCGCGTTTTGGTTGAAGTCTATGCGCTCGGTAACCTGATTCTTGTCAACTGTGATTTCTTCGGGAATCTGGAGGTTGCTGTTCGGATTTACGCTATTCATAGGGTTGATGTTCGGCAGAGGCAGGAACGCGAACAGTTTTTGCGAGGTCGGATCCAATCGATTGGCCGGGATCATATTTCCAGGGAATGGCGTCGCCGTCCAAATCCCATTCGAACCCTTCACGCGGGTGTTTGGATCAAGCAACGCTACGGGATAAGCAGAAAAGTCTCCGTTGCGCCATGCTGCCGTGGGAACGGTGTAATTGTTCTGGTTTGTAAGCCGGCTCTTGAATCCTTCCCAATTCGACATGAAGAAGAGCTTGTTCTTGCCGTTAAACAATTTGGGAATCCAAACTGGACCGCCCAGGTAATAGCCATACTGATTTTGTTTGAAGGGAGCCTTGGCGGGGCTGGTGCCAAGGAAATCGTAGGGCTTCGCATCCAGGTCGCTGTTGCGCAAGAAGTCGTAGGCCGTTCCGTGAAAGTCGTTGGTTCCGGACTTGGTTGACACATTGATCTGTGATGCCTCACGTCCAAACTCGGCGGGGTAAATGCCGGTCTGAACCTTGAATTCCTGAAGGGCATCGATGGAGGGAAGTTGGATATAGAGATTGAAATTAGCATCGAGATCCGAGACTCCGTCCAAGGTGTAGTTGTTCCACACGCCTCGCATGCCGGCGACCGAAATATTCTGATTTACCCGGTCGCCGCCTTGGCGGCTGGATGCGATAGAAGGAGCGGCAAATCCGTATGTCACGTTGGGAGCCAACGCGACCAACTGCAGGAAGTTCCGTCCATTCAGCGGTAGATCGTTGATATTCTTTTCCTCGATCACGGTGCCCACGGTCGCGTTTTCCGTGGTTAGAGTGGCTGCCAAGGCGCTGACCTCGATGGTTTGTGAGGATTGCCCCACGGTCAGTGTGATGTCCACCCGGGCGGTCTGTTGCACTTGAATTTCGACCGTGCTGGTGGTGGTCTGAAAGCCGGGCGCGCTAACCTTAACTTGATAGGTGGCCGGGTTCAGATCCGGAAAATTATAAACCCCGGAATCGTTGGTCGCGGTGGCTCGCGAAACGCTGGTAGCGACGTTGGTCGCGGTTACCGACGCGTTCGGCATAACTGCACCGCTGGGATCCCTGACCTCTCCCGTGATCGATCCAAATGTCTGGCCAAAGGCCAAACTAGCGGACAAGCAGAGTCCGGAAATGAGCAGTACGTGGCGCATTCAGTCTCCTCTTAAGCACACCCTTGCGAAGTGGTAAAAATTTATCACAAGACGTTGATTGATGCAAGGCCCTCGCGGCCCGTCGGCGTCCTATTAGGGTCGTTAGAAAACGTGTATACTACACAGCCGAGGATGGTCGTTATGAAAATTATGCTCGGCCTGTTGGCTGGATTGGTGCTCCTCGCGCCGGCGAACGCGCAGCTCGCTGCGCCTAACGAAGCCGGTGTCGCGATGGGCCACATCCATTTAAACGTCCGCGATGTAGAAGCGCAGAAGAAATTTTGGACCGAGCAATTCGCGGCGGTGCCTTTGAAAAAAGAGGGGCTGCAAGGCGTGAAGATTCCTGGGATGCTCATTCTAATCCGGCAGCAGGCGCCCACGGGCCCCAGCGAAGGAGCCATGATGGATCATGTCGGTCTGAAGGTGCCCAGCACGGCCGAAGTGGTCAAACGTTGCCGCGCCGCCGGCTATGAGATCCAGCGCGAGTTCAAAGGCACGGAAGGTTTTCCGAATGCCTATATAATTGGCCCCGACGACGTGAAAGTCGAGATCCAAGAGGACACGACACAGACAATACCGTCCATGGGTTATCACCTGCACTTCCTCAACAAGGCGGGCGATCAGATTACACTCATGAACTGGTATGCAAAGACCTTCTCAGCAACGATAAAGAAGCGCGGCATGCACGATGCCGCGGATATTCCCGGAATGAATCTTACTTTTGGAATCTCGCGAACTCCGCCTACTACTGGCACCAAAGGCCGATCCATCGATCACATCGGTTTCGAAGTGAAGAATCTGGAAGCTTTCTGCAAGAAGCTCGAGGCCAACGGCGTGAAACTGGACGTGCCGTACAAGAAAATTCCGGCCGCCGGCATCGCCATTGCGTTTCTGACCGACCCGTTCGGCACCTACGTCGAGCTGACCGAGGGTCTGGATCAGTACTGATTCGTCCCGCGATCTTGCCCTCCGGCTCCGACGCGCTACTGCCGCAGCGATTTTTCGCGGGCGGGCAAGAACTCGTCGCCCGATTTCCAGGTAGGCAGCTTGTCCTGATTAGCGACCGTGGTCCCGATTAGGAAGCCGAAGCGGGCGACCTCTTCCATGCCCGCGAAATCCCAATCGTCGTGATATTCGTCAGACGGCTGATGGTAGTGTTTATCGTTGTATTCTTCGAAGACCTTTTCGCCATAGCCGGCCGGTTTACCGTAATAATCGGTGCCCAGGCTGATTGAGAACGAAGGCACGCCGGCGTGCGCTAGCGAGAAGTGATCGGAACGATAATAATGTCCCTGCTCCGGATGAGCTTCCGGCTTGATGATGAGTTCCATGCGGTGCGCGGCTTCCTCCACCACCGGCCAAACGCTAGTGCGATCGGCGCCGCCGACTGAAACATCCTTGGTTCGTCCGAAGGGATAAAAGCCATCGAAATTTAGGTCGAGGGCAGTCTTACCCAATGGCACCACGGGATGCGCGGCGTAATATTCCGAGCCACGGAGGCCGGCCTCTTCGGCGGTGACCGCGGCAAAGATGGCTGAGCGGCGGGGTTTATGCTCGAGCTCCTGCCAGGCTCGCGCCAGCTCGATCAGAATGCCGCAACCTGTAGCGTTATCCACCGCGCCGTTATAAATCGTATCGCCGTTCACCGCCGGTCCAATGCCCAGATGGTCCCAGTGCGCGGTGAAGATCACAGCCTGCGATTTGAGGTTCGGATCGCTACCAGGAACCATCGCTACGACGTTGTGGGACTCGATCTGTCGAATGCTGGTCGGGATATTCGCGCGGATATGGACTCCCAAAGGAATGGGGTGAAAATCGCGTGAGTTGGCCGCTTTCAGTAACTCGTCGACGTTCTTGCCGGCCATGGCGAACAGTTTCTCCCCCGCATCTTGAGTCAACCATCCGGCGAGCGCTAGAGCAGGCTGGCCCGGGGGGAGCTTCAACTGCGGATCTTCCTTTCCCCAGGAGCTTCGCACCACGTCGTAGCCATAGCCGGCGGTGGGGGTGGTGTGAATGATGAGGACCGCTTTGGCGCCCAGGCGCGCGGCCTCTTCGTATTTATAGGTCCAACGGCCGTAATAGGTCAGCGCGCGGCCACCGAAGAACTTCGGATCCTCGGAAGGAGGTTCGTTTGTAAAAAGGACTAGGACCTTGCCCTTCACGTCCACACCCTTGAAATCGTCCCATTGGAATTCCGGCGCGATGATGCCGTGGCCGACGAAGACCGCTTCGGCGTCGAACTGATCAGTGGGCTGTTGCAGCTCGCTGACGCCAACAAAATCGTCCAGCCATCGAAACGATATGGTTTTATTGGCCGCGACAGCGGAGAGCGCCGCACCCGGATCGGTGGTGGCGCCCACCATGGGGACTCTCTGGAAATAGGTACCCTGGTCACCGGCCGGCTTGGCGCCGATTAAAGCGAACTGGGTGGCGATATATTCGGTAGCGAGCTTTTCGCCGCGTGTTCCGACGCCACGCCCCTCCAATAAATCGCTGGCCAGGAATTTTACATGGGCGCGAACGCGCTCGCCGGAGAGGTCGGAGATCTGCGCGAACGTCGCAGCCGCTGCTAGCAGCGAAAGGCTAAATTTCTTGAGCATTTTGTTCCATGATACAGCGTGTTCCAATGTAACTGTTAGCGCGGAATTGAGCGGGTAGCAAACAGCTTGAAACGCGGTCTAACGAGTGGGACGTAATGTTCCAGGAAGGGGATTCATGATTAAGAACAAGACACCGTGATCGTCTTGTTGGGTGTGGCTGTTTCAGGAATTGTTGTTGCCGCCGAAGGGAAGCTGGCTCCCGCCGATACTACTTTCGTTCACAAGGCGGCGGAAGGCGCAATGGCAGAGGTCAAGTTGGGGGAATTTCGCCAGGAGTCGCAGAGCGCGACCGACCCGGATGTTCGACAGTTCGCTACGCAGACCTTGCCGCGGGAGGAGCACCTCCGGTTGACGCAGAATACCAGTTCGCAGTGGAGGTAATGATGCCCGAAAAAAAGACAATCGAACGAGCTCGTGAGGATGCCCGGGAAGGTAAAGCGCCCAGCACGCAGGCCGGAGAGTTCGTACGCGAGGAGATGGATCACATTCGGGAAGGTAAGCATGGAGCCCGGTCGCCGCAACAGGCTATTGCAATCGGCTTGTCGAAGGCGAGACGAGCGGGCGTGAAACTGCCGCCTCCGAAAAAAGGTCGCGTCTCGAAAGAGACGAAAACCAGAGCCGAACGCGATTATGCTAGGGGACAAAGCGGGAGCCATCGGAAGCCATCCGCCAAGAGATCGCGCGCCACGCTGGCCGCTTTAAAGAAAGAAGGCCGGGGAGCTGCGTCGCATGCCGCGTTGTCACGACAGGCTAAGAGGGCGGCGAAGGCGCGGAAGAGCCGCGGGACGGTGGGCCAATCTGGAACCCGATCGAGATCGCGCTGAAGAGTGAAGGCGTTACTTGGGCGCCATGCGAATGGCTCCGTCGAGCCGGATCACCTCGCCGTTCAACATAGGATTCTCGATGATCTGGCGAGCCAGCAGGGCGTACTCGGCGGGCTTGCCGAGCCGTTTGGGAAAAGGGACCATGGCGCCGAGGGCCGTCTTCACGTCGTCGGGCAGCGATGCGAGCAGCGGAGTGTCGAACAGGCCGGGCGCGATGGTGCAGACTCGGATGCCAACGCTCGAAAGATCGCGGGCTAGCGGCAAGGTCAAGCCTACGATCCCGCCTTTGGACGCCGAATAGGCGGCTTGGCCGATTTGTCCATCGAAGGCCGCGACCGACGCGGTGTTGATGATCACGCCGCGCTCGCCGTCGGAATTGGTAGCGTTGGGGGCAATTACCCAGGCGGCGAGCCGCGCGACATTGAAGGTCCCGATGAGGTTTACGCGAATAACCTTCGCGAACCGAGCGAGGTCGGCGGGGCCTTCCTTGCCAATGGTCCGCTGCGGATCGCCAATGCCCGCGCAGTTGACGCAGATATGGAGAGCGCCAAAGGCACTCATCGCACCGTTAACGGCTTGCTCGACCTCCGCCGGATCGCTAACATCGGCGCGGGCGTAATGGGCAGCATCGCCGAGCTCGGCGGCAAGAGCGTGGCCTAATTTCTCGTTGAGATCGATAATGATGACCCGGCCGCCGGCAGCTACGATCATCCTCGCGGTGGCCGCGCCCAGTCCTGAAGCTCCGCCGGTGACCAGCGCGACTTTACCTTGAATATCCATTGGGTCCTTGAATGTCCATAGGGTCTTGGACTATCGTACCGAACGACTTGCGACAATTGCAGCATGAGCGCGGATTCCGCTGAAGGACTCAAGATCCTGCCGGCCACCGAGCGCGACGTCGCCGTTATTTTGAGCTTCATCCGCAAGCTGGCTGAATACGAGAAGCTATCGCACCAGGTGGCGGCCACCGAGGAGTTGCTGCGCGATACGCTGTTCGGCGCGCGGCGTGTGGCCGAAGTCCTGATCGCCTATCTGGCGGATGAACCGGCGGGATTTGCTCTGTACTTTCACAACTTCTCGACCTTCCTGGGGCGTCCCGGAATCTATCTCGAAGATCTCTTCGTCGAGCCGGTGCACCGAGGCAAGGGAATCGGGAAGGCGCTTCTGATTGAGATTGCCAAAATCGCTAAGCAGCGCGAATGCGGACGATTGGAGTGGGCGGTGCTGGATTGGAACCGGCCGGCGATCGATTTTTACCGTGGTTTGGGAGCGATTGCGCTGGATGACTGGACGTTGTTTCGCGTGACCGGCGCCGCCCTCGATAATTTACAGCTTTAGTTTGGCCGCGCCCACAATCCGGTGGCTACCGCGAACTTCGACTAACACGACGGCGTGCAGGTTTTCGCGGTTCCAGTCTTCAGAAAGCCGCAGCGGCAGGTCAGACGCGAAATCCGGTGATTTGCGGGCGTCCAAGCGGGCTACCGAGACCAGGCTCCGGACCACGCCGGTGTGAGTCAATCGGCGCCCGACGTTTTCTCCTCTGCGGACGTCGCTCGCCAGGGAATCTTCCGTGATCGCCAGGAGGACTTCGACGTTCTTGATGCCGGCGGGGAAATGGCTGACCGTTAGCGCGAGATCCGAGGCATCTTTCCGCAATAGCGACACGCTCGCGTGAGGGGCATTCGCTGCCCGGCGAATCTCTTGAAGCGCGCGCGGCCCATCCGCCCCGTTGAATTGCGCCTGGCCATTTACTACCATCTGCGGCGTATAAACGTCCTCGATCGAGAAAGCGTAGGCATACTCCTGCTGCCGTTCGGTGTACAGATGGGCGGAAAAGCGATCCTGCCAGCCGAGTTGGTTCCAGTAATCGACATGCTCGCCCAGGACGATGATATCGGCCTCCGGCACCGGCTGGGCTTGTTCAAGACGGGCGAGTAACTGGTCGGCAGGCGGGCAACTCGAGCAGCCTTCGGCGGTGAATAACTCAACAATTACCGGAGTATGAGGGTTAGGGGAAGCGGCAACAAGTATTCCGCAAAAGGCGCTTACCGAAAGAATGAAACAGTATCTCAGATGAACCACTATCTCCAAAGATAAACCAATATCTCAAAGCCTGCGAAATGTGGGCGGCCCGCCATAAAAGACGGACCGCCCGGTGGTGGCAAATGCTAGAAGCGCCGCGTTCGGTGTCTAGATGTATTGAATGGTAATAGTCGCCGTGCCGGTCACGCCAGTCGCGTCGGTTATGGTCAGCGTGATGACATAGGTCTGCTTACCGCCAACGAGCTGGATCAGTGGTGTCGCGGTATTCCCGCCGGGGTAGCTGATGATAGCGCTAGGCGCGTTCGGTGCGATCGACCAAGCGTAAGTCAACGCTCCCGCGTTAGCCGACGTCGACTTGGAGGCATCCAGACTAACCTGATTTACAACGGTCTGGAAAGTATTGGAGGTGTTAGGGCCACCGGGGCCGTTGACCACAATGGTAATACCCGTACCGCCAGTGCCGCCGCCGCCTGTGGTAGGTGGCTGAACGATCGTGAACGTTCCGGTAGCGGATTGTGTATAGGCAACCGCGACCCCAGCGACCGTTTCAATCACGTCGTGAATTTTGGGCGGCGTGTCGGTTGTGTAACCGAATGAGGCAGTGGCAGGCACGCCCTGGTAACTCGCGGTTCCAAACAGAGGCGTGTTGCTCTGAGTGATCAATCCGACGAATTGGACTGCGCTCTTAGTGATATAGATTTTGTCGGGAGTCATCGCCACAATGGCGAGAATGCTACTGCCTGGAACCGTCCCCAGATTCACTGGAGGCGTCGTCCCCGCGGGCTCCAAGAAAAAAGTCGACGTTAAAGTGGACGATTGCGGGTTGTAATTCGTTTGTTCATGAATCTCAAGATTGCCGGACGCGATTGAGGCCAGCACGCTAGCTGGCAGGTTCGACGTCAGGCTCGATTGAGCAGAACTAAGTGTGAGGACTCGCTCCATAGTCAACGCCGTAAGTGTCTGCGCTCCGGCGGGAACCGCGGCCGACAGCAGTCCCAAGATCAATGCAACAGATAACGCACCACCCAAGCTTCGAAGCAATTTCATGTTTTCTCCTTTTTTTCATCACTCGCTGAATGATGACTGGCTCAAACACCCTGTGCAGGGCACAAACTAGCGGGCGCGGGCCGCATAGTACAAATACAATGATTTGACCCACGACGTCAAGGGCTGTTTCACTTTAATCTAACTTATTGCGCAGGAGTATTACGTGTTACAAAGAGGATCGTTCGCGGACGGCGGGCGGGCGGAGCTGGGCTTCTTCCAAGCGTTTAGCCTCTTGGTAAGTAAAAACCATACGATGGATTACAGTTATGTTGGATAGTACTGCAATTACCCAAAGGACCGGGGCCATTCGGTCAAAGAGTGCGCCGATGATGAAAAGTACGACTCGCTCCGGGCGCTCCATGAAACCCACCTTACAACTCGGGATAGTATTCTCGGCGCGAGCACGAGTATAACTGACCATGACGGAGCCGGTCATGACGATAGCGGTCAGGACGACATAGAACGGGCGGCTGATATTTCCGTAGTAAACCAACAAACCCATAAGAAGAGCGAGATCGGAGTAGCGGTCCAGCACGGAGTCGAAGAACCCACCGAAGCGCGTCACGCGATTGGTCTCGCGGGCCACCCGGCCATCGACCATGTCGAAAAGCCCGGCGCCGATTATCACCAGGCCGGCCGCGCGAAAGCGACCTGCAGCCAGCAGCACCGCGGCGGCGATGTTGATCACCAGGCCGAGAAAGGTGAGGACATTGGGATGAATCTTGGAAAGGGCGAGACCATGCACTATGAGGCGGATTACTTTGTTGCACGCGATTCCAATCGCGCGGGTGTATGTCATTATGGGACGGCCCCCCTTCGATTCTAACCCGAAGTTGAATCAGTCAAGTCATGCATCGTAGTCAATTGCAAAATCTCCATTTCGCGCGTGCCCCCTGGGATTAGCACCTTCACGGTCTCGCCCACCTTCTTGCCGAGCAGTGCGCGACCAATGGGCGAGGTCGTAGAAATCTGGCCCTTCGCGACATCGGCCTGTTCGCTGGTCACGAGCTTGTAGGTCATCTCTTCTTCCTTGGTGAGATCGAGTACTTTGACGGATGAACCCAGCCCTACGCGGTCGCGGGGGATGCGGGAGAAGTCGACCATGGACAGTTCGCGGAGCCGCGCGCGCAGCTGGCCGAGACGGGCGTTAACCATTCCCTGCCGTTCCTTGGCGGCGTGGTACTCCGCATTTTCACTCAAGTCGCCGTGTGCCCGTGCTTTGGCGATTTCTCGAGGGAGTTGAATTCGCAATTCGTTTTCGAGCAGTGCGATCTCATCTTCCAGCTTCTTTATAAGTTCCTGCATTTCGAGGCTGTTTACATTATAGGCGTCAACAACAGAAGCGGAGCGGTATTCTGTGAGGGTCGACAACGCGGCGGCCTCGTGCTAAACATCTAGTGAGATGCTTGACGAGACTATGAGGAGGCGGAAATGCGGAAGGCTAAATCTCTAACAATCGCTGGTTTGGTTGCTCTGGGCTTGATACAGATCGCGGCAGCTCAGACCGGCGAAAAAATCTATCGAATCGGTGAAGAAGGCGTCACGCCGCCAAAGGTCCTGTCTAAGATTGAGCCGGTTTACACCGACGAGGCGCGCAACGCGAAGATCGAAGGCACTATCGAACTCTCGGTGGAGATCGATGCGGATGGTTTGGCGCAGAATATCCAGGTAGTGCGGAGCCTCGATGAGGGACTCGATCAGAGCGCGATAGCGGCGATCCAGCAATGGCGTTTCAAGCCCGGCGAGAAGAACGGCAACCCCGTTCGTGTTGCCGCGCATATTGAGGTTAATTTCCGCTTGCAGTGACGCCGGCCGTTACGGCGATTGAATGACGACGTCGGTGGAAGCGAGCCCGGACGCGATGGTGAATGTGTTGCCGCCGGCCGCCAGACGAACGCGGATCTGGTATGCGCCAGGGATAGCGTTGTCGATGGACGATACGTCGATTGCGGTTCCGTTCCCGGAAGTGACGGTGACAGTGGGCGGGCCGGCGGCCGCCAGGCCCTGATCGTCATCCGGCCGCACCAAAATAGTCTGCAGCGAACGTGGATTTCCGTTGGTGGGCGCATCCAGGACCGTGACGTGAGTCGCAACACCGGAGGGCACTCCATACCAGTAGGAAACGTTGGCGGCCACGGAATTTTGGGTGCCCTGAATTTGCAGATAACCCTGATACGCACCGGGATTGAGTGCCGAGCCTGTGAAGGTCACTGAAATGGCCTGAGACTGGCCGGGATTGAGCGCAATGCTATTAGAGGAAAGCGTGGGAACCGGACCGTTGCCGATGGGCTGAACGTTAATCGAGAAAGTATCGCTCGCGGAGCCGATGTTGGTGATGGTGAGAGTGCTGGTCTGGTTTACCGATCCCGAACTGGCGCCAAAGCTGAGAGACGCAGGGGCAGCGACGATGTTGCTGTTGAGCGCATTCAACACATTTAGAAAACCCGCACCCGATTGTTGAATGGTGAGTGGCGCGCCCGAATCGCGAACGATGGGAACAGCGCTGTTCACCAGCAGCGACCGGTACTGGCTGAAACCGAGACCCGGCCGGGCCGCTTCTATCAGAGCCGCTGCACCCGCAACCATCGGAGCCGAAAAGCTGGTGCCGCTCTCGACCACGAAACTGGCGTTCAGCGAGGCCGTGTTGACCGGTTCACCAACGGCGACCATGTCCGGCTTGACTCCAAGATCGCTGTTAGGACCTTGACTGGAGAATGAACTGAGGCGATTGGGACTGACGGCGACAGGCTGCAGATTGAAATCGATGGTCACCTGGAATGAGCCACCGGCCAACTGTTGTTCGAGCGACGCGCCATCGTGATAGGTCAATAGAGCCGCGGGAAGACTGGCGGCGCCCACACTCATCGTGAAGGCATCGGGCCGGGCGGCGTCTGTGTAGACGATGACCGCCACCGCGCCCGCCTGTTGGGCGTTATCGATCTTGGTCTCGAAGGTGCACACGCCGCGAAAGATGAGAGCGATCATTCCGGTGAGGCTATTAGGCGGCAGAGAACTACAAGCCTGGTCAGTGGGGTCGAACTGTGTAACGTCGACTAAGGGGGCGGAAATTGGCGTGGTGGTATTCGGGCCGCTGCCGGGATAGGCAGCCAGAGCTGCTCCGGTAGCAGGCTGAAGCATTCCCGCAAAATCGCGATCGTTCCAGGTGCTGCCGACCGTAATGGCATCGGGCGCGACTCCGGGCGAGGCGATGGTATTAGGATCGGAACCGGCGTTGCCCGCCGAGACGGTCACGATCACGCCGCCTGCGGTGGCATTTTCAACGGCCTGTGCTAGAAGGTCGTCAGGGGGGCGCAAAGCGACAGATGAACCAAGGCTGAGATTGATAACGTTCATGCCGTCGGTGAAGGCGTCGTCGATGGCGCTAATGATCCAGTCTTCTTGAGCGCCTGTGGAATCGTCGGGAAAGACCTTGTAGTTGCCAAGAAAGGCTTTGGGAGCAACTCCGGAAATCGGTCCGTTGGGATCGGCCACGGGGGCGCCGGCTACGACCGTGGATGTACCGGTACCATGTCCATCGGTATCGATAGCAGGTGCATTTGTTCCGTCACTATTGAGGGCATAACTACGCGCGACGATGATCTTGTTATTGGTATACGCGACGTCGGAGGCGTGATTGACGAGAGGAAATCCGTTGGGGGGAGTGAGCGAAGGATCTTTTAGGGCGGGGTGTCCCGAATCCATCCCGGTGTCGATCATGCCGATCGCAATGCCGGCTCCGGCGCTCGATTGGCCGCCGATCTGGTTCCAGGCGTCGGGAACCCTCTCTAGGGGGAGTGCATGGTCCAGCGTGCGATAGAACATCCGCACGGGTTGAACTCGCAGTACGCCTGGAATAGATGCTAGGGCGGCGGCGCGCTCGGAAGGAATCCGCACGATCATCGCATTTGTCACTGCGGTGGTTTCTCCGATCACGACGGCGCCGGCGGCTTCGAGGGCGGCTCTCACTTGGAGATGCTGCCGCTTCAACGCGGATAAGCGTGCGCGAAACTCGGGATCAGCCGCACGAACGCGATGGCCGGGGACGGCATGAGTCGCCGCTGGTTCGCCGGCCAGTTGCACGATGAAGCGATCGGGTACGGTGGCTGCGACGGCATAAACGCTGATGAAAACCAGGCACAGAAATTTCATGGGAATCTTATTGGATAAATCGGCGAATCGGCCAAATCCCTATACAGCTGACTGCTTTGGGTTAACCCCCCTGGACACCAAAGGTTGTAGGGCGATGGCCTATCAGTACTAGGGACAAATCGCAGCATTCGACAAAAGGAAGTCGAAATGTTACCATATATTCAGAGGCGCTGAGGCGCCGATTTACCCCCCTTATGGCTAGCAAACCTCCCTTTGCGCAAGGCGCACAGATCGAACACGCCAAGTATGGCTTGGGCTCGGTGCTTTCTTGCACCGAAGAATATATCGTGATCAAATTCGACGATCACGGCGAAAAAAAATTCGTCCTGGCCATCGCCATCACCGCTCTTAAGAAGAGCGACCGGCAGCCGCCGGTGGAAAAACGCCGATCTGCTCGTAAGAAAGCCACTCCAGTAGCGGCGCACTGATGCGCTGTCCTAAAAGAAAGAAGCCCGAATAATTTCTACGCGAGTTGCCATGCGCGACTCGAAAGGTTCATAATAAAGCCCTAAACATTTGGTGCGCGGGTTGTTCACCCGCGCATTCTTCATTAGGGGGCTTGATCCGGGGATGGCGTCGAACGTAGGCTCCGATATCGCGGCGAGATTTGCGGAGATTCATCCAGCCTTCGATCCACAAGCGGCGGTCGTAGAGGCTAATCGTTGTCTCTATTGTTTCGACGCCCCGTGCGCCGCCGCGTGCCCCACGCATATAGACGTACCCCGCTTCATCAAGAAGATCGCGACTGGAAATCTGCGAGGGTCGGCGCTGACGATTCTAGAGGCGAACATCCTGGGCGCGAGTTGTTCGCGGGTTTGTCCGGTGGAGGTGTTGTGTGAGGGCGCCTGCGTGATGCACCGTTACAACCAGCAGCCGATTGAGATTGGAAGGTTGCAGCGTCACGCCATGGACTTCTTTTACGGAAACGGCGCCAAGTTGCCTTGGAAACCAGCCAGCGAGCGGCTCGCGAAGGTGGCATGCATCGGCGCCGGTCCGGCATCGCTGGCTTGCGCGGCGGAGCTCCGAAGACACGGATATGGCGTCACGATTTTCGAGAGCCGTCCACTGGCCGGGGGTTTGAATACATACGGCGTCGCTGAGTACAAGCTGCGGCCGGCGGATAGCCTGCGCGAGGTGGAACTGGTGAAGTCGCTGGGAGTTGAGTTTTTGTTCGGAGTGACTGTGGGCGACAAGATTACAGTGGAGGATTTGGAGCGGGAATATCAGGCGATTTTCTTAGCGATTGGGCTGGGCCCCACCGAGCCACTGAATCTTCCGGGCGAAGACTTGGCGGGCGTTGTGGACGCGTTACGTTTTATCGCCGATTACAAGACCGCGCAGACTATCCCCGTCGGCCGCAAGGTGGCCGTGATTGGGGGCGGCAACACCGCGATCGACGCCGCGAATGCAGCCAAGCGGCTCGGCGCCGAAGAAGTCACCATGGTTTACCGGCGCAGCGAACGGGAGATGCCGGCGTTCCTATTCGAATACGAGCACTCCAAGCTCGAGGGCGTAGAGTTCTGCTTTCAGGCCCAGCCCATCGCGATTCGATCTTCACACTCGGATCCGGGCCGAGTTGGCGGACTCGAGTGTGTGCGCGTGGAACTGGGAGCGCCGGATGCGTCCGGACGCCGTAAGCCGAAGCAGATACCGGGATCGCAGGTTTGGATCGAGTGCGACATGGTTATACCAGCGCTTGGGCAGTCGCGGTTTCTCGAATTTCTGCGACGCTGCCGGGGGATTGAAGTTCGCGACGGGTCGGTGGTCGTGGATCGACAAACCGGCCGCACTTCGAATCCGCGGTACTACGCCGCGGGCGACTGTGTAAACGGCGGACGGGAAGTGGTGGACGCTGTAGCGGAAGGAAAACGAGCAGGAGCTGGAATTGTGAGCTGGCTGGAGGCGCAGAATGGCTGACCTGACCACCGTCTTCGCGGGCGGCATCCGCTGTCCAAACCCGTTCTGGTTGGCATCGGGACCACCGGCAAATTGCGGCGAGCAGGTGGTGCGCGCCTTCGACGCGGGTTGGGGTGGCGCGGTGTGGAAGACGCTGGGCGAGCCGATTGTGAACGTCTCCTCGCGCTATTCGTCGCTGGACTGGAATCGCCAGCGCATGATGGGGCTGAACAATATCGAGCTGATTACGGACCGGCCGCTGGATGTGAATCTGCGCGAGATCAGCGAGGTTAAGAAGCGTTATCCAAAACACGCAGTGATCGCTTCGCTGATGGTGGAATCGAAGCGCGAGGCTTGGCGCCAGATCGTGCGGCAGTCCGAAGACGCGGGCGTCGACGGGCTGGAGCTGAATTTCGGATGCCCGCATGGGATGAGTGAGCGTGGCATGGGCAGCGCGGTGGGCCAAGTACCCGAGTATACCGAGATGATCACGGGCTGGGTGAAGGAAGCCGCGAGAACTCCCGTGCTGGTGAAGCTGACACCCAACATTTCCGATATTCGCATGGTGGCGCGGGCGGCCAAGCGCGGAGGTGCGGATGGGCTGTCGGCGATCAACACCATTAATTCGATAACGGGCATCGATCTGGACACATTGACGCCGCGGCCGGACGTGGGCGGGAAGTCATCGCATGGCGGTTATTGCGGGCCGGCCGTGAAGCCGATCGCGCTGCACATGATTCAACAGATTGGCGCTGACCCGGAGTCGAGGTTGCCCGTCTCAGGCATCGGTGGGATTTCTGGTTGGCAGGATGCCGCCGAATTTATCCTGCTGGGTGCGGGAACCCTGCAGGTGTGTACCGCGGCGATGCATTACGGCTTTCGCATTGTCGAGGATATGATCGACGGCCTGAGCAACTGGATGGACTCGAAAGGATTCCGGACCATCGATGATTTTCGCGGCTTGAGCCTTCCGCGCGTGGTGGAGTGGAAGGACCTCGACCTGAATTATAAGATCGTGGCGCGGATTCATCCGGACAAATGCATTGGCTGCGAGCTTTGTTACACGGCCTGTTGGGATGGCGCACACCAATGCATTCATCTGGACCGTGTCTCCACCGGCAATAGTAACGGCCACACGACCCCGGCCCAAGTGGAAGCGGAGAGCCGGGCAAGAATTACAAGCACGCCGATCCCGAAATTGGATGGCGCCAACGGACCGAGCGGCGGCCCCTATGCGACCCCGCTCGCGCGCATTCCTAGAGTGGACGAAATCGAGTGCGTCGGATGCAACCTGTGCGCGCTGGTTTGCCCGGTGGATGGCTGCATCACCATGGAACAGGTGGATACGGGCCGGCCGCCCGAGACGTGGTCCCAACGAGTGGCGGCGCTTGGCAAGGAAGGGCAGTGCTGATGAGCACGCTGATCCGGAACGGCACCGTGGTGAATGCGGAGTCGAGCGTTGCGGCCGATATCTTGGTAGATGGCGAAAAGATCAAGGAAGTGCGCAAGGGAATCCCGGTGAACGCGGCCGATCGCGTTCTGGATGCGTCGGGACTTCTGGTGATGCCCGGCGGTATCGACGCGCATACGCATCTTGACATGCCGTTCGGTGGGACCACCTCGAGCGACGATTTTGAGACCGGGACTCGGGCGGCGGCATTCGGCGGGACTACAACGATCGTTGATTTTGCGATCCAGGCACGCGGGACCCGCATGCGCGATGCTTTGGACACCTGGTGGAAGAAGGCCGAGCGCCGGGCGTGTATCGACTACGGGCTGCACATGATCGTCACTGACCTGGGCGGCGCGGGTCTTGAGGATATGGACGACATGGTGCGGGAAGGTGTGGCGAGCTTCAAGCTCTTCATGGCCTATCCGAACGTCCTGATGGTGGACGATGCGACTATTTTTCGGGCGCTGTCGCGCACTGCCAAGAATGGCGCGCTCATCTGCATGCACGCCGAGAATGGCGGCGTGATCGACGTGATTATCCAGCGAGCGCTCGCGGAAGGCAAAACCGCGCCCATCTATCACGCGCTCACCCGCCCGATCACGGCGGAAGCGGAAGCGGTTCACCGCGCCATTGCGATGTCGGAGATGGCTGGCGCGCCGGTCTATATCGTGCATCTGTCGTCGGAAGCGGCGTTGAACGAGGTGCGGGAGGCCCGCGACCGTGGGGTGAAAGCGTTCGCCGAAACATGCCCGCAGTACCTGCTGCTGTCGATCGAGGAGCTGGAGCGGCCGAATTTCGAAGGCGCGAAATACGTGTTCACGCCGCCGCTGCGCGAGAAGCAGAATCTGCCGAAGCTGTGGGACGGACTAAAGCACGATCATCTGCAAGTGGTTTCGACCGATCATTGCCCGTTCTGTTTTGAGGATCAGAAGAAGCTTGGCAAAGACGATTTCACAAAGATTCCGAACGGCGGCCCCGGAATCGAGAATCGGCTGCAGTTGATTTATCATCATGGCGTCAACGAAGGAAAGCTTACCCTGAACCGTTTTGTGGAGCTGGTGTCGGCCACGCCGGCCCGGATTTTCGGAATGTATCCGCGCAAGGGAGTTCTGGCAGCCGGAAGCGATGCCGATATCGTGCTGTGGGATCCGGCGGCGGAACATACCATCAGCGCCAAGACGCATCATATGCGCGTCGATTACTCGATGTTCGAGGGCTTCCGGGTCAAGGGAAATGTTCGGACCGTGATGTCGCGCGGCGAAGTGATCGTGGATCAAGTTCAATTCCTCGGCAAAACTGGGCGGGGGCAATATCTCAAACGGGCGGCGCGGGGTGGGGCATGGGCGTAGAATAAAGGCAGAACATGCTGACCAAGTACATCCAGGCAGCTATGAAGCGCGCGCAATACGAGATTCTGGACGACAAGAGCTACTATGGCTCGATAGCCGGATTCGAGGGCGTTTGGGCCAACGAGCCGACGCTGGAAACCTGCCGGGAAGAGCTTCAGGAAGGGCTAGAAGACTGGATACTACTTGGGGTCTCTCTGAACCACGACCTGCCCGTTGTGGAAGGGATCGAGCTGAAATATACCGAAGTAGCGTGATGCCTGCCTTCGGCGCGATGAAGCGAGCCAATTTGATTAGGTTCTACGGCAAGCTGGTTTCAACGGGCCGCGCGCGGGAGGCCGCCACCAGTTCATGCTGAAAGGTAGCCTGCGGCTGACTCTGCCTAACCCACATCGCGGCGATATTAGTTCCACTTTGCTTGGTCGACTGCTGCGCCAGGCTGGAATCGCACGTGAAGAGTGGGAGGCTTTGTAAGCCAGTCGCCCTTGTGCCATCATCCTTGATTAGTGGCCGAAACGCACGACCCGACCCTATTCAACCAGGACCTCGCCCCGATTCCATTCGAAAGGCGCACCTGGGGCCTCTACAATTACGCGTCACTGTGGGTGGCGATGAGCGTTTGCATCCCGACCTACATGCTAGCGTCGGGATTGATCGCGGGCGGGATGAGCTGGTGGCAGGCGATTCTGACCATCCTGCTGGGCAATCTGATCGTGCTGGTTCCGATGCTGCTCAATGCACACGCCGGCACACGCTACGGCATCCCGTTTCCGGTTTTCGTGCGGGCGTCATTTGGTGTGAAGGGCGCGAATGTGCCGGCAGTATTAAGGGCGCTGGTGGCGTGCGGATGGTTCGGAATCCAGACCTGGATCGGCGGACAGGCCATTTTCTCGATGCTGCGGATCGTGTGGCCAGCGGCTAGCGAATTCCCCGCCGGAATCTGGATTTGCTTCCTGGCTTTTTGGGCGCTCAATCTGTATGTGATCTGGCGCGGCATCGATACCATCAAGTTTCTGGAAGGCATCGGCGCGCCGTTCATGCTGGGGATCGGCCTGCTACTGCTGTGGTGGATCATATCCAAAGCAGGCGGCTTCGGCCCGGTGCTGAGCTCGCCGAGTAAGTTCAAGACGACCGCAGAGTTTCTGCACTTCTTCGTTCCCTCGCTGACCGGCATGGTGGGATTCTGGGCTACCGTGGCGCTCAACATTCCGGACTTCACTCGCTATGCGAAATCGCAAAGGGATCAAATGCTGGGCCAGGCACTGGGCTTGCCGTTGGCGATGACACTGTATTCGTTCATCGGCGTGGCGGTGACGTCGGCATCGGTGGTGTTGTTCGGTGAAGCGATCTGGGACCCGGTGGCGCTGCTCGGCCGGTTCCATCAACCTGTTGTCGCGTCGATTGCATTGGTTGCGCTGCTGATTGCCACCTTGAACACCAACGTCGCTGCGAATGTCGTCTCGCCATCGAACGACTTTTCGAACCTAAATCCACGCCTGATTTCCTTCCGCACCGGCGGATTCATTACCGGAGTGATCGGCGTCCTGATGATGCCCTGGAAACTGCTGGGCGATTACAGTGCCTATATTTTCGGCTGGCTCGTGGGGTACTCGGGTTTGCTGGGACCGATCGCGGGCGTCATGATCGCCGATTATTTTATCGTCCGGCGGCGTGAGCTTAACGTTGACGACCTTTACCGCAGAAACGGCGCTTACGAATACGACCATGGCGTAAATTATCGAGCGCTCTTGGCCCTCGCGTTGGGCATCGTCATCGCTCTGCTGGGATTGGTGCTGTCTCCGCTGCGCTGGCTGTACGACTACGCATGGTTTGTGGGATTCTTGGTAGCAGGCGCAGCTTACGTGATCCTGATGCAGCGAGCTCCGGCGCGCGCCGCCAATTTAGTAGGAGAAGAAACATGATTGCTACCGAATCGCCTCTCAAGACCGTTTCGTTCTACGTCAACGGCAAATGGACCAATGCGGAAAGCCGCCCAGTGATGCCGATCACCAATCCGGCTAATGGCCGCGAGATCGCGCAAGTTGCGTATGCATCCGAAGCGGACGTGAACCGAACGGTGGAATTGGCTCACCAGGCTTATTTGAAATGGCGCGACGTACCGGTGGTGGAACGCGTTCAGCCGCTGTATCGCTACAAGGCTTTGCTCGAAAAACACGCCAACGATTTGGCGGCTACGCTGACGGCGGAAAACGGGAAGACGGTGGATGATGCGCGAATGGAAGTGCGGCGCTCCATCCAAATGGTGGAAGTGGCGTGCGGGATGCCGAGCCTGATGATGGGCGATTCATTGAACGATATCGCGGCTGGAATCGACAGCCATACGATTCGCCAACCTATCGGAGTTTGCGCCGGCATCAGTCCCTTTAATTTTCCGGCGATGGTGCCGATGTGGATGTGGCCGTTCGCGATCGCGTGCGGGAACACGTTCATCCTCAAGCCGTCCGAGAAAGTCCCGATGACGCCTACCATGGCGACCGCGCTGCTGCATGAAGCCGGTGTGCCGGAGGGTGTCTTCAATCTGATTCATGGCGATAAAGTGGCTGTGGACGCGCTGCTGCATCATCCGCTGGTGCGCGCGGTTTCATTCGTCGGTTCGACGCCAGTAGCGAAGTACATCTATCAGACCGCGGCGGCGGAAGGGAAGCGCGTGCAAGCGCTGGGCGGAGCCAAGAATCACCTGGTAGTGATGCCGGATGCGGACCTGCCGAAGACCGTGGAGGCGATCATTGGGTCGGCGTTTGGCGCTGCCGGCGAGCGCTGCCTGGCAGGAAGCGTGCTAGTGGCGGTGGGCGAGGTTGCGGATCCCCTCCTGAAGCTGTTGTCTGACAAAGTAGGCGCGATGAAGGTCGGCGACGGCTCCCAACAAGGCATCGACATGGGTCCGCTGGTGACTAAAGATCATAAAGCGCGCGTCGAAGGATACATCGAGAAAGGTGTTGCCGAAGGCGCGAAGCCACTCATGGACGGCCGCAAGACTGCTGGCGATAATGGCGGTTTTTTCCTGGGGCCGACCATTTTCGATGACGTGCGGCCGGAGATGACGATCGCTCGCGAGGAGATTTTTGGACCGGTGCTCTCAGTGATTCGCGTGAAAACGCTCGATGACGCGATCAAGCTGGTGAATACCTCGCGATTCGGCAACGCAACGTCGATCTTCACCAACAGTGGGAAGGCGGCGCGTGAATACTCGTCGCGGGTCGAAGTGGGCATGATTGGCGTGAACGTGGGCGTGGCCGCTCCGATGGCTTTCTTCCCGTTCGCGGGCTGGAAGAATTCTTTCTTCGGGGACCTGCATGCGCACGGTAAGGACGCCGTGATGTTCTACACCGAGCAAAAAGTGCTGATGACGCGGTGGTTCTAGTTCGCTCACGTCGCGCTGTTCTTCCTGGCGGCGTCCAGGCTGCGTCGGTCGAAATCCGAGATGGCAGGATTAGGGCGATCGGACCGTTTGACCGGACGTTGGACGGTGCGCAGGTTATCGATGTTGGCGACAAGTACCTTCTTCCAGGCCTGGTTGACACGCACGTGCACATCAACGAGCCGGGGCGTACGGAGTGGGAAGGCTTCCGGACAGCGACGCGCGCGGCGGCCGCGGGCGGCTATACTACGTTGATCGACATGCCGCTGAATAATCTGCCGGAGACTACGACGGTCTCGAATCTCCGCTTGAAAGAGTCGGCGGCGTGCGGGCAGTGCGTGGTCGATTACGGATTCTGGGGCGGAGTGGTGGCCGCCAATCAGGCGGATGTGAGAGCGCTGGCAGCGGCGGGAGTGCTGGGCTACAAATGCTTTCTGGTTCACCCCGGCATCGACGGTTTCACGATGGTAACGCGCGCGCAGCTCGAGGCAGCCATGCCGGAGGTCGCTGCAACCGGCCTTCCGTTGCTGGTGCACGCCGAGCTTCCCGAGCCGGTCGAAAAAGCTACCGCGGAATTGAATGCTACGCGCCGCGATTGGAAACGCTACTCGACCTATCTTGCGTCGCGGCCGGACGCAGCCGAGGTGGAAGCGATTAGGCTGATGATCGAGCTGAGCCGCAAATATGGACGCCGCGTTCACATCGTGCACTTGTCGTCCGTTGAAGCGTTGCCTTATTTGCGAGCTGCGAGAGCGGAAGGACTGCCGATCACCATCGAAACATGCCCGCACTATCTGTATTTCGCCGCCGAAGACATCGCGAACAGCGCGACGTTATATAAGTGCGCTCCGCCGATCCGGTCGCGCATGAATCGCGAACGGTTGTGGCAGGCCCTCGAGAATGGTGATATCGATCTGATCGCGACCGATCATTCGCCGTGCCTTCCGGAGATGAAGACTCGAGGCGATGGAAGCTTTCTGGAAGCTTGGGGCGGCATCGCGTCGTTGCAAATAGCCCTGCCGGTGGTGTGGACCGAGGCAAGCAAGCGCGGCATTTCAATCACCCAAGTGGCGCGCTGGATGGGCGAGCAGCCCGCCAAGCTCGCAGGCCTGGAGCGCAAGAAGGGCGCGATCCGGGAAGGCCACGATGCCGATCTGGTCGTCTTCGATCCGGACGCAAAGTTTCCGGTAAATGCAGCCCGGCTGGAGCACCGGCATCCCATTACGCCGTACGCTGGTGAAATGCTCACCGGCGCTGTCGAAATGACCTTCCTTCGCGGCGAAAAAGTTTTTGATCGCGGAGCGTTTCGAGGTGAACCGAAAGGTATGCAATGCTTCCGGGCCTGATCGACCTTGCCTCAGAGCTGGTCGGCGGCAAGGCGCTATCCACGAGCGACGACTTTTTTGCGCCTAAGGAAAATCTACTCAAAGCGGACGCTCCGGTCTTTGTGCCGGACAAGTATACTGATCGCGGCAAATGGATGGATGGCTGGGAATCGCGCCGTAAACGCACGCCTGGACACGATTGGTGCGTGGTTCGGCTGGGGCTTCCAGGCGTGGTTCGCACGGTGGATGTAGACACCAGTTATTTCCTTGGCAATTTTCCCGAGCACTGTTCGCTCGATGGCGTCGCGGTTGGGGGCGATCCAGCGGAAAAGGATTGGACACCGCTGCTGACGAAAGTCCGGCTTGCGGGCGGCGGGCACAACTTTTTCGATACCCAGCATCCCGGAACATTGACTCACGTGCGTCTGAATATTTTTCCGGATGGTGGCGTGGCGCGGCTGCGCGTTTACGGCCAAGTGGCTCCCGATTTTAAGAAGCTAAAACGTTCGTCCGAGCCGGTGGATGTCGCATCGGTGGTAAACGGAGGGCGCGTTCTGGCGTCGAGCGACAACTTCTTTGGCCATGAGCAGAACCTGATCCTGCCCGGCCGTCCGGCGAATATGGGCGGTGGCTGGGAGACGCGGCGCAGGCGCGGGCCGGGTTACGATTGGATCATTGTTCAGCTCGGGGCACGCGCGAAAATTCAGAAGATCTCGGTTGAGACCGAACACTATAAGGGCAATTATCCGGACCGCTGCAGTATCGATGTGTGCGACGCCGCGGGCACCCTGTTCCAGGATCTGATCACCGGCAAAGTTGCCTGGAGAGAAATTGTGCCGGCGGCGAAGCTCGAGGCCAATGCCGTACGGCAGTTTGAAAGCGAACTAAAGGCCGCACCGGCGGCGACCCACGTGCGGCTCAACATTTATCCCGATGGAGGCGTAAGCCGGTTGCGCGTCTTCGGCAAGATCGTAGAGTAAATGAAGATGTTTCAGACCGTCGGCCAACCGGTTCCGCGCAAAGAAGGCCGGGAAAAAGTCACGGGCGAGGCCCAGTACGTCGACGATCTGAAATTTCCCGGCATGCTGCATGGCGTGACGGTGCGCAGTCCGGTGCCGCGCGGCCGAATCCGTGGGATTGAATTTCTGCCGGGCCTGCCGTGGGACGAGTTCACCATCGTCACGGCGAAGGACATTCCGGGCGAGAATATTGTCGCTCTAATTTCCGACGATCAGCCGTATCTGGCGGCCGAATTCGTCAATCATCCAGAGGAGCCGGTTGTGCTGCTCGCACATCCGGATAAATATCTGGTGGAAAAGGCCCGCGGCGCTGTTCTTCTGGACATCGAGCCGTCGCCGGCGATCTTTACTCTCGAAGATTCCCTCGCAAAGAAAGAGATTGTCTGGGGCGAGGACAACATCTTCAAGAGTTTTCTGGTCGAGAAAGGCGCCGTCGATAGCGTTTGGGCCGAGGCCGAGCACATCGTCGAAGGCGAATATCGCACGGGCGCGCAGGAGCAGCTTTATATCGAAACCAATGGAGTCATTGCCGTGGCGAACGCCGACCAGGGCGTGACCATCTGGGGTTCGATGCAGTGCCCCTTCTACATCCACAAGGCTCTGCTAAAGGCTTTCCCGCTTGCGCCGGAAAAAATCCGCGTGATCCAGATGGAGACCGGTGGAGGATTTGGCGGGAAGGAAGAATATCCGTCGATGATCGCCGGCCACGCCGCATTGTTGGCGTGGAAATCAGGAAAGCCGGTGAAGATGATTTACGATCGCGCCGAGGACATGGCCGCGACTACCAAACGGCATCCCTCGCGGACGCGCGTCAAGGCGGCAGTTTCGCGTGAGGGCAAGCTGCTCGGGATCGACATGGATTTCGTCGTCGACGGCGGTGCATACGCCACCTTGTCGTCCGTGGTTCTTTCACGCGGGACCATCCACGCGGGAGGGCCGTATGTTTGCCCGAATGTCCGCATTCGCAGTCAAGCTGTAGCGACCAATGCGCCGCCGCATGGAGCGTTCCGAGGATTCGGCGCGCCCCAAAGCATTTTCGCCCTGGAGCGCCATATGAACAAAGTCGCGCGCGCCCTTGGCCTGACGCCCGAAGAGTTTCGCCGGCGTAATTTCTTGCAGCGGGGCCAGACTACCGCGACCGGTCAGGAAATCCGTGAGCCGGTGAATCTCGAGCGACTGCTCGATCGCGCGCTGGAACTTTCGGATTATCACGCAAAAACGAAGGCGTTCGCGCAGCACAATGAACACTCCGGCATCAAACGCGGAATCGGATTCGCGACCTTTATGCACGGCGCCGGGTTCACGGGATCTGGTGAGCGCTATCTGCAGTCGATCGCCGGCGTCCAGGCGCAGGCTGACGGGCGCGTCCGCATTCTGGTCTCGAGCACTGAGATCGGGCAGGGCACCAACACGATTCTTGCGCAGATCGTAGCCGAAACCTTGGGCATCGATTACGACCAGGTCGAGATCGCGCAGCCCGATACGAGTTTAGTTCCGAACAGTGGACCGACCGTCGCATCGCGAACCTGTATGGTCGTAGGAAAGTTGCTCGAATCGGCTGCGATGGGGCTAAAGCAGACCTTGATCAAAGCCGGATTTCTCGCTGAAAATTATCGTGCCCAGGAATTCGCCGACGCCTGTACACGATACGTCGGTGAGTTCGGGCCACTGAAGTCATTCAGCCAATACCAAGCCCCGCCCGGCATCTTCTGGGATGACGACACCTATCGCGGCGACGCCTACGGCGCGTTCGCGTGGGCGGTGTACGTGGCAGAGGTTGAAGTGGATACGGCGACCTATGAAATCAAAGTGGAGGATTTCGTAGCGCTCCAAGAAGTGGGACGCGTGATTCATCCCGTGCTGGCGGCCGGGCAGATCGAAGGCGGCGTGGCGCAGGGGATTGGCTTCGCGGTGTTCGAAAATGTCGTGTGGAAAGACGGCCGTATGGCCAATAATCAGATGACGAACTACATCATGCCGACATCGGTGGATGTACCACGCATTCGTGTTTATTTCGAAGAAATCCCATATGAATATGGACCGTTGGGAGCCAAAGGTATCGGCGAGCTGCCGATCGATGGTCCCGCGCCAGCCGTGGTCAATGCAATTGAAAGCGCGCTGGGGATAGCCGTGGATCAGATTCCTCTCCTGCCTGAGATGTTGATGGAAGAGGCGGGTGTTGTCTAGAATCACGGTGGAATTCCGAGTGAACGGAGCATCGCACAGAGTGGAGGTCTACCCCATGGAACGTCTGCTCGATGTGCTCCGGGAAAAGTTGAGCTTGACGGCAACCAAGGAAGGTTGCGGCGAAGGCGAATGCGGCGCTTGCTCGGTCTTAGTGGATGGCGACCTCGTGAATAGCTGCCTGATGCCGATTTTGCAAGTGGCCGGTTGCGAGATCTTAACGGTGGAGGGTCTAGCGAAGAACGGACATTTGCATCCTTTACAGGAGGCGTTCGCGAAAACCGGCGGCGCGCAATGCGGCATCTGCACGCCGGGAATGATAATGGCCTCGTATCAGCTTTTGGCGCGATGGCCGAACCCAACCGAGCAGCAGATCCACGAAGGGCTGGCGGGAAATTTGTGCCGCTGCACCGGCTATCAGAAAATCTTCGATGCGGTTCGGCAGGCGAGCGAAGCATGAGGGCGTATGTGCCGGAGTATGATCTGGTGGTGCCAGCCAGCTTGAACGAAGCACTGAGATTGGTGGCGGATCAGGTGCGTCCTATGGCTGGCGGTACCGACTTGATGGTACTGTTTGAAGCGGGCAAATTGCCGTACCGCAAGCTGGTCAGCCTATGGCGAATTCAGGAACTGCGCGGGATCGCGACCAGCGAAACGCACGTTACCTTGGGCGCTCTTACGACCTACACCGAAATTCAACAGAGCGCCATCATGCAGCGCGAGTTCGCCCTATTGGTGAAGGCCGCGAGCTGGACCGGCGCAGTAGCGACGCAGAATCGTGGAACGCTGGCCGGAAATATTGCGAACGCCTCACCCGCCGCGGATTCTCCACCGGCGCTCTTAGCCTATGACGCCGAAATCGAACTCTTGTCAGCTACTGGAGCACGGTGGGTGTCGTACGACGGATTCCACACTGGCTACAAAACCAGCGTGATGCGATCCGACGAGATCATCGGCCACATCCGGCTACCGCGTACGACTGCCGGGTGCCCTCAATACTTGCGCAAAGTGGGAACGCGGCGGGCGCAGGCGATCGCAAAAGTCGCATTGGCTGGCTTGGCGAAGACTAGCGGCGGTATGGTGGAACGGATCCGGATTGCTCTCGCAAGCGTTGCGCCGATGCCGATTCGCTGCGCTCAAACGGAGGATATTCTTGCCGGCCGCAAGCTGGATCGCGCGGTAATCGAGGAAGCGAAGGCGAAAATCGCGTTAGAAATCGCACCGATCAGCGATATCCGCTCGACCCAAGATTATCGCCGCCGAGTGACCGTGAATCTGCTGCAAGAATTCCTGGAAACTTTGCTCGCATGACTTTGAATGAACTGAACGTGTTGCCGCGCTACCGGGCCGAAGATGAGCTGCTGAAGTGTTGTAGTTCGACGGCTTGGGCCCAGTGGATGGCGCGGAGGCGGCCATTTGCCAATCCGGATCGCCTCCTCGACGCGGCTGGCGAGATCTGGTGGCGGCTGGATCCGGAGGATTGGATGCAGGCCTTTCGCGCGCATCCGCAAATCGGCCAGCGTCAATCTACAGCGCACAAATCAACGCAGGCGCAGGCCTGGTCGGCACAGGAGCAGTCGGGAATAGGCCACGCGGACCCTGAAGTAACGACGGATCTGGAAGAGGCCAACCGGGAATATCTGTCGAAGTTCGGCTACATTTTCATTGTGTGCGCCAGCGGAAAGAATGCCGAGGAAATGTTGGCGATTCTCCGATCGCGCCTGTCGAATTCAGCGGAGCAGGAGATCCGCGTGGCGGCCGAGGAACAGAATAAGATCACTTTACTGCGGCTGCAGAAGCTGATGACGGCATGAACGGTATCAGCACCCACGTTCTCAATACGGCCAAAGGCCAACCGGCGCAAGGAGTCCGCGTAACTGCCGAGCGCTTGTCGTCGGACGGAAACTTCGTGGCTGCGGGCGAAGGCATCACCGATGTCAATGGCCGGATTCCGCAATTGCTCGGAAGCGGCGCAGCACTCGAAGCCGGGGTCTATCGACTGACGTTCCATGCCGGCGACTATTTCGGCGACAACGCCGCCTTCTATTCGGAGATCACTGTGCAGTTCCTGGTGCGAGATCCGTCCACGCATTATCACGTTCCACTTCTGCTGAGTCCTTATGGATACACCACCTACCGCGGCAGTTGACCCGGTGCTCGCCGCCGACACCTACGGGAAGTCCCGCGTCCGCCTGATGAAACTCGTGCGGCGGGACGGCCGGCACGATCTCAAAGAAATCACCCTCGAGATCCTATTCCAAGGGGATTTCGCAAGCTGCTACGAGTCCGGCGACAACAGCAAGGTTTTGCCCACCGATACGATCAAGAACACCGTGTACGTGCTGGCGCGCAAACACGAGATCGTCGCGATCGAAGAATTTGCGCAGTGCCTGATCGAGCATTTTCTAAACAACAATCCACAGGTGTCGGAAGTGCGTGTGGAAATGACTGAGCACCTTTGGTCGCGAATCAATTCGACCTCGTTTACGCGCGCGAGCGGGAAGCGGACGGCGGTCGTGACCGGCACGCGCGATGGCATGACGATCGACGCGGGCATCGACGGCTTGCTGATCTTGAGGAGCGCCGGGTCCGGCTTCGAAGGCTATATCAAGGATCAGTACACGACACTCCCGGAAACTAAAGATCGAATCTTTCAGACCGAGCTGGTGGCACACTGGAGATATAAATCACGCTCGCTGGATTTCAACTCTCAATGGGAAAGTATCCGCGCCACGATTCTCGACACTTTCGCAACCCACGACAGCCGCTCGGTGCAGCATACTCTGCATGCCATCGGCAAACAGGTGCTGGCGTCGTTCCCCGATGTCACCGAAATCCAGCTCACCATGCCAAACAAGCACGCGCTGTTGGTGGATCTTTCGCCCTTTGGCCTGGACAATCCGAACGAAATCTTCCTGCCCACGGACGAACCATCCGGCTACATCGAGGCTAAATTGGTGAGACGTTAGGAAATCGGTGCGCCGCTAGTATTGAATTTTATTGGGTGACTTCTCCCACTCGCGAAATGCTACCAGCGCCTGGTCGTGCATGATCTGGATCATCGGAATCTTGCGTGATTGTACCGGCAAGGAGAGCTGATCGTAAATGAACGAATCGTCAAAGCCAATGCGCGCGGCATCTTCCCGCGTGTTCGCGTAATAGACTTTCGCTAGGCGCGCCCAATAGATCGCTCCCATGCACATCGGGCAGGGCTCGCAAGTGGTGTACAGCTCGCTGTCGCGGAGGTCGAAATGGCGGATAGTCTGGCACGCGCTACGAATGGCCACGATCTCCGCGTGCGCCGTGGGATCCTGCGTAGCCGTGACTTGATTCGTCCCGGTGGCGAGAATACTCCCCTCCCGCACCACTAGCGCCGCAAAAGGTCCACCCCAGCCGCCGCGCACATTGTCGAGCGAAAGCTGAATCGCTCGTTCCATAAAGTGATTCACTATTCGACCCGCGTCATGACTACCATAGCAAAGAAGCCATGAAAACTACGCTTACCCCCGAGATTACCGCACCGATTCTCGATTCGATGATACGGGCCAACCAGGCGCATGACGCGCTATTTCCGGGCGAGCCGGCCGAACGGCAGCCGGTCCACACGGTCTACGGAGGCGCGCATTTGTTCAAGGAGGACACAGCGGCTACGCTCGGCTCGATTGCGCTGAAATTGTTGAAGGATTATGCGCCGGACCCCGGGGCGCTCGCATCCTGCATCGGGTTGTCGGCCGGGGATCGTTTGGCGCGCACCGTCTACGAACGTGTGGTCGCCAAGCTGCAACGCGAGCCGGTAGAAGATTATCGCCTCGACTTCGAAGATGGTTACGGAAACCGGCCGGATGCCGAAGAGGATGGTCACGCGGTTTCAACCGCGCAAGCCGTGGCGCGAGGCAAAGACCAGGCCGGGTTTCCTGCATTCGTCGGAATTCGAATCAAACCGTTTACCGAAGCCTTGCGCCAGCGCAGCATCCGGACCCTGGATCTGTTTCTTACCGCGATGTTGTCCGAAGCGCGAAGTGTGCCGTCCGGCTTCGCCGTTACGTTGCCGAAGGTCACGGTGCCCGAACAGGTCACCGCTCTGGTGCGGCTGCTGGAAACGATGGAGCAGCGCCTCTCGATCCAACCAGGGTCGCTGAAAATCGAGCTGATGATCGAGACGCCGCAATCGATCATTGACGGGTCGGGCGCCATCGCGATCCCGAAGTTACTAGAGGCCTCGCGTGGCCGCTGCCGGGGACTGCACTTCGGCCTTTACGATTACACCGCCAGTTGCAACATCACGGCCGAGCATCAAACGATGGTGCATCCGGCCTGCGATTTTGCCCGCCATGTGATGCAGGTCAGCGCCGCCGGGAGAGGCGTCACACTCTCCGATGGGGCAACCAACATCATGCCCATCCCCCGGCATCGTGCGGCGGCAGGCGCATCATTAACCACCGAACAAGTTGTCGAGAACCGCACGGTGGTGCATCGCGCGATACGGCTGCATTTCGAGCACGTGCAGCGTTCGCTCATGCACGGTTACTACCAAGGTTGGGATCTGCATCCCGGGCAGCTTCCCACACGGTACGCTGCCGTCTACTCGTTTTTTCTTCAAAGCTTTGAGTCCTCCGCGGCGCGCCTCCGGAATTTTGTCGAAAAGGCCGCGCAGGCGACACTGGTGGGCGATGTGTTTGACGACGCCGCCACTGGACAGGGGCTCCTCAATTTCTTCTTACGAGGAATCAATTGCGGGGCGTTCACTGAAGAAGAAGCCTGCGCGACGGGGCTCACGCTAGAGGAATTGCGCGGCCGCTCGTTTGTGAAAATTCTCAACCGGCGGCGTAGTAACGCATAATCAGCTACGCGCGTGTCATCGCCAGATACATCATGCCGAACGCCAGGAACGTCACTGCAATCGAGACGCCAGCCAAGGCCCGCAGCAGCGGCTCTTTCCACATCTGGCGCGCGCGCGGAGTGCTGGCCAGCCAGCCCGCGACGAAACCGCCGGCTAATCCGCCGACGTGCGCCCAAAAGTCGACTCCCGGTATGAAGCTTAGAACCAGACCGTAGATCACCCAGCGCATATACAGACTCTTCACCATGGAACCGAGCGCCGAGCGGTCGCTGACACCGAAGGCCAGCATCGCGCCGATGAGCCCGAAGATTCCAGCCGAGGAGCCCACTGAAGGGTGCAACCCCAAATGAGAGCTGGCCCAGAAACCCGTCACGGTCGATACGAAATAGAAGACGATGAGCCGGCTGGTGCCATAAAGCTGTTCCACTTCCGCCCCCAGGTCGAACAGCACCCAGGAGTTCATCAGGATATGAAAAACTCCGCCATGCAGAAAGCCGGCTGTGATCAAGCGCCACCACTGGCCTTGCATCATCGGCGCCGGAAGGCTTGCGCCCCAATTTGTGAGACCCGCCGACGGATTTAGATAATCCGCCAGAAAAAGCGCCGTGTTGATGAGCAGTATCATCACCGTGGTAAAGCGTGCCTGCGGAATGAGTCCCCCCAGGATCTCTCCAGGAGCGCGGCGCTCGATCGCGCGCGGCCCGAGCTTCATTTCGCAGTATGGGCAAACCCGATCGCTGGTTGTCACAAAAGCCCGGCAATTCGGGCACATCCTTCGTTTATCCACTCGACCCTATTGTACAGCCGCGTCTGGAACTCGCGGATTGCTACAATTGAAAATTCCCATGAAAACGGAGAAAGAATATCGGCAAGACATTGTCGACGTCGGAAAGCTGGTTTATCAGAAGGGCTGGGTGGCCGCCAACGATGGCAACATCAGTGTAAGGCTGGAGAACAACCGGATTCTTTGCACTTGCACGGGCATCAGCAAAGGGATGATGACGCCCGGCGATCTGATCGTCTGCGACCTGGATGGCAACAAGCTGGAAGGCTCCCGGGAACGCACTACTGAAATCGCCATGCACCTGACGATTTATCAGATGCGGACCGATATCATGTCCGTGGTTCACGCGCATCCCCCGGTGGCTACCGGATTCGCGGTGGCGGGTCGCCCTTTGACTCAGGCGCTTTTGCCGGAAGTGATCATCGGATTGGGATGCGTTCCGCTGGCCGAGTACGGTTTGCCGGGTACCCCCGCGCTTACTGAAGGCATGCTGCCGTACATCCCGAAGTACGATGCCATTCTGATGGGAAACCACGGGTGCGTGAGCTACGGCGAAGATGTGTACAAAGCTTTTTTCAAGATGGAAACGGTGGAACACTTCGCGCGCATAGCGCTGGTCGCCGAGCTTCTCGGCGGCCCGAAGGTCCTCCCCAAAGAAGAGGTTGATAAACTGTTTGATTCTCGGACGCGGTACGGCGTGACGTCACGAGCCAACATCGAGCCGGGATGTCCGGTGGTCGCCGAGGACATGGAGACACGGCAGGAGCGGTTCCAGGTCACGCGCGAAGAATTGATCGCTCTAGTGGATGAAGCCTTGCGCGCGCGCGGCGTACTGGCATAATGTTAGTCCTGGAGGTCGAATGGGTGAAGCGTTAGGAATGATCGAGACCCGCGGTCTGGTGGCGATGATCGAAGCCGCGGACGCGATGGTCAAGGCCGCCAACGTCCGCATGATCGGCTGGGAAAAGATCGGTTCCGGCTATGTCACGGCGATGGTGCGCGGTGACGTGGCGGCCGTGCGCGCCGCCACCGACGCCGGAGCGGCTGCAGCCCGCCGGGTTGGAGAGCTGATCGCCGTTCACGTCATCCCGCGGCCACATCCGAGCCTCGAAGATGTTTTGCCGATTGGCAAGGCGTCGCACGCGGCCGCCAAGTAGGTTTCGCATGATCCTGGCCCGCGTTGTGGGCACCATCGTCGCTACCCGCAAAGATCCGCGTCTGGAAGGTTTCAAGCTGCTGATCGTGAAGCCGGTGGCGCCCGACGGTAAAGACGAAGCTGGCTATTTGATCGCGGTCGACACCGTCAGCGCGGGTTCCAAAGAAACGGTAATCGTTGTATCCGGCAGTTCGGCGCGAATGGCGGAGGGCTGCAAGGACAAGCCAGTGGACGCGAGCATTGTCGGCATCGTTGATACCGTGACTCTGAACAAGTAGCTATGTTCCTGGGTAGAGTGGTGGGAACCGTTGTTTCGACGATGAAGGATGCGGCTTTAACGGGCCAACGCCTGCTGATCATCCAGCCCTTGAAACCGGATCTTACCGAGACTGCCAAGTGCCTTGTCATGCTGGATGCGGTCGGAGTGGGGCCCGGCGAACTGATCTACTGGTGCCGCGGAAAGGAATCGAGCTTTCCATTTCTGCCCGCCGAGGTGCCGACGGATAACACAATTGTCGGCGTGGTCGACAATTTACATCTGGAGCGAAACCCCTAAATGCTCATCGCGCATGTTATCGGCGAGTTAGTCTCCACCCACAAACACCAAAGCCACGCCGGGCGCAAGGCTCTGATCGTTCAGCCGGTTGATCTGGATGGCTCCAAGCGCGGCGATGCCGTGATCGCCTTCGACGCAGTGGATGCAGGCGTAGGCGATCGCGTGTTGCTTGTCACGGAAGGATTCAGTGCGATGACCAGCGTGGGACGGCCTGAATCACCTATCGACATGGCGGTGGTGGGTGTAATCGACCGCATCGATCTGGATTCGTTGGCTGGAAGGCCGGCGGCGCGGAAATAGACCGATCCCGATCACGATCAACAGCAGCAGTTTGACCACCTCGATCGTTCCGTAGGCGGCATGCAACCTGCCGAACTGCTGGCGCGCCGAAGGATCCCCGTCGACCGGTACAAAGTCGATCGAGCGGCCCTGCCACACGAGTTCCGGTGTGATTTTGAAGTGCTGGAAGATTGTCAGAATCAGCATCGCGCCCGCGAGACCGGCCAGCAGGCGCCGGTTGCCCATAAGAAATAACAAGGCTGCCAACAACAGCCCTAGGACGAGTTGCGCGGTTTCCCAGGTCTGAAAAAAGAGCCGATTTTCTTCGCCAGCCTGATAGCGCAGCAGGAGCCGTGCATTCTCATCGCCTAGAGCCTTGATCATTTTCTCGGCTTGCGGGGGAGGAGACTTCAGTATTTCGCTCACTGTCTGAAAATTCCCGGTGGCGACGAACCCCATGAACAGACTGCCAATAAGGAGTCCGCCCAGCAGAAAAGCTGAGATCCGGCTGTAGTGCATGCTGATTACCCAATTAGTCTATCGCATCGGATTCCGCGGCACTTCAACGCGGATGGCTCGTCAAATGTAATATGCTGCGTGACTTCCGCTTGGCATTCCGTACCCTGGCCTCTCGTCCGGCATTTACCTTCGTAGCCGCGCTGTCACTCAGCCTGGGGATCGGGGCTAATTCGGCGATTTTTAGTCTGATAGACGCACTTTGGTTCCGGCCCATGGCCGTGCCCAAGGCCGGCGAGATCGTCCGTGTCTTTTCTGTAACCGATCAGGATCGCGAGGCAATGCTTTCCTACCCGGAGTATCTGGATTTCAAGCAACAGGCGACGGCGCTACGGCAGCTCGCGGCGGTCGGCGGGCGTGGATTGTCCTTACTTGAAGGAGACAGTCATACACTGGTGACGCTAAACCTGGTCTCGCCGAATTTCTTTACAGCGCTGGGCGTGAAGCCGGCGCTGGGGCGGCTGTTCACGCCACAGGACCAAGCGGACCCCGCGAGTGCGACCACGGTGGTTCTTGGAAATAGTTTCTGGCTCCGGCATTGTGGCGGCGATCCCAAGATTATCGGTCGACAACTTCGGGTTCAACGGGCCAACCAGGTTCTGGTTACGGTGATCGGAGTCCTGCCGCCGAGTTTTCGATCGATTGAGACCAGCGGAGATCGCGATCTATGGTTCTCGGAGCAATCCTGGGCACAGCTTGGCGACGTCAAGGAGTTGGAACAGCGCGGCAGCCGTTGGTTCCGCGTCATCGGACGCCTGGCTCCGGGCGCGGGCGCGAGATTTGCGGACCAACAGATGCGGACGGTTGCACTCCGTATGGAGGAGACTTGGCCTGCGAGCAATCGTGGCCGTCGGGCTACGGTTGTTCCTGATCTCAAGCACCGCCTGGATGAGGCCGGAACCAACGGCTTGGCGCTGCTCGCGATCGTGCTGCTGGTGGTTCTAATCTCGTCGGTGAACGTCGCCAATCTGCTGCTATCGCGGGCCGGATCGCGTGGTAGCGAGATGGCCGTGCGGCTGGCCTTGGGAGCCCGTCGCGGACGACTGATCCGCCAGCTTATGGCCGAGAATATTTTGCTGGGCGCGGCCGGGCTCGTTTTGGGCCTTATCATTGGTTCGATCCTGATCCGGATTTTGCCTGCGCTTATGGTGCAGCCGCCAGGCATTTACGCTGCCCAAGATTTCCAATTCGACTCCCGAGTTTTGATCTTCAGTATTTCGGTTTCCGCCCTGACTATCTTGCTTTTCGGCTTGACGCCGGCCTGGAAATCTACGCGGCCGGATCTGATCCCCGCTCTCAAGGGAGAAGCTGCGTTTGGCGGACGGCGCCGCCGCTGGCCTCTGCGAAATCTGCTCGTCGTTGCGCAGGTGGCTGTGTCCATGACATTACTGGCCTCGGCCGGAGTGCTGGTTCGCAGTTTCGCCAATACGCGCACCGGCGATCTGGGCTTCGGCCGAAAGCCGCTTTTGTTGGTGTGGCTGCAGAGCGACGCCAAGCCCGAGCTGTATCGCGAGGTGATCGAGCGCTTTGAAGCCCTGCCGGGAGTTCGCAGTGTAGCCGCCGCCGTTCGGGCGCCTTTGAGTCTTTCGAGCAACGGCATCTTCCGGCGCGTGACCTTCCCCGGTCGCCCCGAGTTCGCGGATGCGCCTCCTTTCGAGATCAAGTACAACTCAGTGACCGCGAATTTCCTAAGCACCATGGGCACGCCGGTGCTGCGCGGCCGAGGATTCGAACCGCGCGACGAAACCGCCGGCACAAATTCTGTCCTGATTAACGAGCGGATGAGCCAGCGCTTTTGGCCGGGCGAGGATCCGGTCGGCAAGGTCATCCAGATCGGCGGCGCAGAGGGTAAGCCTTTGACGGTCGTCGGGGTGGTGAAGAACGCACCCATTAATTCCATCGGGGAGCCTCCCGAACCGTACATTTATCTGTCGTTTTGGGCGAATTTCGAGCAGGAAATCACCTTTTTTATCGAAACTGACGGCGATGCCACGGGGCTCGCGCAGGCGGCGCGCCGAGCGCTGAAATCAGTCTCAGCCCGCCTGGATCCGCTCACTATCACCACTGAGAATGAATTGATCCGGTTCTCCGCCCAGACCTTCCAGATGACCGCGGAACTGGCCGGCACGCTCGGGTTGTTGGGCCTGATTCTGACGGCGGTCGGACTGTACGGTATTGTTTCTTATGGAGTTAGCCAGCGGACCCGCGAGCTCGGCATCCGGATGGCGCTCGGCGCCGATCGTGGCGACACGCTATGGCTAGTCTTGCGGGAGGTGGCGATGCTCGGTTTAACCGGCATCGTGATCGGCCTTCCAATCGCCTCGACGGGAACTCGGCTTTTTTCCGGACTTCTCTTCGGTGTCGGTCCCTGGGATCTGCCGACCTTTTGCGGTGCAGGCGCGGTGCTGGCGGCTGTGCTATTGACCGCTGGATGGGCCCCGGCGAGGCGCGCGACGGTTATCGAGCCGCTGTCGGCGCTGCGGGTCATTTAGGCCACTGTCGTTCTGGACTCTATAACAGCGCTGGCCCGCCGTCTTGCCGTCCACCAAGTCCGAATGAGCCTTTGCACTTTTCCGAGTTGCGGAACCCTGTGTGACACCGGGGTTAATTGAGGACCAGCCGGGATAGTGGCCGCGTTCGAACGCTGAGCTGCGCAACCCAGGCAAAGGGTCGATAAGCAAAACGTCAGCGCAACGGCAATGGCGCTCGTAAGCGAAATAGGGGAAGCTTTCGTCGAATTACTCCTCGAAAACTGAAAACCTTCTTACGATAACAGGATCACGGGAGATCGACGGGCGTGACGTGGTTGCTGCTTGGTCGGTTTCGGCGAAGCTAAAACTTTCCGATGCTCAAACTAGGCCATTGCCCAAGTGAGCTCCGCTCTGGTCGAGGGTGTTTCCTGCCGTGCGGTTTCCCGCATGACGGGTGTAGCGCGGGAAACTGTCGCGTCCTTGAAGATCGAAGTCGGGGCGGCCTGCGCTGAGTATCAGGACAAGGCCCTCCGCAACCTAAAGTGTCAGCGAGTGCAATGCGACGAAATCTAGAGCTTTGTAGGAGCCAAGGATAAGAACCTACCTGTGGACAAGCAAGGACAGTTCGGGTACGGCAGCGTTTGGACGTGGGTCGCACCTGATGCCGATACGAAGCTCTGCTGTACCTGGATGGTCGGCAACCGTGGAGCGAGCGCGGCAAGCGAGTTTATCAAGGGGTCTTTCGGAGCGATTGAGCAACCGGATTCAATTGACTACTGACGGCCACAATGTCTACGTAAACGCAGTGGAGCACTTTTTTGGCAGCGATATCGACCATGCGATGCTCATCAAGATTTATGGCGCTGATGTGCCTCCTGGGGAAGCGCGGTACAGCCCTGCAGAAGTGATAAGCTGCCGTGCGGTGGATATCACTGGTAAGCCCGATCCGAAGCACGTCTCGACCAGCTACATCGAACGGCAGAACTTGACCGTGCGAATGCACATGAGACGGTTCACCCGTTTGACGAATGCGTTCTCAAAAAAAGCTGGAGCATCATATCGCGGCGATCTCGCTCCACTTCATGTACTACAATTTCGGTGCGAATCCATCAGACGTTGAGTGTTACGCCGGCGATCGCCGCTGGGGTCACAGACCGCATGTGGGACATTGCCGATATCGTCGGACTACTGGAACAGGCGCCACGACGCAAGGGCCGATCACAGCAAAGAGCGAAAATTTGGAAGCTGTCAGCGAAGGGATCAGCATTGGGTTTCTAAGAAGAAGAACTTGGTAAAATACCACTAAGAGAGATCAGCCTAGGCGAAGCGAAGGCGAAACTAACCGAGTACCAGTACAAAAACCTTACAAAAATCGTTGGTCCTAACCGTAAAAACCAACGTCTATCTATTGAGAAACTAGTTTGCGGACGATAACATAGGTTGTTATGCCTTCACAGAACGCTATCTGCTCAACAAATGAACTTGCCAACGCTTTCGTTGGAATAGGCAAGCCGTTGATTCCTGGCCCGGTGTGGACATCGTTCGAGCAATTCCGTATGGCTGGCGCTTCCGGATTGGATGAACTTCCAATTTACGGTGTTGCCACTTTACGGACTAAGGCTGGAACGTTTCGAATACTTCGGGATGCTGACTTTCAAGGCTTGCTGGGGCTCGCCTCGGATGTGTGTCGATTGCAAAAGGGATTGAAACTGATAATGCAGGCTGCAAAGGTTGTAGTGAAACATCCCGATGAAGAGCATGTCCGCCTACTCATTCAGTCGGCATCCCTTATTGCCGAATCACCAGAATTGCCCCAGAGACAAGGTCACGAGTCTTTGTATTTGACACCTTCTGAAGTTGCCGAAGAAGCCAACGACGACTTTGATTTAGAAACCGCCAAGATCCCCAGACCTTGGTAAATGAATAGCCTTGCTGACCTCCAGGTTGCGTTAAGCAACCTGTCTCACAACGAGGATGCTATAGGACATGTTCAAAAGTTTTGCTCAGGTCTCAAAGGCACCGAGGGGCGCATCGCTCTCTTTAATAGTGAGAATGCTATTATACGGCGACCGATTGAACAGCATGTTGCGGCAGGACTTGGATTCAACACGCCGGAGGACGAATTTGTTCTCTTGCAGGGCGATTTGGTCACTACGGAATCAGCATACTTTCTGGGAGAACGAGTAGTTGGCCGCCCCAAATATGCAGTCTTAAACTCCTCTTGCGATTTGGTGCCGGTCGGGCTACCTGCTCCTCCCTCTTGCGGATTGTTGAGATCAAAAAATCCGAACAGCAGGCAAAAGAAAAACTGGGGATGCTTTTGAAGTTTAGCCGTCGCGATTCGATGTACATTCCACCATTACCGGACGATGCTGAAGACGTCGTGGGTAACGTTATTCAATTCGATGGCATGTGCCAAATTAAAACTCCTGATCTTTTGCTGGCAAACCGCCTCGCATCGTTGTCGCTTGTCGGTTGGCGAATCTACGCCTCGTTTGCACGAACCGTGTTGACGCGTGCTAATCAACGGGAAGTGACAATTCGAACGGCTATAGAGCAAGTCAAACAGCCGGAAAATTGATCTTGGGTGGCCGCTTCCGCAATAAAAATGGCCGATGCTCAAACGGACCCACTACCTCTCGTAAGAGCAATTTGACAACCTAACGGCCCTCGGTTATCCTGGAATGAGTTTAGGCGAGTCGTGTCTTCTACTCCCGGTTACCCCTCTCTGTTGTGAGAGTCCGTCCGGGGGTCGGCCCCGAGGTTCTGATCGGAATTTGAGCCGGTCAGGGCATGGGCCTGTCCATAGTAAGTACCCTCGCAGATTTGCAGTTTTTAATTTTTCGCGGCATCGGCCCTTTGCCTGCCGTCGTACGTAAACGAAACAACCCAACGTCTAGAGAGGAAATTCGTGCCGACGTTTAATCAACTCGTGCGAAAAGGGCGCAGGCCGCCGCGTTACAAGACGGCCAGTCCGGCGCTGCAAGCGTGCCCACAGAGGCGCGGAGTCTGTACGCGCGTTTACACCACCACGCCGAAGAAGCCGAACTCGGCCCTGCGGAAGGTGGCTCGCGTGCGATTGACCAACGGGATCGAGGTGACCACCTACATTCCTGGCGTTGGCCACAACCTGCAAGAGCACTCCATCGTGCTCATTCGCGGCGGACGTGTCAAGGATCTGCCGGGCGTGCGCTATCACGTAGTGCGCGGCACTTTGGACGCAGCCGGGGTTACGGACCGCAAGCAGGGGCGGTCGAAATACGGAGCCAAACGGCCGAAAGGACCGGGGAAATAAGATATGCCGCGCAGACGCAGACCTGAACCTCGCGAGATCCTGCCCGATCCGCTGTATAACTCCACGTTGGCTGAGAAATTCGTGAACTCGATGATGTGGGACGGCAAGAAGAATACCTCGCAGCGGATTTTCTACAAAGCCATGGACACCATCCGCGAGCGCACCGCCGATGACCCCTTGAAGCTGTTCAAGAAGGCCGTGGAGAACGCCAAGCCGCTTCTGGAAGTGAAGACCCGGCGCGTGGGCGGCGCCAACTATCAGGTGCCCGTCGAGGTCCCACAGAATCGACGAACCAGCTTGGCAATCCGCTGGATTCTGCAGAACGCGCGCAGCCGTCCGGAAAAAGGCATGCCGGAGAAGCTGGCGAATGAGTTGAACGATGCCGCCAATATGCGCGGCGGAGCTATTAAGAAAAAGGATGACGTGCATCGAATGGCCGAAGCCAACAAAGCTTTCGCGCACTATCGATGGTAGTTAGCGAATAGTAGGTTTTTTATGGCCCGTACCGTACCGATCGACAAAATGAGGAACATCGGCATCATGGCCCACATTGATGCCGGCAAGACGACCACTACGGAACGTGTGCTCTACTATACCGGCCGCACTCACAAGATCGGTGAAGTGCATGAAGGCACGGCCATCATGGACTGGATGGAGCAGGAGCAGGAGCGCGGCATTACCATCACCTCCGCCGCCACCACCTGCGAGTGGCGCGACGTCACCATCAACATCATCGACACGCCCGGTCACGTGGATTTCACCGCCGAAGTGGAGCGCAGCTTGCGAGTGCTCGACGGCGCGGTCGCGGTATTCGATGCTGTCGCGGGCGTTCAGCCGCAGACCGAGGCGGTTTGGCGCCAAGCAGACAAGTACGGTGTTCCCAGAATCTGCTTCATCAATAAGATGGACCGTGTGGGAGCCGATTTCTACCATTCTGTCGACACCATTATCGATCGCCTCAAGTGCCGCCCGGTAGCGATTCAAATCCCCATTGGCGCCGAGGATCAATTCAAGGGCACCATCGATCTGGTCACGATGAAAGCGCGTGTTTGGCGCGACGAAACGCTGGGTGCCGAGTACGATGAAATCGAAATCCCCGCCGACATGTTGGATAAAGCCAAGGCCTATCGCGAGCAAATGATCGAGGCCGTGGCCGAATCGGACGATCACCTATTTGCCAAATTCGTCGAAGGGTCGCCCATCTCAGAAGCCGAGCTGATGCAGGGAATCCGCAAGGCGAGCATCGCGCAAAAGATATTCCCGGTCATCTGCGGCTCAGCTTTCAAGAATAAGGGTGTTCAGAACCTCCTGGACGCCGTAGTCGATTACCTTCCTTCCCCGGTCGATATCCCGCCGGTCAAAGGAACGCTCCCGGATGATCCGGAAGTCATGGAAGAACGCCCCGCGACCGATGACGCTCCCTTCTCGGCGCTGGTTTTCAAGATCATGACCGACCCGTTTGTCGGCCAATTGGCATACATCCGTGTGTATTCCGGACGGCTAGGCGCGAGCGAGTCGATTTTCAACGTTGCCAAGAATCGCAGAGAGCGTGTAGGCCGATTGGTGAAAATGCATGCCAACAAGCGCGAGGACATTCAAGAGATCCTGGCGGGCGATATCTGCGCGGCGGTGCTGAAGAACGTCTCCACCGGCGATACCATTTGCGATGACAAGCATCCGATTCTTCTGGAACGGATCGATTTCCCAGAGCCTGTCATTCAGCTCGCCATCGAGCCCAAGACCAAAGCCGATCAGGAAAAGCTCGGCATGGCGATTCAGAAACTGGTGCAGGAAGACCCGACCTTGCGGGTGAATACCGACCCCGACACCGGGCAGACCATCCTGGCTGGAATGGGCGAGCTGCATCTCGAGATCATCGTGGACCGCATGCAGCGCGAGTTTAATGTCGGCGCTAATGTCGGCAAGCCGCAGGTGGCTTATCGCGAGACCATTCGTAGCACCGCGGAATTCGACTACACGCATAAGAAGCAGACCGGCGGTTCGGGCCAGTATGCGCGTACCAAAATCCGAGTCGAGCCGAACCCTGGCAAGGGATTCGAATTCGAGAACGAGATCAGGGGCGGCTCGATCCCCAAGGAATTTATCCCGGCCGTCGAGAAAGGCGTCCGCGAGTCTCTAGAAGGCGGAATTCTCGCGGGCTACCCGATGGTGGATGTAAAAGCAATGTTGTACGACGGCTCCTATCACGAAGTGGACTCGTCGGAAATGGCGTTCAAGATCTGCAGCTCGATCTGTTTCAAGGAAGCTTGCAGGCGCGCCAAGCCGGTATTGCTCGAACCCGTGATGCGCATCGAAGTCGTGGTGCCGGAAGAGTACATGGGCACGGTGAACGGTGACCTGAGCTCGCGCCGCGGCCGCCTGGAAGGAACCGAGGTCCGCGGTACCACGCAGTTGATCAAGGCGATGGTGCCGTTGTCGGAAATG
>Ga0210401_10000439_pt1 | contig 51251 bp, 41 predicted proteins | sample IncBWH32MmetaG_FD_150866 | JGI IMG/M metagenome (GOLD analysis project Ga0210401, IMG submission 150866) | Forest soil microbial communities from Barre Woods Harvard Forest LTER site, Petersham, Massachusetts, United States - Inc-BW-H-32-M | ecosystem: Environmental > Terrestrial > Soil >...
GATTACGTTTCATACGTCCTCCCGACTGCGGTAGCCTGTATATCCGATTCGGTACGCGGTGTCTAGGGTCCGGGCCGGCCCGGAATACGGGCTAAATCGAGAAGCGATAACCCAATCCGTGAATCGTCAGAACGTGGCGCGGCGTGGCAGGATTCGGCTCCAGCTTCTGCCGCAGCCGGACCACGTGCGCATCCACGGTCCGCGTATTGGGATAGCTCTCGAAACCCCACACCGCGTTAAGAATTGCATCGCGGCTGAGCGCGCGGTCGGCGTTGTTCAGAAAGAACGTCAGGAGATTATATTCCTGCCGAGTCAGGTTTATTTCCTGGCCGCGCCGGGTGATGAGGCGGCGATCCAGATCCACTTCCACCTCGCCAAAACGGACCACTCGCTCGATGGCCGACGCGCGGCGTAACACGGCTCGAATGCGCGCCAGCAGTTCGCGTGGGCTGAAGGGTTTCACCACGTAATCGTCGGCGCCGATTTCAAGCAGCAGTACCTTATCGAGTTCCTCGTCAAGTCCGCTTAGTACGATGATCGGAATACCGGCGTTGGCAGCCCTCAATTGCTTGCACAGCTCGACGCCGCTCATACCCGGCAGCCGGAGATCCACCAGCACCAGTTGAGGCTTCAGGGTAAGCGCCTTTTCAAAGCCGCTCTCGCCGTCGTGCGCGAGAAGGGGCGCAAAACCTTCGCGCTCGAGCATCAGGCTCAGCGCTTCGCAAACGGTTTCATCGTCATCAATGAGAAGAATCTTTGGCATGGCTCCCTTTATGGTTTGTTCGAAACTACCGCTCGCCTAGCGCCGCATTCAGCTTGTGGCAGGCGCGTAGCAAAACACTTCTCGAAAGTTCCTCCGTGATGTTCAGGACCTGACTGACGGTGCTTAAGTCCAGCCCCTGATAATGCCTCAGCTCAAAAACAAGCCGCTCCCGAGGTGAGAGCGAAATGAGGACGCTGCCGGTCTTGCCGCTAGCTATTCCCTCCGCCGTGCGCCCACGATCGCCGCAGAGGTAATCCAAACAGAGCTGGGCCACAATGCCGTAAACGTAGAGGTACAACGAGCACTCGCACTGGAAGGCCGCCAGACGAGCGTGCATCCTAAGCATCGTTTCCGAATAGATTGATTGCGCCGCCGCCTCCGTTCCCGTGATCCGGAGCGCGAGCTGAAGCACTGGCCAGTCGAAGCCGCGTACCAATTGATGGAACGCCTCCGGACTGCCTCGTTGAGCGGCATGGATCAGATTCTTGTCGACCGTTGTGTTCACGCCCGTATTTTTTCGCCCGTTATTCTTCGCCCGTGTTTCTTTGGTAGACGAAGCCCGCGGCGGGCCAGACGCTACTTCTGGAATGGAATCTACATCCCCAGCTAAAACCATGAATACTTGGCACTTTGGTACACTTGTTCCACAGACGGGCAGTCTGGTATCCATCCGCTTGACGAGCGTGCATGTCCGTGGCACCACCCACTCCACGCGTTATTCGCTTCGCCGCATTCGAGGCGGATCTCGGAGCTGGAGAATTGCGCAAGCACGGCCTGAGAATCCGGCTGCCGGAGCAGGCCTTCCGGGTGTTGGCGACATTGCTCGAACGTCCGGGCGACCTGGTGCCCCGATCGGAGCTGCATGCTCGGCTGTGGCCCGATCGCACTTACGTGGATTTCGACCACGGGCTGAACAAGGCAGTCAACCGGCTGCGCACCGCTCTGGGCGATTCCGCCGCGAATCCCCGATTTGTCGAAACCGTCGCGCGTCGCGGCTATCGGCTATTAGCGCCGGTTACGGTGGATGCTTTACCTGGCGCAGTGACAGCGCCGCGCAGAATTCGACTGGCTGTATTACCGTTCGAGAACCTCAGCGCAGATACGGAACAGGAGTTCTTCAGCGACGGGTTGACTGAAGAAATGATCACCGAGTTAGGCCGCCTCAGCCCGTCTCAGCTCGGAATAATCGCGCGTACTTCCGCGATGCAATACAAGCAAAGCGGGAAGCGCATCGATCAGATCGGTCAGGAGCTGAACGTGGATTATGTCCTCGAAGGCAGCGTCCGGCTGGAGCAAAGGCGCGCGCGAATTACCGTCCAACTCATACACGTCGGCGACCAGACTCATTTGTGGGCGCAGAGTTACGACCGCGAACTGGCGGACATTTTTCAGGTCCAGCGTGAAGTGGCCCAACGGGTAGCCAATTCGCTCGCCTTCGAATTGCTGCCGGAGAGTCACGCCCGTAGTGGGCGCGCGGTCCCGGAGGCTTACGAAGATTACCTGCGCGGCCGCTATTTTTGGAACCGCGGCACAGACACCGGCGCGCGGCTGGCAATCGAGCGCTTCGAGCGGGCTCTGGAGAGCGATCCCCGTTATGCTTTGGCTTACTCCGGTATAGCGGATTGTTACGGACGGCTAGTCTGGTTCAGCGCCCTGCCGCCGCTGGAGGCTGGTCCGATGGCGAGGGCCGCCGCGACCCGCGCGCTGGAGATCGATCGGAATTTGGGGGAAGGCCACGCGTCCATGGCGCTGGTGCGCTTTTGGTACGAATGGAACTGGCTGGAGGCGGAGAGAGAATTCCGGCGTGCGACCGAATTGCGGCCCAACTATGCCGACGTGCATAACTGGTATGCGGCTTATCTCAACGTGATGGGCCGATTATCCGAGGCGGCCGCGGAGCAAAAACTCGCCGAAGAGCTGGACCCGCTCTCCCTCACGATCGCGATGAATGCCGCCGACCCGCACTACTTCGCCCGCCGCTATGCTCCCGCGATTGAAAGCTTGAAACTGGTTCTGAGGCGAGAGCCTCGCTTTGCAGGCGCGTACTTCAACCTCGGCCGCGCCTGTGCACAGAGCGGAATGTATGACGAAGCAATTAGCGCTTTCGAGAGCGCGGCGCAGCTTTCAGGCAACCGCCAGGCATCGGCCGCGCTGGCCTTTGCCTATGGACGGGCAGGCCGGGTTGCCGAAGCGCGGAAGATCCTGGCGGAGATGGAGCAATTGGCCGCCGTTCGCTATATGCCTCCGCCCCAGTTGGCGTTGATCCACCTGGGCCTGGGCGAAACGACACAGGCTTTGGATCTCCTGGAGCAAGGCTTCGACCAGAAATCGTACTGGATGATTTATCTCAAGGCCGATCCGGTCTTCGACAGCCTGCGCGCTCACCCGCGCTTTATTCGCTTGCTGGAACGGCTGGGATTCGCTTCTTCCGCGGCATCGTAGTCGTTCAGAACTACTTGAGGTAGGCGCGCAGGGCTGTGACCAGGTCGTCAGCAGCACGCGTTTGGTCCCGGGTTGCCCCCGCATTTCCTGGAAGGACATGGAACCGGATATGGCCCTCGATCACTTCAGCCATCAATGCATCCATAGCGCCGCGGCAAGCGGAAATATTGTGGAGCACTTCGGAGCACTCCCCTTCCTGATCGAGTGTCTTCTCGATGGCCGCGACCTGACCCTTGATTCGGCGAACGCGGTTCAGCAGCCTCTTCTTCTCTTCTACGGTATGAGCCATATGAATACTCTTTCACAAAAATAGTCCAAGAAAATACTTTACAAGCATACCCCGGCGGGTATATCCTGGCGGTGGACGATTGGATCGCTCCACGAAATTTCAAGAGAAAGGAGGCCTTACTTATGCCTGACGGCGGAAGTCGGATGCGCGAAAAGCAGATCGATACCGACTCAGCGGAGCCTCCGTCTCTGACCAGCTCCCTCTGATTCGATAACCTCGCTCTCCGCGCTTATCCCAAGTCTTCTACCCTTGATTCCCCGTGGCTATGGCTATGCGGAAAGAAATGGAGGTGAGCGAAATGCGGATGAAAACAACCAAAGTGGTTCGCGCTACGGCGCAGTTCATTCAGAGATTCCTCGAGGTGCGTCTCCCGATGGATGTAACCGGGCTCCGCACCCGTTGAGGATAGATTTGATCACGGCCTGCTGTTAGAGGCAGGCCGTGGTTCCCTGCATGTGCCGGAACTATCAAGATGAGGCGATTAGGAACCACTCGCGGCAGGCGCGGCCTGGGCCTGCATCTGTTTCATCATTTCTTTCATGGCCTTGTTCATTTCCTGAGGTGTCGGTTCCGCTACGTGCGTCCCGACCATCCAGGCGTAGCCATCCGGATCCACCAAGTTTCCAACACGGTCGCCCCAGAACATGTCCATTACCTGTCCCTGGAGAGTGGCTCCTAGTTTGACAGCTTTGGCGACCAGCTTATCTACATTTTCAGTGGTGAGATACAACGTCACCGGCGATCCGCCGAGCGTCTTAGCGCTGCGAGCGCCACGCTGCGGCATCTCGGGCCCCAGCATTAATGTGGTGTTCCGCAGCGTCAATTCGGCATGGATCGGCTTTCCGTCCGGCCCGTTCATGATTCCTCGCTTGGCAAATCCGAAAGCCTTTTGATAAAAGCTAACCGAAGCTTTGATGTCCGCCACTATCAGCATCGGGGTTATGGCGGTGTATTGTTTCTTGTTTAGGGGGTCGATTTTCTTAGGCATGATTGGCTCCTTCCGAGCAGAAACATTGTATCAGGAGGCAATGCACGCTATAATTTCGACGATGCGATACCGATTAATTGCGCTCACCCTTTCCGCCGCGTACCTCTACGGGCAAACCGCACAGAAGCCCCTGGTCGAGTTCGACATGATGACCTGGGCCGAGGTCAAAAAGGCCATCCACGAAGAGGGCAAGACAACCGTGCTGGTCTATAACGGCGGCACCGAGCAGCGTGGACCGCAAAACGTCAACGGCGGCCACAACTTTATGGCCCAGGCGACCGTCCGTGCGATCGCATTGAAGCTCGGCAACGCGCTTACGGCGCCCGTAATGCCATTCTCGGTGAACGAAGCCAGCGCCGACCTGCCCGGAACCATCGGACTGACCGGCCCGCTTTTCGCCGCCGTCAACGAACAGGTGGCCGAACAGCTCATCAAGAGCGGTTTCAAGAACGTGGTGCTGATGGGCGATCACGGCGGCGGGCAGAAGGAACTGGGCGAAGTGGCGCGGAAGCTGGACGCCAAATATTCCTCGCAAGGAATCCGCGTCGTGTTTGCCGATGAAATGTACGAAAAGGCGCAGGGCGACTACGAGAAATGGCTGGCTGAGAACAAGTATCCGTCGGGCGGCCACGCCAGTGTCATGGACACATCCGAGATGCTGTACCTGGGCGGCGATAAGGGCTGGGTGCGCAAGGACCTGATCCCGACCGCTGTTGGCGATCCAGTGCGGCGCCGCGGGGAAACGCCCGATCCCAACGCCAAACGCGTCAACAACGGAATCACCGGCGACGCGCGGCCGTCTACGCCCGAACTCGGCAAGCGGATCTTCGACATGAAGGTCGACTACGCCGTTCGGCAGATCAAGCAGTTGCTGCCGGGCAACTCGACCAATTAAGTGAAGAGCGCCACTTTAATCGGCGCGGCAGTCATGTTCGTCGGCGTGGCCGCCGCGCAAAGTCCTGAGACCTTCGCCACGGCGGCCTCGCAAGAGGCCTTCGTCACCCGGACTTGTTCCGCCTGCCACAACGACAAGCTGAAATCCGGAAACTTCTCGTGGACCGGCGTGGATTTAGCCCATCCCGACCTCAGCGCCCAATCCTTAGAGAAGGCTATCCGGATGCTGCACGCCGGGATGATGCCGCCGCCGGGGATTCCCAGGCCCGACGCTGCCACCATGAAGGCCTTCGTGGCGTCGCTCGAAACCGGAATCGATCACGCCGCGGCGGTTCATCCGAATGCCGGCGCACCCGCGCTTCACCGCCTTAACCGGACCGAATACCGCAACTCGATCCGCGACCTGTTGAGCATCGACGTCGATGTCGCTTCGCTGCTGCCGGCCGACGACATGAGCCACGGCTTCGACAACATGGCGGATGCCCTCAACGTTTCGCCGGCGTTGATGGAAGGATATATCCGCGCCGCCAGCAGAATTAGCCGCGAGGCGGTTGGGGATCCAGAGGTCGCCGCATCCACGAAGACCTACCACATCCCGCGTGTGGTAAATCAACTGCGGCATGTTGAAGGGGCACCGTTCGGCACGCGGGGCGGTCTGGCGGTGATGCATGATTTCCCAGCCGATGGCGAATACGTCTTCCGAATGTCGCTCTACTATGACATCTGCGGTCCGCTATGGGGCAAGAGTCAGGGCAAGGGACAGCAGATCGAAGTCGCGGTGAATGGCGAGCGCGTGGCGCTGCTCTCGATCGATCCTAATTCCACCTTTACGGACGATCTGGTGACGGTGCCGGTCAAGATCACGGCCGGCCCGAAACGTGTCTCGGCAGCATTCATCCAGAAATCCGAAGGTCCGGCCGAAGACACTGTGATGCCATTTGAGCAGAGCTTGATCGATCTGAACAATGCCGATCTGCCGGGAATCACGTCGCTGCCGCATCTGCGGGAATTGAGAATCGTGGGGCCGAAAAACGTAACCGGGATATCGGACACGCCTAGCCGCCGCAAAATATTCACCTGCCGCCCGACCGCCGGCGCCGATGAAATCCCATGCGCCAAGAGAATCATTTCGACGCTCGCCCGCCAGGCTTATCGGCGTCCCTCTACCGACATGGACCTCGAAGATCTGCTCAGTGTATTCCAGCAGGGCCGCCGCGCCCCGGCGAAAAACGAGGCGCCATTCGATTCTGGAATCCGAACCGTGGTTCAGACTCTGGTCTCCGATCCTGAATTTGTTTTCCGCTTCGAGCACACTCCGCCGAACGTCCAGCCGGGAACGAATTATCGCATCAGCGATCTGGAGCTGGCCGCCCGCCTGTCGTATTTCCTGTGGAGCAGCGCGCCCGACGATCAGCTCATCACGCTCGCGAGCCAAGGAAAGCTCAAGGATGCCGCGGTGCTCGAACAGCAGGTACGGCGTATGCTGGCGGATCCGCGATCCGAAGCGCTGTCGACCGTTTTTGCCGCGCAGTGGCTGCAATTACAGAATCTCAGAGACGTCCAACCGGATGCGTTCCTTTATCCTAACTTCGACCGCAACCTGGCCGATTCGATGCGGCGCGAGACGGAGCTTTTGTTCGACAGCATCGTGCATGAAGATCACAATATCGTCGACCTGCTGACTGCCAACTACACGTTCGTCGATGAGCTGCTCGCGAAACATTACGGCATCCCGAACGTGCTGGGGCCGCGATTTCGCCGGGTTACCGTAACCGATGAAAACCGGCTGGGCATTCTTGGCCATGCCAGCATCCTCACGCTGACGTCGGTGTCGAACAGAACATCGCCGGTCCAGCGCGGCAAATGGGTCATGATCGCGTTGCTCGGCACGGCGCCTCCGCCGCCGCCCGCGACCGTGCCGCCTTTGAAGGAAACTGGTGAAAACGAGAAGATCCAGTCTGTGCGCGAAAAGATGGAGATGCACCGCAAGAACGAGCCCTGCCATTCGTGCCACCAGCTTATGGATCCGATCGGTCTGGCGCTCGAAAACTTCGACGGTATCGGATCGTGGCGCGCCAAGGATGGCGGAATTCCGGTGGACGCATCCGGCCGCATGTTCGACGGGGCCAAACTGGATGGACCGGTCAGTCTCAGGAAGGCGATCCTCAGCCATTCCGACGCGTTCATCGGAACGTTTACCGAAAACTTGCTGGCCTACGCTCTGGGGCGCGTGGTGGATTACCGTGACATGCCGATGGTTCGCTCCATTGAACAAGAAGCTGCGCGCAACAACGATCGTTTTTCATCTTTCGTTTTAGGGATCGTCAAAAGCATGCCTTTCCGGATGAGAAGGGCGGAGGGCATTGATTCGCCCACTGACACAGCAGCCGGGGCCGCACCCCCAGATGCAGTGGTGCACCATTAAGTAGGACAATAGTACGGAATGTTCATCACCAAGAAGCATCTCTCGCGCAGAACGATTCTTCGTGGTGTAGGTGCTTCCCTCGCATTGCCGCTGCTGGATTCGATGGTGCCGGCTCAAACGCCCTTGGCCAAAACGGCCGCTGCCCCGCGATCGCGTCTGTGTTGCATCGAGATGGTCCACGGATCAGCCGGCAGCACGGTGGATGGGTCGAATAAACACTACTGGTCGCCTGAAAAAGAAGGGCCGGATTTCGAGTTCACCCAGACGCTGGAGCCGTTGGCGTCGCTGCGCGACTACATCACAGTGATCAGCGACACCGATCTTCGCCCCGCCGGCGCGTTCGCCGATGCCGAAGAAGGCGGCGATCATTTCCGCTCCAGTTCGGTCTTCCTGACCGCCGCGCATCCCAAGCTGACCATGGGCGCGGACATTTTCTGCGGCACATCTATCGACCAGATGTACGCGCAGCAATTCGGCCAGGACACGCCCTTGCCTTCACTGCAGGTGTGCATCGAGAGCGTCGACGCCTCGGGTCATTGCGATTACGGCTACGCCTGCGTTTACTCGGACACGATTAGCTGGGCCTCGCCCACGCAGCCGCTGCCCATGACCGTCGACCCGCGCAGCGTCTTCGAGAGCCTGTTCGGCGACGGCTCAACTCCGGAAGAGCGCGCGCTTCGCCAGCAAGCCAACGGAAGCGTACTGGATCGCATCATGCACCGTGTGGCTCAGTTACAAAAAGGTCTGCCTGCGAGCGATCGTAGCCGTCTCAACGAATATCTTGAGGATGTCCGCGAAATCGAGCGGCGCATCCAAAAAGTAGAGAGCCACAATCGCAGCGGCATAGCGCGCCAGTTGCCCGCTGCTCCCGTCGGCGTGCCCGACTCCTTCGAAGAGCACGTGAAGCTGATGTTCGATCTGCAGGCCCTGGCCTTCACCACCGACACCACGCGCGTCTCCGCATTCAAGATGAGCCGTGACGTCTGCCAGCGAGTGTACGCGGAAAGCGGCGTGAAAGTGCCGTTCCATTCAGCCTCCCATCATGGTGAAACTCCGGCCAAGATCGCGGACTTCGCCAAGATCAATCGCTACCACGTCAGCCTGGTTCCATACTTTCTTGAAAAATTGAAGAACACGCCCGACGGCGACGGCAATCTGCTGGATCATTCTCTGGTCTTCTACGGCAGTCCGCTGGGCGATTCGAATGCGCACAATCACAAACGTGTGCCGGTCTTTTTGGCGGGCCACGCCTCGGGTAAGGTCAAAGGCAATTTGCACGTGCGATGCCAGGACATGACTCCCATGGCCAATGTTTTGCTCACGGTCATGCACAAGACCGGGATGAACGTCGAGAGCATTGGCGACAGTACGGGCGTAATCGCGATCTAAGGAGCCAGCATGAAAACCTTCATCGGCGGACTTTGTATGGCAGTGCTTCTTTCGGCTGCCGGCGACAGCAGGCTTTCAGATGCAGCCATGCAGGGAGATCGGGACGCGGTGCGTTCGCTGCTAGCGCAAAAAGTCGACGTCAACGCGCCGCAGGGCGACGGTACCACAGCGCTGCATTGGGCCGCATATAAAGATGACGTCGAAATGGCGAAAATGCTGCTCGCCGCCGGGGCAAGTGTGAAAGCTGCCACCCGCATCGGCGCGATCACTCCGTTGTTCATGGCCTCGAAGAACGGCAGCGCGCCCATGATCGAGATCCTGCTAAAGGCCGGCGCAGACGCCAACGCTACCGACGAGCACGGCACTACTGCTTTGATGACCGCTGCGGCGTCGGGCAGCACTGAAGCAGTGAAGCTGCTGATCGACCACGGCGCGGACGTTAATGCCAAAGAAGGCACTCACGGTCAGACCGCGCTCATGTTTGCGGCCGCGCTGAATCGCGACGCGGCCATCAGAATTCTTCTCGAGCACGGTGCTGATCCGAGCATCACCAGTAAGCCAGTCAAGCTTCCACCACCCGGCCCCCGCTTCGACGACGGTAATCCTGTGCCCGAAGCCAAGGAAGAGAAACCTGCGGCAACGGCGGGCAAGGAATCCGCGACCGATCAGAAAGCGGCTTTAGATGCGCTCGCTAGCTCTTTGGGCTTCAAATCGGCGGTGTACACAGCCGGCAAATCCGAAGACGCTCCGGCCGATCTCAAGACGATGGTTCAGAAGCTTTCCGCCAAAGTCGACGAGATGGAAAAACGGCTTCCGGGCGACAAGTCGAAGGGCGAAGACGGCAATAACAGCATGTACGGCATCATCCGCGAGCGCGGCACGCTCGACATGGGCGGCCTGACTGCATTGTTGTACGCGGCTCGCGACGGTCACATGGACGCTGCCAAGGCACTTCTCGAAGGCGGGGCTAACATCAACGAGGTTTCGGCTTCGGAAAAAACCAGCCCACTTGTCATGGCGACAATGAACGGCCATTTCGATTTAGCGAAGCTTTTCGTCGATTGGAGCGCCGATCCGAATCTGGCGAACAATCAGGGGCTCACGGCGCTATACGCCGCGGTCGACTTGCAGTGGGCGCCCAAGGGCTGGTTTCCCGCGCCCGGCGTCGGTCAGGAAAAGGTCACTTACCTCAATTTGATGAAAGTCCTCCTTGAAACCGGGGCCAATCCGAATGCGCGGATCACGAAGAAACTGTGGTTCCGATCTTTCGGCGATCATTCCTGGGTCGACGCTGCCGGAGCGACGGCCTTCTGGCGCGCCGCGCAATCGAGCGACCTCGATGCCATGCGCCTTCTGGTGGACCACGGCGCCGATCCCGACCTGCCGACCACTCATGGAACGACGCCGCTGATGGCCGCTGCGGGCATCGGCTGGGGCTATCACTACAGCATGAACGCGCCCGATTCATGGATGGAAGCGGTCAAGTATTGCGTCCAACACGGAGCCGATGTGAACGCGGCCGATGATCGCGGTTATACGGCGCTGCACGGTGCGGCCTATCTCGGCAATCACGAAATGATCAGCTATTTGATCGAAAAAGGCGCCGACGTGAAAGCCGTCGCCAAGGATAAGAACACCGTCGCCGACATGGCCAATGGCCCTACGCGCTTCGGCATTCCGCACCCGGAAACAGTCGCGATGCTGGAAAAGCTTGGTTCGGCCAACTCGCACAACTGCCGGTCAGACCAGTGCCTGGTCGCGCCGAAGGAAGCCAAGAAGCCTGGCGACAAAAGTCAGTGAGCTCGCATCAATAGTATTCTCTCCGGAAATCCAGCAATTGGCTCAAGTCGGCTGAGAGTGCGCCACGATCCCGGGGCATCAAATGGTTAACGCTCAGAACCGTTTGAATCGCGGATATGGCGCCCTCCATTTCACGACTAATGTATTGGCCCTTGTCCCAGCTTTGCTCCAGTTGTCTGAGTTGGGTGTTGGCACGGTCGAAACGAGCTGGCGAGTTGGTATCCGTTTGCGCTCGAGAAAGATCGGCAGTTATTTTGTCAAACATCGAGTGCGTAAGCTGATATTGATCTTCGCTATAGAAGGTGCTACGCATCTGCTCAGAGGTAGTTTGAGCATTTGCGGTCAGACTGAATAACAGCAAGCTCGTTCCCACGAGAGTACGAACTAAAACGTGCTTCATAACTTACCGCCCAATGATTGGATGCTCTTTCTTTCCCCCTTGCTTCGCTAGATTATGTTAAAAATTACAGACTGGCATGTAACAGAAATGTTGAGAGGAAAGAGATTTACAATGACCAGATTCACTAAAGCCGTGCTAGTCCTTCTCGTTCCGGCGTGGATAACCGCGCAATCCGGGCGAGGTCGAGGCAACAGCCCGTTTCCAGGCGGAACGAATCCGGATGGATCGTTGCGTCCAACTCCGCCGGTTACTCGTCTGTTCACGCAGGACGCCTATACCGAATACGCCATCCTTGCCCCCGGAAGCGAGCAGTTCCGGATCCGCTTTTTGCCCGAGGAAACCAAACCCGGCGCGACCGAGCTGGTCAACGCCACTCGCGGCGGCAGCGAGGGTTCGGACGTCGAGGTTTACGATCCCCGCACCGGCAAGCCCCTGAAGTTTACCTACCAGCACGAGCCCGACGATCCGGAGACTCACGCCATTCACGCCCAGCTTCCGATTCCGGTTCCCGAAGGCGGCATCGGCCGCGTTCTGATCTACAAGACGTACAAGGACCCGCGCACCTACATGATGCACGGCGATGACATCGTCTGGGTGCGCAGCCTCGCGGGCTATCGGCTGGGCGTGCTGTTGCCGCCTGGATTTGGGTTCATTTCATCCAATGTCGCGGCGCAGCTCACTACCACCGCCGATGGCAGGCTGAAGCTGGCCTTTGCGAACCCCAGCGGCCAAAGTAATCCAGTGACGATTCACGCCCGCAAGACCGCGGCGACCTTCGCGGCGCTCCCCTACGCCGACATGTTCTTCGATGACATCAAGACGCTTTACGATCTGGATGCCCCTCAAACTCACACCATCCACGTCGAACAGGTCTACAGCGACTATCGCAAGGGCAGCCGCGCCAAACTGGATTCGCTCGCCTATCTGGCGCTGGACAACCTGAAGGTCATCGACTTGGATACAGCCAAAGCTTTCAGTCCCAAGAAGGAAGGCGCCGCCACTTTTGTTGCGCTGGACGTCCCGATTGTCGATGACAAACAGAGCGCTCACATCAAGATCACCGGCACGCTGAACGACCCCGGCTACAAGCTAGCGAATGGTGATCTGGTATTCGATCGAACCTTGATGGGGCTCCGCAATACCGTGCTGCTGCCGGCCGGGTGGGAAGTTTCGGGCGTGTCGCAATCGGGGACCATTGGAACATTTCAAAGCCGCGCTTTCGTGGCCCTGATTAATCTGAATGCGGAAAACAACTTTAGGGTCGTCATACACGCCAGAAAAACTAATCCCTAACGGGAGCCGCCCCGGCCCACTGCGCGTACTCGCTCGGCCATCATCAAGCTCGATAACTGCTCACGCGCCGCGATCGCCATGCGCGTTCCATCCGGGGCGATGCCGAAAGATTCCGCGGTCGAATCCGTGTCGAAGCCGCCTAGCGGACGGCGCGTTTTGGCGGTGTCCTGACCGGCGGCGAAATCCTGAACGAAAACTCCGCGCACGCCTTTCTCGTCCTGCCCGATAAACGCGATCGCTCTACCGTCCGGCATCCAGCGCGATCTTGGAAAAACATCGCTCAGAATCTCGAAGGGGACAGCCGAGCCGTTGGCCAGACGCAGCACCTTCACCTGGTACGGCTTGCCAGTTACGTTGGGAACATACAAGCAATACTGGCCATCGGGAGACACGTCAGGGACCAGCGTTGGCCCAGCCACCAGACGCGTAGCTTGCGAGCCATCCTTCCGTACTTTCCACACCCCATTCTTAGCCGGATTGCCGGAGCTATACACGATCCAATTGCCATCCGGCGTCGCTGTCGGATTCTCGGCATCCACGCCATCCTGAGTCAACTGGCGCGCGCCACTGCCGTCAGCGGCGGCAATCCAGACTTCGAAATGCCCGCTGCGATTTGAGCTCCAGATGATTTGCTTGCCGTCGGCGGTGAAGTCGGGATCCCAATCCTCCGCCGGGTCGTCTGTAACGCGATGCGAGGCGCCGGTTTTGGTCGAGACTTCCCAGAGATCCAGATTGCCGCTCTGATTCGAAGAAAAGATCACCCACTCGCCGTCGGGTGAATAAGCCGGCTGCCGATCCGTGCTATTGCCCCGGGTAAGCCAGCGGCTCTTCTCGGAGCCTCCATGGACCCCGACTTCGCGAACATTCTGGCGCGGCGATCCCGTTCCGAACACGATCGTCCCCGGACCTGCAACGTCGAAAATAAGACCCGCGTAGGGACTCCAGAATAAGGTTTGAGTCCCGCCCGAAACCAGATTCTGCTGGACTATGCGCCCGGCCGCGCCAGTCAGGCTCACTGACTCCGCTTGCGAATAAAGAAGATCGTTGCCCGACCCATTCCAGGCGATCGAAAGAATCGCAAAGCCCCCGGACGTCGCGCCGATCGTGTGGGATCTTCCGCTCTCCGCATCCACCACAAAAATCGCCGTAGGGCTGCCGGCCTGGATGAAGCTTTGCACCGCTGCAATCGTGTGGCCGTCTGGAGACCAGCGTGGCTGCTTCAATGAGCCGTTTACTGATTGGGCCAACACCGCCGCTCCCTGTGCGTCTGCGCCTACGGTCCAAATTGCGGCGCTCAGCAGCGGTCCTTTCGATATCGAACGAACAAACGCGATCTTGCGGCCATCGGGCGACCAGTCGGCGTCCAGCGCGTCGTCCACGACCTTCGCCTCTGGGCCGCCGGCTATCGGCATCTTGTAGAGCGACGTGAGAGAGCCAACCGTGCGCGAGAAAAGGATCGTCGAGCCGTCGGGAGCGAAGCGCGCGTAGTCATCCGGACCCGACGTTAGCGCCGTCTCCCGCCCGCTGGCCAGGTCTTTCAGCCAGATTCGCGGGCGTCCATCTCGATCGGACGTAAATGCGATGGTCTTGCCGTCGGGTGAGGCGGCCGGCGAGTAATCGTGACCGGAATAAGTCAGGTATTTGAGAATTGGAGCTTCCGGCGCCTTGGCGCGCGTCCACCACACTCCGAATCCGGCCACCGCCAGCGCTCCCACCGCGATGCCGGCGATGAACAACCCGCGCGATCGCTGCGTTGCATGGCTCGACGGAGTGCTGCGCACGGGTGTCATGGTGCGTCCTGAGTGCTGAGTATAGCACCCCGTTTCCAATGAGAGAATCAACAACATGCCTGTACTGTTGCTGGCCCTGTCTTTGTTTGCTTCCGCCGCGTTGCTGGACGCCCAATCCAAGAACCTGGACATTTATTGGATTGACGTGGAAGGCGGCGCCGCGACCCTGGTCGTGTCGCCAACCGGTGAATCCATGCTGATCGATACCGGATGGGCCGTGGATGACCGGGATGCCGCGCGCCTCTACGCGGCGACCCAACTGGCCGGCTTGAAGAAAATCGACTATCTCGTAATCAGCCATTTCCACGCGGATCACGTGGGTGGGCTTGCGGAGTTTTCAAAGAAGATCCCGATCGGACGGTTTTTCGATCATGGCGACGCGATCGAGAAAGAGAATCAGCAATGGCTCGATAGTTACCTGGCAGCGTCAGCCGGCAAACGCACCATCGTCAAGCCAGGCGATGAAATTCCTGTGAAGGGCCTCCGCGTTCTGGTGGTGTCCTCCGATCAAAAACTTCTGGCGAAGCCTGTCAATGGCGGCGGCCCCAATCCGCTGTGCGCCGATGCGGAACAGAAGGCTCCCGTTTCCCCGGAGAACCAGCGCGCCGTCGGGCTGCTGCTGACTTACGGCAAGTTCAAATATCTCAACCTCGTCGACCTCGATTGGTCAAAAGAGATGGAGTTGGCGTGTCCCGTGAATAAGCTTGGCGTTGTCACGATGTATCAAACCAGCCGTCACGGCGCTTTCGATGGCGCGGGCGCTCCGGCGTTTCTTTATGCGATCCGGCCTCAGGTCGTAGTGGTGAACAATGGGCCGCGGAAAGGCATGGGTCAGGTTGACACCACTGTCCAGTCCGTCACGCCGCCAGGCGCAAAAGTAGCGCCCTATGAAAAAAATGCGTACCTCAGGCTCGCCAGGATACCGGGCATCGAAGGCATTTGGCAGGAACACTTATCGCTGCTCGATCGTGACCCCAGCCACAACACGACGGATGACATGATCGCCAACCTGGAGGACACCGCTGCATGCAAGGGCAATTGGATCAAAGCGTCAGTAGCGCGGGATGGCGCTTTCGCCGTCACGAATAGCCGCAACGGTTTCAGCAAGACGTACGCGGCGCGTTGAAGATTACAGCGAATATTCTCCGCGAATCACTTCCACCGCGTGCCCACCCACGCGCACGTTGACTACGCTTTCGCCCTGCTTAGTGCCGCGCACGAAGATCTGGCCCTGACGTTGGACCTCGCCGCCCTGTTCGATCAGCGCTTGCTCATCCGATCGCGCCACGCCGTTCTTCACCATCCAGGCAGCCGCGCAGCCCCCCGCCGATCCGGTAGCCGGATCTTCGCCGCCAACTGTGACCAGCCGGGCGTGCAGCCGCGCCTTCGGATCTTCGGTCTCGCGCGTGACGCAATAAAAGTTGCGGTTTCCCGTGCGCGCCAGGTATTCACCGATGGCGGCATGATTCATCCGCACCGAGCGAATGGCCGTCAGCGACTTCAGGGGCAGAATCACGAATGCTGTTCCGGTGGAGACACCTTCGATCGGCAGGTCGGTTGCAATGTCGTCTACCTTCAGTCCCACTAGCGGCGCCACCGCCTCGCGCGTATGCTCCTCACCGAACTCCGCGTCCTTCTGGCGCATTTCGCCGAACACCTTGCCATCGCTCTCGGTACGGAAAGCGACCGGAATCTTGCCGATCTTGAGTTCGAGCGCGATCTCGACCGCGTTCGGCAACCGGCTCGACCGCAATGCCATAGCGGTCCCGAGCGTCGGATGCCCGGCGAACGGCAGTTCTTCGCGCGGTGTAAAGATACGCACCAGTACACCTCGTTCTTTTTCCACGCCCGCATCGCGCGGGAAGATGAAAGTGGTCTCCGATAAGTTGGTCTCCCTCGCGATCGCGGCCATTTCGCTATCAGCCAGTCCGCGAGCGTCGGTGAAAATCGCCAGCGGATTGCCCCGGAGTTTTTCGGAGCTGAACACGTCCCACTGAACAAACGGATATCTCCGCCCTCCCGCGCCTTGCGCACCACTCGCCGCCGCGCCTAGCGCCGCCGACCCCGCCACCGTCTTCAAGAATCGCCTCCTCGCTGTTTGACTCATGGCCGGTATCTTATCGCATCCCGCTGCACTCTGATACCTTGAACTAATACATGCGCCAAAAACCAAGCCTCACTTCCCTGGACGTACTGAAAATGGTTGCCGCCGCGAAAGTCGAAGCTGCTAAGAATGCTTGGATCGTGACGATTGCTGTCGTGGACGACGGCGGTTATCTTTTGCATCTCGACCGGATGGACGGTGCGCGCCACCACACGCCGGAATTTGCCAGTCTTAAGGCGCGAACCGCCGCGATCTTTCGCGCTCCTACCAAAGTGCTCGAGGATGCCGCCAAGGAACGGCCCGGTCGGGGGTCAATCCCCGGGATATTGGCGTTGCAAGGCGGACTCCCGATTGTGTTCGAAGGCGAGTGCGTGGGCGGTATCGGAGTGTCGGGTGTAAAGTCACACGAGGATGAGCAGGTGGCGCAGGCTGGACTGAACGCTCTGCTCTGACGGCTACGCAACCCTCAATTCACGCGCGGATGGTTTCGCGCTCCGCACGCCACATTTCGCGTATCTCATCGAACCTGGGGTCAAAATGCGCCCGGAGATCGCATCGCCCATCATTCAGTTCCATGATAAACAATGTAGACTCGCCACTTCTAAAATGAATGGACCGCGAAACCGGGGAGGAGACACCGATCTGGCGGTCCAGAATTCGTTTGAGATGGTTCACTCTTATCTGACTAGCTGCCCCAAGCGGCGCTGCCCGCCTTTACGTTCGTCTTTGCCTTCATTGCCTGGTCTCCTTTCTGAGATTGGTTTCAAACCCGCCAACATACTGCTGAATTGACTAGCTGCCCCAAACGGCGCTGCCTGCCTTTACGTTCGTCTTAGTCTTCATTTACTTGGTCTCCTTTCCAACAATTTGAGCTGCGTCATCCACGCCCTTGCCTACTAGCTGCCCCACATTGCATTGCCTGCCCGTACTTTCGTCTTGGTTCTCATTTGCCACGATCTCCTTTCCGAAGATTTTCTCGCCCAACCTCGACCACCCTGTCACTAGCTGCCCCAGAGCGCGTTGCCGGCCTTTACTCTTGTTTTTGCTCTCATCGCCTTGTCCCCCTTCACTTGAGTACTTCGGAAACTTGCGCTGAAACGGCTAACCGCCAGACCACTTTTTTTTCGTGCCTCCCGAACCCGGGTTCAACGGTATGGCAGAATACGTCTTGATGGAGGAGGGTCCGCAGGTCACGCAGTTGCTCGTGGCTTGGAGTCACGGCGATCGAGCGGCGCTCGATGAGCTGACCCCGCACGTCTATCGCGAGCTGCACTCCCTGGCCCGAAGCTATCTACGTCGCGGCCGTCCAAATCAGACGTTGCAGCCTACCGCGCTCATAAACGAAGCCTGCCTCCGACTCCTGGGCCAGTCCGAAGTCGTCCAATGGGAAAATCGCGCTCATTTCTTTGGAATTGCGGCCCGGCTCATGCGCATGGTCCTGGTCGATTATTCGCGCTCCCGAAACGCCGAGAAACGCGGCGGTGTCTCCGACCCGGTCACGTTGGAGGAAACCATGGTTCTTTCCCCTAGCCGGGCGCCGGACGTGCTCGAGGTCAACCAAGCCCTGGATCAACTGGCCAAAGTTGACGAGCGCAAAGCCAACGTGATCGAACTGCGTTACTTCGGCGGCATGGACCGCGAAGAGATCGCAACCGCGTTGCGCCTCACTGTACCCACCGTCAAGCGCGACCTCCGGCTGGGCGAGGCTTGGCTGCGCCGATTCCTCCGAGGTGAGAACACCTCGTGAGCGACGCACGCTGGCAGCGGATCGAAGAAGTCTTTCACCGGGCCGCCGACCTGGCTCCAGCGCAGCGTGCCGAGTTTCTGTCAACCGCCTGCACTGGCGACGATGAATTGCGCCGTGAAGTTGAATCATTGCTGGCGAACGACGACTCCGGCGATAACCTCGTGGAGGCCGCCGTCTCCAAAGCCGTGGACGCGCTGCCGGAGGAGCAGGCTGCCTCGGACGACGACCTGGTCGGCCAACATATCGGACCCTACCTGGTAACCGAACTGATCGGCAAAGGCGGGATGGGCATGGTCTATAAGGCCCGCGACACCCAATTAAATCGGTCCGTCGCGATTAAAGCCCTGCCTTCCGATCGCTTGTCCGATCCGGAACGCAAGCGGCGGTTTCTTACGGAAGCCAAGGCCACTTCCGCGCTGAATCATCCCAACATCGTCACGGTTCACGGCATTACGCAGGAGCACGGCACCGGCTTCATCGTGATGGAGTACGTCTCCGGCAAAACCTTGGATCAGGTAATCCCAAACAAGGGCTTGCCGCTGAAGCAGGCAGTGAAATACGGATTGGCGATAGCGGACGCCGTGTCGGCCGCACATCTAGCCGGAATCATCCACCGCGATATCAAACCCTCCAATATCATGATCACCGCCGAGGGCCGGGTAAAGGTCTTGGATTTCGGTCTGGCCAAGCTCGCGGAACCCGATCAGCCCGTTGAAAAGGGATTGACCGAACCGCTCACCACCAAGGCCGGGATGATATTTGGAACAGCCGGCTACATGTCGCCCGAACAAGCCGAGGGGAAGCCGGCCGACGCCCGCTCGGATATCTTTTCTTTCGGCGCGCTGCTCTATCAGATGGTCACCGGCCGGCGTGCTTTTCCGGGCGATAACGTAATTACTATCTTGGCGGCGGTCATCAATCAGGAGCCCGCCTCGCTTGCCACAGTCACCCCCACCGTCCCGCGTGACCTCGAATGGGTGATCACGCGCTGCCTGAAAAAGGATCCCGACCATCGCATCCAGCATATGGTGGACGTGAAGATTGCCCTCGAAGAAGCTCTGGAGCGGATTGAATCTCCCGCGGCCATCCCGGTCGTCCGGCCGCGCCGCCGTTGGATTGCGCCGGCGCTCATTGCCGTACTGCTCGCCCTTGTGGCGGGCGCCTGGCTTAGCCGCCGTATCTTTCGCACTGAACCAATCACGTTCCAACGAATCACTTTCCGCCATGGCGACGTGCTGACTGCCAGATTCGCTCCTAACGGAACCGTCGTCTACTCCGCGGAGTGGGACGGTTCCCAGCCGACCCTCTACTCCGCTCAACCCGGCACTCGCGAAGCCCGAGATTTACAGCTTCCACCAGGCAACATCCAGGCCGTGTCCCCTTCCGGAGAATTGGCCATCCTGATTGGCGGTGGAGACTCTGGAGTTTCGGGAACGTTGGGGCGAGTGCCGCTGGCTGGTGGCGCTCCGCGAGCCATTCTTGACAACGTTTGGTACGCCGATTGGGGACCAGGATCAAATTCACTCGCCGTAATTCGGACAACGGAGGGCTACTACACGGTCGAGTACCCCATTGGCACGGTTCTCTATCAGACGCAAGCATTGCGCTCGCCCGTGTATGTACGTGTCGCGCCCAAGGGCGATCTGGTTGCATTTTTTGATTACACCAACAACGGCGACTACTCGCTGACCGTTGTGGCCGCTAACCGTAACCGGCGCATCCTATCTCGAGGCTGGCGCGCCGTCGCCGGCGGCAACTGGTCGCCCAACGGCAAAGAGATCTGGTTTGGTGGTACTCGCCCCGGAGCTGACGAGGCGTTGTGGGCGGTCGATCTCTCAGGCCGAGAGCGGTTATTGACCGAGATCGCGGGGGTGGGTTTGCTGTATGACGTGGACCGGGACGGCCGGCTCCTGCTCGCGAATGTCGACTCGCGGATCGGAATCCGGGATCTTGCACCTGGCGCCACCGAAGAACGTGATCTGGCTTGGTTGGATGCCTCGTCGGTTTCGGACCTCTCGAACGACGGAAGCGACGTTCTCCTCCTGGAGCTTTCCTCCGGCGAGGGAGGAAATCCTGCAATTTACCTGCGTCGTGCCGATGGCGCGCCGGCAGTACTCCTCGGATACGGCACCCGGCCCACTTTGTCGCCTGACCGTAAATGGGTGGCGTGCGTCCGTCGCGACCGCGATGGTTTACGACTTGTGCTGCTGCCGACCGGCGCAGGACAGGAAAAAATCCTCACCACCGGCGCAATCCAACCTGAACGCATCGACTGGTTTCCAGACGGCAAACGCCTGCTGGTCAATGGGAACGAACCGAACCAGTCTCCCAGGTCTTACTCGCTCGATCTGAGCACGGACCAAACTCAGCCGATTACGGCGCCTGGCACGAGAGCTTCGGCGGTCTCTCCGGACGGCCAATTCGCGGCCATCGTCTCCCAGGGTAAGCTGAGCCTGCATTCGTTCGTCAGCGGTCGCGAGTCTGTTATTGGCGCGGTCGAGCCGGGGGTGTCCGTTATTCGCTGGAGCGGCGACGGGCGCAGTCTCTTCCTACAGAGCACCCAGGCGGACCGGCGCCGCGCGACCATCCTGCGCATGGATGTGCGCACCGGTCATACAGAAATCTGGCGCGAGCTGAGACCTCCCGACCCCACTGCGCTGCTCTTCAACATGGCGCGCCTCTCCGCCGACGGCAAATCCTACGCCTATTCCTTCCAGCGCGATCTCGCGACGCTTTATCTGGTGAAGGGCGTGAAATAAGTCAGCCCGCGGCATGGTCGTTCAGAGAATCTTCAGCTTGCCCTGCTACTGTATACATTTGGCTCAAATTTCTCGCCGTAAACTTTTCGCCGGGCTGATTCTTGCCTTCGCCCTGACGCCCTCGCTGTTCGCCCAGACGGCCACTCTGCGCGGCCAGGTGGCCGACGACTCCGGAGCGTTAGTTCCCGGAGCGAAGGTCACGCTCACTGGCCCCGGTGGTCTCGTCAAGACTGCAACCTCAGACGACAAGGGCGCCTACCTGCTAGCTGGGCTTGCTACCGGAGACTATCAGGTAATCGGTTCAGCTCCGGATCTCACCATGCTGCAGCCGGTCGCCATTACGCTGAATCCAGGGATCCAGACCCTGAATCTTCAACTGAAGCTCGTCGGTACCGCCGAGCACGTGACCGTGCAGGAGAATGCCGGGCCGGCGGTCAGCACCGATACGTCCAGCAACGCCAGCGCCGTGGTGCTGCGCGGGGACGACCTGCAGGCTCTTTCCGACGATCCCGATGATTTGGCCGCCGACCTTCAGGCCCTCGCCGGTCCTGCCGCCGGCCCCAGCGGCGGAGCGATGTTCGTGGATGGTTTCAGCGGCGGAGAGATCCCGCCCAAAGAGTCGATTCGCGAAATACGCGTCAATCAGAATCCGTTTTCACCCGAATATGACAAGCTCGGCCTGGGCCGTATCGAAATCTTTACCAAGCCCGGCGCGGATCGTTATCGTGGCACCATCGATTACAATTTCGCCGACGACTTTTGGAACTCCCGCAATCCATTTTCCGCCGTGAAGGCGCCCCTGCTGCTCAATGAATTTGAGGGCAACGTCGGCGGGCCGCTCGGCAAGCGCGCGTCGTTCATCGTCGAATGGCAACGGAATAGTGTCGACAACGGCTCCATCATTAATGCCGTCTCGCTCGACCCGCATACGTTGGCCGTCAACCCCTTCTTCAGCGCATACAACGTGCCGCAGCGCTTTACCCGCATCAGCCCGCGCATCGACTACCAGTTGAACGACAACAACACATTGACGCTTCGGTACGCATTCACGCACGTCGACATCAACGGCACAGGCATCGGAAGTTTCGATCTCGCTTCGCGCGGCTACGACTACAACTACACCAATCAAACCGTACAGGCCACTGAAACATCCGTGCACGGCTCCACCATCAACGAGACGCGTTTTCAGTACTTCCGCAGTGCGCAGCAGCGGCTGGCCTTCGATCAGGCCCCGGAGATCTCCGTGCTGGGGTCGTTTAACGATGGTGGCTCGCTCCAAGGCCGCTCCTTTGATACCCAGAACTATTTCGAGCTGCAGAATTACACCACCAGCTCAAAAGGCGCGCACGTCTGGAAATACGGGTTCCGTTTACGAGGGCAGACCGACGATAACGTTGCGCCTTATGATTTCAACGGGAAATTCACTTTTGGAGGCGGCCTGGCGCCCGTCCTGGATGCCAATAATCAACCTGTTCTGGACTCGTCCGGACAGCCCCTGACCGCGAACATCAGCTCCATCGAACGCTACCGCCGGACACTTCTCTTCCAACAATTGGGATATTCGCCGGCACAGATCCGCGCGCTCGGCGGAGGCGCGACCCAACTCGCCATCAACGCCGGAATGCCGGGTCTCTCACTCCACCAGATCGACTTCGGGGCGTTTGTCGGCGATGACTGGCGGATTAAGCCCAACTTTACCTTGAGCGCCGGATTGCGCTACGAGACTCAAACCAACATTCATGACCGGAGCGACTTTGCTCCGCGCGTCGCTATCGCTTGGGCGCCGGCCGGTAGCGCCAAGGCTAGGCCCAAGACCGTCATCCGTGCCGGCTTTGGAACCTTCTACGATCGCTTCGCCCTTTCGAATACACTGGCCGCCGAACGCTATAACGGAATCGTTCAGCAGCAATACGTCATCACCAATCCGGATTTTTTCCCGAACATCCCTTCGCTAGCCGGACTCCAAACCACGCCGCAGGCGATTCAGGAAGTCAGTGCACATCTGCGTGCGCCCTATACTATGCAGTCCTCCGTGTCCCTGGAACGTCAGCTCCCGGCCCACACCACGCTGGCTCTGACTTACACCAACTCGCGTGGCGTGCACGTCTTCCGGTCGGAAGATATCAATGCGCCCTCGCCGGGAACCTACATCCGGGGTGTTGCAGGGACCGGAGCGTTTCCATATGGACAGCCCGGCCCGATCTTCCTGATGGAGTCATCCGGCATCTACAAGCAGAATCAGCTGATCGCCAACGTCAACACCAGAGTGAACGCAGGCTTTTCGATCTTCGGTTTTTACGTGTTGAATAAAGCCATGAGCAACACTGACGGGATAAGCACATTCCCGGCCAACCCGTACAATTTCGCCGGCGAGTACGGCCCTGCATTCAACGACGTTCGCCATCGCGCCAACGTCGGCGGATCGATCAACACGCGCTGGAACGTTCGCGTGAGCCCTTTCATCGTCATACAGTCCGGTAATCCTTTCGACATCACTGCCGGCAGCGATCTCTACGGTACGACCTTGTTCAACGGGCGTCCTGGGTTCGCAACCGACCCCAACAAGCCCGGCGTCATCCAGACATCCTATGGCTTACTCGATCCCAATCCAACGCCCGACGAGAAACTCGTGCCGCGGAATTTTGGGCGCGGCCCCGGCCAAATTTCCTTAAATGTACGCGTCGCGAAACTCTGGGGATTCGGCGCCGAGCGCGGTGGATCCACTGCGAAAGCGGGAGACGCACCAGTTCCATCAGGACCAGCGAATCCGAATTTGGCCAGTGGAGGAGGCATGGGCAGTCTCATCCGCGGGCCTGTAACCAACCACCGCTACAATCTTAGCGTCGGCATGTCGGTGCGCAATCTGCTGAACCACACCAATCCCGGGCCGATCAACGGTGACATCACATCGCCGCTCTTCGGGCGCGCCAATCAATCCGCGGGTAACGTCAACGGTGAAGGTTTCTCCGAAAACGCCGACAACCGCCGGCTGGAAATGCAGATCCGTTTTACGTTCTAGGATCGTCCGTGCAAGAGCGGGGAATCAGTAGGTTAGGCCTCGCTTTCCTGATTCTTCTCTCCACTCAGTACCATTACGCGCCACCCTAGTACCCCAACCTCCTGACCATTTACAGTACTTCGAGCCGCCCATAAGCTAGATACACCATGAACCTCGTACTCCTGATGCTCCTGATTGCACAGGTATGCCTCGGCATCTGCGCTTGGCTCTCTCCCCAATTGCTGCGCGGGCTGGCGGCACATCTGCTGACCCGCGCCGACGTAATCGATGCCTCGCGCGTCGAAAACGAGCGCCGTTTGCGTTACTGGAACAGCGAGTTCGGTCTGAATCGCGAACACCTCGAGGTAGAGACCGATCATCAGCTGCCGCGCGTTCAAAGTTTCGCCCGGCGCTAGTTTTTCTTAACTTTCAGCCGCCTACGCTGCCTCTGGCTGGAATCAGTCAGCCGGCTGGTGGAAATCGGCCAATCTTTTTTCAGCTGATCATCGCCAACCTACACAATTTTAAGTAGATCGAAAGTGGCAACTCGAGTGCTTCTCCGTGTGCGTGCGGCCGAGAAAAGGGCCGCGGGAGGAGAACGAAAATGAAAACCAAGTTGCTTGCTCTTCTAATGATTGCCGGAGGCTCACTGTTTGCCGCCCACATTTCCGTCGGCGTCGGCATCGGCGTCGCCCCGGCTTATGGCTATTACGCGCCCGCGCCGCCACCGCCTCCGCCCGTGGCCGCTTATGCTCCGGCGCCCGGCCCCGGCTACACTTGGGTGGGGGGGTATTGGTATCCCGCCGGTCCGCGCTATGCCTGGCATGCTGGTTATTGGGGACGGCCGCCCTATGCACATGCCTACTGGGTCGCTCCTCGTTATTACGGCCATCGCTACTACGGCGGCTACTGGCGCCGATAAGTGCTCCGTGCAACAAAGCGGGCTGGGGCGGCGTCCACATTCGATGGCTATCATCCGCTCCAGCCCGCTGCTGCTGTTATTGCTGGTCTCAACTCCCGCTGCTAATGCCTATTCCGTCCTTACACACGAGGCGATCATTGACGCCAGTTGGGAGCACGAACTCAAGCCTTTATTATTAACGCGATTTCCTGGAAGCACCCCCGATCAACTGCGCGACGCCCACGCTCACGCCTATGGCGGCGCCATCGTCCAGGACATGGGCTATTACCCCTTCGGAAGCCATTTTTTCAGCGACCTCGCTCATTACGTGCGCAGCGGCGATTTTATAGCGGCGCTGATTCGCGATTCCCAGGACCTGAACGAATACGCCTTCGCACTCGGAGCGCTGGCCCACTACGCTGCCGACAACGATGGGCATCCCGTCGCCGTCAATCGCGCCGAGCCCTTGATCTATCCCAAGATCGCCAGGAAATTCGGCCGCGTTGTGACTTACGAAGACGATCCCAAGACCCACCTCAAAACAGAATTTAGTTTCGACGTTGTCCAGGTCGCTCGCGGCAAATACGCCTCGGAAGCTTATCACGACTTTATTGGTTTCCAGGTGTCGAAGGAGCTGCTGGAACGAGCCTTCGAAGATACGTATTCGCTTCCTTTAAAAGATCAGTTCACCAGCATCGACTTGGCGCTCGGAACCTATCGCTTCGCTGTCAGCGAGCTCATTCCTGAAATGACCAAAACCGCCTGGTCGGCCAAGAAGAAGGACATCGAAAAACTCCAGGCTGGCATGACGCGGCGCAAGTTCATCTACCACTACTCGCGCGCCAGTTATCACAAAGAATGGGATCGCCAATATCAAAGGCCGGGTTTCTGGGCACGCTTCCTCGCGTGGCTTTTTCACATCATGCCTAAGATCGGACCCTTCAGCGCTCTCTCTTTCAAGGTCCCCACTCCTCAAGCTGAGAAGCTCTTCATCACCAGTTTCGACGACACCCTGACCGAGTACCGCAAGCTGATCGCGGAGACCCAACAAAATCAGCTCCGTTTGGTTAACGAGAATTTCGATACCGGCCAACCGACGCGCTTCGGGCAATACCGCATGGCCGACGCCGCCTATGAAAAATTGCTCGAAAAACTAGGCGCCGGCTCCGGCAAAACTTCCGCCGATAAGGCCCTGGGGGTGGAAGTCTCCAAAGACCTGCGCGACAACATTGTCGCCTTCTATCAAGGTTCGCCGGGCCCTACCTCCGAAAAAGCTCGCACCGTGCTGGCCGCCCTCCAAAACCAATCCGCCGACGTTATTTCGCCGCCCCCTTCGCCTTTCCAACCTTCAGTGCCTTAGCGCCTTCCAGCAGCTCCCGCCGATCGATGATGTAATAAAATCGCAGCGCGGCTTCGCCTCCGCCTAGATGCGCCAGAAGCTCTTCGAGCGCGTCCCCCGGATTGCCGGCCTGCACCTCTACCGCGCGCAAATACCCGGAATGACGCAGCCGGTGAAACAACTCGGGAAGTGTATACCGTCCTTCCAACGTCAAGCCACCGGCCAGGTGCGACCGGCTCACCAGGTACTGCACCAGCAGCAACTCGTCAAACAACATCGGCGCCAGGAACAACCGCCCGTTGTCGGCTTCCCAGCCTTCTTCCAGCCGCCGCGACCGGCGGATCGAATGCGTTCGGTCAAACTCCGCCTTCCAATCAGTTTTAGGCTCTTTGCGGCTGAGGTAGTGGCGCGAAACATCTCGAATCCAGCGCGGATCTTCCAGATCGAGTTGCTTGCTGATCGATTCCAGCCATTCGAAGAAAGCATGTTGCCGCGTCGCTTTCTGTTCCAGTACTACAAACGAGTCATCCTTCTTCGATAGCGCCTTCACCAGGTCGCGCCGCAAAGCATCGGTCGCCTTGCCGCTTTCAATCCGGTAGATCGGCAGCCGCGCAATCCATTTGGACGCCGCCCGGCAATAGGGACAGGCCACTTTGTAGGACTGCGCGGCCACATAGGGCCTCGCCAGGGCGGTCGCATTCAGTTCATCCAAGGAAGGCGTATAGCGCCTGATTTCACCCAGCGCCGTCTTCGGAGCCAGTTTGAGATGACGGGTAAAGACTGCCCAGACGCAGGCCAGGCAGATACCCCGTTCCATCTGGGTGATGGACTCGGCCGGAAACTTGGACAAGTCCAGCCGGTCAACTTTAGGAGCCGTTAAACGACGCTTTTTGACTACTTTTTTGCGCTTTTCACGCGTTATTTTGGGCTTTCCGCGGCCCGCTTTCGGCTTCGCCATCCAACTCTACCTTCTCATAACCCAGTCTTACGAAACAGTGACGTCGGGTTAGGAGTCTACCCGCTAGTGCGTGATAGGACTGTGCGCGGGGGTACAAAATGAGCGCGGCCGGGAATGTAGTGCGCCAAGTCTCCGCCACGGAGAACGAAATCTTCTTCGGCGGCGGGGAGCTGGGCGAGTTGATGCGCTCGGTCGACTGGTCCAGGACCGTCCTCCCGCCACCCCAGGCCTGGGATCCCAGCCTGAGGACCGCCGTGAGCATCTGTCTCAGCTCCCGCTTTCCGATCGTTATCTTCTGGGGCCGCGAGTTCGCCGGGCTTTACAACGACGCCTATATTCCGATACTCGGGCCAAAGCATCCACACATGTTCGGCAGGCCGGCCGAGGAGTGCTGGCACGAGATCTGGGACGTCATTGGGCCGATGCTGAATGGCGTACTCGACACCGGCCGGGCCACCTGGTCGGAGGATCTGCAGCTCATCCTCAACCGCAACCTGCCCCGTGAAGAGTGTTACTTCACCTTCTCCTATAGCGCTATTCGGACCGATTCCGGAAATGTAGGCGGAGTCTTCTGCGCGGTCACAGAAACGAGCGAGCGAGTCATCAACGATCGCCGTCTGACTACGTTAGGGGATCTCGGGGCCCGCGCGGCCGAAGCCGAGACCGCCCAAGAGGCCTGCCAGATCGCCTCCGAGACGCTATGCGCCAACACCGCCGATGTACCTTTTCATCTGCTGTATCTGGTGGAAGACACTCATGTCCGCTTGGCCGCCGGCACGCCTATTGCCCAGGATGTCGCAGCTCGCCCGCAAGTCCTGATCACGGATCCCAGCTCGCTCTGGCCTTTCGAGAAGGTTTGGACGACTGGCCGCTCGCAACTGGTCATCGGGCTGGAAGAACGCGTTCCGGGCCTCCCCGCCGGTGGCTGGCCCGAACCCTGCAATGCCGCCCTGCTACTGCCTCTGGGCGCGCCTGGACAGGCTCGTCCGCAGGGATTTCTGGTGGCTGGAATCAATCCTCGCCGCGTGTTTGACGCCCCCTACCGGAGCTTCTTTGACCTGGTCGCCGGAAATGCCGGGACCGCGGTCGCTAACGCCAAGGCTTACGAAGAAGAAAAGCGACGAGCCGAAGGGCTGGCCGAACTGGATCGCGCCAAGACGGTTTTCTTCAGCAACGTGAGCCACGAGTTTCGTACTCCGCTCACGCTGCTGCTCGGTCCTTTAGAGGACCTGCTTCAGCAACCCGGCGGCAGCGCCTCGCGTAACCACGAACTCATCGAAGTCGCTCATCGCAACGGCCTCCGTCTGCAGAAGCTGGTTAATACTTTACTGGACTTCTCGCGTATCGAAGCCGGCCGCGTGCAGGCGGTCTATCAACCCACCGATGTGTGCGTTTTGACGGCCGACCTTTCAAGCAACTTCCGCGCGGCGGTTGAGAAGGCCGGTATCAAATTTGTCATCGACTGCCCGCCGCTCAGCCGGCCCGTCTATCTCGACCGTGAAGTGTGGGAGAAGATCGTCCTCAACCTCCTTTCAAATGCCTTTAAATTCACTCTCGCCGGAACGATCACCGTCGCTATCCGGGACCGGGGTGAGCACCTCGAGCTTTCCATCGCGGACACCGGCATTGGAATTCCCGCCCAGGAACTTCCTCGTATTTTTGAGCGGTTCCATCGCGTGGAAGGCGCTCGTGGACGGACCTTTGAGGGTACCGGTATCGGTCTCGCGCTGGTGAACGAGTTGGTGAAGCTGCAGGGTGGCTCCGTTAGCGTACAAAGTCAAGTGGACCAGGGAACGACCTTCATCGTTTCCATTCCGTTCGGCAAGGCGCATCTGCCACAGGACAAAATCGACGCGGGGTCCTCGCTTCAACCCGCCCCGTCGGCCGTTGACTCGTACGTCGAGGAGGCCCTACGCTGGCTCCCCGAAACCCCCGGCTGGCTGCCGGAGCGGCCCTCCGCCAACCCCCAAGGGGCGCCTCGTCAACGCATCTTGCTGGCCGACGACAACGCCGACATGCGCAGCTATTTGAAGCGAATTCTGGGGCAGCATTATGACATTCAAACAGCCGTCAATGGGGAAGAGGCTCTGGCGCAAGCAATTCATTCTCCTCCCGACCTGATCCTGAGCGATGTCATGATGCCGCGACTCGACGGCTTCGGGCTGCTAAGCCAGCTCCGAGCGCACCAGAAGACTAAGACGATTCCCGTCATTCTTCTTTCCGCTCGCGCCGGAGAAGAATCCTGCGTGGAAGGGCTGGAAGCCGGCGCCGACGATTACCTGGTTAAGCCTTTTACCGCCCGCGAGCTACTGGCGCGCGTCAGCTCGCACCTCGCAATGGCGCGGGTCCGCAGGGAGGCTACCGAGTCACTTGCCACCAGCGAAGGGCGATTTCGCACCATGGCCAACAGCGCTCCCGTCCTGATCTGGCTGGACGGACCTGACAGGCGCTGTATCTGGGTAAACGAGCCCTGGCTCAAGTTCGGCGGACGAACCATGGATCAGGAATTGGGCGAGGGTTGGACCGAATTGATGCATCCCGAGGACCTCCCGGGTTGCCTGGCCAACTACCAGCAATGTTTTGATAGGCGGCAACAGTTCTCCATGGAATGCCGCGCCCGCCGTCACGACGGTGAATGGCGCTGGATGCTCAATCACGGCATCCCGCTTTTTTCGCAGTCTGGTGAATTCACCGGCTTTATTGGGTCCTGCGTCGATATCACCGACCGCAAGGAAATGGAGCGGGAGCTGCAGCTATTGCTGGATGCCTCCGGCACTCTGCTGGCGTCGCCGCATGAGTCCAACGTGGTCCAGACTATCCTGTCGGTCGCGCAGCGCTTTGTAGCCGCCGACGCTTACGCCATCTGGCGCCAAACCGGGCCAGACGCATGGAGCGCCATTGCAACCTTCGGCCTTTCGGATAACTACAGCCGGACGGCCGTTCAACCCTCTACTCAACTCTCCACTCAACCCTCCACTCAACCCAGCTTGCGACCCGAACCCCAGGCATTTTCCGATATCGAGCAAGCTCCTCTGCTGGTTAGCCGGTTGGAAATGTATCGGGCCGAGGGCATCCGCTCTCTGCTCACTATTCCCATGACGCTGCATGGAACGCTGTCGGGAACGCTGGTTTTCTATTACCGTAAGCCGCACCAATTCACCGAAAGAGAAACACGACTGGCCGCGACCCTCGCGAATCTTACGGCGGCCGCGCTCGGAACGTCCGATCTCTATGAACGCCAGAAAGCCTTGCGGGCCGTGGCCGAAGAGAGCGCCCAACGCACTGAGTTCCTGGCCGAAGCTGGCAGCGCCTTGGCATCCTCGTTGGACTATCGCCTTACGCTCGCCAAGGTTGCAGGGCTGGCCGTGCCTTTCTTTGCCGACTGGTGCGGCGTCAACATTGTGGATGATAACGGAGTCCTACAACGTCTCGTTATCCGCCATGCGGGTGTCGAAATGGATGTTGCGCGGGATCTGCAGAAGCTTTTCCCGACTTCTCGGAATCCCGCCGCCCGCCTCGCTGTTCGTGCGCGCAAGACGCAATTCATCGAACAGATTTCCGATTCTTTGATGGCCCGCTACATCCGGCAGCCCGAACGGCTGGCGCTGCTTCAATCGCTGGGACTACGGTCCGCGATCTTCGCGCCGCTGGTGGCGCGCGGCCGCACGCTTGGCGTTCTCACGTTCGCAACTGCCGAATCAGCGCGCTGCTACACGCCCGAGGATGTCTCTTTGGCCGAGGAGCTGGCGCACCGCGCCGCTTTAGCCGTCGATAACGCCCGGCTCTTCGCCGATGTCGCTCACGAACGCGAACGGGTTCAGATAACCAATCGAACCCTGCGAAACGCCAATCAAGCTCTCCGCCGCGCCAACGACGACCTGGAGCAATTCGCCTTTTCCGCCAGCCACGACTTGCGCGAGCCGCTGCGCACCGTGGCTGTCTATACCGAGCTCTTGAAACGGCATTTCGGAGACAAACTGGATGCCAAAGCAGCGACTTTTGTCGGCTATACGGTGTCCGGCGTCAGACGCATGGAGGCTCTGATGAATGACCTGTTGTCTTATGTTCAGGCCGCCCGCGGCACGGATGAAGAGCCCCCGGCGGTCGACTCCAACCAGGTTCTCAACATGACCCTCGCCAATCTTCAAACGGCCATCCAAGAGAGCGGTGCGTCCATTCTCTCGGGTGACCTGCCCTACGTTCCGGTTCACGCCGTGCACCTCGAACAGCTCTTCCAAAACCTCATTGGCAACGCGATCAAATACCGAAATGGCGCCGCACCGCAAATCGAGATTGCGGCCAGGCGGTCTTCCCATCAAGAGTGGACTTTCTCTGTAAAAGACAACGGCATCGGCATCGATCCTCAATACGCCAAGCAGGTGTTCGGAATATTCAAACGGCTTCACAGTTCTGAGTCCTATTCCGGCACTGGCATCGGACTGGCAATTTGCCAGAAGATCGTCGAGCGTTATGGCGGGCGCATCTGGGTAGAATCAGAACTGGGAAAGGGCGCGACGTTTTGCTTCACGCTTCCGGCCGCGCAATCATGAGCAGCACTCCAACGCGTCTTCGTACGCCTTTCGTCCTTCTTGTCGAGGACAGCCCGGCCGATATTTATATCGTCCGCGAATCGCTAAAGAAGCACCTGAAAGAGATGAACTTACAGGTGCTCAATGACGGCGAGAAGGCTTTTGCTCTCATTGAGGCGGCCGAGGCGGACGACTCCGCGCCTTTTCCTGCGCTATTAATTCTCGATCTAAACCTTCCCAAGAGATCCGGCCAGGAGATTCTGCGGCGCATACGGCAAAGCTCTAAACTTGGGCGGATTCCGGTCGTGATCTTCACCTCTTCCGACTCGCCCGCGGACCGCGCCGAGACCACCAAGCTCGGCGCCACAGCCTACTTCCGCAAACCGGCCGATCTGGAAGAGTTCATGTGCATAGGCAAGGTTGTCCAGAGCGTGCTGACTGCGCACATATAGCGGCCGGCCGGTCTTTCACTGGCCGAAAAGCACCAGGCTGGTTTTCCTCGGCCAAGATAAACTGCCCTAAGTATTGATAACACAGATAGTTACAATTGGAATCTGGCATGCATAATGATTGAAACTTGAGGGCCAGGTATTTTATGAAATCACCAAAGAAACTGATCTTAGCTTCAATGTTGACCGTCTCGCTGGGCGGATTGCTGCCGGTGTTTGCGCAGGATCCCAACCCGGCCAGCCCAGCGCCTTCGGGCGGCTGGCGCAAGTTTGACCCATCGAATCCGGCGGATGTTCCGCCTCCGGCGCCCGATTACCAGGAGCCGCAAGCGCAAACCCAAGCTCCGCCGCCCCCGGGGCGATATCAGACGCAACCGCCACCGGCCGCGTCGTATCCTTCTCACCCAGCTCCAGTACAACCACCGCCGGTTTATCCTTCCAGCATTACGATTCCAGCCGGCACATGGCTAACCGTGCGGGTGGATCAGGCTTTATCGAGTGACAAAAACCACGAAGGAGATTATTTCAGGGGCACCTTGGTTCAACCGGTGGTCATGAATGGACTCGTGGTGGCTCCCCGCGGCCAGTCGGTCACGGGCGTAGTGACGGAAGCCAAGAAAGCCGGCCGTGTGGAAGGCACGTCGCGGCTGGGATTGGAGCTGACTGACATCGGCCTCCTCGACGGGCGCCAGCTTCAAGTAAAGACCACGCTCACCGAGCGCCGTGGTAATACCTCGTATGGTCGCGATGCCGCCGCTATTGGGGTCACCACCGGCACCGGCGCGGCGATCGGGGCTGCGGTGAATGGCGGAGTCGGAGCGGGTGTCGGCGCGGCTGCAGGCTTAGTGGTCTCGACCGTCGGCGTTCTTCTGACCCGCGGACGTCCCACTATCGTCTATCCGGAATCGGTTCTTTCTTTCCGGCTGGCGAATTCAGTGACCGTGGATGGAACGCAGGCCTTTCGACCTGTATCGCAACAAGACTATGGAATGACCCAGCAGCGGCCGGGCTACGGCCCTGGCTATGGCGCTCCGCCTCCTGGATACGGGGCACCCGGTTATGGTGGCTATGCGGCACCCTACCCGTACTACCCGTTCTACGGTGGATTCGGTCCGTACTCAGGTTACTTCTGGAGTCCAGGCTTCAACTTCTATTACGGCCGTGGCCGGCGCTGGTAAATCCGGCCGCTTTCACGATCAACATCCGACGGCGCGACTGCTCTCCAGCTCGCGCCGTTTGCTTTTTCCTCTCCCCGTTTGGACCCCCGAACTATCAATTTTGATGGTCGCTCCTATCAAGCGCGTTAAAGGGCGCGGTCCGCGATGCCGCCACGCTAACCTTTACAGGCATTTGCGCATTGATTCCCCAACTGCATTTTCCGCGCGCATACCAGTTTCCGATTTTCAAATGTTGGTCAGAAGGAAGGAATATGCGGAACACAGTTTGCTTGTGGATGATTTCTTCGATGCTGGCTGTAGCTCTCTCTTCAACTCTCAACGCGAACTGGAAATGAAACTCCCGCTACGTTCGGTAATCTTGATCAGAACGCAAAAGACGCGCAAAACAATTTTCTGGTGGACTGTCATGGCGGTGCGTGCTCTCCGGTTTCCGTCGTGAACGCCTGGGCCTATTTGCAAGGGGCCTTCCCGAATATCTACACCGGCAATAAGTGGGATTCGGTTCAGCACCGATACTGGCATGGGAACCGGCACGTTCATCGATCCCCTGAGTGGACAAGCCACACAGGTGAACATCACCGGGTTTTCATTGGGCAATCTCAATACGAATTACGGCGGGAGTGCGTCGATCCGGGCGGTGTACGTCGAAGCCCCGGTGCCGGAGTGTTCCACGCTGCTGCTGATGGCCCTGGGTCTGGGTCTGATGTCCCTCTGTGTCAAAATGGACTTCTGCGTAAGAAAACATTAATCGGGTACGCGATCCCCTACTGGCGTCGGCTGGTGCTGGTGCTGATACTGAGTCTGGTGAGCACCGGCCTCTCGCTGGTTATACCCTATCTTTCGAAAGACCTCTTCGATCGCGCGCTGCTCGGACGTGATTTTAATCGCCTGTTGATCATCGTCGCCATTTTCACGGGCATCACGCTGGTGAGCTTCCTGCTGAACGTTGTCACCGGGCTTCGATACACGCGCACTTCGGCCGAGATCCTGTTCGACATGCGGCTTTCCCTGTATCAGCATCTCCAGCGACTGTCGCCACGCTTCTACGCCCGGACGCGGCTGGGTGAAATCGTAAGCCGCATAAACAATGACATCGCGGAGATCCAACGCGTGGCAGCCGAAACAGCGCTGGCATGGATCGGTAATGTACTGTTTTTGATTGGGACCGTCGTGTTCATGCTCTTGCTGGACGCCCGACTGTTTCTGCTGACCATCGCCCTGCTGCCGGTTAGCATCTGGACGCTGGTGCACTATCGGAGGAGGCTGGAGGGCAAAGTGGCCGCCGTGCGCCAGTCCAGCGCCGATATCGGGAGTTTCCTGATCGAAACGCTGCAGGGCGTGAAGCTGGTGGTGACTTCCAACGCGCAGCAGCGTGAGGAGTCCCGCTTCCGCGAGAAGAATGACAACTTTATCCGAGCGCTGATGTCGATGCAGCTGCTAAGTTATTTCTCGGGCGGCTTGCCCGGGCTCATTCTCTCAGTAAGCACCGCTTTGGTTTTCCTTTACGGCGGCCGTCAGGTGATTCTGGGAGCGATCACTCCTGGAACTTTCATTGCGTTCCTTAGCTATGCGATGCGCCTGTTTCCTCCCATCCAGGCGCTGATGGGACTCTATACCAACCTCGCGACCGCGCGAGTTTCGCTGGGGCGCGTCGGCCAGATATTCGATACCGCGCCCGAAGTTGTGGAAGCGACGGGCGCGACTTCGCTGCCCAAAGTGCGCGGCGATGTGGATTTCGAAGAGGTGAGCTTGTCGTTCGACCGGAGCGGCCCGGTGCTGGATCGCGTTTCATTTTCAGTGCGCGCGGGCGAAACGCTGGCCATTGTAGGATCGAGTGGCAGCGGCAAATCGACTATTGCCGATCTGCTGCTGCGGCTGCTCGAGCCCGATAGCGGCGTGGTTCGCCTGGACGGTCATGATCTGCGCGCCGTGCGCCTTGCCGACTTGCGCCGCCAAGTGGTTCTGGTCGAACAGGAGCCCTTCGTCTTTCATACCAGCATTGCCGAGAATCTCCGATATTCGTGTCCAGACGCTTCCCAGCGCGATCTGGAAGAGGCCGCCCGGGCTGTGGGTATTGACGCCTTCATCCGCAATCTTCCGCAGCAATATGACACGCAAGTGGGCGAGCGAGGCATGGCGCTTTCAGCCGGGGAGCGGCAGCGGATTGCCCTGGCGCGCGCATTTCTGGCGGATCCGGCCGTGCTGGTGCTCGACGAACCGACTGCGTCGCTCGATCCGGTCTCCGAACGGCAAGTCATCGCCGGTTACGAAGCCATCATGGAGGGGCGCACCACCATCCTGATCTCGCACCGGCTGGAATTAGCCAGCCAAGCGGACCTGGTGATTGTCCTCGATGGCGCAAAGATCGTGGAAAGCGGGACTCCGCGTGAGCTGCGCATCAAGCAGGGCACTTTCGCGAAGCTCTTCAATACCGCGGCCGTGGCCCCCTGAACAGACGAAGATCAGGCAAGTGAGACGGCGACCGTCTAGTCTAGTATGAAATAGGCGGCGGGCTGAGAACGTCCACAGGGTGTCAATGCGGATTCCGATCACGCTAATTGTAGCGCTCACAGCAACCGGTTTTGCCCAGGTGTCTTCCAACGTCTCGTTGAGCAATGGCGTTAAGCTCAACATCGCTTGCAATTCCAATCCAAGCGGATTGACGATCGATCTCGAGCCGGCCTCGGGCAACAGTTTCTACCGGGTTTTCCACGACGAAAACAATCTGGCGATCTTCGCGTACGAGTTGCAAGTGGAACGCACCTCCGACGGCGATCATTTCCGCGTGACCGCCAAGCCGGTGGGTGACGATTTCGCGGCCCGGTTTCCGAATGCGGATGCAGGAAAACCGACGCCGACCCTTTCCGAGCCCCGCCAGTCGCCGCTGCTTGCTTCGGGCGACAAGTTCAGCATCGACATCGCTGTTATTCCGGGCTCTGGGAACCTTAGCGACACGGTCCAAATCCGGCTGAATGCGCGCGGCGCTCCCGCCGAACAAGCTTCCCAGGCTGGGGCTCCGCTTCGGTTTGTCGGCCTTAAGGTTCAGATCAACGGCCAGGCGGTCTCGGCGAGCGGGCCGGGGGCGGCGGTGGCGGGCCGCTATGTGATGTTTTATGTTCCCGGCCACGGCGGTTATTTCCTATCCACCGAGCCGGTCGAGTCCCCCGCATTTGTGCAAATCGGCGTGGTAGACCATACGCACCTCCACTTCACGCTCGATAATGAGACCTACGATTGCGATTCCGACGCGCCCATCCTGACCACGGACCGCGGCGAGCTTTGGGTTTTTCACGATCCAAACTACAAGCCGTCCGGCAACTGGACGAGCAGCGATCCCAGCACTCAGCGAGACGAGTTTTTCGCTGCCGCTTCGGACACGTTGAAGTGGTGGTTACCTTAGAACCAAGTAGGGTCTGAGTACCGCCAATTAAGGACTTTCTACTCTAATCACCCAGGACGATTCGCCGTCGTGTACTAGTGTGTCCGCTCAATGGACGCGCAACTTGGGACGCGACAAACTGGCTCATTGGCGACAACGTGACTGGCTGATTTGCCGGATTAATCTCGTAACGTTTTGAATTGACTGTGTTTCCATTTGGCTTATCAGATGCATGTTAGTGGTTTCCGAGCACCGGACAAACACATGAAACTCATTTTCAGAACAATTCTCCTGGCCGCTGTGGCGACGCTTGCTTTTGCTGGCCCCAAGGTCTCGCGGGACATGCCCACCTCAACGTCGAATGGTACGGTGGACGTGATTATTCAGCTCAATCAGACTGCGACCAAGCAGGACCTCAAACAACTGGGCCCTTACGGTCAGGTGAAGAAACAGTTCACCTCGGTGAACGCTATTCACATGGCGGTGCCGGTATCGCAGATCGCAACGATTGCCGCCTATCCATGGGTCTCTTACATCACGCCCAATCGGCCGGCTACGAGCACTCTGGACATCGTCGCACAGACGGCGAACGCGCCGATCGCCTGGGCAGCCGGGCTGGACGGCAGCGGTATCGGTGTAGCGATTATCGACAGTGGTGTTGCATCGCATCCCGATCTGATGACGAAAAACGGTGCGGCCTCCCGCATCGTATACAGCCAAAGCTTCGTAGCGGGCCTGGATGCCACCGATCAATATGGGCACGGAACGCATGTCGCCGGTATCGTGGGATCGAATGGCGCAAGCTCGTCGGGTCCTAATTTCAAACGTGATTTCCGGGGTATTGCTCCCAATGCCAACATTCTGAGTTTCAGAGTTCTGGATGCCAACGGCTCCGGCTATGTAAGCGACGTCATTTCGGCTGTCGATCAAGCTATCCAACTGCAGAGCACTTACAACGTTCGAGTCATCAATCTTTCTTTAGGAACTCCGGTTTATGAGAGCTACAAGCTCGATCCGTTGTGCCAAGCGGTGGAAGGAGCGTGGAAAGCTGGAATCGTAGTGGTGGCGGCGGCCGGCAATTATGGCCGCAGTACAACCATGGGTATCAATGGTTACGGAACGATCGCGTCTCCTGGAAACGATCCGTATGTGATTACAGTGGGGTCGATGAAAACCAATGGTACGACCATCCGCTCGGACGACTCAATCGCCAGCTATAGTTCCAAGGGGCCCACGGCGTACGATTTTATCGCCAAGCCCGACCTGGTGGCGCCCGGAAATAATGTTGTTTCTTTGATGGCGCCCAACAGCACCATCGCCGCCAATTTTCCCGCTGCCATGGTTCCAAATTCCTATTACGAAGTTAATCCAACTCCGGGTAGTTCGACGAATTATATTATGCTAAGCGGTACCAGCATGGCTACTCCGGTTGTGAGTGGAACGGCGGCTCTCATGTTGCAGAAACAGCCCAACCTTACCCCCGACCAAGTCAAAGCTCGTCTGATGAAGACTGCCACCAAGGTCTTCCCGCTCTATACCACGTCTTACGATAAGCTCTTTCACAATGCGTTCAACATGCAATCCGACATCTTTACAGTGGGCGCCGGGTATCTCGACATCAATGCTGCCCTCAATAGCACTGACCTGGCCACGCTGCCGGCGTTGTCGCCCAGCGCGGTTTACAATGCAGTCGGCCGCAACGTCTCAGTAGCTATCAATTATTCCCTTACGTGGGGAGATGTCATGACTTGGGGTGAAGCAATGACCTGGGGCAACGGCGTGTTTATCAACGGGACGGCCCTCATTTGGGGTGACGCGATGACCTGGGGTGACATTACCACAACCGGCTTCGCCCTGATATGGGGCGATAGTGTCACTACGATCTCGGGCATCCAAGCTCTGGCTGCGGATGATGGCGATCAGGATTCTCCTCCGACGTCGTAATCGACGTTATATATAGAGAATCTGACTATTGGAGAACGCTAATGCCTAAAACAGCGAAACTCTACGCCACCACCGTCGCCGTGACTGGTCTTGCACTGAGCGCGACATTTATCGCCGCGGGCTGGGCCTTCCCAGAGACTCCGCGCTTCCTGATCCTGTTGGCGCTGACCTCGATCGCCGCGATTTTGAAGGTCAAGCTGCCCACGATCGAGGGCTCCATGTCGGTGCTCTTCGTGTTCTTGCTCATCGGTGTCGCCACCATGAGCCTCGCTCAGACGCTGGTCCTGGGCTCTATCGCGACCTTGTTGCAATGCATCTGGAAGCCCAAGCGCCGCATCCAGCCGCTGCAGGTGCTGTTCAATGTCGCAGCCATCAACCTCAGCACCGTGGCCGCCTTCTATGTCCCCAGTTTGCTGGCGCAGGGAATGGATAACCCGGTCAGTCTGGTTCTGAGCGCCTGTACCTTCTTCGGAGTCAACGCGGGATTGGTTTCAATGGTAATCTCGCTGGCCGAGAAGGAGCCGCTGGAACGGATCTTGCGGCAGGCGTATCTGTGGTCCTTCCCGTATTACCTGATCGGTGCTGGAATCGCAGGCGCAGTTAGTTCATCCACGCACCAAGTGGGATGGAGGCTCTCGCTGTTCATTCTGCCGCTTATGTACCTGGTGTATCGTTATTATCGACTTTGTCTGGCGAATCGATCACGCTTAGTGCCGGCTACCCAGTAGTAGCAAGCTCGCAACCCCGCGCAGTGCATGCCTCAGGTGGGTCAATCTCGAATTGGCCCACCACCAGCCCTCCCTCAGCCCACCAACTCTAACAGTCGCCACGCCCATTCAGCTTTCTTATAACCCTTGAAAAAAACATTTACGGACATGTTGGTTGCCGATTAGGTAAACTAACCCCACCGGTGGAAGCCGTCCAGTCTCACGACTCTCCACTAACGAAGAAAGGACTTGTATGCGACGCATCGTCTTCGCGATTCTTGCTCTTTTCAGCATCCTCGCGGCAGGTTCCGCCCAGACCTTTCGAGGTGGCATCAGCGGGATTGTGACCGATCAGTCCGGAGCAATTGTGGCCGGAGCTCAGGTAAAGGCTAATAACGAAGAGACTGGTCTGAACTACACCGCCACTTCGTCGAGCGCAGGCGAATTCAGCTTTGCGGATCTTCCGCCCGGTAGCTACACAGTAGTGGTTTCACAGAGCGGATTTTCGACCGTCACCACCAACGGCGTCCGGGTATCGGCAGGATCCATTTATAGCTTGCCTATCAAGCTGGCCGTGGGACAAGTAGCGTCAACCGTGGAGGTATCGGCATCCAGCGTGGCGCTGGAGACCAACGAGACCACGCTGACCACCACAGTTTCAACCCAGACTGTCCAGGATCTGCCCATCAACGGCCGCGATTTCACCCAGATGATTGCGCTCTCGACCAGCTTCTCCGGATATGCGGCCGGGGCGAATGGATCGGTGAATGGCGCGCGTGCGAACCAAATCAACTGGCAGATCGAGGGAACCGACAACAATGACCAGTGGTGGAACATCATGGCGGTGAACCAGGGCGGCATCCAAAGCATCCCTGGGGTGCTCCTGCCGCTGGATTCACTCGAAGAATTCTCGCTCCAAACCCAAGGCGGTCCGGAGTCGGGCCGCAACCCGGGCGGGACCATCAACTTGATCGTCAAATCCGGAACCAACCAGCTGCACGGCAGTCTCTACTACTACAATCGCAATGAGTTCCTGGCCTCGCAATCTCCCTTCGCACCGGAGGGCACTCCCAAGAATAAGCTCCGCAACCAGCACTACGGTTTCTCGCTGGGAGGGCCCATCATCAAGGACCGGACGTTCTTCTTCGCGACCTACGAAGAACAGAAGTTTGTGATCGGCAGCCAGGCATTGGCGACCACACCGACCGTCGGATACCAGCAGGAAGCGCTGCAGTTATTGAATCAATTCAACGTTCCCGTGAATCCGGTTTCACAGAATCTCTTGAATGCGCTATGGCCCGCCAACGCACTTGCAGGGCCAGGTTCGCCACTCAACTTCTTTACACCCGTGCCGGAAACCGGCTTCAGCCACAACGGCCTGGTGAAGTTGGATCATAGCTTCAGCGATCGCAACCGTCTGTCATTCCGATGGTTCGTGGGTCAAGGCGTTCAAATTGCTCCCGTCGGCTCGCACATCCCCTACTACTATCAGATCGGGCCCATGCACGTTCAGAACCTCTCGCTGATTTACAACACCATCGTGACTCCGGCCATCACCAACCAGGTGCTCTTCGGCGTCAGCTACTTCAAACAGACGTTTTCCGACGCCAATACCGCTATCAATCCGGTTGCTCTCGGATTGAATACTGGCGTGAATGCGGCCAACCTTGTGGGCGCCCCGTTGATTTCCATAAATGGATTTGACAGCACCGGCCTGACACCCAACTCCGGCCGCACCGACGCCACCGGCCACCTGTCCGACGCATTGAGCTGGACTAAGGGCGCGCACCAGTTAAGGTTTGGAGGCGAGGTTCGACAGGCACGCATCGATTCCGACTACACCACCGGCGGCCGAGGCGCCTTCTTCTTCAATGGCGCACAGGGGCCCTGGGCCGGCCTGCTCAACAATCCGAACTTCGATACCAATATCGCTTCCCTCGCCGACTTTATGGCCGGTTACGTCTATCAATCGATCATCATGCGAGGCAACCAGGAGCGTTTCGTAACCATGAACAGCTTCAATTTCTTTGCGCAAGATTCCTGGCAGGCAACCCGCAAGTTAAATCTGAGCTTGGGCCTACGCTACGAATATGAAGGCCCGATCCATGATGACGGACAGGATCTTTCGGTCTTCAACCCGGCCAAGGGCGGTTTAGTGGCGGCCGGCCAGCAAGTTCCCAACATCTATTCCCAGTACTGGAAGAACTTCAGTCCGCGTCTCGGCTTCGCCTACCAGCCGGGCAACAAAGGCGACCTCGTTATTCGAGGCGGCTTCGGCTTGTTCTTCGACACGCCCGCCATGGTTCCTTTCCTCGATAACTCGTTCAGCCTGGCGACCGCCTCTACTCAGAACAATGGGCCCATCGGCGTGGAAGGAAATCCGGCCGGCTCGAAACCAGTCGCGCTCATCCAACAGAACGGTTACACCATAGTGCCGGGACAACAGATCTTTCCGAGCACGGTCTCACTCACCGGAAACAATGTCGTCAATCTGTTCTCGGTGAGCCCCAATTTTCGACCGGCTTATGACATGAGCTACAACCTGAATGTCCAGAAGAGCCTGGGCAGGAACATGATCCTCCAGGTCGGCTACGTAGGCACCGAGGGGAGACGGCTGCTAGTGTTAAGAGACATCAATCAGGCAGCGCTGGGCAGCGGATTTATCGACGGGACCAATCCAGCCGGATTTACGTATCAGCAGGCCAGCCGGCCTTACTTTTCGAAGTACCCGAACTTCGGCGTCATCGACGAGATCCAAAGCGAAGGGACCTCAAACTACAACGGGCTTCAGATATCGCTCCGCACCACGGTTTGGCATGGGCTGAGTTCCCAGTTTAATTACACCTGGGCCCACTCGCTGGACGAGATCACGCAATACGTCGGCGCCCTGCCACAGGACAGCACCAACTTCAAAGCGGACTATAGCAACTCAGATTTCGACATTCGCCACAATTTCAACGCCTACCTGGTCTACGATATCCCCGGATCTAAGCACGGCCCCGGCTGGCTGACTCACGGCTGGGAGGTCAGCACTAAGCTTCAATTTCACACCGGCACCCCCTTCACCATACATGCCACGTCCGACACCAGCGGCACCGGTGAGAATACCGACCGGGGTAATCAGGTCGGTAATCCCTATCAGGGAGTCGATCGCACGCAAACTCAGGGAAATCCCGTACAGTGGATCAACCCCAACGCTTTTGTGAATCCGTCGAATGGCAGCTTCGGCACGGTGGGCCGAAACACGGTGGTAGGGCCGGGCTACGGCGATGTCGACCTATCTTTCCTCAAGAATATTCCGATTAAAGAAAGGCTGCATGCCCAACTTCGCATCGAGATGTTTAATGTCTTTAACCGCGTAAATCTAGCGCCTCCCAGCGGGTACATCGGTGGTGGATTCGGACAAAGTTCGGACACCATCGGAGACTATAACGGGTCCCCGGGAATTGGTCCCGGAGAGCCTTTCAATACACAGATCGCGCTGAAGATCATTTTCTGAGGACAATGTCAAATTTAATAGCCGCGTGCTGTCTCTCGGGATTCCTGGCGGCAGTTCCGCTGCCCGCTCACGCACAAGCTTCTTCGAAGAATTCGGCGGGGCGGTCGCCCACCGTTCGATATGAGCTAAAACTCCCGGACCTCAAGTATGTTTACGGCATGTTACCGCCTGTGCTGCATATCAAACCAGGCGACACCGTCGAGACGAACACCGTGGATGCCGATGGCAAGGCCATCGAAGCGGCCGGTCTAAAACCAGCCGGCCCCAATCCGCTCACTGGTCCCTTCTACATAGACGGAGCCGAGCCCGGCGACACGCTGGCGGTGCATTTCGTACACCTGGAAGTGAACGGCAAGGAGGGTTGGGGCAGCGCCGGACCGGGTTTTGGCGCGTTGAACAGCAGCCATTTCACGCCGATTCTCGGCCAAGGGATTCCGCGCAGGACCTGGACTTATGCCATTGATAAAGCTGCTAACGCCGCCACGTTTCAAGCTGCCGATTCCAAGTTCTCGGTGAAGATCCCGCTACATCCATTCCTGGGCTGCGTCGGCGTCGCGCCAGCGGACGGGGAATCGCGCAGCTCAATCGTTCCGGCCGAGTTCGGCGGCAATATGGATTCGTCCGAAGCAAGCGCGGGGAATACCTTGTATCTTCCGGTGAATGTCGCGGGCGCGCTGCTGTTCCTGGGCGATGGCCACGCCGCGATGGGTGACGGGGAGGTGGACGGCACCGCGATCGAGGTGTCCATGTTGGTGCGGTTCCAGGTGGATGTGATGAAGCACCACAAGATCGGCTGGCCGCGTTTTGAAAACAACGACTACATAATGGCGGCAGGGATCTACAGGCCCCTCGATGACGCCTTGCGCATTGCATTCACTGAGCTGATCAACTGGATTCACGAGCAGTACGGCCTGTCGGAGATGGATGCTTACGAATTGCTGTCGAAGACCGCCGAGATTCATCTGGCCGAGATGGTGGACCCCAATTTTGTCGTAATCGCAAAGATCAACAAGAAATACTTGCCCACCAGCCGCCGCTAAACCGGTACTTCAGCCCCGTTGTGGCAGATCTCCAGGATTTCTCCCGCCAGGCTAATCCATCCATCCAGGTCGGTCGGCTTTGACCGGTATAAACGAATGCCCAGGTTTCGAACTTCCGACTCCTCTGTCGGGCTGGCCAAGCTGGTGAGCGCGACGACATGAATGTGCGCAAGCTTAGGCTCCAGCCGGATGGCTTTCAACACCGCTGCTCCGTCATGCTTGGGAAGGTGCAGGTCCAGCACGATGGCGCAGGGAGTCGGATCGGCGGCCACGATCCGCTGCTGCTGGACGAATAGAAGGGCCTCCGCGCCATCCTGAAGTACCTCGAGTTGATACTCTTCTCCGTGTTCGCCGAGGGCGTGACGGAGCAGAAACACGTCGGCCTGATTATCTTCCACAACCAGGATTCTTGGAGAACTGGTGCTTGAGTTAGGCATGGTTTCGTCTTTTTTTAGACGCCTCCGCGGATGAACCGTTACCCTGGGAAAAAGTCGAGTATTGTGAAGGTGATATGGACCACATTCAGACCTTCCTGGACAGCCTGCGGCCGGAAATCAAGAATCTTCCTCTCTACAACGCGGGTGTTTCCAGCGAATACGTCCGGTCTAACTATAAAATTCAGGAAGTGGCGAAACTGGGGAGCAACGAGAACTCCCACGGAACCAGCCCCAAAGTGCTGGCTGCTATTGCCAGCGCGGTGCAGGATGTCTCGCTCTATCCGGATCCATTTGGTAACGAGCTTCGCGAGGCACTTGCCGAACGGTTGAACGTCGCTCGTGATAGGTTGGTGCTCGGAAACGGTTCAGACGACCTGATTGCGGTCGCGGTCCAGACGTTCCTGTCGGCGGGCGATGAGGTGCTGACCGTGGCGCCCTCCTATGGACTCCATCTCATTTGGCCGCAGTCGATCGGAGCGCGCATTCGCGCCGTTGCGGTGCAGCGGGATTACACACTCGACATCAACGAATTCATAGCTGCGCTAACTCCGCGTACTCGAATGATCATGTTCAGCAATCCTTCGAATCCGGTCGGGACATCGATAACGGCCGGTGACATGTCGCGCCTGCTATCCGCGGTCGGTGACAACACGCTCATCGTTTTCGACGAAGCGTATTTCGAATATGCTGCGCAGGACCGTTCGTACCCAGCGTTCGCGCAAATGCTGGAGGAGCGTCGAGGGCCCTGGCTGTTGTTACGGACCTTCTCGAAAGCCTACGCGCTGGCCGGTCTGCGCATCGGCTATGCGCTCGCTTCGGACGCAGCACTGATTCAACTGATGGACCGTCTTCGCGGCCCTTTTAATGTGAATCGCCTGGCCCTGGTGGCAGCGCTGGCGGCGCTGGAAGAGCGCGAGTATGTGCAGCAATGCATTTCGCGCACGGGCGAGGAGCGGGAGCGCATACGGCAGGCACTCCACGCACTCGGTTACCACCCGGCGCCGTCCTCGGCCAACTTTCTTTTCTTCGACGCGCATGAGGACTCCTTCGAACTCGCCCAGCGCCTCCTGCCACACGGAGTGATCGTCAAGCCTTGGCGTGAACCCGGTTTCACCGGGCACATCCGGGTGTCGATTGGATCGCCCCGGGCAAACGATCAGTTCTTGACGGCGTTGGGGAAGGTCAGGCTGTCGCCGATTGCATGAGCTCCTCCGATCCGCTGACCCTGTTCCGAAACGCTCGAATTTGTCCATCCGGCGATCCGGGCGACACCATTGAGCCGGGAGCAATTGCCATTCAGGGAGATCATGTGGCTTGGATCGGCAACGATGGCGACGTTCCACTCGAGCTTGTCGCAGCCGCGTCACACACCCACAACCTGGCGCGCCACTGGGTCACGCCCGGCTTGATCGATTGCCACACCCACTTGGTCTATGGAGGATGCCGCGCAGACGAGTTCCGGATGCGATTATCCGGCGCAAGTTACGAACAGATCGCCAAAGCCGGCGGTGGGATTAATTCCACCGTCCGCGCCACCCGTTTAGCCGGGGAGGAGTCACTGTTTAGTCAGGCGGCCCGGCGTCTGAAGGCGCTACTGGCCGAAGGAGTGATAGCCGTTGAAGTGAAATCCGGCTATGGGCTGAACCTGAATGACGAACGCAAGATGTTGAAAGTGGCGCGGAGACTTGGGGAAAGCTTCCCGGTCACGGTGTACACCACGTTTCTGGGCGCGCACGCCGTTCCTCCGGAGTTCACGGGCCGGGCGGACGACTACATCAGTTCGGTATGCAATGAGATTCTTCCGGCCCTGCAGGACGAAGGCCTGGTGGATGCGGTGGATGTGTTCTGCGAGAACATCGCCTTCTCGATCGCGCAAAGCGAGCGGGTTTTCGAGCGCGCCACCGAACTCGGTTTGCCGGTCAAGATTCACGCCGAGCAGCTTACGAATATGGGTGGCGCCCGTCTGGCGGCACGCTATCATGCCCTCTCTGCCGACCATTTGGAGCATCTTGATGAAGCCGGGGTGCTGGCCATGCAGAGCTCGGGCGTCGTAGCGGTCCTGCTTCCGTGCGCCTCTTACTTTCTGCGGGAACCGAAACATCCGCCTGTCGATCTATTTCGCAGCCACAATGTGCCGATCGCAATCTCAACCGACAGCAATCCGGGAACCTCGCCTACGACATCGATTCTGCTGGCGATGAACATGGCTTGCACGCTGTTTCGCATGACCCCTGGGGAAGCGCTGGCTGGCGTAACACGACATCCCGCTCGAGCACTCGGCAAGAGCGACACGCATGGCGTTCTGGCACCCGGCCGCTATGCGGATTTTTGCGTGTGGGACATCGAGTCACTGCCGGAGCTGGCGTATTGGATCGGATTTAATCCGCTTCAGACGGTGGTGCGGCACGGCGTAGTTACGCACGGACAACTGCCAGACATCACGTTCTCACCGTCCTGACCAGACCCGCATTGATGGCCCTAAGTTTCGAGAGGAGCTGTTCCTCCGTTTCAGGGCTCCACTGGGGGCCGACGACCATCGCACGCGTTTCGCCTCGACGACTCAACGTAAACAGCCAGAATATGAGGCACGCCGTGGAAATAATCAGCAGAACAATACTGGCCTCGCGATACCACGTGGGCGTCAGGTTCCGAAGAAAAATAGCGGACGCCTTGGTCAGGAAGTAAACCGTGTAGCCAATCGAGTAGGCAATCACGTTTCGATTCAGAGGAACCGGGTAATAGACCATAAACAGCATCGTCAAGAGAACGAAGATTACCAAGCTCGAAACGATCGATCGCTCGCATGTAAAGAAATACCCGATCACGCTCACCGGCGCCCGCTCGACTCGTAATAAGACAAGTGAGCCGGCGATTGCGACGGCCATCGTCCACTTGATGTAGCGGCGAGCGACGGTCGTGATGCCCGGCAGGTCGAGCAAGAGGACCTTACACAACTCTAGGACCACCAGGACATGCGCGCAGACGATCAACCCCTCAGTGGCCAGCCACGCATTGCGATAGGCCGGCTGCGATACGGGACGATTGGTAGTACCGCGGTCTGAAGCAAAGACACCAGCAAGTAGCCAAAGAAGAACGGACAGGTTCGAAACAACCCGGTCCGCCAGAGACGAATAGTCAGACCGACTAAGGAGCAGGTTTGGAGGGCCAGGAGCAGTTGTTGTTCGAGAGGGATGCTGGACACAGTTCAGAAACTCTTATCGGCAGTCAATCTGGTCCTATAATTATCTATGCTCTCAAGATCACTGGCTACTTTACTGTTGTGCGTATCATTGAAGGCCGAGACGATTCAATTGGTACCGCAAACCTACTACCGGACGTTCTCCCATACCAATCCCGTCCTCAAGCGAATCCGGCCGGGCGATGTCGTGATAACGAAGACCCTGGATTCAGGAGGCCAGGATTTCAACAGCGAGCAGCGTTCCGAGCCAGGCAATCCGCTGACCGGTCCGTTTTTCGTCGAAGGCGCCGAGCCGGGCGACTCGCTGGTGGTCACTTTGCGGCGCGTACGGTTGAATCGGAACTGGGGTTATTCGGCATACCGCCTGGGCCTGTATTCGCTGATGCCCGAATACGTGGAATCGATCTACTCCAACCATTACAAGAAAGATTTGGTCCGCAAGGGCAGCGATACTCAGGTGCCTTGGGACATTGACATCGATCGCAAGACGGTACGCCTGCGCGAGCCGGCCAGCAGCCGCGCGAAGCTTGAATTTCCGACGCGCCCGATGCTGGGATGTATCGGTGTCGCTGCGCCGGGGGATTTCGCGCCGACCTCAGCGCCGGCAGGTTCTTACGGCGGCAATCTCGACTACAACGAGGTCGTGGAAGGGGCTAAGGTCATTTTCCCCGTGTATCATTCCGGAGCCTTGCTGTTCATTGGAGATGGTCATGCTCTCATGGCCGATGGGGAGCCCACTGGCACAGGCGTCGAAACTTCCATGGACGTCGAGTTTTCAGTGGAAGTCAAGAAAAATGGCAAGATGACCGGGCCGCGCCTGGAAACATCGGATTACTTGATCAGCGTGGGAGCGCAGCCGGAATTCGCCAGCTCGCTCAATCGCGCGCTGCAGCTAGCGACCACCGACATGGCTCACTGGCTGATCGATGAGTATGGCCTGGAACCTTGGGCGGCCCACCTGTTGATCGGTTCGGTAGGGAAGTACGACGTGGTGACCGTTCAAGGCACGATGGCGCTGAAGGTGCCGAAGCAATATGTTGTAACACGGTGACAATCCCGAAACTTCGAGCGGGCTGGTTTATCTAATTCCCTGTATGACCACCCTAGCAACCATCAATGCGGCCGCCAGTGGCACTTTCACCATTGGAGGCGATCTTCCAATTCATAGACTTGGCTTCGGCGCCATGCGTATCACCGGTCCGGGAATTTGGGGCGAGCCCAAAGATCCGGAAGAATGCCGTCGAGTGCTACGGCGCGCGGTCGAGCTCGGCGTCAACTTCATCGACACTGCCGATTCTTATGGTCCGGCGGTGAGCGAACCGCTAATCGGCAGTGCGCTATCGCCTCATCCAAAGGGCCTGGTGATCGCTACCAAGGGCGGATTGACCAGGCAGGGCCCGGACGCGTGGGCGCCGGTCGGGCGTCCGGAATATTTGCGGCAGCAACTGGAGATGAGCCTCCGGAATCTTCGCGTGGAACGAATCGATCTGTATCAGCTCCATCGCATCGACCCCAAGGTGCCCGTTGAAGAGAGCCTCGGCGCGCTGAAAGACGCACAGAAGCAAGGCAAGATCCGGCACATCGGGCTGTCCGAAGTTTCGGTGGCCGAGATTGAGAGGGCGCGGAAGACAGTTCCCATCGTCAGCGTTCAGAACCTCTACAACCTCCTCGATCGGCAGCATGAGCCGGTACTCGAGTACTGCCAGAAGCACAATCTCGCCTTTATTCCCTGGTTCCCAGTGGGAGCCGGTAAACTCGCTCGCGCCGGCGGACCACTGGATCAGGCGGCGCGGCGACACGGCGCGACTGTCGCGCAACTGTCTGTGGCGTGGCTCTTGCGCCACTCGCCGGTGATGTTGCCCATTCCCGGGACGTCACGGGTGGCGCATCTGGAAGAAAACATCGCGGCTGCAGGTTTGCGCCTGGACGACGCGGAATGGGCCGCGCTCGAAAAGGAACTAAAGAAGTAAGATCAGCTTACACGAGCCTACCGCGCCGTTTTCGCTGACATACACGGCGAACAACAACGGTCACTCGCTCGACGACTATGTGCAGCGGGGCGACGTGCTGGGATTTCTGGTGATGAAAGACAACCAGATCGTCTAAGAGAATTATCTTCACGGCGCTCTGCCCGATGACCGGTTTCTGTGGATGTCGATCTCGAAATCGGTAGAGTGTCCGTTCTGATCGGCGTCGCGCTGGAGGAGGGCAAGATTCTCAGTGTCGGACGACCCGGTGATTCAGTATCTGCCGTATCTCAAGGACAGCGCCTATTAAGAGGCCACGCTCAAAAACCTGTTTCAAATGGCCTCCGGAATCGAATTCAACGAGGATTATCTGGACCCCAAAGCGGACATCCACCGTGTGATCTTCGATCTTATCCGGGACTATGCGCGCTTCGGCCTGATGGCCATGAACTACGGGAAGCTCGGCGATGCCAGGGTGGTGAATGACGCCTGGATGCATGAATCCACTACCGCGCCCGCCTTCAACCCGGCTACGGCTCTAGCGCCGTAGTGGGCATCCAAGGCCTCATCTTGGCAGGTCGGGGACCTGCCCCACAAGATCAGGTACGGACGTAGGCCAGCGCAACCACCTTATCGAGCGCCGGCGAATAAGCAGCGGAGGTGATCTCGGCCTCTTTGCTATCCGCGGTTTGCAGCTTGGCGCCGGGCTCCGGCGGCGTTTTGGAGTCGAGCGCCAGCGGCATCAGCACGCGATGGATCTGGCCGCGCGACCGTACGCGTTCGACGATCTCCTGCCCGAGATAACAGCCTTTGCTGAAGTGCAGGGCACGCGGCTGATTGGCTTCCTGGGCAAGAAAGCGTTCGCTGATGTCTTCGCCATAGCGCGGCTTGCCGTGTTCGAGACGCACCACGCGGAAAGCTTCGGCGTCGGCGGCCACCGCTCCGGCCGCTTCGATCTGGGCGATGAACTCGGATTTTTCGGCCATGGGCACGAAGATGAAAAATCCGATACTACCAGTTGAATTGAGCCGCGCGACCACTCGCGAGCCCCAGTCGATGGTCGAATACTCGGTCTCAGGTATTGGCGCGCCGGCCTGTTGAAGCACCTCGGCAACCTTCGGGCCTTCGACGGCGATGGTGGCGAGCTGGGGGGTCGCGTCTTCTAGCGTCACATCGTCGGCGATGATGAAGTGATCCAGGTGCTGATAAATCTTTTCGCGAGCTTCGGGTTCCAGATCGAGCAGGAAATGATCGGGGCGGCAGAGAATATTCGCGTCCGAAAGAATGCGGCCCTTGTCATTCAGAAAGAAAGCATAGCAGCCCGTACCGGGCGTGAGCTGCTGGATGTGATTGGTGGTCATGGCGTGCAGCAAACGAGCGCGATCCTCACCGGTCAGCTTGATCTTGCCCCGGGCGGATAGATCCAGCCAGGCGGCGGAGCTTCTGAGCGCGTCGTAGCCCTTCATCGCAGGGAGATAAATCGCAAGTAGCCTGAAATCGCGATGATAATGAGGCCTGAGATCACCATGCCGGTCAGCCAGCGCCTGCGCTTGGGTTCGCCCGCGCCGGGTATTGTGTAGAGAACGGCCACCGCGAAAATGTGGAGCACGAACAGAAACTTGATCCCGATCCACATGTGGTAGT
>Ga0210401_10000440_pt1 | contig 51166 bp, 36 predicted proteins | sample IncBWH32MmetaG_FD_150866 | JGI IMG/M metagenome (GOLD analysis project Ga0210401, IMG submission 150866) | Forest soil microbial communities from Barre Woods Harvard Forest LTER site, Petersham, Massachusetts, United States - Inc-BW-H-32-M | ecosystem: Environmental > Terrestrial > Soil >...
CGGGGCTGAAGCCCTGACCTCCTAACAGCAACAACTTGCGAAACGGTTTTCAATTTTGCGCGCTGCCACAAACCGACATTCGCGTGTTTTCAACCACGTGGTACCAGCGAGTCTCGCCGAATCTGCCCGACGGAGGCTGCGCCGGTCTGAGCCATGATCGCTTGCAATTCGCGGCGTAAAATTGCGACTACCGTTTCGACGCCTTCCTGCCCGAATGCGGACAAGCCCCAAATATGGGGACGCCCGATACCAACGGCCGTTGCGCCCAGAGCCAGCGCTTTATAGACATCGGCGCCGCCGCGGAATCCGCTGTCGATGAGCACCGGAATTTTCCCCGCGGCGCCTGACAAAACTTCCGGCAGGCTTTCAATCGTTCCGCGGGCGCTCGCGTCTTCGTGCCCGCCGTGATTGGACACGATGATGCCGTCGACGCCGTGCTTTACGGCCAGCGCCGCATCTTCGCCGGCCACGATGCCTTTGAGGACGATCTTCATTTTGGTCAGATCGCGGACGCGCTTCACGTCTTCCCAGTTGAGCTTCACGCTGGTCTCTCCCTGCAGCGACCCGATCGCTCCGAGAATGTCCATGGGCGTGTCCTTGGTGATCCGGGTGACCTGGGGAAGATTGGCGTGGCAACCGACGCAGCGGTCGTCGGCCTCGCGGTCGAGGTCGCGGACGCCAACGCGTTGTATCGACTTCGCCCCGATGGTGTTGGCACCGCCGTCGTCGACGGTCCAGACCAGGACGGGGCACCCGGTCGCTTCAAAGCGGCGGAGAACTTTTTCGTCCATGCTGCTTCCGAGTCCTGCAATCCACAGCGGCTCGCCGCGCGCTTCAACGACTCGTTCCACTCCGCGGGGATCGACAATGACCGCCGCCGAGCCCGCCAGCACCTGCAGCGTGCGCGTCGCTTTGGCCGCCTGGGCCACGACCACTGCGCCGTCCGGATAATATGCGTTCATCCTGCCCACGGGAGAAAAGAAGATTGGCGATTCCCAGGACTTGCCGAATATTTTGACGGATTGATCGACCTTGGTGATTCCGGTCAGGCGGCGCAGGCGGACTTCGTATTTCAAGAATCCGTCGCGATTGGCGCGCAGGGTTTCGTTGTTGAAGGAGCCGTCGGTGATGAACGTGTAATGAGCGGGCGTGAGTTTTACGCGCGCCGCGGCGTCAAAATCGAAAACGTTCAGCGCTTCCTTCACCGACTTGATGACCACTTCATTCTGCTGCGGCAGAGGCGCCGCCAGAACCTCTTCGACCCAGCGCGAAGAATAGCCCGCGTACGCCAGGATGGGGCTGGCCGCCAGAAAGCTTAAAAAGGCGCGGCGATCGGAAAGATTTTTAGAAGGAGTCACGATTCAACGGTCCTTTCCTGCACCTGTACAAGTGGAGATTTTGAAACTGCGAGGGTAGCGCAGACAGAATCGCCGGGCAAGCAATGGGTCTTCGTCGCCGCGGCTCAGGTTGACCATGAATCTGCCCGTTCCGTCCCGAAAGACACGGGACGGAACGGCCGCTACAAAATCGCTCCGCGTTGTTGTGCGTGGGTTTCTATAGAGGGCGGCCGTTTTCAAGGCGGGCAGCGCGGTTTTGCCCATCCAAAACGGAGCCACTTTGTAGGCCCCCGCATTCACCGGGGCGGGGCAAACAAGACTCATTCCGGCTCGCGAGAAGGATCCGGAACCAGGGGGCGCGGCACGCGCTCGCTGGCGGACAGGGTTTCGCTGTGGCGGCCGCCATTCTCGACGTGGCGCGGGAGATCGTTGACGGCATGGGGCTGGGGCACGCGCGAACCCGGCAATTCGGTACGGTCGTCGAGCCGCCCGAAAATCATCTTGCCGGCAGTGGTTTGATGGACTGATGTCACGGTAATGTCAATCGTCTTGTTTATCATTCGACGCGCACCGTCGACCACCACCATGGTTCCGTCATCGAGGTAGGCCACGCCCTGGTTGTATTCCTTGCCCTCGCGCAGGATGAAAACGCGCATCGTCTCTCCCGGCAGGACCACCGGCTTCAGCGCGTTGGCCAGCTGATTGACGTTCAGGATTTCGATGCCCTGCAGCGAGGCGACCTTGTTCAGGTTGTAATCGTTGGTGACGATCTTCCCGTCGTAGCGCTTGGCCAGTTCGATGAGTTTCAAATCCACGTCGGCGAAATTGGGAAAATCGTCGTCCGCGATTTCCACCTCGAGGTGCGCCATCTTCTGGATGCGCTGCAGCACTTCGAGCCCGCGCCGTCCCCGCTGGCGTTTCAGCGAATCGGCGGAGTCGGCCACGAATTGCAACTCGCGCAAAACAAATTGCGGGATCAGCATGACGCCGTCCAGAAAATGGGCCTCGCAAATGTCCGCAATGCGGCCGTCAATGATGACGCTGGTGTCCAGGACCTTGGGCATGCGCCGGGTGCTGCGTTCGCTGCCGAACAGCCCTCCGAGCGCCGCCAGGTTGAGCATGTCCCCCTTGTTGGCCCCGACCACCAGGCCGATGTAGGTCATCACCAGGAGCAGCCCCACGTCCAAAAAGGACCGCGAGCCCTCCGGGATGGTGGTGCGAGCCAGCACCAGGCCCATCAGATACGCGCCCAGAATGCCCAGAATCGAGCCAATGGCGGCCCCGATCAGGCGGCGCATGCTGGCACGCTGCAGCCGAATCTCAAACAAAAAGACGGAAACAGAAAACGCCAGGCCGACTCCGGCAGCGGCAAGATTGGACAAACCGAACGGGTGAAAATGGTATCCCGCCGCGACGCAGGCGATTGCAAAAATCAGCCGGACCATCAAGTGATCCCACCAGTTTCCGAATTCAGCCTGAATCTGGGCCGGGGCCGCGGGACGAAGAGGAAACGGCACGGAGGGCGGCGGAGGAACGGAAGTTCCTTGCCGGGAAAAAGGGCGATTCATAAGGCCTCATTTCTTATGAGGAGGCAGAAAAATATACTAGAAACACTCACTCAATTTATCTGTATCAATCGGGGCTGACCTGGGACGATAGGTATGAACCAGCCCTTATATCTCCCCACATATCCCATTTCGCGCGAAATAGTCAAGTTTTTATAAAGGTCACCCTATGTGCCGAAAATCAGGTGGCGAAAGCTAGATGCCTGCGCCGGAGATTCGCCCGATTGCGATCCCAATAAAATAGGTAACGACTCCTTCCACGGCGCCGACGAAGGTCATTTCGAGTCCACTGGCCCACCACGATCGGATAGTAATTAAAGACTTGGCGGCTCCCACCGCGAAATGCGCCAGCAGGGAAACGACAGCGGCAACGATCACCGCCGGATACCCGCTCAAAAAGAAAAAAGGAACAACGGGGATCGTGGCGCCTATGGCCGTCGAGAGCGCCCCGGATATAGCGGAAGTCCACGGTTTCCTGAGTCCGTCTTCGGTGATGTTCAAGCGTTCCTTCGCCAGCATGCGGATGAATTGCGATTTGTCCCTGGCCAAATGTTCGACGAAATGGTCGGCCTCCTTCGGAGGCAACCCCCGGATCTGATAACTGAGGGATAGAACCTCGCGCGCTTCGGCTTCATTGAATTCCACCGCTTCGCGTTCGCGCGAAAACTCCGCGTCGTAAATTTCTCGCTCACTTTTGGCCGCGAGGTATGCGCCCGAGCCCATCGAGAGCGCGCTGGCAATCATGCCCACCATCCCCGCGATGATCACGAACTTGCTGTTGCCAAGGGTCGCTCCAGAAACGCCGGAAACAATTCCAAAGATCGCTCCGAGACCGTCGTTGATTCCGTAGATGGCGTCCCCGATCCACCCAGCTGCTTTTGGATGGTCTTCCTGTCGGGCGGCCAGGAGTTCGTCGAGGGCCTTTTGGGCCTGTTCGGGAGAGGGGCGCGGCAGCGGCCGGCGGTTACGGATGAGCCCGCTCAGGGTTTGGTAGTGTTCCCGTTCATCCTCGAGCGCCTGCTGCAGGATGCGGACGCTGGGTTCGTCGCCCAGTTCCTTTATTTGTTTCGCGTACTTGGCGATGTCGCGGCTTTCGTCCAGCTCCAGCCGCCGGAGCGCCATCCTTACGCCGCCAACACGATTGGCGATGGTGTCGGCTTCACCAGTCTTTGCCCCGTTATAGACCGGGTTCGGACCTCCCAGGGCGCGAATGCGATCGGCCCACATTTGCGCGTGGTGTTGTTCGGCATACGACAGGGTGCGGAATGCGGCGCGCCGCGCCGGATCGGTTTCGCGCTCGGCCAATATTTCATAGGTGTAGAAGCCTCGCATCTCGGCCTGCCAGTTGCTTTCGAGAATTTTCAGGATGCGGCGGCGATCGCGGGCTTCCATTTTTGCATCGGGGCTGGCCGAGTTTGAGTTCATGCGAAAGTCTCCCGGGCTTCGAAGGAACTTTGCATAGATGTGTGGAGATGTCAAAGACTGAGCGATGGAAGGATAGACGGCGAGTTTCGAAATCGTTTCACTCCCAAAAGATGCGGGGAATAGTTGACGGCGGATTGCCACGGGTTGCACTGCAAGAACTTGAATGGGAACTCGTCTCGCGCGCTCGTTCGGCATGTGCTGTAATGCCTTGACAATCTCTCGCGCCATGTCCACGACCGCTTACGTAATCGAAAATCCATTGCCAGCATATTCCAGCGCGGGACGCAGCCGCGTTGCGCTCGTGATTTCGTGCCTGCTATTCCTGAATTTCTTCTATTTTATTTTGTCGAGCGGGCGAGTCCGGACGATCGATGAAGTCTCGGCCGAATTTCAGGTCGAAAGCCTCGCCAAGCGCGGCTCCGCGGATATCCCTCAGGCCGTCGAAGCAAAATTGTTTTACGGCACGTTTGACCGCTTTGGCCGCCCCGAGTCGCCCTACCCGCCGGGGCAGGCGCTGGCTATGCTGCCCTGGTACGTTGCGGGACAGTTTATCGCCGGGCATCTGCCGGGTGTGCCTTCCGGAATGAGTGTCGTCGTCAGCAATTTCTTTCTGACCGGCGGGACCGCCTTTTTCTCCGCGCTTGCCGTGGCGCTGGCGCTGTGCATTTTCCTCCGGCTGGGAATCGCTCCGAAAATTTCCCTGACGGCCACGGGCATTCTGGCGCTTGCCACGCCTCTGGCAGTGTATTCCGGCTGGCTGCTCTCCGAACCGCTGGCCGCGGCCCTGCTGCTTGGCGCCGCGGCCTTGCTGTTTTCATCGCCGCAGGGAACGTCTATACCCATTGTTCGCGCACTCGGCGCGGGCACTCTCCTGGGCGCGGCCGTTTGGGTGAGGCCGACACACGTCATCGTCGTGCCCATATTTCTGGTTGCGCTGTTCGTCCGCGAACGCGAGAAGGGTTGGCGCGCCGCGGGCGCGCTGGCCGTTGCTGCCGGAGCATTTGTAATTCTTCTGCTGTGGAGGAACGCGTATCTTCACGGGAGTCCATTTGATTTTGGGTATCCGTCTGCGGCGGAAGGCGGCAAAGCGCTGAACTCGTTTGAGACGCCGCTGGCCACGGGCCTTCTCGGATTTCTCGTTTCGCCGGGAAAATCGATCTTCCTGTTTTCGCCGCCGATTTTGCTGGCTTTGCTCGGTCTGCCGCGCCTCTGGCGGCGCGACCGAGGACTCGCTTTCGTGGCCGCGGCCGCGCCGATTGCTTACCTGCTATTTTTTGCGACTTACACGCAGTGGGAAGGCGGCTATTGCTATGGGCCGCGCTACTTGGTGCCCGCGCTGGCTCTGCTTGGCCTGGGCGTCGGCCCGGCACTTGTTGGAGCTTCGCGCAGTACCCGTCTTCTGGCGATTGCCGTGTTCCTTGCAGGATTTTTTGTGCAGGCCATCGGCTCGGCGACCAGCTTTCTGGAGGCCGACGTAGCCGGCGGCTACTACGACGCGCAATACAACTACCGCATGGGCTTCTCGCCCATTGCCATGCACATTCATCTGCTCCTGCACTACGCCACGTCCGGAGCTGCGCCCCTCGGACGAGGTTTCGACAAGTGGTGGGTGTTTCTCTCTAAAGAAGGAATTTCCGCAGGCGCGCTATGGATTCTCGCCGGCGTGTTGTTCATCGCCACGGCGGCTTCCGCATGGTGGCTGCGGCGCGAGTATTCAACCGACAAAGTCAATGCGTAGGGGTTTCAGTGGCGCAGGCTTCAGCCTGTGGGTTTTGACTTTCGGGGGCACAAAAACCCGCAGGCTGAAGGCCGCGCCACTGAAAATCAAATCGCTCGCGAATCAACCTGCTTGCGCAAGTCAGAAAGAAACTCGGCGAGCGCCCGCGGGCCGAGATCGCCCTTGCTCTGCTGGCGCACCGATACGGTGCCGGCTTCAGCTTCCTTGCTGCCGACGATCAGCATGTAGGGAATCTTCAGCATTTGCGCGTCGCGAATTTTCGCCTGCAGCTTTTCGTTGCGGTCGTCCAGGTGCGCGCGGAATCCGGCGTCCTTCAAAGCCGCGGTCACCTTCTTCCCGTACTCCGCGAATTTTTCGCTGAGCGGCAGCACTTCCGCCTGCACGGGCGCGAGCCACACGGGAAAAGCTCCGGCGTAGTGCTCGATCAAAATACCGAAGAAACGCTCCACGGAGCCCCACAGCGCGCGATGCACCATGAGCGGCTGGTGGCGGTTGCCGTCTTCGCCCACGTATTCCAGGCCAAAGCGCCCGGGCAAATTGAAATCGAACTGCACGGTGGTGAGCTGCCAGGGTCGGCCGATCGCGTCGATCAGCTTGACGTCGATTTTCGGCCCATAAAACGCCGCTTCGCCTTCCATGCGTTTGAACGGAATGTTCAGCCGGGTGAGCGTCGATTCGAGCGCGCGCGTCGAGCGGGACCAATCTTCGGCCGAGCCGGCATAATTTTCCGGATGGTTTGCGTCCCAGTCCGAAAGCTCGACGACGTAGTCGCTAAATCCGAATGTCTTCATCACGGCAAACGCAAAATCTATGCACGCTTCAATTTCCGCTTCGATCTGCTCCGGCATGCAGAAAATGTGCGCGTCGTCCTGCGTGAATCCGCGCACGCGCAGGAGGCCATGCAGCACGCCCGAGCGCTCGTAGCGATAAACGGTGCCAAGCTCCGCGAGCCGCACGGGAAGCTCGCGGTAGCTGCGCAGGCGCGACTTGTAAATCAGGATGTGGCCCGGACAATTCATGGGCTTCAGCTGGTAGTCGTCTTTTTCGACCTCGATTGGACCAAACATGTTTTCGCGGTAAAAATTCGCGTGGCCGCTGATCTTCCAAAGTTCGAGGCGCATGATGTGCGGCGTATATACTAAATCGTAACTACGCCGCAGCAATTCGTCGCGCAGCCAGTCTTCCATGATCTTGCGGACCAGGCCCCCTTTGGGATGCCAGAAAATCAGCCCCGGCCCGGCCTCTTCCTGAACGGAAAACAGGTCCAGCTCCTGCCCCAGGCGCCGATGATCGCGCCGTTTGGCTTCTTCAAGCCGGTGCAGATATTCGTCCAGCTCCTGCTGCGTGTAGAAGCACGCGGCGTAGATGCGCTGCATCTGCGGATTGCCTTCCTGGCCTTTCCAGTAGGCGCCCGCGACGCTCATCAGCTTGAAGGCACGAATGCGCCCGGTCGAAGGGATGTGCGGCCCGCGGCAGAAGTCGATGAATTTCCCGGTGGTGTAGAACGACACGATCGGTTCGATGGCGCGCTCCTCCACGAGTTCGCATTTGAAGCCCTGGTCCCACTTGCGGTAGAGCTCCAGCGCCTCGGGCTTTGGGATCATCTTGCGCTCGTTGGGGATGTCCTGCGCCGCGAGCTCGCGCATTTTCTTTTCGATGCGCTCGAGGTCCTCGGGCGTAAAGGGCTCCGCGCGCACGAAATCGTAAAAGAATCCTGTGTCAATCGGCGGTCCTATGCCCAGCTTGACGTTCGGGAAAAGGTCAAGCACCGCGGCTGCGAGCAGGTGCGCCGCCGAGTGCCGCAGCACCTGTATCGCTTCGGGATCTTTCGGCGTGAGGATGGAGAGCTTTACGTCCTGATCGATCGGCGCGCACAGATCAACCAGAAAGCCTTCGCCATTGGCCGGCGAGGTCATACGAGCTTCAGGCGCCGCGTCCGGAGATTTTTCGAGCGCGGCACTCGCGGACGCGCTTGCGGCTGCAGCCGCAGGCCCGTGTATCGGAGCTACTCGCGCCACCAGCGCTTCTTTAGCCAGGCGCGGGGAAATCTGTTGGGCGATCTCCGCCGCGGTGGTGCCGAGCGGCACTTCGCGTATCGCGCCATCCGGCATGGTAATGTGAATGGTATCCATAAATTTGTTTCGGCTTTCGACCGGCGAGTGCGAATCGACGCTGCGCGCCAGCGCCCGTGGAATTACCTACGCTAGCAGATGGCTCGAAGGACGGTCAAGAAGGCAAGTGGAATGCAGGCTCAAAGCGGGCGCCCAGCCCTCTATCTGGGAAGGCAGTCCTTGGCCCGCTCAACGCGATTGACGCCGCCCCACTTCCTACCGTTCGCAGCACGTGCCTAAGTAGACAACATCTGGTATGTAACCAAATGGAACTGGAGGATTGACGAGTGTGCTTAGTACCTTCTAGCATATTTACTTGCGGAAGGCGATGGACAGCACTTACGGGCCATTTTCTCCCTCTAGAATCAATGGGTTAACGATGCCGGACCAAACATAGCCCAGCGTCCCGGCAATTCGGATTAGCAAAAAACAGAAGTCGCAGGACGCACGTTGTCTCATAGCGCATGAAGGGTCATCCTTGCACTCTGCAAATCCAGTGCTCACAGTATCCTACGACTACCGCCTGGTCGCGCTCTCGGTTCTCATCGCGGCTTGCGCTTCCTACGCCGCACTGGATCTGGCAGGCCGGGTGACGGCCGCGCGGGGCCGCGCACTCGTTTTGTGGCTGGTTTGCGGCGCCGGAGCCATGGGTTTAGGCATCTGGTCCATGCATTATGTTGGGATGCTGGCGTTCAGCTTGCCCGTGCCCGTCAGCTATGACTGGCCCACGGTCATGTTGTCGTTGCGCGCGGCCATTTTAGCCTCGGCCGTGGCCCTTTTCGTAGTGAGCCGTAAGAACATGAGCCTGCAGGGGGTGGCGGCTGGAAGCATCGTTATGGGCGCGGGAATCGCGGCCATGCACTATATCGGCATGGGGGCCATGCGATCGACCGCCATGTTTCACTACGATACCCGATTGGTGTCCTTGTCCGTTGTACTGGCGATGGTTATTTCGTTTGTGGCGCTTCGGCTCGCTTTCCTGTCTCGAGAGGACCAAAAAGGCGCTCGCTTGCGAAAAATCATGAGCGCGATCGTTATGGGGTTGGCCATGCCGGTGATGCACTACACCGGAATGGCCGCGGCCAGTTTCACGGCTGACGGAATGGTCCCGGACATGTCGCACGCCATAAACTTCACCATGCTGGGAGCGGCCGGCATCACGATCGTCATGATCCTCATCCTCACACTGGTCATTCTGATTCCCGTATTCGATCGCCGCGCCGCGCAGTTTCAGGAGCTGGAATCCGCGGAACAGCGTTACCGCCTGCTCTATGAACGGAGTCTGGCGGGGGTTCTGCGCACGACGATGGACGGGCGAATCCTGGACTGTAATCTGGCCTGTGCGCGAATCTTCGGCTATGCCACCTGCGAAGAATTCATCGCCAGTCCTATCACCGATCGATACCTCAATCCTGAAGATCGAAATACTTTCATCGCCATCCTTCAGCGAGTGAAGAACCTTACCAGCTACGAGCAATGCCTCCGGCGCAAGGACGGAAGCAAAGTTTGGCTTCTGGGCAGCGCAAACCTCTTGGAGGGCAGGGGCGGCGCGCCCATAGTAAACGAAGAAACATTTGTGGACATTACCGAGCGCAAGAATGCAGAAGAAACATTTCGCAAGGCGTTCAATGCCAATCCGGAACCGATCAGCATCGCGGCGTTTCCGGAAGGCCGCTTCACCGACGTGAACGATAGTTTTCTTCGCGTCAGCGGATATTCGCGCGAAGAAGTCATTGGCCGCACTTCCGGAGAGTTGAATTTTTGGGGCAGGCCGGAAGATCGCGTCACTTTTGTCGAGATGTTGAAGAAACAGGGCTCGGTGCGCGACCTGGAAATCACGTTTCGCACGAAGTCCGGCGAAATTCGTGAGGCCATGGATTCGGCGGAACTTATCGACGTTGCTGGACAGGAATGCGCCATCGCCATTTTCCGGGACATCACCGAGCGAAAATCTTTAGAGAAACAACTGCGCCAAACGCAAAAAATGGAAGCGGTCGGGCAGCTTACTGGCGGGATCGCCCATGACTTCAATAATCTGCTGGGCGTGATTATCGGCTACAGCGAGATTCTCGAGCAGCGGCTGCCGCCGGACGACCCCCTGCGCAAGGAATGCCTGCAAATCAAGAAGGCCGGGCAGAGCGCCGCCTCGCTGACTCGACAGCTCCTGGCCTTCAGCCGCCAGCAGGTACTTGATCCAAAAGTTCTAGACCTCAATGCCATTGTCCTCAATGTGCAAAAGATGCTTCGTCGCCTGATTGGAGAAGATATCGAATTAAAGACCAACCTGGATCCGGCGCTCGGATGCGTGAAAGCGGATCAAAGCCAGATCGAACAGGTGATCCTCAACCTGGCCGTCAACGCCAGGGATGCCATGCCGCAGGGCGGGAAGCTTTTGATCGAAACGGCCAAAGTTAACCTGGATGAGGACTACGCCCGCCGACACCCCCCGCAGCTGCCAGGCCCATACGTCTTGCTGACCGTTGCTGACACGGGAATAGGAATGGATGCGGAGACCCAGGCCCGCATCTTCGAACCTTTTTTCACCACCAAGGAAATCGGGAAGGGCACGGGACTCGGCCTTTCCACGGTGTACGGCGTCGTCAGGCAAAGCGGCGGGCATATCTGGGTCTACAGTGAACTAGGGCTGGGCACGACGTTCAAAATTTACTTGCCCTGCGCCGAACAACCGGCCCGCGTCCAGCAACCGTCCGCTGCACCGGCTGAATCCATGCGCGGCTCGGAGACCATCCTGCTTGTGGAGGATGAAGAAGCGCTTCGCGAGTTGACGCGCAACCTTCTGGAAGGCAGCGGCTACACCGTACTGGAAGCGGAACTCCCAGAGGCGGCTATCGAGATCGCTCTGCGGTATGGCGGCAAAATACACGTGCTGCTCACCGACATGGTGATGCCCGGAATGAATGGAAAGGACCTGGCCGCGAAATTGAATCCCATCAGGCCGGAAATGAAAGTGGTGTACATGTCGGGATATAGCAGTTTCTCGCATGCCGGACTGGCCGATTCTGAAATCGCCTTGCTGGCCAAGCCGTTCACCCGGGAGAAGTTGCTTCGCAAGCTGCGCGAGACGCTGGGATCGGAAATGAAAGTCGAAGCCAGGTAACGCCAGCCCCCCTGAAACATTCCTTCCCCAATGCAACAAATGCTGCCCGCCCGGCCCCTCGCGCCTGCGAATGCATCGAAAAGTTGCCGTTCGACGCTCGCCCGGTGCGTATTGCGACGCATCCGAGCGGCTGATAGAATCGAAACGCGGAATTCCCGCGCAGGCCCTGATTCCATCAGGGCAAGCCGCGCGAAAGGGCGGACGCCGGCTGCACTTCCACTTCATCTAATGCTGTGGGCTCGCGGGAGCGTACCCATCTGAATCTGCGCAACGTGAGCGGCGCTCCTGCCTGCCGCGGAGGACACTTGGCCAAATACGATCTCGTCATCATCGGCAGCGGTCCGGGGGGATATAACACCGCGATTCGGGCCGCGCAATGGGGCCTGAAAACACTGGTCGTTGAAAAAGACGGCTATTTGGGGGGCACTTGCCTGCACGTCGGGTGCATTCCCACAAAAGTTTTGCTGCACACCGCCGAAATTTACGACAAGCTTAAGGTCGGTAAGGAATTCGGCATCGAGGTGAAGGATTTCACGCTCAACTGGCCCGCGGCGCTGGCGCGCAAGGAAATGGTCGTCAATCGGCACGCCAAGGGCATCGAGTTCCTGTTCCGCAAAAATAAAGTGGAAAAAATGCAGGGCTGGGGCCGCTGGGCGGGCCCGGGCCGGGTAAGCGTTGAAAAAGACGGTCAAGTTACCGAAGTCGAAGCCACGCACATCATGTTCGGGACGGGCTCGGCGGCGCGCTCGCTTCCGGGGGTCGACATCGATGGAAAAATCATCCTCAGCAATATTGAAATATTGCAATTGCCGGAGGTGCCAAAGACCCTGGTGATCGTCGGCGCGGGGGCCGTGGGCGTGGAGTTTGCCTCGATCTTCAATTCGTTTGGAACAAAAGTCACTGTGCTCGAAATGTTGCCGCGCGTGACTCCGATCGAGGACGAGGAAATTTCGGCGGAACTCGAAAAAGCCCTGAAGAAAAAGGGCATCCAGATTTTCACGGAAGCCAAAGTCGAGACCGTGAAAAAAGACGCGCAGGGGGCCACGGTTTCTTTTACCGACAAGGCCGGTAAAGCGCAGACGGTTTCCGGCGAACGCGTGCTGATGGCCGTGGGGCGTAAGCCGCTGACGGAAAATCTCGGCCTGGAAAAATCGAAAGCCAAACTGGAGCGCGGGTTTGTTCATACCGGGCCGTACATGGAAACGGCGGAGCCGCGCCTTTACGCCATCGGCGACATCGTCGCGGGTATGCCGCAACTGGCGCACGCCGCTTCCATGGAGGGCATCACCTGCGTGGCGAAAATCACGGGCAAGCAGATGATGCCTCCGATCGAAAAGACGCGCATCCCCAACGCGACCTACTGCGAGCCGCAGGTGGCTTCCATCGGCTTGACCGAGCGCGCGGCGCGCGAGGCGGGCTACACCGTCAAAACCGGAAAATTTCCGTTCCTGGGAAACAGCAAGGCCACCATCCTCGGCCACCACGAGGGTTTCGTGAAAGTCGTGTCCGACGAAGCGACCGCGGAAATTCTCGGCGTGCATATCATCGGGCCATTCGCCACCGAGATCATCGCGGAATCGGCGGCGGCGCTGCAACTCGAGGCCACCGTGGACGATCTGATGTCCACCGTGCACGCCCATCCGACGGTCTGGGAGGCCATGTCCGACGCGGTTGCCGCGGTCCGCGGGCTGTCGATCAATGCTTAGAGATCGCAGACTTGAAATTTCAAATTTGAAATGGGCCATCACGCAAATAAGTTTTGTGGTTCGCGGCTTCAGCCGCGACATCAAAACATGGAGAAACGCAGCGCTTTGGCCCCTGGCGGCACTTTGAAATTGGCGGGCGATGCATTGATGAAATGGCTGCATTTCTGATTTGCGGCTGGTGGGTTAACCTTGGAGATGAAATTCTAAAACGAGCATTCGGAGAAATTACGATTGGTTCGCCGGCGCTTGAAGGCGGGCAAGGAGAGATTCAATCATGCAGGAAACGCCGCAGGAATACACCCAGCGAATGCTGGCGCAATTGGGCGGGAAGGATCCCCTGAAACTCCAGGCGGTCACACCGGCGAAGCTGGGGCGGCTGATCCAGCGCGCTTCCCCTGCGAAGCTGCGCAAACGGCCCGCGCCCGGAAAATGGTCCGCCGGAGAAATCCTCGCGCATCTCGCGGACTGCGAGATCGTTACGGGCTGGCGGATGCGGCAGATCCTGGGCGCGCCCGGATCGCCCATTCAGCCGTTTGACCAGGACAGCTGGGCCGCGGCGGGCCATTACGAAAAACGGGACGCGCGCAAATCGCTCGCACAGTTCCGCTCGGCGCGGGAAGCGAACCTCGCGCTTCTGAAATCTCTTACGGCGGAGCAGTGGAAGCATCACGGCATGCACGCCGAGCGCGGCGTCGAAACCATCGAGCACATTGTTCGCATGATGGCCGGGCACGATCTCAATCACCTGGCCCAGGTCGAGCGGATCGTCACTGCGAAAAGAAGTTAAGAGCGGACAGATCAAACTTGAGAGAACCCAGGCAATGAAAGAGCTGCTGGTTGTCGATCTCGGGACCGTGGAATACGGCGCGGCGTGGGAGTTGCAGCGGCGTGTGGCCGCCGCACGCAAAGCCGGGGCCATCTCCGACGTTCTGCTGCTGTGCGAGCATCCGCACGTGATCACGCTGGGCCGCAGCGGAAAAATTTCCAATCTTCGCGCCCCGGGTGAGATGCTGCGCCGGATGGGCGTTTCGTTTTTTGAAACCAACCGCGGCGGCGACATCACCTATCACGGGCCGGGACAACTGGTCGGCTATCCCATCTTGAATCTCGGCGAAATTCGCCGTGACGTCGCCTGGTACGTGCGCAGCCTCGAGGAGGCCATGATCCGCGCGACGGCGGAATTTGGCGTCGCCTCGAAGCGAGTGTCAGGACGCACGGGCGTGTGGGTGGATGTGGCGGCGTGCTCTGCGGATGAGGAAGGTAAGGAAGCGGAGGAAGTAGAGGAAGCGAAGGACGAGGAGAAGCTCGCCGCCATCGGCGTGCATCTGAGCCGCTGGGTCACTTCGCACGGATTTGCCTACAACGTGTCGACGGACCTGCGCTATTTCGATTTGATCGTGCCATGCGGAATCGCCGGGAAGCGGGCCACGTCACTGGAAAAATTGCTGGGCCGGCGCGTGGAAATGAAGGAAGTCGCGCCGCGCATCGCGGCCCACCTTGGAGAAATATTCGGCCTCGACCAGCGCGCCTGCGGCCGGGATGATCTGGAAACGATGCTTCGTATTTACGAAGACCGGAAGGCGTTGGCGGCCGTGTAGGCCGGATTCCCTTTGGCTGTTTGTAGCCTGCGTCTTCAGACGGGGGTTTTCTGAGGGCGCGAAAACCCTCGCCTCTAAAGAGGCGAGCTACAGCGATCTTTGCAACCGATTCGGCGCCTGGTATCTCGCAAAAACATGGCCACCACTTTAACGCGCGAACAGCACCTCGAACTGTATTACTTCATGCGGCTCAACCGCGAGGTCGAGGAGCAGATGGTGCGGCTGTTCCGTCAGAACAAAATCGTGGGCGGATTGTATCCCAGCCTGGGGCAGGAAGCGATTTCGGTTGGAACAGCCTACGCGCTCGGGCCCGGCGACTGGATCGCCCCGATGATCCGCAATATCGGCGCGCTCTTGGTGCGCGGATTCAAGCCTCGCGACGTGATGACCCAGCACATGGCGCGCTACACCTCGCCGACGTTTGGCAAGGACGGCACCAGCCATTTCGGCGACCTGAAATCACGGCACGTGATTTCACCCATTTCCATGCTGGGCGATCTGATCCCGGTGATGACCGGCATCGCCATGGCCGGGCGGTACCTCGGGCAAAAAATCGTAACCATGACATGGATCGGCGACGGCGGAACCTCCACCGGCATGTTTCACGAAGGGTTGAATTTTGCGGCGGTGCAAAAGGCCCCCTTCGTTCTGATCGTGGAAAATAATCAGTGGGCCTACTCGACGCCGGTGGAGAAACAGTCCGCGCTGCGGGACCTCGCCGACCGCGCCAAAGCGTACGGCGTGAAGAGCGCCGTCGTGGACGGCAACGACGTGCTGGCCGTTGAACGCACCACGCGCGAAGCGGCTTCCTACGCGCGCGCCGGAAACGGACCGGTGCTCATTGAGGCCAAGACCATGCGCATGCTCGGCCACGCGCAGCACGACGCCGCGGAATACGTTCCCAAAGCCATGCTCGAATCGTGGAAAAAACGCGACCCGCTGGACCGGTTTGAAAAAGTTCTCACCGAAAAAAAACTGTGGGACGCAAAAACGAAAAAGGAAATCGACGAACGGATCGCGCGCGAAATTCGCGCAGACGTGGAGTTTGCCGAAAACTCGCCATTCCCTCCGCCCGAGTCCGCCGAAGAGGGGGTCTATTGCGAAGGCTGCCACGCCATCGAAGCGGACTGGCAACGGCCCAAGGAAGAAGTGATGCCGCCGCGCTCCAGTGTGAAGGCCGAATGGCCGCTCAAATCCTATGCGGCAAACGGCGCGCGTCCCCCGGCCGTTAAGCAGGCGGCGTCAAAAGCCAAGCCCGGGAAGAAAACGGCGCGCGCGGCGGTCCGCGTTCGTGCCAAGGCGGGGCGCTGATCATGGCCGAAACCACGTATCTTGAAGCCATTCGCCAGGCCATGTTCGAGGAAATGGACCGCGACCCCGCCGTCGTCCTGATCGGCGAGGATGTGGGCGTGTACGGCGGCGCCTTCAAAACTTCGGAGGGCCTGCTCGCGCGGTTCGGCTGGGAACGCGTGGTCGACACGCCCATCAGCGAATCCGCCATCGTGGGCGCGGCGATCGGCATGAGCTACGCGGGGCTGCGGCCCATCGCGGAAATGCAATTTATCGACTTCATCGCCTGCGCCTTCGAAATGATCACCAATTTCGCCGCGAAATCGCACTACCGCTGGGGCGCGCCGGTGCCCATGGTGCTGCGCGGCCCGTCGGGCGGCGGCGTGCATGGCGGCCCCTTTCATTCGGCCAATCCGGAAATGTATTTCGTGCACACGCCCGGCCTGAAGGTGGTCTGCCCGGCGACGCCCCGCGACGCCAAGGGCCTGCTGAAGTCGGCCATTCGCGATAACAACCCGGTGCTGTTTTTCGAGCACAAATTTCTGTATCGCCGCATCAAAGAGGAAATCCCGGCGGATGATTTTACGGTGCCCATCGGAAAAGCGGCGGTCCGGCGCGAGGGCCGCGACCTCACCATCGTGAGCTACGCGGCCATGCTGCACACTTCTCTCGAAGCCGCGGCAAATCTGGCGAGAGAGGGCATCGAGGCCGAGGTGATCGACTTGCGCACGCTCCTGCCGCTGGACCGCGAAACGATTCTCGCCTCTGTGCGCAAGACCAACAAGCTGCTGGTGGTGCACGAAGACACGCGCACGGGCGGGATCGCCGGAGAAATTGCTGCCATCGTCATGGAACACGCTTTCGAGGACCTCGATGGCCCGGTCCGCCGCGTGACTTCGCTCGATACGCCGGTCCCGTACGCGCCGGGGCTTGAGGAGTATTTCTTGCCGAACGCCGCGAAAGTGGCCGCTGCGGCGCGAGAACTGGCGAGGTATTAGTGGAAGTGACGGGTGAGTCGTGACTAGTGACTGGTGATTGGTCGGGCAAGGCGCCGGGTTTGATTGGCAGGAATAGCCGAATCCTGCGGAGTTGACAGTCGGTCGCTAAAGGTTGAAAGTTAAATTTGTATCGCAATCGGGGTTTGGAGCGGTTGTTTTCCAATTGCGACTGGTAAGATTCGATTCTTCACGAATCACCAGTCACTAGTCACCGGTTACCCGTCACCCGTCACGCACGGGTGGATTCATCGCGAGCACTGAAAGAGGACGCACATGGCCGTAGACGTCATCATGCCCCAGATGGGGGAAAGCATTTTTGAAGGCACCATCACGCGGTGGCTCAAGAAGCCCGGCGACCGCGTGGAACGCGATGAGCCGCTGTTCGAAATTTCGACCGACAAGGTGGACGCGGAGATTCCCGCGCCCTCGGCCGGCGTGCTGAAGGAAATCAAAGTCACCGAGGGGCAGACCGTGCCCATCCAGACCGTGGTTGCGGTCATCGATGCGGCTGGCGCGGGCGCTGCTGCCTCAGCCGCTACACCGGCGGCCGCTCCCGCGCCGCCCCCTGCGCCGGAAAAGTCCGCGGCTCCCAAGCCTGCGGCAGGACAGCTTGCGGCCGCACAACCTGCTGCAACCGCCCCGCCACCTGTGCCCGCTCCGGCGCCGCTTGCCGCAGCCAGCGCCCCGGCATCATCGCCCGCGCCCCCTGCGGCGCGCGGCAATGGCCAGAAAATTCGCAGCTCGCCGCTGGTCCGCAAGCTGGCGAAGGAGCATAACGTCGACTTGGCCGCCGTGGAGGGAAGCGGGGCGGGCGGGCGCATCAGCAAAAAAGATATTCTTGCCGCCGCCTCGTCTGGCGGCGCGCGGCCTGCGGCCACCGCGGCTCCAGCGCCATCGGCTGCCGCGCCACCCGCTTCTCCGGCCGCACCACCGCCCGGAGGAGGCGCTGTCGCCCATCCGGCGCTGGAAAATGCCGTTCCCCGCGAGCGCATTTATTTCGGCCACTACGAAGCCCAGCCGATGAGCGTGATGCGCCAGCGGATTGCCGAACACATGGTGGCCTCCAAGCACGTTTCGCCGCACGTTTATTCCATCGACGAAGCGGACATGACCCGGATCGCCAGGATCCGCGAGCGTTCGAAAGCCGCGTTCGAAGCCAAGTACGCGACCAAGCTGACCTTCATGCCGTTCTTCGTGCGCGCCTGCGTCGAGGGGTTGCGGGCCTTCCCCACGGTCAACGCTTCGGCCGACGGGGCGACCCTCGTGCTGCACCGCGAAATCAACGTGGGCATCGCCGTGGCCCTCGATTGGGGCCTGATCGTGCCCGTGCTCAAGGGCGCGGAGGAGAAAAACTTCCTCGGTCTCGCTCGCGGCATCAACGATCTTGCCGAGCGCGCCCGGGCCAAAAAGCTGAAGCCGGAAGAAGTCCAGGAGGGCACGTTCTCGATCACCAATCCCGGCGTTTACGGCGGCCTGATGGGATTGCCGGTAATCAACCAGCCGAATGTCGCCATCCTGGGAATCGGCGCGATCCAGAAGCGTCCCATGGTGATCGAGGACGCCATCGCCATCCGTTCCATGGTTTACCTGACGCTCTCCTACGACCACCGCGTGGTGGACGGCGCGGTGGCCCACCAGTTCGTCGGCAAGGTGAAGGCGTATCTGGAGGCGTGGAGCGAGGAAATCTTGTAGAAGGGCAGCATGGGAACAGTGACTGGTGATGAGTGACTGGTGACTGGTGAATCGCGTTCGGCGAAGCCGCGGAGTTGGCAGCCAACCGGTCAGAGTTGCGAGTCAAAATTCTCTCCGCCACGGCTGTTAGGGCCGGTGAACTCTCGACTCTCAACTGTCGACTTTTCACCAGTCACCAATCACCAGTCACTAGTCACCACCTTCCGCGCGCAGCACCGGCGCCACCTCGTGCGCCCACTTGCGCAGTTCCCCGAGCGGCAGCACACGAATATCGTTTTCTTCGAGGATTCCGGACACAAAGCGGTCGCGAACGTTGCTGCCGGCGGGTTCGCGCTCGGTGACGGCCAGGAATTCCGAATGTTTCAAGCGTTCGCGGATGGCCCCCGCGGTGTACGCGAAAAGCTTGGCCTGCGCGGGATCGCGGCCGAGGGCCACGGAATGCACGAAGCCGCGCGTGCCGTTGCGGCGGTAGGAAAAGTCGATGCGCATGGGATCGCCCGGCGCCGTGAATTCCTCGACGCGCACGCCGCGCTGCATGAAGCGCAGAATTTTTTCGCTGCGGAAATAATCCGCGGCCCGGGCGCGCACGTCGCTGCGCGTGCGGATTTCCGCCGCGCCGCGCCGCGTTTCGCGCAAGGGTTCCACCTGTTCGCGAAAGAGGCGGTCGAGTTCGGCATCCGGGTCGCGCGAAAGCAGCCCCTTGCGGGGGGCCAGCTGCACGGCGTTCGACAGCGTGTCGTCGAATTTTTCGAGCATGGCTTGCGCGTCCATTTCGCGCCCGGCAAATTGCCGGTCGAATTCGGCGGGCAGGCGCAAGAGGAGTTCCTCGTCCGCCGCCGGATGCAGGCGCCGCAGGCGCACGAGGTCGGCGGGCTCCTCGAGCCAGCGCTGGCGGACGCGTCCGGTGGAGGGCCCCGGTCCGGGAATGAAGAGCAGGACGCCGATATTGACCCACTCGTCGCGGATGAGGTTGGGCTGGTAGCGCACGACGTGATAGGCGCAGGGTTCGAGCGATTCGTCAGGCATGTTTCACCTTCCAGTTGGGAAACGGTTCGCGGCCGGAATTGCGGGCCGCGAGGAGCAGTTCGGGCACGCGCTGGCGGCGGCTGTACAGGCGCTCGAGCAGGCGCTCCAGCGCGCTCCAGTCTCCGGCGTACCACTCCGGCGGAATCTGCGCGGCCTCCTCGCCCAGCACGCGCTCGGTGATCTGTTTTTCCAGGCGCTCGAGCCAGGGCTCGAACGATTCCATCCCGGCGACGCCTGCGTAGACGCGTTGGCGCGCGTACAACCCTCGCAGGGGCGCGTCGGGAAAATCCCACTCGCCGGCGTTGAAGCAGAATCCGAAGTCAATCATCATTGCTGTGTAACCCATTGCTGTGTGACCCATTGCTGTGGAACCCAGCGCCGTGTAGCCTGGCGCCGCGGAACCGGGTGCCGTGGAATCGGCCGTGCCTGAGTCGCTGCCGGAGTCGCGAAAAAAAATCGCCTGCCGCCCATTGGTGTTGCAGGTCCACTTGTCGAAGACCAGAACCCCGAAGAAATCCGCAAGATTTCCGACCGTGGCGAGCTGCTCGTCGGGCAAAAAATCATGAACCGTCAGGCGCGCCGGATGTCCCGGGAACTGCGATCCAAATTGCTTTCCCGCCGCGCAGGGCTTCTTCCCGAGGCCCAGCTGAATCACGAGGTCCGGGGTATACGCGATGATTTCCGGGCGCACCTCGACGACTTCGACCTGCGGCACAATCAATCCCAGTCGCGCCGCCAGGCGTGTTGCGAGCATTTCGTTCGCCAGAATCCTCAGATGTTGCGGGTTGTTTTGAAATTTGACGATGTAGTAAGCCTCATCGTCGCAGCGCATCAATTGGGCCTGCGCGCCTCCCCGCATCCGCCGCACATGCTCGACGGCCACCCTCATGGCCGCCATGCTAGCCACGCGCAAGGGAACCCGCAAGAAAATTGTTCTGCTACGGGAAGCGGAAATCGCCAGGCGGGAATTTATTTACCATGGGCCGGAATGAAACAGGAAGGAGCCGTGCGCCAAAATAAACCGAAAGCCCGGAAGGAACTCCCCGGGCCCCGGCAGTAAATCCCTCGTCCGCAAATTTCTGGACTTGTAAATCCGTCAGCGCTTCTTGCGGCGCTTGGCGGATTTCTTGGCCGCTTTTTTCCTGGCCGTTTTCCTGGGAGCGGACTTGGCTTTCTTTTTCGCTTTTTTGGGCGCCGCTTTTTTGGCGCGCTTGGCCGGGGTTTTTTTCCTGGCCGCCGGTTTCGGCGTCGATAGCGGAGCTTGCGGAGCGCCGGCCGTGCCGGGCCGCTCGGTGATGACCAGCTCCTCTTCGGTTTCCTCTTCAATCACTTCTTCCGGGTCGCCGCCGAGTTCTTCTTCCTCAAAATGCACGAACTCGTTTTCGTCGCCTTGGTCTTCTTTTTCGTAGGCCATCCAGGTTCTCCCTTCGACTCGCCGCCATTTCGAGGAATTCGATGGCGCTTGAAGCCATCGCGGGCTTATAGACGCAATCCGGCATGTTTGTCAAGCGTCAGTCCGATTTCCGCCGGTTCCGTGCTCTTTTTTTGCGGCATCGCTTACCTGCGGGCGGTCTCACTACCCGGCGCCCGGGAAGGCAGGGAAATACCGCGAACCCGCTCACAATATAGGGATAAGTCAGATTAAAAAGCAAGTTGGGACTAGCGAGTCGGCAGAATGGTCAGGGTATCGCCCACCTGCAAGGGCCGGCTGAACAAATAACGGTTCCCCGCTTGAATCGCTTCCACGGTCGTTTGATAAGCGCGGGCGATGGACCACAGCGTTTCACCCGGCTTCACATGATGCACCACGGCGCTCGCCGGGCGCGCTTCCATGACGGGAAGGTTGCGGGCAGGGATATTGTGCGGCGCGACGGCCGTCATTGGCGTGTCTGGCTTGACTTTAGCCGCTTGCGGCGGGGGCGTCATGCCTCCCGGATAGATCCGCAGGGAGGTGCCGCGAACCACATGGTCAGCCCTCAGGTGGTTCCACTTGCGCAATTCGGCCGGCGTAACGTCGAACTCGTCGGCGATCGTGGCGATGGTGTCCGTGCGGCGCACGCGGTAGCGGATCAGTTTGCCCGTGGACGCTTCCGACCGCGCCGCGGCGGGAATAATCAGCTTTTGACCCTCATCGAGCGCCGCTCCCACGGCCAGTTCGTTGGCGTCCGCCACTTCCGCCGGAGAAACACGATACTGCTTGGCGATGGAGTATAGCGTCTCGCCCTGCTCGACCTTGTGGCGGCGCCAGCTCACCCATTTTTCCGGGGGAATGGCCGCGATTTCCGCAAAGAAACGCTCCGCCGTCCCCTCCGGCAGTCGCAGAACAAACTCCGGATCGGGCGGCGTAACCAGGCGGAGCAGTTCCGGATTCAGACTGCGCAGGGATTCGAGATCGGTGTCAATGGTTTCGGCCACGAGGCGCAAATCAATGGCCTGCCCCGGCTTAACGGTATCGGCCTTGAGCGCGGGCTCGGGATCGAATTCAATCCCGTAGCGCACGGGATCCTTCGAGATCAGGTCCAACGCCAGAATAATCGGCACGTAGTTCTGCGTTTCCTTGGGCAGCACGTTGCGGTGATAGAGTTCCCAGAAGTCGGCGTAGCCGGTTCGCTCAATGGCATGCTGCACGGCCCCTGCTCCCGAATTGTAAGCGGCCATGGCCAGATACCAATCGCCGAACTGGGCGTACAGATCGCGCAGGTCGCGCGCCGCGGCCCGCGTGGCCTTTTCCGGATCCTGGCGCTCGTCCACCCACCAGGTTTTTTGCAGCCCGTATTTCCGGCCGGCAAAGGACATGAATTGCCACATCCCGCGCGCGCCCGCTTTGGAGACCGCCTGCGGCTGGAACGCGCTCTCGGCCTGCGCCAGATAAATCAAATCCTGCGGCATGCCTTCTTCCTTCAAAACCCGCCGGACCATATCGCGATAGCGGCCCTCGCGGCGCAGCCCGGTTTCGACGATGGCGCTGCCGCGCGGCGTCTTGAAATAGTTTACATAGGCCAGGACAGGATCGTTGACCGTAAGCGGAACGTCATGGTCCACGGCGCTCGCTTCGCTCTCCGCGCGGCCCCGCAGATTGGGATCGAACTTTTCCGGCTGCGGGATCGGTTCCTCGGCGATTTCATCGATGGGCGCGGGCGTTGAGGATTGTTCGCTGAAACCATCGCCGGCCCGGAAAGCTTCGAGTTCGTCCAGGCTTACTGTATCGATAATATGGTGGTACAGGCTGCTCAGGCGCGGGTCCGCGTCGAGATCGTATCCGCTGGCCAGCAGCGCGTCGAGCGCCTCGTCGAATTCCTCGCGGGCCTTGCTCAGATGGCCGGCCTTGAAATCCTGCTCGCCTGCTTCGAACGCGGCCTGGCTGTCCGCCGTTAGCCGGTCCAGCGCATCCGGGGACTGAATCACCAGCGGGGTCACAACTTTGTGTTGCGCATTGACGGGCAGCGCAGCAGGCGTCTGGTCTGTTGATGGCAGAGCGATCTGGGGAGGCCGGACCTGCACCGGCGTCTTGGCCGAGTCTTCACAACCAGCCACGCCGAAAACTATACCGGCAGCAAGGAAAAACAAAGGAAGCGATTTTTGAGCACGATTTCCCATGGAATTAATTTTGAGCCAACTTGAAGCGACTGGCAGCACGGCCCCTCCATCTAAAGAAGAGCAAAATGCTTGCCAAACTTAGAGGCAGATTCCCGCCACCAGGAATCTAACCTTTCTATTCTAAATCACATGCCCCTAAGTGGGTCAATAGAGATTGCAATGCCCTGTTAATATTCCTTTAACCTGTTTAAATACAACCCGTTAGGTGAGAGCCTGTTTCAGGTCGGCGAGGAGGTCGCCGGGATCCTCCAGACCAATCGACATGCGCACCGTGCCGGGCCCGATCCCTGCGCCTGCCAGTTCATGTGTAACCATTCGGTAGTGCGATGTGTAGATTGGGAGCACTATGAGTGATTCAACTCCACCCAGGCTGGCGGCCAGCAGGAATATTCTTGCCCGGTCACAGAACCGGCGCGCCGCGGGCAATCCGCCCTTAACGTCGAAAGCCAGCATGCCTCCAAAGCCGGTCATTTGGCGTTTGGCCAGGGCGTGGTCGGGATGGGAGGCCAGGCCCGGATAGTGCACACGCGCGATCTTGGGGTGGAGTTCCAGAAAGCGTGCCACGGCCATGGCGCTTTCGGACTGCCGGCGGACGCGGATCTCGAGGGTCTTTAATCCGCGAATCAGGAGATAGGCAGGATCGGGATCCATCGATCCGCCGAGCAAAACCATCGTATCGTGGACCTTGGCGATCCGTTCCCGGTTCCCGGCCACGGCTCCGCACACGATGTCGGAGTGGCCCGCCAGGTATTTCGTCGCGCTGTGCAGCACCAGATCGAAGCCCAGGTCCAGCGGCTTTTGCAGAATGGGCGTGGCAAAAGTGTTGTCGACGAGCGAAACGAGTTTGTGCTGGCGCGCCAGCGCTACGACCTTCTTCAAATCCACGAGGCCCAGCGTGGGATTGGTGGGCGACTCCGCATAGAGCGCGCGGGTTTTCGCATTCACCAGGCGGTCCACGCCTTCAAGATTTGCTTCCACGTGGTGGGCGCGGATTCCCATCCTCGGCAGGATGTCGCGCATCAGGCGATAGGAGCCTCCGTAAAGCTGGCGCGTGGCGATCAATTCGTCACCGGCCTGCAGCACAGATAAAAGGGCGCTGGAGATCGCGGCCGATCCCGAAGCCGTCACCAGGGCGGCTTCGCCGTTTTCCAGTTGCGCGATTTTCGATTCGGCCACGGCCAGGGTCGGATTGCCATAGCGCGTGTAGATATAGGCTTTTGATTTGCCTTCCGCCCACCGCTTCATTTCCGCCGTGTTGGCGAAGGTGAAATTCGCGGAACGCACCACAGGCGTGGTGACCGGGGCGTTCCGCCCGTGCTTCAGCTCGCCGCTGTGAACGGCAAGCGTGGCGTCGGCCCAGCGGGGAGAAAGTTTTTTAGGCATAATGCGGAGATTGTTTCAAACGCGTCGGATTGCGCAACATCCAATTTGGTTCCCGGGAACGCCATTCTCCTGAATGGCGCTGTGCAAGATGCCAATTGTGAGATTGGCGTTCCCGGGTCTCCACCAAACGCTTCGTTCCTTGCCATCTTGCATCCTCGACTCTAGCTCCTATACCTGCTCTTCCTCTTCGACCACGACTCCCCTCGCCGCTTTTGCCGCGGCGATCACCTTCTCCGCGATTTCGCTGGGCACGTAGTCGTAGTGCGAATATTCCATGGTGTAGGTGGCGCGGCCCTGGGTCATGGACGTCAACGAGGTCGCGTAATTCAGCATCTCGGCCAGCGGGACTTGGCCCTTGACGATGACGCTCGAGCCGCGGGCCTCGCTGCCGCTGATCCGGCCGCGCCGCGAACTGAGGTCGCCCATGATGTCGCCCGAATATTGATCCGGCGCGTAGACCTCCACGTGCATGACGGGTTCCAGGAGCGCGGGCCGGGCCTGTTTCATGCCTTCCTTGAAGGCCAGCGATCCCGCGATCTTGAAGGCCATGTCGGAGCTGTCCACGTCGTGATATTTTCCATCGTAGAGGATGGCCCGGAAATCCACGACCGGGAAACCCGCGAGGTAGCCGCGTTCGGCCGAAGCGCGGATGCCTTTCTCGACCGAGGGGATCCAGTTCTTGGGAATCGCGCCGCCGAAAATGTCGTCCACGAATTCGATGCCCGTCCCGCGCGCCGCCGGCTCCAGGCGAACGCGGCAGACGCCGAACTGCCCGTGGCCGCCGGTCTGTTTCTTGTGCTTGCCTTCAGCGTCGGCCTTGCCGCGGATGGTTTCGCGATAGGGCACCTTGGGCGGTTTGAGCGTCAGGTCCACGTGGTAGCGCTTGTGCAATTTCGCGACGACCACTTCGATGTGCTGCTGGCCCGAGCCCGCCAACAGAAACTCCTTGGTCTGCGGATCGCGCGAAAAACGCAGCGACGGGTCTTCTTCCAGAATTCGATGGATCGCTGGACCGATGCGGTCTTCATCGGCGCGCGTCTTGGGCTCAACCGCGAAGGTGATGGAAGGCTCGGGAATGTGCGGCAGCGGGTAGTGGATAGGCGCCGCCTTGTCGCCGAGCGTGTCGCCGGTGAAAGTTTCCTTGAGTTTTGCGACGGTACCCAGATCGCCGGCATGGAGTTCGGGCACGGCGGTGGGCGTCTTGCCCTGCATCACTTGAATGTGCTGCAGGCGCTCGCTCGTGCCCCGCGTGAAGTTCTGCGGCATGGCGTCGTTTTTCAGGACGCCGGACATCACCTTGAAATAGCTGATACGTCCGGAGAAGGGATCGGCCAGCGTCTTGAACACAAAAATGGACAGCGGCTCGGCGTCGGCGATTTTTCGCTGCACTTCGTTTCCTTTGCTGGCGGTCTCGGTGTGGCCGATGGCGGTGCCGCGCTGCGACGGGTCCGGAAACATTTCGGCCAGCAGATCGAGCAGCGTGGCGCTGCCGATATTGTGCAGCGCGGAGGTCAGCACGACCGGGTAAATGCGCTTGGCCTGGAAAGCCTCGCGCAGGCCCTTTCTCAAATCCTCGATCGGCAGCGTGCCCTTCTCGAAAAATTCCTCCATCAGCGCGTCGTCGCCCTCGGCGACCATTTCCACCAGCGCTTCGTGCGCGGCCTTGGCGGCCTCGGCCAAATCTTCGGGGATCCCCTCGACCTTCGGCTTGCCGTCGCCGTCCGGCGCGTAGACATGCGCCTTCATGGTGATCAGGTCGACCACGCCGCGAAACGTTTTCTCCGCGCCGATCGGCAGTTGCAGCGGCACGACGTTGCGGCCGAACACGCGCGTGACGGACTCCATGGCGCGCTCGTAATTGGCCAGCTCGCGGTCCATCCAGTTGAGGGCGAAGGCGCGCGGCACGTCGTATTCGGTGGCGTAGTCCCACACTTTTTCGGTGACCACCTGCACGCCCGCCGCCGCGTCTACCAGGATCAGCGCCGCGTCGGCGGCCACCAGGGACGCACGCGTGTCGTTCAGAAAGGTGCTGTAGCCCGGCGTGTCCAGAAAATTGATTTTTATTTTTTCCGCCTGCCCGGAGGCCGCCCACTCGGCGTAGGCCAGGCTGGAGTGAATCGTGATTTTCCGGGCGATTTCTTCTTCGTCCCAGTCGGTGACCGTGTTTCCTTCGGCGACCTTTCCCAGCCGGGTGGTCATCCCCGCGGTGAACAGCAACGACGACACCAGCTGGGTTTTCCCCGTGTCGCCGTGACCGGCAATCCCCACGTTGCGTATGGACTGCGTTGCGTAGGCTTTCATCGTCTAACCCCCTGAGCGCCGTTCGCGGCGGGCGCGCCCGCGGTGGCGGGTGGCCGCACCGGAAATAATTGCGGCGTAATATTTGGAAGGATGAAGGTCCGTGTTCCGGGTGCCCGGACACGTTCCCCATTTCGCGGATGCTAGCACGACACTGCGCCCGCGGCAATCGAGTCAACCGATGAAATCAGGCGGGCCGGGAGGCGGCAGGTCTTTAGGATATTTTTCGCTGCTGAAGAAATGCAAGACCAGCGGGAGAAATCCTGATCATTTCTCGCCCGTTAAGATTTTCCTGCGCTACAAAACCGCGATCCCGGGCGTCTTCCCAAACGGGAAGTTTCGGGCAGGACGTGCGCCAAACGTCGATCACTTCCTGGTAGGTTCTGTCGCGGGTCGCCAGCCATTCGAGAAGATCGAAGATCAATGCGTCCATAACTGCGTCGGTCATGGGTTATTTCCCGTGCTCTTTGTCCAAGATAGTCGCCAATTTGAAATTGTCGATTTCAAATTTGCAATTGAAAATCCAAACACAATCACGGCGGCGTTCTTCTGGGCGGCCTCTCGGACCGTCACGCGAGGCGGCTGCTAGATCGGCAAAGTTCCGGTGAAGACCACTTGCGGTTTGCGCGGGTCGCCGCGGCGGACCGAGCCGATGCGGTAGTACTTTTCGCGGCGGCGCTTCAGTTCGGATTCGACGGCGCGGTGATTTTCGAGCGGCACGACCAGGATCATGCCCACGCCCATGTTGAAGACGCGCAGCAGTTCATCGCGTTCGAGTTTGCCGAGACCCGCGAGGTAGGAAAAAATGGGCGGCACGGGCCACGAGCCAAGCTCGATTTCCGCCTGCACGCCGCGCGGCAATACGCGCGGCAAATTTCCGGGGATGCCGCCGCCGGTAATATGGGCCATCGCGGAGAGCCAGCCGCGCGCCACAGTGTTCTTCAGCATCGGCCAGTAGCAGCGGTGCGGGCGCAGCAGTTCCGCGCCGATTTTGTTGCTGACCTCGGCGACGTAGGATTCCGGATGCAAGCCCGCCAGATCGAACACCAGCTTGCGCGCCAGCGAATAGCCGTTGGTGTGCAGCCCCGTCGAAGGAAGCGCGAGAAGCAAATCGCCCGGCTTCACGGCGTTCGTTTTTTTCAGACTGGCGCGTTCCACAACGCCGACGATAAAACCCGCGAGATCGTACTCCCCCGCCGCGTAGAACCCGGGCATTTCCGCCGTTTCACCGCCGATCAGCGCGCACCCGGCGGAGTGGCACGCGCGCGACATTCCCTCGACCAGTTGCTCGACCACGTTGGGATCCATTTTCGACATGGCCAGATAGTCCAGGAAGAAGAGCGGCTCAGCGCCGAGTGTGAGGATGTCGTTGACGCAGTGGTTGACAAGGTCGCCGCCAACCGTGGAATGGATGTTCGCCGCGATGGCGATTTTCAACTTCGTGCCCACGCCGTCGGCGCTGGACACCAGCACTGGCTCGCGCCATTTCTTGTCCAGCGCGAAGAGGCCGCCGAACGAACCGATCCCGCCGATCACGCCGTGCGTGAATGTGCGCGAGGCCAGGCGCCGAATGCGCTGCTTGGCCTGCTCCGCAAGCGAAATATCCACACCTGCGTCGGTGTAGTCCATAATTTTGGCGGGCTGCAAAAAAATCCCGCACCCTGAACGAAGAACGCTTTCTGCCGGGGCGAGAGCAGCCGGACGGCTTGCTCCGGTTCGATCAAAACATTTTGAAGATGCGGCGCCAGCGCACGATGCTCGGGTGCAGAAAAACGCTTGCGTATGTCATCATGCGGTCGCGGATGTGTCCCGGATTCCAGGTTTCTTCGGGCGCATCGATCGACATATACACCATGACCGGGGTGCCGATGATGTTATCGCGCGGCACGAATCCCCAATACCTGCTGTCATAGGAATCGTCGCGGTTGTCGCCCATCATGAAATATTCGCCCGCCGGAACGGTTACCGGACCGTAATTGTCGCTGGGATTGGGCGGGTCCGCGCGGTAGGGTTCCTTCAGCGGCGTCCCGTTGATGGACACGACGCCTTCGCGAATTTCCAGCTCGTCCCCCGGCAATCCGATCAGGCGCTTGATGTAATCCGGCGTTCCCGGCAGCGGAGCACGGAACACGATAATCTGCTGGCGTTGCGGATTCCGCCACAGGCGCACGTGCAGAGGCGTCATGGGCAATTCGGCTTCGTAGCCGAAGCGGCTCATCAGCAAGTGATCCCCGACCAGCAGCGTTTTCTCCATCGAACCGGAAGGAATCACGCGGGCCTGGACGATCGTGCCGGTAATGAATAGGAACGCAAGGATGACCCACAGCCAGGACAGCGCCTCGCGGAGTATGATTTTGTCCAGCTCCGGTTTTGTTTTGACTTCAACCGGAATCGTTTCTTCAGCGTTCATTAGGCATCACCTGAATTTCCACAAAGGGCGCTTCTTCGGATTCCACTGCGCGGGACTCGAACTCTCCCTGCGCGCCGTCCACCGGATACACGCCCGTGTAGCACGACGTACAGAACGATCCGCGCGTATCGTCCACCGCGCGCCGCAAACTTTCGAGCGAAAGGTACCCCAGCGTATCCGCGCCCAGATATTGGCGAATTTCCTCGATGGAGCGCTCGTTCCGATCGGCCCGGGATTCCGGTGGCGCCGGCGTCCCGCCGGCGGTTTTCGCATTCCGCAAAGACTGCAACTTCGCCGGCGAGACGCCGGCGCCACGATGAATCTGTCGCGAATTCAATTGTTCCTCGAACTCTTTCATTTCCTCCGCAGTCAGCCGCGGGCGCACGCGCGATTCGTCGGAAGCGATCAATTCCTCGCGCGTGGGCGTGTCCACTCCGTAATAGCATGGCGAAATCGTGGGCGGGCAGCTGATGCGCATGTGCACTTCCGCCGCGCCGGCCTCGCGCACCATGCGCACGATCTTGCGGCTGGTCGTGCCGCGCACGATGGAATCGTCGACCAGCACCACGCGCTTGCCGCGGAGAAGTACCGGCACGGGATTGAGTTTCAGCTTCACGCCGAAATCGCGGATTGATTGCTGCGGCTCGATGAACGTGCGCCCCACGTAATGATTGCGAATCAGGCCCATGCGGAACGGGATGTCCGATTCCCGCGAATATCCCACCGCGGCCGGAACACCGGAATCCGGGACGGGCACGACGATGTCGGCAGGAACTGCATGCTCACGCGCCAGCAGGCGGCCCAGCATTTCGCGGCTTTGCTCGACCACGCGGCCGAAGACGAGGCTATCGGGGCGCGAGAAGTAGACATGCTCGAAAATACAGTGCTGCAACGGTTTTACGGGCGCGAAATGCAACGATTCGATTCCCGCGCGTGTGATGCGCAGCATTTCTCCGGGCTCGACGTCGCGCACGTAAGTCGCGCCGATCAGATCGAAAGCGCAAGTTTCCGAAGCCACGATCCACGCGCCGTCCAGTTGGCCAAGAGCCAGCGGGCGAAAACCCCGCGGATCGCGCAGCGCGTACATTTCGTCGCGCGTGAGCACCAGCAGCGAGTACGCGCCTTCGACCTGGTTCAACGCATCGGCGAGCGCTCCGGAAAGATTGCGTGCCTGGCTGCGCGCCACGAGGTGCACGATCACTTCGGTGTCGCTGGTGGTCTGGAAGATCGAGCCGCGATGCTCGAGCGTGCGGCGCCATTTCGCCGCGCTCGGCAGGTTGCCGTTGTGGCCGAGGGCCAGCTTGCCTTTATTGCAATCGATCACGATCGGCTGCGCGTTCATCAAGGAAGTATCGCCAGCGGTCGAGTAGCGCGTGTGGCCGAGCGCCGCGTCGCCCGGCAGGCGCGCCAGCACATCGGGCTGAAAAATGTCGGCCACCAGGCCCATGCTTTTTTCGAGATGCAGTTCGCGCCCGTCGCTGGAGACGATCCCGGCCGATTCCTGCCCGCGATGCTGCAGCGCGTAGAGGCCCAGATAGGCCATCTTTGCGGCTTCCGGATGGCCGAAGACGCCGCACACGCCGCAATGATCGTGAAACCGGTCGTTCTCAATTTCGACGAGGCTGTTCATTCTGCCTTTCGGAGATCGTTCCTGCTCAGGAGCCGTTCGAGGGCTCCGCTCCACGCGTCAGCGAGAGAGGGGATTTCGGCGCTGACAACTGCCTTGCCATTCAGTTCGATGCGGAATTCGCCGCGGGAGACTCGGCCAACTTCCACGACTGCCACTTCATATTGTGCCGCAATCCGGCGCACAGCGGCAACATTTTCGGGAGTAACCGATACGATAGCACGCGCGCCGCGTTCGCCGAAGAGCACGGCCTCGTCCGGCCCCTTGCTCGTGACCGTGGCGCGCGCCGAAAAACCGTTGCTCGCGAAGCATGACTCAGCAAGTGTCACGGCGAGACCGCCATCACTTATGTCATGCGCGGATTGCAGTTGGCCTCCACTTGCCAGCGCGGCCAGCGCTGCGATCAGCCGCTTCTCCGCGGCGAGATTCACTGCAGGAGGCGCGCCGGACTCGACTCCGCGGATTGTGCGCGAGTATTCTGAGGACGAGAATTCTTTCGCGGCATTCTCAGGCATACTTGCTTCAGACGCATTTCCGTCGAGCAGCAAAACGTAATCGCCTTCGGCGAGAAACGCCATCCCCAGCGCGCGCGAAGCATCTTCGATCATCCCGAGCACGCCCAGCACGGGCGTGGGATCAATGGAGCGGCCGAGCGTTTCGTTATAAAAACTCACGTTGCCGCCGGTAATGGGAATTTCGAGCGTGGTGCAGGCTTCGGCGATGCCGTCAACCGCACGGCTGAACTGCCACATCACTTCCGGTTTTTCGGGGCTGCCAAAATTGAGGCAATTGGTGGCGGCCATGGGCCTCGCTCCCGCGCACGCCACGTTGCGCGCGGCTTCGGCCACGGCCAACTGCGCGCCGAGAAACGGATCGAGGCGGCACCAGCGGCCATTGCCGTCGGACGAGAGCGCGAGCGCCCGCTTCGTGCCCTTGATCCGCACGACGGCCGCGTCGCCCGCTCCCGGAGCTTCGAGCGTGTTCGTGCGCACCATGTAATCGTATTGCTCCCAGATCCAGCGCTTCGAGGCAATCGCGGGTGCCGCGAGCAACACGCGGAAATTCTCAGTGAGGTCCGCCCCCGCCGCGCTGAATTCGACAAGGCGTTCGTTCGCAACCGCCGCCGGTGGCGCGAGCGGACGCTGATACACCGGCCCTTCTTCGGCGAGCGCGTGCGCGGGAATTTCCGCCACGATTTCCTGGCGATGCCGCACACGGACCAAACCGTCTTCCGTGACGCGCCCGATTTCCACCGCGTCCAGTCCCCACTTGGCGAATACTTTCAGCACTTCCTGTTCGCGGCCGCGCTCGGCCACCAGCAGCATGCGCTCCTGCGATTCGCTGAGCATCATTTCGTAGGCCGTCATGCCGGGCTCGCGCTGCGGAACGCGATCCAGTTCGATTTCGATTCCCAGGCCGCCGCGCGAGGCCATTTCGCAAGACGAACTCGTGAGGCCGGCGGCGCCCATGTCCTGAATTGCGACGACCGCGCCCGTCCGCATCGCTTCAAGGCACGCTTCCAGCAGCAGCTTTTCCATGAACGGGTCGCCGACTTGCACGTTGGGCCGCTTTTGCTGCGACTCCTCGGTGAATTCCGCGGACGCCAGGAGCGATGCGCCGTGAATGCCGTCGCGCCCGGTTTTTGCGCCCACGTAGATGACGGGATTGCCGACGCCGCGGGCCTTGGCGAAAAACAAATCTTCCTTCTTCGCGATTCCCAGCGCGAGCACGTTCACGAGCGGATTGGCGGAATAGCCCGGCTCGAATTGCACTTCGCCGCCGACCGTCGGCACGCCGAAACAATTGCCGTAGTGGGCGATCCCGCGCACGACCCCGTCGAGAATCCGCCGGTTGCGCGCGATCGTTTCCTCGTCGACTCCGCCAGGGGCTAAAGCCCTCGCTTTGGCGGCCTGTTCGGACGGGCTGAAGCCCGCCCCTACAAAACTTGCAGAATGGGAATCTCCCAAGTTAGCAGCAGTGCTTGTAAGGCCGGGGCTCGTAGGGCCCGACTTTAGCCGGGCCGATCGAGCTGTGCCTTCCGGGGCTTTGGCCCCTGACGCGACCGAAGTAATCGGTCCGAAACGCAGCGAATCGAGGACAGCAATCGGCCGCGCGCCCATGGTGAAAATATCGCGCAGAATTCCGCCGACGCCGGTGGCCGCGCCCTGAAACGGCTCGACGTAACTCGGATGGTTGTGGGACTCCATCTTGAACGCGGCGGCCAGGCCGTCGCCGATGTCCACGACGCCCGCGTTTTCGCCGGGCCCCTGCAATACTTGCGGCCCGCGCGTGGGCAGGCGGCGCAAGTGCACCTTGCTCGATTTGTAGGAGCAGTGCTCGCTCCACATCACGCTGAAAATGCCCAGCTCTGTAAAGTTTGGATCGCGCCCGAGAATTTTCTGGATGCGCGCGTATTCCTCGGCGGTGAGGCCGTGCTCGGCCGCCAGTTCCGGCGTGACTTTGATTTCGGTGTCCAACATGGATTTCGGAGCTGACAAGCGGATAAAGACTCCAGTGGCGCAGGCTTCAGCCTGTGGGTTTTCAACCGTGCAATGCACAAAATCCACAGGCTGAAGCCTGCGCCACGTTTCCCCTAAGCCGACACAACTGCGCGACGCGTCAGCGATTCGATCAGCGAACGAAGTACAACCAGCCCGTCGTCCGAGCCAAGCGCCGTTTCCACCGCGCGCTCCGGATGCGGCATGAGTCCCACCACGTTACGCTCGCGATTGCATACGCCCGCGATATTCGCGAGAGAGCCGTTCGGATTCGCAGCCGCCTCTTCGCGCCCGTCCGCCGCCGTATAACGAAAAACGATTTGATGATTGCGCTCGAGATCGGCAAGCGTCGCCTGGTCGCAAAAATAATTTCCGTCGCCATGCGCGATCGGCATTTGCAGAACCTGGCCGGGTCTTGCCGTGGCGGTAAACGCCGTGTCCGTGGTTTCCACTCGGACGTGCACCTGCTTGCACACGAACCTCAATCCGGCATTGCGCTGCAGCACGCCGGGCAACAAACCCGCTTCGCACAGAATCTGAAAGCCGTTGCAGATGCCGAGGACCAGGCCTCCGCCGCGCGCGAATTTTTCCACCGCGCGCATCACCGGAGAAAACCGCGCGATTGCGCCCGTCCGCAGATAATCGCCATAGGAAAATCCGCCGGGCAGCAGGATCGCGTCAAAGCCCTTCACTTCTTCGGATTGATGCCACAGGAATTCGACCGGTTGGCGGAGAACCTGGCCCAGCGCGTACCAGGCATCGTGATCGCAGTTCGAGCCCGGAAACACGACCACACCAAATTTCATCGCGAGTGTTCTCCCCTCACGCGCATTTTAACACACGGTGAGGAGATATTCCCTGTCTAGGCGAGACCCTCCGAATGTTTGCTGGTTTTCAGTGGCACACGCTTCACGGGCTGCGGTAAAAACCCCTCCAGAATTTTGTCATTCCGAGCGAAGCGAGGAATACCTCTTCCTTTTCATAATGCCAAATCGAAGAGAGATTCCTCGCTTCGCTCGGAATGACAAAATTAACTGCTTTTTCCGCGGCCTGGTCAGCCTGTGTGGGGTTTAGTCATTGCAAGAACGAAACCACACAGGCTGAAACCTTGTGGATTTTGATTTTACTTCTGGGCGAGTATTTTCAAGGTCTCTGAGGAACCCCGCCGGCTGAAGCCTGCGCTACTTTTTCTTGCGCTTCGATTTTTTGCGAGGGCGCGAGTTGGCGGACTTACCGTTGGCGGCGAGTTCGCGGCGGCGCGCTGCGGCCCAACCGAGCTTGTTCACCTGTTGCCCACGCGCGAGGCCCAGCGCATCGGGCGGCACGTTCTTGGTGATCACCGAGCCCGCTCCCACGTAGGCGCCGTCGCCCACGCGCACGGGCGCGACGAGCGCGGTATCGCTGCCGATGAAGACGCGCTTCCCGATGGTCGTGGGATTCTTGTTCACGCCGTCGTAATTGCAGGTAATCGTGCCCGCGCCGATGTTGGTGCCGCTGCCGATGCGCGCGTCGCCGAGATAAGTAAGGTGCATGGACTTCACGCCTTCGCCCAGCACGCTCTTTTTTATTTCCACGAAATTTCCCACGCGCGCATTTTCTTCGAGGCGCGCGCCGTCGCGCAGATGCGCGAACGGGCCGACCTGCGCGCCGCTCGAGAGGTGGCTCGCGGAAACAATCGTGTAGGGTTTCACAAGCACGTTGTCCTCGAGCACGGAATCGGAAAGCACGCTCCCGGCGCGGATCATGCAGCTTGCGCCCACGCGCGTTTTGCCAAGAAGCTGCACTCCCGGCTCAATATGCGAATCCGCACCGACAATGACTTCGGGATCGATCAAGACCGTCTCTGGCAATTCGATCGTCACGCCCGCGTCCATGATGGCCGCGCGTTTGCGCCGGCGGAACACGGCGTCCACGGCGGCGAGATCGGCGCGCGTGTTGCACCCCAGGACTTCATCGGGATCCGCGGCGCGCACGGCCTGCACTTTCTCGCCCTTCTGCCGCAATAACGCAATCGCATCCGTCAGATACAGTTCCTTGTGCACATTCTGCGGCTTGAGCGCCGCCAGGCACGGCCATAATTTTTCGAGGGTGAAGCAGTAAATGCTGGAATTGATTTCGCGGATCGAGCGCTGCTCCACGGTGAGCGCCGAATCCTCGACGATTGCGGCCACCGAACCGTCCTCCTGCCGCACGATGCGTCCGTAGCCGGCGGGATTTTCGATTTCCGCCGAAAGAATTGTCGCTGCGGCGCCGCTTTCGCGGTGCGCACTGGCCAGAGCGGCAATCGTTTCCGTGCGAATCAGAGGCGCGTCGCCCGGAAGTATAATCGCAAACTTTACGCGCGAAGGGATCGCCCGCCGCGCCACCAGCATGGCATGGCCCGTCCCGCGCTGCGGCTCCTGCAATACCGTTTTGACGCCGAGCGGCGCAACCGCCGCGCTCACCTCTTCGGCCTGGTGCCCCACAACCGCCACGATGTCGCGCGGCTTAAGCGGCTGGCAGGCGCGCACCACGTGCTCGACGAGCGTCCTGCCTCCCGCGCGGTGCAGCACTTTTCCCACCGCGGATTTCAGCCGCGTCCCCTTGCCTGCCGCCAGAATCACAATGACGCAGTCGGAATTTGCCATGCCTGCATTGTCAGCGTTTCCCGATGGTTTGACAACGAATCGCATTCGGGAAAGGTGCGAATGGAGTAACTCCGAGGCGCAATTTATCCTGACTTTGGGTTTGACTTATTCGACAACTGGAGTACTGTGCGAGGAAATCGCTCACGAATTCGAGGTAACGGCATGCCTACCTGCACCTCCTGCGGAAACCAGATTCCGGACGGTAACCCCTCGTTCTGTCCCCAGTGCGGCACAAGACTGTTACGGGTGGAGACGCCTACTCCGGTTTCCGAGCATCCGGCGCCCCCGCCCAACCCTCCGTCAACCAGCGGACTGGCCATCGTCAGCTTACTTTGTGGACTTCTGTTTTTCATCTTCCCCTCCGCCGTGGCTGCAATCATATTCGGGCACGTTTCGCGCTCAGATATTCGACATAGCGGAGGGCGCAAAACCGGCGCAGGAATGGCCCTGGCGGGACTTATTTTGGGTTATTTTGGAGTTGCCCTCATTGCTGTAATCTTGATTATTGCTGCGATTGCCATTCCGAATTTCGTGCGCGGCAAGGGGGTGATTGACGCACGCTCTAAGGCGGCGGGCAACGAAGCGGCAGCGATTCTCTCTCTCAAGGAAATCAATTTGGCCATGCTCAAGTACTCTTTTACGAAGGACGGATATCCGGAGGATCTCTCGGTTCTGGATTCTCGATCAGTTGATCCGCTGCTCCACGCCGCCCTCAACGCAGGCAGGAGTTACGGCTACGAGTTCACGTACGCTCGCACGGAGCCTGATGACAATGGCGGTAGGAAAGCGGGATACACGATCCATGCGGATCCTGCTGCGGCGGGCACAACCGGCCGGCGGCATTTTTTCACGGATCAGACGAGAGTAATCAGGGCCGAAACAGACGCATCCGCCACGGCAGAAAGTCCACCCCTGAATTGAGATTGTCCCTAATCCGCTGCGGTTACTGCGGTTTGGGTTCGATAGGGAGTGATGACAGACCGTTCGTCGTAGGTTTCAGTCCAAAGCGAAGGATCGGCGAGCAATCGCGTAACTAATTGGGTGTGCAGGGCGTGGCCGGCCTTGTGGGCCTCCACGCGCGCAAGCAACGGGCGGCCGACAAGGGCGAGATCGCCAATCAGATCCAGCGCTTTGTGCCTGCCAAACTCATCGGGAAACCGCAGCGGGCCGTTCATGACCCCGCTTTCGTTCAGGACGATGGCGTTTTCGAGCGAGCCCCCGCGAATCAGTCCCATGCGGCGCAACCCTTCGAAATCCTGCACAAAGCCGAAGGTCCTCGCGGGCGCCAGCATACTGCTGAACGATTCCCGTCCCACGCGAAGTTCGATCTCCTGTGCCCCAACGGCTGGATGCGCGTATTCCACATAACACCGCACCAGAAAATCTTCCGCCGGGTAAATTCCGATGCGCCGTCCGCCATCAGAAATCTCCAGCGGCTTTACGATCTTCAGATAACGCCGCCGCTTGCGTAGCCGCCGAATTCCGGCCTGCGCGAGCATTTCGATGAAAGGCTGCGATGACCCATCCAGGATCGGCAACTCCAGGGCGTCAAGTTCGATGTACACGTTGTCTACGCCGCAGGAATAGAGAGCCGCCAGAATGTGCTCGGTGGTGGAGAGCAGCACGCCCTTTTTCATCAGGCTGGTGGCGTAGCTGACGCGCGCCACGTTTCGAACATGCGCTTCAATCTCAAAATTGTCGAGGTCCACCCGCCGGAACACGATTCCAGTATTGGCCGGGGCAGGCACGAGCCGCAGGTGAGATTTTACGGCCGTATGCAGGCCGACACCCTTCGTAGCGACAGGCCTCTCGATGGTAGTTTGATAGCCCAAGTGCCATCTATAGTAGCATCTTTAAGCCCTTCCGAAATAATGTTTAGGCTATTAGAATCAATAAGTTGTGGCGTGTCGATTACTGGGTGCGTGGTAAAATGGACACAAAACGCATGGTTCGCTGTGGTCGAATTGCATCATTGTGACATTCAAGGGTCTGGAGACGTCTTTGGCCCGCCATCCAGGGTTAATTGGCTACAGTGTGCGCCTTTTCCCGCCCTCCCCGGCGGGCTACTTTGAGCGGTAAGGAATTCCTGCCATCATTCCACGGAAGCATTCAGGTCCGCCTGATGCGCTTGTGTCCACTGGAGGCTGCGCTTAGAATAGAAAACTGAGAGCGATATCAATGGCATCACCATTTCACATTATTTCAAACTCCGTCCCTGCGGCAGTCTCTGGGGGCTCACTCGATCCGGCATTCCACCCGAGGCCAGAATGGCTGCGGGTGAAATTTTTTAACGGGCCAAACTACCAGGATTTGAAACGCATCATGCGCACGCTGGGGCTCAACACCGTGTGCGAAAGCGCGCGCTGCCCGAACATGGGCGAATGCTGGGAGCACCGCACCGCGACGTTCATGATTCTGGGAAACATCTGCACGCGGGCTTGCGGCTTCTGCGCGGTGCCTTCGGGCAAGCCGGCGGGGCCGCCGGACGAGCAGGAACCGGAGCGAGTGGCCGAAGCGGTGGAACGCATGGGACTGCGGTACGCCGTGGTGACTTCGGTCAACCGCGACGACCAGCCGGATGGCGGGGCAGGCATCTTCGCGCGCACGATCACGGAAATTCGCGGGCGTGTTCCGGCATGCAAGGTGGAAGTGTTGATCCCGGATTTTCGCGGTGACTGGAACGCGCTTGAAACTGTGATTGCGGCCCGGCCGGACGTTCTGAACCATAATACGGAAACGGTTCCGCGACTGTATCACCAGGTGCGCAAAGGCGCGGTGTACGGCCGGTCGCTTGAACTTCTGCGCCGCGCAAAATCGCTGGCGCCCGAAATGCCCACGAAAACGGGGCTGATGCTGGGCCTCGGCGAAGAGCGCGAGGAAGTTCTTGCCGCGATGCGGGATCTGGCCGCGCAAGGCACCGACATTCTCACGCTCGGCCAATACTTGCAGCCCACACGCGAGCATTTGCCCATCGTGCGCTACGTCCATCCTGATGAATTCGCCGAGTACAAAAGTCTGGGCGAGCAGATGGGCTTTGCGCACGTCGAGTCAGGCCCTCTGGTGCGCTCGTCGTATCACGCGTTTGAACAGGAAGCCGCCGCCCACGTTTAGATCTGCTTGGCGGCGATCCCGGGAACGCCATTCTCCCGAATGGCGTCGTGCGGATCGCCAATCGGGAGATTGGCGTTCCCGGATTCCCTCCACGCCGCGACACAAAATATCGTAAGATTCGTCCTGAGTTTCATTCCGTAGAGGAAAAATCCGATGAAACGAGCGATCGCTTTCACGACATTGCGTTTTCCAATTTTGATGTTCGTTGGGCTTGTTTGCGCGATTCAGACCTCAGCGGCGCAGAATACCGCGCCTGCTTCTCCGACCGCTCCACCCACCATATCAGGCGCCGATGTGTATCAAAAGCGATGCGCTTCCTGCCACGACCAAGCCGGATCGCGCGCGCCTTCGCGGGACGCTTTGCAGAAACTGTCCGCCGCCAGAATTTTGCGCACGCTCGATTTTGGACTGATGATGGCTGTGGCCTACCCCATCAATCGCGCCGAGCGCGAGGCGGTCGCCAATTTTCTGGGAACCAAGGCGGAAGAATCGCCGCTGCCGGCCAGCGCGTTTTGCGCCGCGAACATCTCCATAATGTCCGGCCCGGCCAATGACACGTGGGCGGGATGGAGTCCGTCAGCGTCGAATGCCCGCTACCAGGCTGCCGAGCGCGCAGGTCTTGCGCCGGGACAAGTTCGGCGCCTCAAGTTGAAATGGGCGCTTGGTTTTCCGGACGACGTCACGGCCTTCGCGGCGCCGTCGGTTTTGAACGGCACGCTGTTCGTCGGCAGCGCCAGTGGAGCGGTCGAGGCCGTGGATGCCAAGACCGGCTGCACACATTGGGTGTTTCAAGCCAATGGCCCGGTGCGCGCGGCCATCCTTCCCGTTCCCAATGATTCTGGAACTACTCTCGTCGTTACGGACCTGATCGGCTGGGCCTACGCGCTCGACGCCAGGTCTGGCCACTTGATTTGGAAAAAGCGCATCGACGAACACGAAGCGACACGGTTAACGGGCTCGTCCGCGACGTTGAACGGCGTCGTATTCATCCCGGCCGCCTCGTGGGAGGAAACCCGTTCGCTCGACCCGCAATATGTGTGTTGCACGTTTCGCGGGAGCATCACGGCGCTCCGCGTTCGTGACGGCTCGGTGGTTTGGAAGACCTACACGGTGGACCCGCCGCAGAAAACCGGCACGAACAGCGTGGGCGTCACTCAGTGGGGACCTTCCGGCGCTCCGGTCTGGTCGGCTCCGACGGTGGACACCAAGCGCGGGTGGCTCTACGTTTCCACCGGAGACAACTACTCGGTGCCCCCGACGACGACCAGCGACGCCGTGATGGCGCTCGATCTGAAAACGGGACGCATCGCCTGGTCCTCTCAGGTGCTCGCGAATGATGCCTATACCTCCGCTTGCCGCACCAAAGGCGTCAATTGCCCGTCAACGAATGGGCCGGACTTCGATTTCGGATCGTCGGCTATTTTGGTTCGCGCCCCGAACGGCAAGGAGATGTTGGTTGCGGGGCAAAAATCCGGCATGGTCTACGCGTTTGATCCGGATGCGAAAGGGAAAATCCTGTGGCAGACGCGCGTGGGGAAAGGCGGCTTGAACGGCGGCGTGCAATGGGGCATGGCCAGCGATGAACAAAAAGTGTACGCGGCGGTGAACGACACCTCCGGCGTGATGAATACTGCCGGGCCTGTTGGCGGCGCGACGTTCGATCCCGTGAAGGGCGGGGGGCTGACAGCGTTGCATCTCGAAGACGGCTCGAAAGCCTGGTTTGCGCCAAGCCATCCGTGCGATCCGCCGCGGCCGGGCTGCAGTCCCGGCCAGTCCGCCGCGCTGACGCTCATTCCCGGTGTGGTATTTTCCGCCTCGCTCGACGGCCACGTGCGCGCGTTCAGCACCGAGGATGGCGAGATGCTCTGGGATTTCGATACGACCGGCCAGACGTATTCCACGGTGAACGGAGTTCCGGCCAAGGGCGGCTCGATCGACGGCGCGGGGCCAGTCATTGCAGGTGGCATGATGTTCGTCAACTCCGGATATCCGCGCAACGGAGGCATGCCCGGCAATGTTCTCTTGGCCTTTGCGCCGGAGGATTCAAAGTAGCGCAGGCTTCAGCCTGTGGGTTTTCGTTTTTGCATGCACGAACCCCCGCAAGCTGAAGAGTGCGCGACTAAACCGTATTAATCCGTATTTACTTATCCATTCAATACGTGTATAAATGGATTTTCTGGAGGTGTCCGTGCATTCCGACGAACTGCTCAGTCCTCGCGACGCGGCGCGTTCCCTGGGCATCAGCTATCCCACGCTCAAGCAGTGGATCTACAAAAAGAAACTCCGCAGCATCCGCACCGCGGGCGGGCACCACCGCATTCCCGCGTCCGAGATCGATCGCTTTCTGCCGCGCACCGAAGAAAAGGACGCCCTGGCCGGACGCCGCAACTTTCGCCGCATCAGCGGACGCAACCAACTGGTCGGCCGGATCGTGGAAGTGCGCTACAGCGGCCTGCTGGCGCAGGTGAAGCTTTCGATCGGCGGACAGCGCATCTCCTCAATCATCACGGCGGATGCCGCGCGCGAAATGCGCCTCGAAAAGGGCCAGACCGCCGCGGCCCTCATCAAAGCTACCGAAGTCATGATCGTGCGCATGTGAATTTCCGGAATTTAAATATGAAAAGCGTCCAAATCATGGCACTGGCGGCGCTCGCCGGGCTGGCACTGATAACGCCTTTTCGCAGCGCTCTCGCCGGAAACGCCGTTTCGATTCCACAGGCGGCGGCGAAACCTTGCGGCATCGTCACCGTCGCCGCGGCCTCGGACCTGACTTATGCGATGAACGAAATCGTGGCGGATTTCGAGAAAGCCACGGGCTGCACGGTGCGCGTGAGCATGGGTTCTTCCGGAAATTTTCTGACGCAAATTGAAAATGGCGCGCCTTTCGACGTGTTTTTCTCCGCGGACATTGCCTACCCGGAAAAACTGGAAGCCGAAGGGCTGGCCGCGCCGGGGGGCACTTACGTTTACGCCATCGGAAAAATCGTGTTGTGGACGCGAAACGATTCCCGCGTGGACGTGGGCAGAGGTTTTGCCGCTCTGCGTGAACCCGCCGTGCGCAAAATCGCCATCGCCAATCCCGCGCATGCTCCCTACGGCCGCGCCGCGGAACAAGCGCTGCGCCAATCCGGCGTCTATGAAGCCGTGAAGGGCCGGCTCGTCCTCGGCGAAAACATTTCGCAGGCGGCGGAGTTTGTGGAATCCGGAAACGCGGACGCCGGGATCCTCGCGCTTTCTCTGGTTCTTTCGCCGGCGATGAAAGACAAAGGGCGCGCCTGGAACATTCCGGAGAATTTGTACACGCCGATTGAGCAGGGGGCGGTAGTAGTGCGCGCAGCGGCGAATCCGCAAGCGGCGCGGCAATTTCTCGATTACATCAAGACGCCGGCGACTGCCGCGCTGCTCGAGCGATACGGCTTTGTGCTGCCCGCAAAGATTCCCGCGGGAGGGAAGCCTTGAACTGGCTGGCGATTGTGCTTTCGCTGAAGCTGGCGGTTTGCGTTGCGGGGATTCTCCTGGCCGTGGGCTTGCCCATCGCGTATTGGGTGACGTTCTCGCGATGGCGCTGGAAATTTCTGGTCGAAGCGATTGTCGCGCTGCCGCTCGTTCTGCCGCCCACGGTGCTGGGTTACTACATTCTCGTGGGGCTTGGCCCGCGCCATTTTGCCGGCAGGATTTGGCAGTCATGGTTCGGGCACACGCTTCCGTTTACCTTCGGTGGTTTGCTCTTCGCATCCGTGCTCTACAGCCTGCCGTTCGCGGTGCAGCCGATTTCGGCCGGTTTTGAAGCGGTGGACCGGCGGCTGATCGAAGCCTCGTGGACGCTCGGCGCCTCCCGAGTGGCGACATTTTTCCGTGTGCTCCTGCCGCTGTCCTCGGCTGGAGCCGTAACCGGAATTGTGCTGAGCTTCGCGCATACGATCGGGGAGTTCGGCGTGGTGTTGATGGTTGGCGGAAATATTCCCGGCGTGACGCGCACGGTTTCGATCGACATTTACGATCAGGTGCAGGCCGCAAATTACGATGTGGCGAACCGGACGGCGCTTGCTCTGCTGCTGTTTTCCTTTCTGGTCCTTGCGGTTATTTACGGCACCAATCGTCGCGCATTGGGTCTGTGGCGGAGGACTTAAGTGGCGCACGCTTCAGCTTGCGGGTTTTGAATTCGCCTCGACAATAAAAACCACACGCTGAAGCCTGCGCCACTAAAAGCGACATGTCACTGGAAGTCTCGATTGAAAAAAATGTGGCGGGTTTCCGGCTGGCGGTGGAATTCACGGCGGACGGGGCGCCGCTCGGTTTGCTCGGGCCTTCGGGTTCGGGCAAGACCATGACGCTGCGCGCAATCGCGGGCCTGGAGACGCCGGACCGCGGGCGGATCGTGCTACACGGGCGTGTGCTCTTCGATTCCAACCGGCACGTCGACGTGCCTGCCCGCGCGCGCCACATCGGATTGCTCTTCCAGAACTACGCGTTGTTCCCGCATCTGACTGCATCGGAAAATATCGCGTTCGGGCTACGGCACCTGCCCGAAGCGGAGAAGAACCGGCGCGTCGCAGCGCAGCTTGCCGCCGCGCATCTTGACGGTTTCGCGAAACGCTACCCTGCCACGCTTTCCGGCGGCGAGCAGCAGCGCGTGGCGCTGGCGCGCGCGCTGGCCATCGAGCCGGCTGCACTATTGCTCGACGAACCATTATCGGCGCTGGACACGCATCTGCGCAGCGCTCTCGAGCGGCAGCTCCGCGAAATGCTGGCAAGCTATGGCGGATCGACGTTGTTCGTGAGTCACAATCTCGAAGAAGCCTACCGCGTTTGCGAAAACCTTGTGGTGCTGGCCAATGGAAGCGTGGCGGCCCAAGGGCCGAAGGAAGAAATCTTCCGCCATCCTCCGACGCTCGAGGTCGCGCGCGTTACTGGTTGCAAAAATTTTTCCCGGACCCGGCTCTTTTCCGATGGCCGCGTGGAGGCGCTCGATTGGGGCTGCCCGCTTCGCGTCGAGCAGAAACTGGCCAAGCCGCCCGAACATGTTGCGATCCGCGCGAATCATGTGCGCGTGCATTCTCCGCAGAAATTAAATCCGGAAAATTCCGACAATGTGTTTCCATGCTGGCTGGCGGCGATGACAGAAACTCCCTTCCGCGTCACCCTCGATCTGCGCATTGGCGCTCCGCCCGCGAGCCCTGCCGATTTTCATTTGCAGGCGGAAGTGTTCAAGCGGGAGTGGGAGGCGTTTCGGGAACTTCCACAGCCCTGGGCAGTGGAACTCGCCGCGGATCGCGTTTTTCTCCTGCCGGATTGAGAAGGTTCTTAAGTGGAGCACGCCTCAGCTTGCGGGTTTTGGCAAGCGCAAACGTCAAAGCCAGCAGCTGAAGACCCCGTGCTTCTCTTCGATTTCAGAAAAGCCAGGGACTTAAAGCCGCATAATTGCTGCATACCGTATGGCACACGGCACTGCTTAACAGGCTGCGGAAAAGTAGTTTATGTTGTCATTCCGAGCGAAGCGAGGAATCTCTCTTCGATTTGGCCCCGTGAAAAGAAAGAGAGATTCCTCGCTTCGCTCGGAATGACAAAATTCCGGGGGGTTTTTTTCCGCAGCCCGCAAAGCCGCATAGATGCTGCATATCGTACGGCACGGCTGCAGCCGTGTCCTGCAAAGATTCCGCTGTTACCTGCACCGGCTCTGAAGAGAGTTCTACGGAAAGCTAATCAAGCGGTTGCGTGGAGGGCGTGCAGGGCGCAGCCGCTCCCGCGCAAGTGTCTCGCAGGAAAAGTCCTCCGGAAGATGAAATTGTGCCGAGGTCGGTTGCCGCGGACTCGAATGTGATGAATCGGCCCGTAGCGCTGATCGTCGCCGCAGTGCTCGCGCCGTTGGCTTGCGCGCCGCCGGTGGCCACGGAAACGCGCTGCGTGGAAGGAGTGCAGCCGGAAGGCGCTCCCGCGCAAGTGTCGCGAACAAATACATCCGTCGCGCCATTCGTATCGCTATCCACCAGATTCATGGCGGAAGAAAGAAACGCCACGTAGCGTCCGTCCCCGCTGATGGAGGGAGAAATACTGTCGCCATCGGCGAGGTTACCGTTCAACCCGATGGAGGCAAGCGTGACGGAAGGCACGCAGCCCGCGGGCGCGCCCGCGCACGTGTCACGCACAAATATGTTTTCAGGCGTTCCGGGAACTTCCGTCACGCCATCGGTCGAAGCCAGCACAACCACGGCGTAGCGCTGGTCCTCGCTCATAGTCGGCGAAGGGAGCGCGAGTGGGCCGGCAGTTGCGGTGGTGGCGCTCGCCGCGGATTGTTCAAGTGTGGTGATCCGCGCAGCCGCGGCAGACGGAGTAAACACGGTGAATGTGAGCGCGTTCGATGTGCCTCCACCGCCCCCATCTTTGCGAGTGAAGACAGTGACCGGGATCATCGAAGCGCTGGCGACATCAGCCACTGAAATTGCAGCATTGAGCCCCGACGGGCTGGCAAAGGTAGTCGTGCGCGAAACGCCATTCCACTGGACTTGGGAACACGGAACCAGGCTCCCGCCGCCCCCGCCACTGGCGTCCACCCCCAGCATGAAGGCCCCGGATCCCGCAGGCGCGCTGGAGGGAATGAGCGACGTAATGACCGGCGCAGGAAGAGGCGTCGTGGAGGGCGCAACGGTAAAGGGCGAAGACGTGGAAGACAAAGATGGAATTGTCGCACTCGAAACCGTAACGGTCGCCGGCCCGGGGAAAGCAGTGTCGGTCGCCGAAATAACCGCGGTAAGCTGCGTCGCGCTCACAAAAGTTGTCTGGCGCGGTGAGCCGTTCCAGTTCACCACGAGTCCATTTGGCACAAAATTTGTGCCGTTCACGGTCAGAGTAATCCCGGCGGGGCTGCAGGCTGGCGTCGTATTGGAGGAGGTCGTGGACGCCGAAAGCGACGTGATGGTTGGAAGGGCAATCGGGAATGAAACGGAGTTGGAGGCGTTGGCGCTCGACGCAGGATTGGCAACTGCCACATTAACCGTCTTCACTGAAGCGATATCCGCGGCCGCGACCGCCGCGGTGAGTTGAGTCGAACTGACAAATGTGGTCGTCAACTGCGTCAGGTTGTTGCCGCTGTCCACCCACTGCACGCCTGAGCAGGGGAGGAAATTGCTTCCGGTAATGTTGAGAGAAAACGGCGCAGTTCCAGCGGTCGCGCCTGCCGGGGAAATGGACGCAATCGCCGCCGTCGCAAGCGTTGAACTCGAAATCGTAAAGGGGGCCGAGGCGGAGCTAACCCCGGAATTGGAAACCGTTATTGATGCGGTTCCAGCGGTAGCTATGTCCGGAGCCTGAATCGCGGCGGTAAGCTGGGTCGAGCTGACAAAGGCTGTGGCGCGCGGCGAACCATTCCAGTCAACGACCGAAGAATTCAAGAAATTCGTGCCGTTCACGGTGAGAGTGAACCCCGAAGGGCTGCACGACGGCGTGGTGTTCGACGAAGTCGTGGAAGACGATAAGGAAGTAATGGCGGGGGCGAGGATCGAGAATGGGAGCCCGCCGGAAGTGCCGCCGCCCGGGCCGATCGTAAATATTTTGACTTGCGCAGTCCCCAGGGCAAGGAAATCGGCAGCCGGCACCGTGGCGCTCAGTTGAGTCGCACTCACGAATGTGGTCGTCAACGTGGTCGTGACGTTGCTCGCGTTCACCCATTGAACGACGGAACAAGGAAGAATGCTTGTGCCGGTCACGGTCAGCGTAAGCGCCGGGCTACCCGCCGCAGCGGAAGTTTGGGACAGAGAAGTGATCGTGGGAGGCACAAGCGCTGTCGCCGGGGTGGAAAGGGTGAAGGGCAAAGAGGGCGATGTCCCATTCGAATTGGTTACTGCTACAACGACGGGTCCGGGAAACGCCGCCTGGGCTGCTGGGATGGAGGCGGTGATCTGGGTCGCGCTAACGAAGGTCGTCGCTTGCGGACTCCCATTCCAATTCACGACTGCGTCGCTCGTGAAATTCGTGCCGTTCACCGTGAGCGTAAATCCCTGACTGCTGCAATACGGCGTGGAGGGTGCCGAAGTTGTGGAAGCCGACAGCGAAGTGATCACCGGCCCTGGCCCCTGAGCCGCACCGATCGTGAAGAGGACCACGTTGGACACTTCTGTCGTCGTGGTGTTGTTGACGTTTGTTGCGGACTGCGCCGAGCCGGGAATCTGCACGGCCACCTTCACGGTCCCGGCGGTGGTGAGGTCCGAGGCGGGAACCGGCGCCGTCAACTGGATGCTACTTACAAGAGTTGTGGTCAGTTGGGTTCCATTCCACAGGATGATTGCGCCGGTCGTGAAGCCCGATCCATTGGCCGTGATCGTGAAGCCAGGTCCTCCCACAATTGCAGATGTGGGGCTTACGAAGCTCAATATGGAGGAGGATGTCTGGATGGAAAGATTCGTGTTGTAGTCGGAGCAGGCGGATGCCAGCCCACACGCCAGCAACGCCACCATCAGCCACTTACTCGAACACATCCGAACACGCTCCTCCCCGAGTCATCCATCCGAGATGCCGGGCCGACGAAAATCCTGTGAGAACATTCCGGGTGCTGAGGAAACCAGCGAAAATTGATCGATCGGGTGCGGGCTCTACATTCACATGCTACGCCCCGATGGAATCGGAGCGCGGAGTCCGCCAGAATTTAGAAGAAAACCCCGCCAAACCGGCCTGTTCCTGATACCACCAGAACACGCCCAAGTCAACACCGGCGCGGCCCACACCCTCTCTTGCAAAACAAGTCAGATGCAGGTCCCGAGCTAAGCCGTTGCCCCCGCAACACCTGTTCCCGGGCCTGAGCCGGGGCCTGCTGCTGGCACGAGAGAGGTTCCCACCCGATATTGCGCGCAATCCCCTCATGGCCGTCACCAGAAAACACACCTTAGCGATTAACCTTTTGGCAGATCATCCCAATCGCGATAATATTTCAGCCAGAGTTGAAGCTGGAGAGTCGCAGTCAGTTACAACTTCCATCTGGATTTCTCGGCAACTTGAACGCATTTCCGGCAATGTTTTAGCGCTTCGCATTGCCACGATTTGACCATGAAAAACCGCATGGCCCGGCCGGCGCCACCATCGGCCTCTTCCCGGAACAAGAAACCCGCGCCTCTCCGCCTTGGGGCCGAAGCCTTCCAATCTCTTTTTGAAAACACTCCCCTGCCCATGTGGATTTATAGCCTGAAAACCCTCGAGTTCATTGCGGTAAACGACGCCGCCGTCGCTCATTACGGATACTCGAGGGAAGAGTTTCTCCGCATGCAGATCACTGAAATTCGGCCTCCGGAAGAATTGCCGCGCCTCTTCTCGAACATGGAGCATCAGCGCACGGAGTGGGTCCATTCCGGCCAGGCGCGGCATCGCCTGAAGAATGGCACGATCATTGATGTGGAGTACGACTCGCACACGCTCGAAGTTCCGCGGCAGGACGCGGTCATTGTGGTCGCACGGGACATCACCGAGCGCAAACGTTCCGAGGAACGGCTTTACTTGCTTTCCCAAATTGTCGAGAGAAGCCCGGAAATGATCGGTCTCGGCGATCCCGACGGCCACATCACTTATGCGAATCGAGCGTTTCTTAAGGCCTTTGGTTATTCGGAGGAAGAAATCCTCGGGAAACACTTCAGTTGCACTTTTTCACCCACGAATCCCGCAGCGTTGATGGCGGAGGTTGCCAAGGGTGAGACAAAGTACCTTGAGGGAGATGGCTGGCAGGGAGAATGTCTCCGCATCCGCCGCGACGGTAAGGAATTCCCGGTCTTGCTCAGCAGGGGCGCGATCAGGAACCTCGAAGGCCGCGCCGTGGGAACATTTGGCGTCTCGCGGGACATCACCGAGCGAAAGCGGGAGGAGGAAGATATTCGAAGACTGGCCGCCATCGTGGAGTCCTCCTTCGACGCTATCATGAGCACGACGCTGGAAGGATCCGTGCTCACCTGGAACTCCGGCGCGGAACGAATTTACGGGTATTCCGCTGCAGAGATCATTGGCCGAAACATTGGCATCGTGGTCCCTGCCGAGCAGCATGACGAGGTCTCGGGCGTTCTCGGAAAAGTGAAACAGGGCGAAAAGTTGGAGCAATTCGAAACCACCGCCGTGAGAAAAGACGGTAAGGTGATTCACATTCTGTTGACGGCCTCTCCCATCAAGGACGCGTCGGGAAGAATCGTCGGCATTTCGGACATTGTCCGAGACATCAGTGATGACAAGCGCATGGAGCAGATGTTCCGCCAGGCGCAAAAAATGGAAGCCGTTGGACGCCTGGCGGGGGGAGTGGCCCACGATTTCAACAATCTGCTAGGCGTCATCATCGGCTATACGGAAACTCTTCTGGATCGCATTGGCCATGATGCCGAATTGCGCGGACAGGCCGAGCAAATCGGGAAAGCCGCCAATCGCGCCGCCGCGCTGACTCGCCAACTCCTCGCCTTCAGCCGCCAGCAGGTGCTTGAGCCGAAAATTCTGAATTTGGACATCGTGGTGGCGGAAGTGGAGAAAATGCTTCACCGCCTGATCGGCGAGGACATTGAAATTTTGACCCTGCTGAACTCTTCGCCGGGTTCCGTAAAGGCCGATCAGGGGCAAATGGAACAGGTCATCATGAATCTCGCGGTGAACGCGCGGGACGCCATGCCGCAAGGTGGAAAATTAATCATCGAAACCAGCAATGTCGAAGCGGGTGAGGAGTATGCCCAGAGTCACCAGCCATTTCTTGCGGGCTGGTACATTCTGCTCACCGTCTCGGACACCGGCACCGGGATGGACCAGGAAACCAAATCGCACCTGTTCGAACCCTTTTTCACCACAAAAGAGCTCGGCAGAGGCACGGGGCTCGGCCTCGCGACCGTCTATGGCGTGGTGAAGCAAAGTGGCGGCTACATCTGGGCCTACAGTGAACCGGGACACGGGTCTGTCTTCAAAATATATCTGCCCCGCGTCGATCAGGCGGCGCTGAAGATTCGTGCGAGCGGCGAATCCGTCCAGTTGCTCCGCGGAACAGAGACCGTCTTGCTCGTGGAAGACGAGCAATCGCTCCGCGCCTTGACCCGCGATCTACTGGAGCGAAGCGATTACAAGGTGTTGGAAGCCAGCAGCGGCGATCATGCGCTGGAAGTCGCCGAGCGGCACGGTGGACCCATTCATCTGCTGCTGACGGACGTGGTCATGCCGGGAATGAATGGAGCGGCACTGGCCGCGAATCTGGCCCCGCTGCATCCTGAAATGAAGGTGCTCTTCATGTCGGGCTACACAGGCGGCTTCGCCACTCAAATCGGGCTCCTTGGGGCGGGCGCGACAGTGCTTCAGAAGCCCTTTTCGCGGGATGCACTGCTGCGCAAGCTGCGCGAAGTGCTGGAAGAGGCGGAAGTGCCGAAGACGAACTAACCGAAGCACAGCCCTTGGATGAAGGTCGATCTTCGCTCTGAATCCTCTGGTGGGGTTTTCGGAATGCCAGAAACGAAATCCACAACCAGAAAGCGCTTTGCCACCTGCCACGTTATTTCTGCGGGTTGTGGTCCTTTTGCTTTGAAGCAAGCGCGTCGAGCGACTCGCGCGCAAGTTGTTGTACACGCATTGCGCACGCGGCATCCTGCGGCGGGGCTGCGGCGGCAGCGCGAAAGCGCATCGCTGCCTCGTCGTCATGGCCGAGCTTTGCGTCAATGTCGCCTACGACCAGTTGGAACACAGGATTCTCCGGGAACTCGGCTGTGAGCGGCGAAGCGGCGGCCAGGGCTCGCGCAAATTCGAGGTCGTAGTTGCGCAAATTCTTGGCCATGTTGAAGCGCGCCTCCACCTGCGTCAGTTCGCCTTTGCTGGACGCGATTTCAAGTTGGCGCAAGCCCACCCGTTTGTCTCCGCCGGGAATGCCCATGAAGAAGCGCAATACCTTGGCCATGCCGGAAAGAGTATCCACATAATAGTTGTAAAGTCCCAGGCCCAGATCGGCGTCCGCCATTTCGGGGTCCAGTTCCAGGCAACGGAGCAGGTGCTTGCGCGCGGCGACGCCCGCGCGGGCCACCGGC
>Ga0210401_10000442_pt1 | contig 51157 bp, 45 predicted proteins | sample IncBWH32MmetaG_FD_150866 | JGI IMG/M metagenome (GOLD analysis project Ga0210401, IMG submission 150866) | Forest soil microbial communities from Barre Woods Harvard Forest LTER site, Petersham, Massachusetts, United States - Inc-BW-H-32-M | ecosystem: Environmental > Terrestrial > Soil >...
TGGGGCGGCATAGCCGTGCCAGGAATTCCTTTGCGAATGATGTCTATTAGCTCATCATCGGACGATCCGTGGCGGAACGTTCCATGATCCAGTTGGACGCCCGGCACCGATTCGCCCTCGGGGCCGTGACAGACAGCACAGTTGGCTACATATAGACGACGGCCGTCCTCCACATCGCCCGGAGAGTAGTTTTGTTGAGCCAGCAGCGTGCCGGCCGCCGCCAAAATAAAGCAGGAAATGGGAAGGGCCCTCATACGTAGAATGCCTTTCAAACGATGTGGCTATACTACCGCCGACGGAGCGAATAGGTCAAACCTGGTGCTCACTCTTCCCGCAGCGCCATCGTCGGATCCAGCCGTGCCGCGCGATGCGCGGGGAACAAGCATGCCAGGGCGGCAATCAGAAAAAAGACCACCACAATAGAGGCGAACGTCGGCGGATCGGTGGGCTTCACTCCGATGAGCATGGTGATCATGGCGCGCGTAAGACCCAGGGCCGCCGCGATTCCGGCCACGATTCCTAGCGCGGTCAAACGCAAGCCATGGCCGACCACGAGATTGAATATGCTCCTCGGCGCGGCCCCCAACGCCATCCGCACACCAATCTCGGCGGTGCGCTGGCGAACAACAGTAGATAGCACGCCGTAGAGCCCGACCGCCGCTAGCAGCCCCGCGATCGTTGCAAAGACGCCGATCAACACCAGCGAAAATCGGGTCCCGGCCTGGGCCTTCTCGACCAGCGTGTCCATTGGCTCGATATCGTTGATAAGCATGTGCGGGTCGACCTTGGCGATCTCGGCGCGCACCAGCGGCGCATACTTGGCGGGATCGCCCGAAGTCCTGATAGCCCATTGCCCGACATTTCCGTGCCGCAGAAATCCGTCGGTAAAATAGATTTGCTCGCGCCCTGGATCGGCGATCGAAGTCTGGCGCTGATGCGCCACTATCCCGATAATCTCTACCCATTCCGGCTCTGGCGTCCGGAGTCGAATGAGAATTCGTTTCCCGACCGCCGACTCGCCCGGAAAGGCTTTGGCGGCGAAAACCTGATCCATCACCACCAGGTTTCGCTCCGGGATATTGTCGGCCTCAGTGAAGGTTCGGCCCGCCAGCAGAGGTGTGCGCAGCGTATCGAAGTAACCGGGGAGCACAACTTGCCAATCGACGGCCTGATACTTGCCTGGATCGGCCACCGCTTCTTCCTTTCCCCATCGAATTGTAGAGAATCCCCCGGCCAACGGAAAAGGAAACGAGCCGGTCGCGCTTTCGACACCTGGTAGCGCGCGCAGCCGGGTTTGAATCTCGCGCATGCGAGCGGCCCGTTGTTGCGGAACCGTGTTGCCGGGGCCACCGAGTATCCCGAAGGTCAGAAGTTGGTGCGGGTCGAATCCCAGGTTCGTATGCTGCAAAGCCAGAAAGCTGCGGAACATGAGGCCGGAGCCGATGAGCAGCACAAACGACAGCGCAACTTCGACGACCACCACGCCGCTTCGCAACTGACTGGAGCCCAGCGCGACCGTCCTGCCGCTGGCCCGAAGAACATTCATCACGTCCGGGCGCGAGGCACGCAGCGCGGGTACGATGCCGAAGATAGCCGCTGCTAGCGCGCCGACCACAACCGTAAATGCGAGCACTTGTGGATCGAGGGGTACCGAATCAAGGCGCGGCAGATTCGGCGGCGCAATCCTCAACAACTCATGGATGCCGAGCCAAGCCAGCCCCACTCCCAAGAGGGTACCGAGTCCGGTCAGAAGTAGAGCCTCGGTGAGCATCTGCCGCACCAGCCGCCATCGACCGCCTCCCAGCGCCGCTCTCACGGCCAGTTCACGCTCGCGCAGAGACACCCGCACCAGCAGCAGGTTCGCGACATTGGCGCAGGCGATCAACAACAGAAAAATCACCGCGCCCATGAGCGCCAGAATCGCCGGCCGGACTTCAGCAACCATATATTGCTTCATCGGCTCAGCCCGGTATTGGAACCGGGCGGTGCGATAGAGGGAAAAGTTCCGGCGGATCTCGGCTGACACCAGATCCACTTCTTCTTGTGCCTGCCGCAGCGTCACGCCCGGCTTTACTCTCCCGATCGCCCGCAGGAAATAGGCGTTGCGATTCGCATTGTCGTAGCGCAGACGGGCCGCTATCCAGATGTCGGGGTGGCGCTCCACCTCCGCGCTTGGCCGGAATAAAAGCTCGAACCCAGGCGCAAGCACGCCCACGATCTGGGGATTGAAGCCCGGCGCGTTGTTGAGCATAGGGCGGCCGAGCACGGCTGGATTTCCGCCGTAGCGTCGCTGCCAATATTCGTAGCTCAAGACCGCGATGGTTGGAAGAGGGGGAGTGGCTGGTGGCGCGGCGCCCGGCTGGGCAGCTGGCTGAGGCTGGCCGTCGGAATCGGTAAAGTCGCGCCCCAACACCATTTTCGCGCCCATCAACGCAAAGAAATTTGTGGTCACTTGAGCGAAGCGGACCTGCTCAGGCGTACCGTCCTCGCGGGGAAAATTCCCGCGATTGGTGAACACGGCGCCGAAGTCTTCGAAGTTGCGCTTAGCCCCGTTGCGCAGATCAATGAAGTTCTCAGCGGAAACGGGTGAGTCGACCACATTCCGCGTCTGCATGTCGGCGCAGGCCAAAACCAACCGGTCCGGGTTCCTATAAGGAAGGGGCCGCAACAGGACCGCATTGGTGACGCTGAAGATGGCCGTGCTTGCGCCTATGCCCAGCGCTAGCGTAATCACCGCGGTCGCAGAGAAAACGGGCGTGTGAAGAAGGGCGCGAGCGGCGTGCCGGAGTTCGCTACCGAGCATGTTTTTGCCGACTCCTTACAGTGCTAGAATCTAAAGATTATTCCTTAATTTTACGATGGAGAGGGGCGAGATGATACTGCGCCTAGCTTGGATTTGTGGACTTGTATCGACGCGCGACTACGATTCGCGGATGCGGCAGAGAAAAATAGGGAACGCCGCGATTGCGGCCAATGAAGGGGCATTAGAACGCATGGAGCGCTCGCTCGTAGAGGATCGCATCGCAGTGATTGTCTTTCTGGTCGCGATTACGATCTTTCTCTATACGCTCGAATACGCTCCCGCGTTCAGAGCTTAGTCGTCAGACTCTTCGTGCCAAATGGGCGATCAAAGAGATAACGAAAAGCACGATAAAGATAAAGAACAAGATCTTTGCGACGCCAGTTGCTAGAATGGCAACGCCAGTGAATCCCAGGACGGCCGCAATAAGCGCGATCACCAGAAACATCAGAGCCCAGTAGAGCATACTTGAAGTCCCCCTTCCGCCGGTCTAAATGCAGCTTCAGGCCCACGCAGGATTTCCTTTAGATTCAACACCTATGGAAAATAAACGCGCCATCTTGCAGGTAGAAAAGTCGATTGCATGTTGACTTTTTTGCGTAACTAACCTGTACGGGATGGATGTTTAATCCGATAGGTAAGGGAGGCTACGCTGAACTACGCATGAACCCGCCTGTGATTATCCCGGCAGGTCTGAAGAAGGTCCCTCCTTTTCCTCCCGTCGCGGCAAGACTACTAACCTTGCTAGCCCATCCGGATGTGAAGGTGAAGGAAGTCGCGGAGCTAATCGCTTCGGATGCAACGTTTACGGGGCGGCTGCTGCAGTGCGTGAACTCCTACGAGTTTGGGCTGTCCTACCCGGTAAGTGATGTAAAGCAAGCTGTAGCCTTGGTGGGCCTGGATCGGACCCGGCAAGTCACTATTTCCCACGCGACGGCCGCGTATGCCAAGGGCGCGCTTCGAACTGCCGAGTTGCGGCGTTGCTGGCAGCACACGGTGGCGACCGCGGTTTTGTCCGAAGAGATCGCGCACGCCTGCGATGCCTTTACGAACGTGGCATTTACAGCCGGGGTCATGCATGACATCGGCAGGCTGGCCCTGTTGGTGGCTTATCCACAGGAGTATGAGAAGGTCATTCGCGGTGCGGCCGAGCAGAGTCTGGACATCCTGGATTTCGAACGTGAGGAGTTTGGTGTGGATCACGCCGAGGCCGGTCGTGTTCTGGCCGAACGTTGGGGCCTACCTCTGGAGCTGCGCGTGATCGCCGGTCGCCATCATGATCCCAGCGAAGGTTCTGAACTCGACTTGTTACGGATCGTGCACGTCGCGTGCCGGCTAGCGGAGATCCTCGGATACGATATAGTCCACGCGTTGGTCCCGCAGGACGTGGACACTGTGTTGGCCGAACTACCACCCCGCGCGCGAGCCCGGCTCAAGAAAACGCCGGCGGAGTTGTGCGCGAAAATCGAACAGCGGATTCTGGAGTTCGATTCGGAAAATGGCGATAAGCCTCCTCAGGCGGCGCTGCCGGTATTGGCTGCCGCGAATCCCGAAGAGCCCGAGACTGAACCGGAACCCGGGCTCGAAACAGTCTATGAGACCGAAGTAATTCCGCCCGGGCCGAATCGGATGGCACGTTTCGCAATCGCAGCGGCGGCCGTGGCACTGGCGATACTTTCCGTCATCCTGCTGTGGAGAATGCAGTAGGGCAGTCGCTCAATCGTGAATTTTGAGCACAGCGGCGCCGCGAATGGCGTCGTTCTTCAGCGCATTCAGCGCACGATTCGCTTCCCGCAGCGGAAACACCTCGAACTGAGTATGAATCGGAATCCGCGCGGCGATGCGCAGGAAATCGTGGCCATCCTGGCGGGTGTTGTTGGCCACGCTTCTCACCACACGCTCCTGGTAAAGTAGGTCGTAATCGAGCGCCGGAATAGCGCTCATGTGGATGCCGCCCAGGGTCAGCGTTCCGCCTTTCTTCAGGGCTTTCAAGGCTGCTGGAACGATCTCGCCGGCGGGTGCGAAGATGATCGCGCTGTCCAGTTTTTGGGGAGGTTCGGCCACCGTGCCGCCGGCCCAGACCGCGCCTAATTCGAGCGCGAGCTTCTGATGTCTTTCATCACGCGTACAGGCGTAGACGTCGGCACCCCAATAGCGAGCGACTTGGATGGCGACGTGGGCCGCCGCTCCAAATCCGTAAAGGCCAAGGCGTCCGCCGCGCGCGATCCCCGAAAGTCGCAGTGACCGGAAGCCGATGATGCCGGCGCAGAGCAGCGGAGCCGCGTGGAGATCGGCAAAGCCTTCCGGGATTGGATAGACGAAGCTCTCTTCGGCAAGCGCATACTCAGCATAGCCGCCATCCACGGTGTACCCGGTGAAACTGGGGTGATCGCAGAGGTTTTCCTTGCCAGCGCGGCAATATTCGCAAGAGCCGTCGGTCGAATGCAGCCAGGCGATGCCTACGCGCGCGCCGATAGGATGAAGTTGGGCTCGGTCTCCGGCGGCTTCAATCACGCCGACCACTTGATGACCAGGCGTGATGGGCGACTTGCGGGGCGGTAGTTCGCCTTCGATTACGTGCAGATCGGTCCGGCAGATTGCGCAGGCGCTAACACGCACCAGCACCTGCTGACCTTTTGGCAGTGGCTTGGGGACTTCGGCAAGTTGGAGCGGGTTGGTCTCGATCGGAGCGGGAGAGCGGAGAATGCAGGCTTGCATGCAATTGATCACAGGCCTCAGGCCTGCGCCACTATAGTAACCTGAGGGTTCCATGGTTATTCCGGGCCGCAACTTCGCGTTCAATCTGGTGCAGCGCCGCACGCTCCTGTTTCAATTGGTCCGCCGCGATTTCGAACAGCGCTTCGTCGGCTCGGCGGCGGGCTGGCTGTGGGGGTTAATTCATCCGGTAGTGCTGCTGGTGAGCTGGGTCTTCGTTTTTCAGGTCTGCCTGAAAACGACGCTCCCCAGTAATGAGGTGACGCAGAACTACTCCTTGTTTCTGTTCTGCGGCTTTCTGCCGTGGCTGCTGTTTACCGAGACCGTAACGCGGTCGGCCGTATCCATGCTCGACAACGCCAACCTCATCACGAAAACGGTGTTTCCAGCCGAAGTCGTACCGGTTTCTATCTTTCTTTCTTCCCTTATCAGCCATTTAATGGCACTGGCACTGGTGATTGCCGTGGTCGGATTCGCTGTTGGCCACTTCAGCCTGTGGATGCTATTGCTGCCGCTTTACATGCTGCTGATCGGGCTTTTCGCGATCGGGGTGAGCTGGATCGTCTCCGGATTGCAGGTCTATCTGCGGGACACGGCCCAGGTGCTTTCCGTAGTTCTAACCTTCTGGTTTTGGGTAACGCCCATCTTCATTCCTGAGAAGTCCTCTCCAGATTGGGCGCGGTTCGCTCTAAGGCTGAACCCTCTAGCGTTTGTGGTTCGGGGCTATCGTGACAGGCTGCTCTCCTACCGTGTCCCAAACCTGGAAGATCTGGCGATCGTAAGCGCGTATGCCGTGACCGCGTTCCTGGTGGGTGGTTTATTCTTTCGGCATCTGAAGCGTGGCTTTGCCGATGTGCTGTAGCGGCACAACGCCCTTACATGTTGCCTTCGTCGGCAGACGGTCCATAAATGGACGGGACTGGAATATCGTTGAGCCGCAGATAGACGCCCAACTGCGCCCGATGATGAATCACGTGGTTCATTACAAAAGTCCGGACGCATGCGATTCGTGGCATCGTAAAGAGCGTTTTTCCAGCAGCCATCAGAGACCAGGGCTTCAGAAAGACTTCATCGCTGGCGCCAGCAATTGCGGCCCGAGCGCTGGCGACGCTCTTATCGAACTTCTCCAGCAGCTGTTTGGTAGACGCGGCAAGCTCTTCTTTGTAGGGCGGCGCGCCGGGCGGCGAGATATCGAATGAGTCTTTGTTAATGGTATCGGCGGCCCATCCGGTCATGGTAGCGATATGGGTGGCGAGCGAGATCATGCTAAATGATTTTGGATGCGGCTTCCAGGAGAACTTATCTTCCGGGACTCTTTCGAGGGTCTTGCGAGTGTTGACCATCTCCTGATCGAATTCGGGGAGCAGTGCATCTTTAATTGTCATAGGGTTCGGTTCCTTCTCGGGTTCGTTTTGTAATCGACGTACTTTGCCATCATAGGCGAATAATAGGCGAAAATCAATAGGAAATGTATGTAACGAAACCCACCGTCCCCTGGTGCTCATCTAACGGGTGGAGGGGGAAAATATGTTACGAAAAATCGGGCTTCCTTTACTTGCGCTGACGGCGATGTTGATGTTTGTGGCGCCGACGCATGCTGACGCGAGAGTCGGCTTTGGAGTGTACGTGGGCCCGGGCTACCCCGCCTATCCGTATGCCTATGGTTACCCCTACGCGTACCCATACGGTTACTATGATCCCTACTATTATCCTTACGCCTACGGTTATCCCGGCTACGGATTTTATGGCGGATACTGGGGCGGATACCGCGGTGGCTACGGCTATCGTGGCGGATACGGATATCGAGGCGGATACGGCGGATATCGCGGCGGTGGAGCGCGAGGCTATAGCGGCGGCGCCCGAGGCTTTAGCGGCGGAGCGCGGGGTGGCGGCGGCCACGGCGGTGGCGGACGACGGTAGTCCAATCCGGTAAAGTAGTGGATTGAAATCAGTCCAGCTGATTGCTCCACAGACCCTAGAGACTAGGGACATGCCGCTGCCGGCGGATCCCGGACCGAACGAAGTTCTGGTTAAAGTCCGTTCGGTCGGGATTTGCGGCAGCGACATGCATTGGTACCTGGACGGTAGCATCTATGGCTTTCCTGCCACCTATCCTCTAGTGCTAGGTCACGAGCCGGCGGGAGAAGTGGTAGCGGCAGGAAAACTAGTTTCCGGCTTGCGCGCCGGTGATCGCGTATCGATCGAACCCACCATTAGCTGCGGACACTGCGAATATTGCTTGCGTGCCGAGCATAACAATTGCGTGCAGTCGCAATTCATGGGGTCGCCTCAACACCCCGGCTTATTGCGCGAATACGCGTTGGTCCCAGCACATAACGCCGAGCTTGTTCCCGAAAATTTCAGCTACACACAAGCGTCTCTGATTGAACCAGTCTCGGTAATCATGCACATGCTGGAGCTGGTGCAGATTCACCCCGGCGACAGCGTCGCCGTGTTAGGCGCCGGCCCGATCGGACTGCTGGCGGCGGCTGTAGCGCGCCACTGCGGGGCTTGTCAGGTGCTGATGGCGGACAAACTTCCGCATCGCATCCAGATGGCACAGGACTTGGGCGCGACGGCGGCAGTGGCGCTCCAGCAATTCCCCGAGCTGGTAGGCGATAAGACTCGAGGGAGGGGCGTTGATTTAGCGATCGATGCGGCGGGCGCTGCTGAAACAATCAACGCGGGGCTCGCTATTACCCGCTTGGGCGGCACACTCGTCCTGATCGGCATTCCGCGTCAGGTTCCTGTCGGCGTAGATCTGTTCAGCGCCATGGCCAAAGAGATTCGTATTCAACCGCTGAAACGATCGAATCACCGCGCGAAACCCGCCATCGCGCTCCTCGCTGCCGGCGCGATTCCGGAAGCGATCGTCACGCATCGCGTGGATGTCGAACAAGCGCCCGCCGCATTCCAGATACTAGCTGAGTATCGCGACGGAATCGGCAAACTAGCGATTGAATTTCCGGCATGAACCGGTTTCTGGCGATCGATCTGGGCGCCGAAAGCGGGCGCGCCATGCTCGGAAGCCTGGAGAGTGGAAGGCTCGCGCTGGAAGAGTTGCATCGCTTCGCAAACACGCCGGTCCGGTTGCCGACGGGCCTTTATTGGGACACGCTGCGGCTGTTTCACGAGATCCGCCACTCGCTGGCGATTTGCGGGCGGGAGCGAAAGATCAAGCTGGATGGCATCGGCGTGGATACCTGGGGCGTGGATTTCGCATTGCTGGGCGCCGACGGGGCGCTGGTGGACAATCCGAGGCATTATCGCGATGCGCGGAACAATCAGATAACGATGGACAAGACCTTCGCGTCGGCGCCTCGCGAGGAGATCTTCGCCCAAACCGGCATCCAGTTCATGCCGATCAATACTCTTTACCAGCTGAGTGCCATGAAGCTGGCGCAGTCGCCCGCGCTCGGAATGGCGAAAACGCTTTTGTTTACGCCAGACTTGTTCAACTACTGGCTGAGCGGCGTGGTGCGTGCCGAGGTCAGCATTGCCAGCACTTCTCAGTTCTACAATCCGGTTACAAAAGATTGGGCAAAGGGTTTGTTGCGGAAGCTGGGGATCGAAGAGTCGTTGCTGCCGGAGATCGTTTCTTCCGGTACACGGCTGGGAACATTACTCCCCGAGGTGGCGGAAACGAGCGGCCTTTCGGCTGACACGCCGGTTTTTGCAACGGCGTCCCACGATACAGCATCGGCGGTAGCGGCCGTGCCCTCTGAAGGGCAGGACTGGGGCTATATCAGCTCCGGCACCTGGTCGCTGATGGGAGTGGAATTGGATGCGCCGGTGATTAATGAGCATGCGGCGGTGCTCAACTTCACCAATGAAGTGGGAGCTGGAGGAAAGATCCGGCTATTGAAGAATATCGCCGGGTTGTGGCTGCTGCAGGAATGCCGCCGAGCGTGGGCGCTGGCGGGGCGTGAATACGGCTACGCGGAATTAGTTGAACTCGCGGCCGCCGCGCCTTCGTCCGGGCTGACCCTCGATCCTGACGCCTTCCCGCAGCCGGGTCAGATGCCGGAGCAGATCGCGGAGCACTGCCGGGAGCGAGGCGTGAATATACCTGAACAGCCGGGCGGGATGGTGCGGTTAATTCTCGAAAGCCTAGCTGCGCGTTACGGCGAGGTGCTCGAAAATATAGAGGCTCTGACCGGTCGCCGAATAAACCGCATACACATCGTGGGCGGCGGTTCGCGTAACGAACTGCTGAACCAGCTGGCGGCCAATGCTACCGGCCGCACCGTGATCGCGGGCCCGGCGGAGGCGACGGCGGCGGGCAACGTCCTGGTACAAGCCATAGGAGCGGGAATAGTTTCGGGTGTCGGCGAGGCGCGCGAGATCGTCAGGCGCTCTTTTCAAATTCAGATTTACGAGCCACGCTAAAATGAAGGTGCGAACACAGATGGCTATTAAGCGTATCGGTATCCTGACTGGCGGAGGAGATGTCCCAGGGCTCAATTCCGTCATCAAAGAGGTCACGTATCGCAGCACCGAACACTGCTGTGAAGTGGTGGGGCTGCGGCGTGGATGGGAGGCGCTCACGCACCTGAACCTGGACGATGAGCAGAGCCGGGCGCATTACGTGCTGCCGTTGACGCGCGAGAACACTCGCACCATCGATCGCTATGGCGGAACGATCCTGCACAGCAGCCGTACGAACCCGTCCAAAATGACCGAGCTTCCCGATTTCTTGAAGGGACAGAGCTTTCCTCAGAAGCAGATCACCAAAGGCGGAAAGACGTCGGTGGCGTACGATGTCAGTTCGCAGGTGCTCAAGAATATCGAAGCGCTACAGCTCGATTATCTGGTGCCGATCGGCGGCGACGACACGTTGAGTTATGCCGCTAAGCTGCACGAGATGGGCGTGAAAGTGGTGGCGGTGCCCAAAACCATGGACAACGATGTCCGGAACACGGAGTACTGCATCGGGTTTTCAACCGCAATCACCCGCGCCACGGACGCTATCAATCGCCAGCGGACCACGGTTGGATCGCACGAGCGTATCGGCATCTTTCGCGTGTTCGGGCGCGACGCGGGCTTTACGTCGCTTTATACGGCGTACGTAGCGTCGATTCGCTGCTGCCTTCCGGAATACAAGGTGAACCTGGATAAACTGATCGACATACTGCTCAACGATAAGAAGCACAATCCCAGCAACTATTGTCTGGTGATTCTTTCGGAGGGCGCGGAGTGGGAAGGCTACCAGTTGCGCGAATATGGAGAACCAGACGCATACGGTCATCGCAAGAAGGAAAACATAGGGGAAGCCTTGAGCGACGAGATCAAGAGGCGCACCAAGGAAGAGACCATTGTGAGCGACCTCACCTATGACCTTCGCAGCGGCGCCCCGGATTTTGTCGATAAGCTGATCGCCTCCACGTTCGGAACCATGGCGCTGGACTGTGTGCTCTCTAATAAGAGCGGGCTGATGGCCGGTCTGGTGAATGGCTGTTACTCGATGGTCCCGCTGCCCGATCCCAAACTGGGCCCGCGGCACGTGGATGTCGCGACCATGTACAACACCGAGCGCTATCGGCCAAATTACGAAAACAAAACTGGACTTCCGATCTTCCTGACCCGGGCCTGATGGCTTCGCTCTGGAAGCGGATGTTCGGGCGGGCTCCGGCGCAACCCGTTCCCGCGCGATCTATTCCCGAGAGTGTTCCGCTGCCGGAGATCATTCGGCACTTCAACGAGGCCGCTTCGGACGAAGAACACTTTCCTTCGACCATCGATCCGCGAATTTATCACGTTCAGTTGATCCTGGAATATTTCGGTGATTTGAGTGGAAAACGGTTGCTAGACGTGGGCTGCGGCAAGGGCCGATTTGCGCGAGTGTTGGCGGATCGGTTCGCGGCTTCGGCGATCGTGGCGTTTGATCTGGCGGAGGCGATGCTGCGGAATGTGCCGGCGGGAATCAGCCGCTGCGCGGGTTCCATGACGACGCTCCCTTTTGGTGGCGAAAGCTTCGACTTCGCTTACGCGACTGAATCGCTGGAGCATGCCGTGGACATCGAGGCCGCCGTCCAGGAGATGTGCCGAGTGGTAAAACCGGGCGGGCGCATCGTGATCATCGACAAGAATGCGGAACAATGGGGCCGTTTGAAGACGCCGGAATGGGAGAAATGGTTTGGGCGAAAGCAGCTGGAGGATCTGCTGGCGCGGCATTGCCGGCGGGTTTCGAGCCGGCCGATTTCGTATTGGGAGGATGTGGCTCCGGACGGCCTATTCCTGGCGTGGCTCGCCGAGAAATAGCGCTTCTGACATCATCAGGTTATGCGTATCCTTAAACGTTGGGTACGACAGAAATTGGAAGCGGCCGGCTACTTCGTTTTCAACGCGCGGACGGCCGGACTTTACGGACAAGATGGCATCTTCACGTTTAACAATTCCCACTTTGCGCAGGACCCAAGCTTCAAAGCAGCCTATCAGCGCGGCGTCCAGGCTAGCTGGGGAGTAGATCCAAAAATCGAATGGCGTGTGCATATCGCACTCTGGGCGGCGAGATCCGCGATGCAGGTTGAGGGCGACTTTGTGGAATGCGGTGTGAATGCTGGATTCACAAGTTCCGCGATAATGCACGACCTTGGGTGGCGGTGGATCACGAAGAGGTTCGTCCTGATCGACACGTTTAGCGGTCCGGTCCTTTCACAATATTCGGATGAAGAGGCGCAGCAACGCAGGGTAACTGAAGACGCGAGGGCGAAGGGGTCGTATGTTACGGACCTCGAACGTGTGCGCGCAAATTACTCAGAATGGCCGAATGCCGAGATTGTGCAAGGAGTAGTCCCGGATGTGCTTGAACAGGTGAAGGTGGAACAAGTTGCATTCCTTCACCTGGACATGAATTGCGCTAAACCCGAGCGCGCGGCTTTGGAATATTTCTGGGAGAAACTTTCGCCCGGTGGCGTGGTGCTGCTGGATGACTACGCAGCCTACGGGTACGATGCATTAGCGAAGGCGATCGATGACGCTGCCGGCGCACGCGGCGCCAAAGTTCTGTCACTGCCCACAGGACAGGGGCTTATTTTGAAACGAAAGGCATCATGATGCTAGTGTGATAGCATCAAGGTGTGCCAAGGACGACGATCACGCTGGACGAAGATGTTCGCGCCAAGCTGGAGGCCGCCATGCGAAAGTCCGGCAAGTCGTTCAAGGAGACCGTGAACGAAACGCTGCGTTCCGGACTGCTGGCTCAAGGGAAAGCGGCGGCGGCGAAACCGTTTAAGATCCGGGCGAAAGATATGAAATTGAAGCCGGGATACAGTCTCGATAAGCCTTGGGACCTGATTGAGGAGATTGAAGGACCGGGTTATCGGTGATTCTCCTGGACACGAATCTTCTTCTCTACGCACACAACACCAGTTCTAAAGAGCATCGAGCCACAGTTTCGTGGATCGAAGAAATTCTTGGGGGCCAAGTCCCGATCGGCCTGTCTTGGGACACGATCCTGGCGTTTCTGCGCGTCTCTACAACTCCACGCATATTCGGTGAGCCGTTGGATGTTGACGTGGCTGCAGAAATTGTGTCTGACTGGCTGCGCCGGCCCAATGTGTCGATCGTCAGTCCAACAGAGCAGCACTGGGAGATCTTCAGTAAACTGCTCCCCCGATCGAGAGTGCGTGGTTCATTGATCATGGATGCGCACCTGGCTGCTCTAGCAATCGAACATGGCGCGACGCTTTGCACCAACGATCGCGACTTCGCGAGATTTCCCGGCCTCAGGGTCGAGTATCCTTTGCAATAGCGAAAAGAACCGCAGCACTTCAGGCATGATAAGAAGGCGTGCCTGCCCCGCCATTGATCAGCATCGTGACACCCACTTACAACATGGGCCGATACCTGGAAGAAACGATCCAAAGCGTGCTGAGCCAGGACTATCCGAACATCGAATACATCGTCATGGACGCGGGCTCGACCGATGAAACGCTCGCGATCCTGGAGAAGTATAAGGGCAGATTGGAGTTTCACTCCGGCCCGGACAAAGGTACGGCGGACGCGATCAACAAGGGATTCGCGCGCTCGCATGGGAGCGTGTTCGCGTATTTGAACGCGGATGACATTTACCTGCCGGGGGCGATCTCGGCGGCAATGCGTTCACTGGCAGTGGAGCCCGATACCGGCGTAGTTTACGGGGAAGCCAACTGGGTGGACGAAAGCGGCCAAGTGCTGGGGTCGTATCCGGTACGCCCGTACGATGCGGCGCTGTTCAAGCAGGAGTGCTTCATCTCGCAGCCGGCAGCTTTCATCCAGCGGGAGGCTTTCGAACTGGCTGGCCGGATGGATCCCAATCTGCAATATGCGTACGACTACGACCTGTGGATACGTACATCCAGGCTTTATCCGATGCGGAAGATCGATGCGGTGCTGGCGACTTCGCGGATGCACACGGAGAACAAGACCGTCGGCCAGCGGCGACAGGTGCTGAGGGAGACGTTGCACTTGCTCGAATCGCACTATGGCTACGTGCCATTTCAACCGGTCCACGCTTACGCTTCCTATCTGGTGGACCGTCGGGATCAGTTCTTCGAGCCGCTGCGTCCGTCAATTTTCAAGTACGCTTTGAGTCTGTTGGTGGGACTCCGCTACAACGTTGACCGGCCTTTTCGATTCATTCGCGAGTGGGCGGCCGTCATGTCGCTAGGAGGCTTGGCACGGCGGTGGCATGGCTTCGTGGAGCGACAAGATCGTTAGGATCGACCGAGCGTTGGCACGAGTTGACGACGGGCATGGGAGACGGGTGGCTTTATCCCGCGATAAGCAGGGCCATAGATGATGCCCCTGGCCGGCGCGGCGCGCAAGGCGTGCGCCACGGGCCGGCCCAAAAGCCTTAGACTAGGCAGGCCGGAGACCTGCCCCACTACTACTGCAGCGAATACTGCTTAGGCACGATGTTGACGCGGACCCGCATCTGCGTGCCATCGGGCCGTTCAAACACCATATCAAACTTGCCGAGGAAGGCCAGCGGAGCCTGCCAATAGAAGACACCGGCCTTCAGGCTGGAACCGACCGGCAGGTGCTCTGCGTGGTCGCCCACAACCAGATAGCCTTGAGAAGCGCCGAGCGATAGCTCGAGTCGTCCGAGCTGCTCCATCTCGATCGAATAGGATCCGGAGGTGTCTGGCTCGATCACCACCTGGGGCGCATTGAGATCGAATCCGGTGCGCAATCGGACCGGTCCGGCCAGCGACTCTGACGTCGGAGGTTCTTCCTGGGGCGCCGCCACACCGCCGCCGTTGGCATTTAGCACTTCGAAGAAGCGGCTGCCGATGCCTTGGGTGCGGCTACCATTGTCGGTGACGCTCCAACTGATGGTGTGAATTGTATTTTGGAGCTTGGTAGTGTCGATGTAGAAGTAGCCTACGCCGCCATTGCTATTGGCCAAGCCTGGGAACAACGTGGCGATGTCTGAGCGGAACTGATTATAGACGGGGTGCCCGACAGCCACTCCATCCAAGAAAACGAAAATTGTCGAGCCGTCGAACGGGATGGCGAACGGATTTTCCGTAAGGGCCCAGCCGAAATTCACGAAAGCATTTCCACTTGCCGTGCCGCCCTGGATCGGCGTATCGATGGTGCCGAACGGCAGCGTGGCCTGCGCGTTATTGACCGTGATGGTGCGAGTCCCCAGATCCACGGCTCGGCCGGCAGTGTTGGTCACGATAGCGTGTATTTTGTAGGTTCCATTGCCGAGCGGGCCGGAGCCAGCCGAGTTCGGCAGGAAATTGGTAAGCATCAGATAGCCCCAGCCCGCGCGGTATTGATAAGGCGAGCTGGCATAGATGGATGCGACGTCGGGCCGAGCGTCGGCAACAAAGTTCGCATAGCCGATGAAGACCAAGCCGTTGGCGGCAGTTGCTTCGCCGGGGACAGGTTCACGCCAGATGCTGACACCACTAGTGCCATTCGAATTGATGCCAGGCACCTCGATGGTGTCCAAAGCCCAGCCAGTCACGCCGATTGCACCGGTAACCCCGGTGGTATTGTTCAGTGGAGTATCGAAGCTACCAAAGGGCGCGGCGGGAGTGACGCTGATCACATTGACCTGGATTTGCTGCGGCGACCCAGTCGCGCCCGTTGAGGTGACGGTGATGATGGCGCCGGCCGTTCCACCGCCTGATGGCGGGGTGGCGGTAACCTGGAATGTTCCGCTGCCGGTTCCAGTAGCAGGCGAGACGGTCACGTTGGGACGGTCGGAGGCAACGGCCCAACCCACGTTTAGACCACCTGAGATGTTGACGGTGACAGTTTGCGGGCTGGTTATCAACGAGCCGCTGTAGCCAAAATTCAGCCGGGTGCGATTGACGGTAAGGGTCGGCGTACCGATTGTAATGACGGTAGAGTCGCTCCAACTTGCGGATGCCGATCCGCCACCGGACACGCTCACCTGGTTGACTTGCGGTGAAGTGGCATTGCCGAGCACGTTGACCGTGACGATAATGGCTGGGTAGCTGGCGCCGCCCGCTAATGCATCACTGCGAGTACAGGTGTTGGACGCACAGTTCCAGCCTGAGCCAGCCATTGAGACTAAAGTGAGGCCAGCGGGAAGGGTGTCGGTCACCGTCACACCGCCGCTGGATGTGGCCGCGGAATTGTTATTGGAAACGGTTACGGTGTAGGTTGCATTTTGCTGTCCTTGCGCGAAGGAGCCAGAGTGCGACTTGAGGATGCTAAGCGAAGGCTGGCTGGCGCTGAGGATGGTCGTGGAATCGTTCGCGTTGGCTGGCGCGGAGCCTCCACCGGAGACGCTAACCGAGTTATTCTGAGGCGAAGCTGCGCCACCGGAGACGTTGACCTTAACTATGATGGGCGGATAGCTGGCGCCGCCGGCCAGTGCATCGCTGCGTGAGCAGGAATTGGAAGAACAGCCCCAGCCCGTCCCTAACATGGAGACCAGTGAGAGTCCCCCGGGAAGTGTGTCGGTTACTGTCACGGTTCCGCTAGTGGCGGCGGCGCCGGCGGCATTCGTGACGGTCACAGTGTAGGTAGCGCCCTGTTGGCCTACGGTAAAGGCGCCGGAGTGAATTTTGGTGATACTCAAGGCCGGGGCACCCAGGATGGTTGTGGAATCGCTGGCACTGGCCGTGGGTGAACCTCCACCAGAAACGCTAACGTTGTTAATCTGCGGAGTCGTGGCGTTGCCCGCTACGTTGACGGTCACGATGATGGGCGGATAAGCGGCGCCAGCCGACAACGGGTTGCTGTTGGTACAAGAGTTGGACGAACAGGACCAGCCCGATCCAGACGACATTGAAACCAGCGCCAGACCTGCGGGCACGGTTTCGGTCACGGTGACGGTTCCACTGGTCACAGCAGTACCGACATTCGAGACCAGCACTGAATAGGTGGCGTTGGCCTGGCCTTTGAAGAAGCTGCCTGTGTGGGTCTTAGTGACGCTCAATGTGGGACCGGCGTCGCTGTCGGTGATTTTGGCGAAGAAGCCATGAGCTCCGGTTGCTTGCGCCGCGCTAGTCGTATTCGGGAAGTTGGTGGATGAGGTTATCCCACCAATAAAAGCGCTGCCTGATGCGTCGATGGCGATGTTACTGGCTTGGTCGGTATCGGTCCCGCCCAGGTATGTCGAGTAAACCAACGAAGGCGCTCCCGAGTCATTGGTATTGACTTTGGCGACGAAGGCGTCGAATTGGGTGGCTAATGTATTGGCGTCTACGATTGCGCCGCCCTGGTAGGTTACCAGGTTGGCCAGCGGCCGGGCAGTGGGAAAATTATTGGAATTCGTGCGCCCCACGACATAAGCATTGCCGGAATTGTCCACCGCAATGCCGGTACCGGCGTCGGAAAGACTTCCGCCCAAGTAGGTGGAATAAAGCAGGGACGCGTTTCCACTCACCGTGGTGTTATATTTCGACAGGAAGGCATCGGTACACGGCGCTCCCGGCGCGATGTTGGCGCATCCGTTGCCACCATTAGTCAATTGAAATCCGCCAGCCGTGGTGGCCAGCACGTTCGTGGTTCCGTCGACGGCGCCCGTAACGTAGGCGGCGAGACTCGAGTCCACCGCTAGCGCGCTCACTGGCGCAGAAGGCAGGAAGGTTAGATAAAAGGCGCCTGAGCCGGCGGAATTCAACTCGACGATAAATCCATCGTTGGTAGTGGTGGTCTTGGAGGTATTAAATCCGGTGGCCGATGATGGCTGGAACGAAGCAGAGCTGGAGGTAGTTGCACCGCCGACATAAGTGTTTCCGTTGGCGTCGACTCCAATGCCATTGCCCGAATCGGCGCCGCTTCCACCCACGAATGTTGAAAAAGCCAACGACGGTTTACCTATCAGGTTGGGGTTGAATTTTGCGACAAACGCATCGGTGCCACCACCCGCAAAGGCGGCACCAGTAGTGCGAGGGAATCCCGTCCCACCCACGGTTTGTCCCGTGATGTACGCGTTGCCGGAAGCATCGACAGCGATGGCGTTACCGGAGTCGTTGCCGACACCACCAAAATAGGTCCCATAACGCACGGCTTGAGTAGGCAGACCGACGTAATCCAGAAAATAGGCATCGGTTCCCAGCCCGTTGGGATCGGCGAGTTGCGTTTGATAGCCGTTGGCCGCATCGAAGTTGGCGCCGGAAGCGGCTCCCGTCAGGTAAACGGTGCTGTTGCTGTTGACAACCATTCCACCCACGGTATCGGCGCCAACAATAGTGGCGACATTCCCGCTGCCATTGACTGCGAAGGCGAAGATGCTGATGCTGCCCAGGTTAGCTGCCACCGCAGCATATATGTTGCCTGGGCTATCGACGCCGACGAGAACGGAGTTTATGGCAGCGCCCCCACCGTTGATGGTCGGGCTGGAAAGGGCCAAGGTCGGGTCGATCACAAGTTCATGAGAGCGGTCGTACTCTCCAAGTTGGATGCGAACTTCATTAGCAGCTACGAGATTGTAGCCGGCTGGAACCTCTGTGCGCCGATGATCGATAAGCTGGAAAGCCAGCGGCCGGTGATGGGTGACTGTGCCGTAAGGAGTCTGAAGCTCCAGATCGCCCGCGGAATTCAGGGCAAAGCGGCTCTCGCCGGTGAGCTTGATGGTGATGGAGTGAGGATCGGCCTGGGGCGCAACGACCATGTCATATTCGAGTTGGTCCCGATTGCCGTAGTAGACGACATCGATTCCGGGCCAAACTCCGCGATACCGAACCTTGGCATAATTCGGTAGATTTCTTAGCAGACCCTTGGGATCATTGGCGGTGAAGTACGCACTGGTAAAGGCGACGCGATCGAGGGCTTCGGCGGTGGATGAGGGATTTGCTCCGACGAGCTGCAGCTGCACGGCATGGGAACTCTTTGTTCCGGTATCAAATAGCTCCAAAGTGGCGCCGCCGGACGACAACAAGAACTTGTGGCCGAATCCGAGCGCGATGAAATCGACGCCCTGCGGAGCTTGGCCTCGATTCTGCTCGAGGGAGAGGGCCGAGTGTGAGAAATTTTCGAGAACCTGCCGGATCTGTGCCCGCTTATCCGGGGTGGCCTGAGAACCCGGCGCCTGCGCCATCGCCGAAACACCAGTCAGCAAGGCCAGCACGACTCCGATTGACTTCATAATTAATAATTCCTCTCCTCGAATCTGGTAGAAACGCAAGAATATTACGGACTAAGTCATCACACGAGTGGTTCCATGGGGATAGAGAGCGGGTGCAATTCTTCCTCGTGTCGCTCGGGCATTTTGGACGCGGTGCCCCAAACGATAACAACCTAGGAACTAAATTCTGTCCCGATAGTAAGCTTTTTCGGCTACGCGGGTCAACTGTTTTAGACCAAGGTTTTAGCCTTAGTACCTCCGATCAAGTACGACCGTACCAGGATGGAATAAATGAAGACGCGCCCCGGCTGCCGAGTTACTTGTGCTGAGTTTCCCAGTCGTATTGAATCTGGGGATCGTTGTAAGAAATGCGACCTTCGTCCTGCGGATCGTAGAAGCGGTCCGTGACGTAAACCAGGAACGCCGGGTCAGGACCGACAACCTTGTAGCCGTGCGCCACACCGGGCGGGATCAATAATTGCCACGGCCGCAGAGCGCCAGCGTAAAGAGTGTTGCGAACGCCGAAGGTGGGCGAGTGCTTGCGAAGATCGACCAGCGCGACCTGAAGCATGCCTTGAACAGGCACCCAGCAATCGGTTTGATGACGGTGAAAGTGAAAGGCCTTGATGGTGCCGGGGTAGCTCAGAGCAGCCGAGATCTGGGTGGTCTCTTTTGGAAATTCGGTGATGAGCCCGAGGCCCATGCGGGCGACTTCGAGAAAATAGCCGCGGTCATCTGGCCAGACGGAGTACGGTTGGACGCGAACGCCGGAGATCAGGTCTTTGGAATCCACAGCCAGAATGACTTTGCCGATGCCTTTGTCGCAGGCCGGAGTGGTCAATTCCAACAGAGCTTGTTCGACAACGCTCATCAGCCTCATTATCGCATTTGATCCGCGGGTATGTTTGACCTCGCAGAGTGAAAGCGCTAGTGAAACAAATTGAATGCTTAATCAGTCCAGAAGTCTTATTATTAGTTTATGGGACAAGGCGCGGTACGACTATCCCGTGACAGCGATCCGCCATCGGGCCGGAAGGCACATAACCTTGATGTAACAAAGTCCGATGTAACAAAATCCGTGTCAGAGTTTCCCTGGTGGGTGCCATTCGCATGCTGCTGCGCCGCTGTTCTACTTCTATTTGAAGTGTACGCTCCAGCGGTACGAGGTCCGTTTTTCTTCGACGATTTCGCGCTCCCGTTTACGTTGCAGACTTATCGCATCCAGCCCTTAAGAGAATGGCTGGCGGGAGTGCGCCCGGTGCTAATGTTCACTTATTGGATTAATTATCAGCAAAGTGCACTAGACCCGCGAACCTATCACATTTTTAATATCTGGTTACATTTTTTCAACACGGCTTTGATATTTTTGATCGTACGACGGATCGGAAGCTGGGTGGAGGCGGATGCCTGGAAGAAGAATGTCCTGTCCCTGTTCGCGGCTGGATTGTTCCTGGTGCATCCTGTCCAAACGGAGGCAGTCAGTTACATCACCGGCCGCTCGGACGTGTTGAGCTCTTTGCTGATGCTGACGGCAATGCTGGTCTTCGTCTATCGCTGGCCTGCTCGTATTTCCACAAGCTGGCTTCTGGTGATACTCTTGTTCCTCGGTTTAGCCTGCGGCGCAAAGGAATATGCCGTGGTGCTGCCTGCCATGCTGCTGTTGACCGACTGCTTCTGGACGTCCGGATCAGTTTGGGCCGCCATTCGTAAGAACCGCGTGATGTATTCGGCCGTCGGTGTCCTGGGCGCCGTGGGACTGGCTTATGTGTGGCATATCATCGCGTCGGCACCAACGGCTGGCTTCAGCATCAAGAGTTTCACCTGGTACCAATATTTCTTTACTGAATGCCGTGCGGTGTGGGTTTATCTTCGGCTCTTCGTATTTCCTTTCGGGCAGAATGTAGACTACGACTTTCCGATCTCTAAGACATTGCTGCAGCACGGCGCCTGGCTGGGGATGCTGGCGTTGTTAGTTGCGATTTGGCTGAGCTGGCGGTACCGCGGCCGCTATCCGCTGGCGTGCTACGGATTCTTCCTGTTCCTGCTGTTGCTAGCACCTACCTCTTCCTTCGTTCCAATCCTGGATCCTATCTACGAGCGCAGGTTGTATCTGCCGATGCTCGGTCTGCTGTTGATTGCGTTCGACTTCCTGAGACGTTTGTCGTGGGGAAAAGCCGAGCTCTCCGCGCTGCTGCTGACGATTTTGGGGACCAGCGCACTGCTCACTTATCAGAGGAATAATCTGTGGTCGAACTCAATCGCACTGTGGCAGGACGCGGCCTTGAAATCCCCGTCCAAGACCCGGACTCACTCCATGCTGGGCATGACATTGCTAACCGCGGGACGGTGTCAGGATGCGGAGCGAGAATACGCGACGGCAGCCAAGCTTCTGCCGGTGGATCTCAAGCATCCTACGCTGTTCACCGCCGACATCCTTGGGAACTGGGGACTTGCTTGCCTCTGCCTCAAACAGATCGACCCGGCCCTCACGAAACTCTTGCAGGCCGCGGCCATCAATCCGACCGCTCAGTTGTATTCCCAGATCGGCATGATTTATGAAGGGCTGCACGCGTGGGACCGGTCACTCGATTTCCTGCATCGCTCCATCCAGATGGACGATGCATATGAGCCAGCCTACGTGTACCTCGGCAATCTCTATATGGAGACGGAGGAACCCGCTGAGGCGATCAATTACTTCAGCCACGCTACTGCTCTCGATCCCGCCGACCAATATGCACGGTCCGCCTTGGAAGCCGCGCGTTACCGCGCCGCCAAACTGGCGACTGAGGCTGGCCAGTTCGCCAAATGAGGGTCTAAGGCGCGCTGCCGGATTCTCTCACGGCGAGCCAACGGTCCACTGCATCCAACACCTTGGCCGTACTCTCCGCCAAGGTCTCCCGATCGGTGCGGCACTCGACTTCGGGCGCCTGGGGCGCCTCATAGGGGTCATCCACGCCGGTGAAGTGATGAAGTTCTCCCGTCCGCGCGCGGCGATACAAGCCTTTGACGTCGCGCTGCTCGCAGATGGCCAACGGCGCATTGACATAGACTTCAAGGAAATTCCCGATACGCCGCCGCACCTCATCCCGCACGGAGCCATACGGTGAGATGGCCGAGACAAGCACAATGACGCCATTGCGAGTCAACAGCTCGGCCACGAAACCGATCCGGCGAATGTTTTCATCGCGATCCTGCTTGCTGAAACCGAGATCCTTACTGAGGTGCTGCCGCACGACGTCCCCATCGAGCCATTCCACCTTGTAGCCGCGTGCCCAAAGCTTTTCGTAAAGCGCTTGGCAGATGGTAGACTTGCCGGCTGAGCTGAGGCCCGTAAACCAAAGCGTCAAACCACCGGTTGCAAGTTCGGTCCCCGGGGAGGAAGTATCCCCGTTCGAGCGCTGCGTTTCGCCCGAGATCATGCCGGCGGCCACGGTTTCGTTGGTGTTGGGATCGATGATGATAAAGGACCCGGTTACGCGATTCTGGCCATATGAATCGGCATCCAGCGGCTGATGGCCCTCAATCTCGACTTCGCCAAATTCATTCAGAGTCAGTGTATTTGCGGGCTGGCGACTGAGCGTGGCTGGGTCAACAACGCAATGAATTCTCACGACGCTGCCGCAAACTTGCCGGGTGGTGTGTTTAATCAGATACGGCCGGCCGACAACCAGCGGCTGGTCACCCATCCATAGAAGGGTAGCCGCCACACGACGTGCCGTCATGGCCGGAGAACTCGGGTCCGACAACATGTCCCCACGGCCGATGTCGATTTCCTCTTCGAGCGCCAAACTTATAGAGAGCGGCGCAATCGCACAATCCATTTCCTCTTCGCCTAACCGGATGGAAGCGACACGAGTGGTGCGTCCCGACGGCGCTATAAGCAGTCGATCGCCCCGATGTAAGACTCCAGAAGCGATCTGGCCGGCATATCGCCGGGCACCGCCGGAGTCGCGGATCACGTATTGCACCGGCAACCGGAAGGGCTCATGCTCGCGCGGGGCGTTGATCTGTACAGTCTCCAAATGTTCCAGCAGGCATGGGCCCTGGTACCACGGCGTTCGTCCGGAGGCATGCACCACATTGTCGCCGTCCACCGCACTGGCCGGAACGAAATGAAGCCGCGCCGGACCGAGTTGGAAGATAAACTCGGTAAATTCGCGTTCGATACGGTGAAAGATTTCTTGGCTGAATCCGATCAAATCCATCTTGTTGATCACTACCGCGAAGTTGCGGATTCCGAGCAGCCAGGCGATGACGGCATGCCGGTGAGTCTGCTTCAACAAGCCCTTGTGAGCATCCACGAGCAGCACGGCGAGACTGGCAGTGGACGCGCCGGTGGCCATGTTGCGCGTATATTGTTCGTGGCCGGGAGCATCGGCGATGATGAACTTGCGCCGGGCGGTGGCAAAATAACGATATGCGACATCGATCGTGATCCCTTGCTCGCGTTCCGCCCTCAGGCCATCAGTAACTAACGAGAAGTCGATGCCATGGGTCCCGTTCAAGGTTGACGCCGCGCGCAGGGAACCGAGTTGATCCTGATAAATGGCGTTGGAGTCGTGCAACAGCCGCCCAATGAGGGTTGACTTTCCATCATCCACGCTGCCCGCCGTAATGAACCGGAGCAGATCGCGTTCGCCTAGATGAGTGGCTTCATTCACTTAGAAATAGCCCTCGCGTTTCTTCAGTTCCATCGATCCATCCTGGTCGTGATCGATAATCCTGTTTTCACGCTCCGAACGGACGGCACGCTCCAACTCGTCGATAATTTTGGGCACGGTGTCGGCATTGGAGCGGATTGCCCCGGTGCAATGGGTGCAGCCCAGAGTGCGCATCCGGCAGCGGACAAGGTGGGGGACTTCGCCGGGGCGCAGGGGCGGATTATGCTCCACGGGAATCAGAAGGTCGCCTCGAACCAACACTTCCCGTTCTTTGGCAAAATAAAGCGGAACTACGGGAATACTTTCTTGGTGGATGTACTGCCAGATGTCGAGTTCGGTCCAGTTCGAGAGAGGAAATACTCGGATGCTTTCGCCGTTCTCGATGCGGCCATTGAACAGGTTCCACAGCTCCGGCCGTTGATTGCGCGGGTCCCATTGGCCGAATACGTCGCGGAACGAATAGATCCGTTCCTTGGCTCGAGAGCGCTCTTCTTCCCGTCGAGCTCCTCCGATGGCGGCGTCGATGCGGTTTTCTTGCAGCGCGTCGAGCAGTCCCCGGGTCTTTAGCAGAGCGCAACACTTGGCGGTTCCCAATAGGAATGGATTGGCTCCCTCTTCGATCGCGCAGTGGTTGGTATGGACAATCAGCTTTAGTCCGAGCTCGCGGCAGGTCCTGTCGCGGAATTCGATCATCTCCCGGAACTTGAACGTGGTATCGATGTGCAGGAGCGGAAATGGCAAGGGCGCGGGAGCAAACGCTTTGTGCGCCAGCCGCAGCAAGACGGAGGAGTCTTTACCGATCGAATAAAGCAGCGCAGGCCGCGAGAATTCGGAGGCGACCTCGCGGATAATCTGAATGCTCTCCGCTTCGAGGAGACGGAGGTGTGAAAGGTGAAACTGTTCGAGAGCCATCAACCTTTACTGTTGTTGGGAATCCGGCGCGCCGGGCTGGTCAGCACCAGTAACGCTTATTCCGCCACGCTCACAGGCGTCACCATTATCGTAGCTAATCGTGCTGTGACGAACGCAACCATACGGCGCCCAGGCCACACACCGAGCGGCGATCCGGCATGATGGCGAATGCGTAGACATCAAGCGGCTGCGCCGGAAGCCTGATGAAGCCATGCCAGCCCACATTTGTGGCCGTCACCCAGGACCATGCCACTTTGACATCGGGCCTTGAAAGTCCGGCGACACCAGTGCCCCGGATGATGCCAGCCGAATCTGCAGACAAGATTCCGGCGGCAGCCCGACCGGTTTTCCGATCCGATGCCCACCCCGAAGCGACCTCCATATCGCCTATGACCGACTTTGAGTCCACAGTCCCACTGCACGTGCCGGAAGGGGCAGCTTGGTAACTCGTCACTAGCCGGTCTCCCGCACTCGACAAAGGATCTGGCCCGGGGAGCGCCAAGCCCTGCTTCCAGAGGAGGCGATAGTCATTGAACGGAAAGACGGGATCGGGGAAGAGACGGGATATATACTCGTCGTCGCGCACATTTAGTTGGATCGCCATCCGGCCGGTTTCGAGGATTGCGCGACGCGCCATGCTAATACCAACTTAGAGATTATCCGTATCCGCCCAGGAAAGATGCCAGGCCTTCGCTTCCCAGAAAGGAGCGGGCACAGGCGCGTCGGACAGCCACTTGAGAATGAGCTTGAATTTGATATGCGATCTCAGGAAGCCATAACGAAAGAGGCGCAAACGAGCCGCGTCGGGACGAGTGGCCATAATGACAATTACACCGGTGCACGACTGCCGCGCAAAGCTTTCAACTTCCCGATGAAGTGCGGCGGCGGCCGAGGCATGTTTGGACGGGATCATCAGGTCCACGATGGCGGTCACATCGAGATTGTTGATCGTGCTGTTCCGGACGACTGCCATGCCGGTCAGGTCCCGCCCATGGTACACGGCCAGGACGCGATACGAGGTCGCCGGAGCACTCAGACGCCAGCGGAAAAACTCCGCCGTGCGGACAAGGTAAATCTCATACTGGGAAGACCATGCTTTTTGAAACGATTCGTATTCGGGCAAGGCGAAGAACTCTTCCGGCGCATATTGCCGGCAAATAGAGCCGTCATTACTTGGAGCTAATGCGCGCGCCGCCGCCTGGTACCCAGCGCACAGCGGCCGCAGAACCGGAGTAAGTGAGCGGAGGCCGCGGGCGGCGAGCAACGTGGTCGGATCCAGGAGCTTGAAATACACGGGGAGTTCGAAGGCCACCTTCCAACCGACTTTGATATGCCCTGGCAGCACGGAGGGCCGGATGGGATAGCCGGTCACGAAGGAAACGCCCTCTGTGGCCATCCTTTCGATCGCATATCGGCCCTGCATCGTAAAAATGCCTTTGCCGCGCATGTGGGAATCAGTCATCACGTCGCAAACCATGCCTGCCATGTGTGGGCTTCCGCTTACGTGATAAGTGAACGGGAGGGCGCCATAGTAGCCCACCAAGCGGGCGCTTTCATATGCGGCGAACTCGAAGGCGGGGGCGGCTTTACCAAGGCCGCCGTATTTCCACAGGTAATGCTCGGACGTTTCGATAGAGGTGCCTGCGGTTTCGGGAAAGCAGTCCTTGAAAAGATGCTGATATTCAGAAGCCGAACTGGCGGGCACCAAGCGTTTTAGCTCGATGCTCAAGTATAGAGCCCTCCGTTCAGGTGGTACACCTGTCCACCTGAGTAGGCGCCGGATTCGTTCAGCAGGTAAGACACCAGCCCGGCCAATTCCGATGCCGCGCCGAAACGTTGAGCCGGTATTTGGGACTTGATCCGGTCCTGGTGTTCCTGAGGAATGGTATTGATGAGCCCATACTGAAAATATCCGAGCGCGACGACGGATACCGCAATCTTCTTAGGAGCGAGCTCCAGCGCCAAAGACTTGCTGAAGCCGATTACGGCTGCTTTGGCGGCCGCGTAATGGGACGTGCCGGCAGCGCCCGTATAGGCAACGATGCTCGAAATATTGATGATGCGCCCGCGCGCCTGCTCACGCATTTCCGGGATGAACTCGCGGCAGGTTAAAAAAGTGCTAGTGAGATTCACGTCCAGGATTGTTCGAAACTCTTCGGTGGACAGCTTCCACGACATCGAATTGCTGGATCCACCAGCCAAAGTGACCAGCCCGTAGATTGAACCGAAGGCACTCCGGATTCTCCGGTGCAACTCGGCGGCTTGGGTTTCATCAGTTAAGTCTGCATGGAAAAGCCGCTCTTGAGGATCGAGGCCGTGGCTCGATAATACTTCTGCTATCCCGTCCGGGCGGGTGCTGTATTGGCAAACGATATTTCGCCAGCCGGCTTCAATCAGAAGCGCGGTCAGAACCTTGCCGATGCCGCCGCTGGCACCGGTGATCAGCACTAAGTCGGTATTAGACATGGAAGAGAGGCAGTCAGGATTTTTCCCGCGGCCCGGCCCAGCCGGCAGTTTTTTTCCAGACCGATAAAATGTACATCGGCATGATGCGGTACACGTGATAGGACGATGAGGTTCTTTGAAACCCGTGCTGTTCCAGAAATTGTTCGACCTGGTAGCCGGTATGGTAATGATCCCAAGGCTTCTCGATGCGGCCGATGATGCGGCCCAGCCGCGTTAGGATATTCTCACTCGGACCGGACGTGAATAAGTAACCATCGTCTTTGAGCCATTCGTACAATCGGCGGATGGGCACGTCCAGTTCCTTGAAATGCTCGAGCACGTCGGCAGCGACGATGGCATCCGCCTTTTCGATCTGGGCATCGTTCAGATTATAGATGTCGGCATTAATGAGCCGCACATTTTCCAGCTTGTAGGTGTTGACGATCTCTTTCGCTTCGTTGGCTTCGATGTCAATTCCCTGAACCAGATCGAACGTGTTGGCCAAGGAGGGAAGGAAGACGCCGCTCCCACAGCCAAAGTCGATAGCGACCCCGCGTTGGGGAACGGTTTTCAACATGCTGCGATGAATGGCTTTGAGGCGGGCCCAGAAGAACTTGCGCACAAAACGAATCGGATAGAAATACAAACGCGGCATTCGAATACTGACGGTCGCAATTTGTCGAAGAGTCTCGGGCGGGATTTCTTCAAATTGCGCCGGCGGCTTTGCGATCATCGGTCCTGAACTTCCTTTCAGCGAAAACGTAGATCCCCTGTACTCCGAAGCTGAGGATTGAAAGCACCGTCTCAACTATTGCCTTCGCAAATACCGGCTGCATGCCGCCGGCAATGAGTACGCGAATGACGCTGAACGACACCGCGGCGAAAATTGCAAAAGTGAAATAGTACCTTGCCAAGCTCCGGAACAGATTCGCCTTGCTCTGAAAAACCAAGCGCCGGTTGATATTGAAATTGACAAAGGCCGCAATGAGAAGGCGCCCTACAAGAAAACTAAGCAGGAGATTACGAGTCAACTTCATCGCAACCCCGAACACGATCAAGTCCAAGAGCGCTGCGAGGGCTGAGGAAGCGTAGAACTGTAAGACCTTGTAATAAATCTTGGCCGAATCCACCAGGGGGTTGAAGTGTGAGGATTTATTATGCTCCAGATAAACAGTTTGGATCGGAATCTCCCGAATGGCAGGATATTTTGTGGCTGCGTAGAAGAGCATGCTCATCTCATAGTCATAACGTTGTCCCTCAATGCGCAAAACGGAAGGAATAAGCGACTTCGGCAGCGCACGCAAGCCGGATTGGGTGTCGTGCAAGTGCCGTCCCGTCAGACAAGCAAACACGAAGCCAGTAAGGCGGTTACCCAAATAACTTCGAAGCGGGATCTCGCGCGAGAACATCCGCGATCCGATGGCAAAGGCGGCTGGATCTTCGATCAGGGAGCAAGCCAGGAGCAGAATATCGTCCGGAACGTGCTGCCCGTCAGCGTCCGCGGTAACTACACCGACAGCCTCGGGAAACTGACAAGCCGCGTAGTTGAGGCCGGTTTTGAGCGCGGTCCCTTTACCCAGATTAACTATGTGGGTGAGCACATGAGTTTTCTTGGTGGCTGCAATCGCTTCGAATACACTTTGATATGCTGGTCCGCTCCCATCGTTGACCACCACAACCGCACCCACGCGGTCGTCATTGGCCAACTGACGAACCATTTCCGCTAGCTCTGAACTGGGCTTATACGCGGGGAAGAGTATGATGGGGCAGGTTGTCGAGGAACTTTGCGGGGCCACAGCCAGAGTGGCTTGGGTGGAACTCATGGAATATCGCCGCCGTGGCTGGAAACTGTCCCCTGGTACTTTTTTTCGGCGACCATTGCGATGAGTATCTCATATGAATTAAGCTGTCAGCAATGCCGGGTCACGATCGAACTGCGCCTGAATCCGAAGTGCTTCCTGCCTCAGCAGGAGCGTTCAGAACGCTCGATCTAACGGGCAGAAACTTCCTGACTTTTGATATTGAGGAGTGGTATCACGTCAATTATCAAGGCATTGACATGTCGTGCTATCGCGACGAGCCCACCCATTTAGAGTCGCTGGTGGACCGGCTGATCGACATCTGTGGCCAGCACGGAGTGACAACGACCTGTTTCATTCTGGGCGCGGTGGGAAAGCAAACCCCGTCGGTTGTGAAGAAGCTGCAGGCGCATGGTCATGAAATCGCATCGCATGGATATGCCCATGCGAGCGTCTATCCGATGACTCCGGACCAGTTCCGTGCCGATCTTAGGCTATCCTGCGACATTTTGGAGAATTTGACCGGTGAAAAAGTTATCGGATTCCGTGCACCATCATTTTCTGTGAAAGAGGAGACGCTCCCGTGGTTTTATCCAGTGTTGGAGAGTCTGGGGCTTCGTTACTCATCGTCGGTCTTCCCAGGTCAGACCTTTTTATACGGAATTCCCGATTTTCCGCAGCAGGCGCATTACCCCGTCGTGAACGGTGTGACGCAAAAGATCCTGGAGTTTCCGATGTCCCGCGTCGAGTTCCTGGGCAAGCAGATGGGACTGTACTTCCGACTGTTCCCCGCATGGATGATCCGCCGCAAGATGTTAAACGATAACCGGATGGGAAAGCCGGTTATTCTTTACTTGCATCCACGCGAGATCGATATTGATCAGCCGCAGCTGCCGTTGCGGGGCTTCGAGAAGCTCATTCATTATTGGGGCATCCGCAGCTGTGAGGACAAGCTGCGCGCGGTACTGCGCGACACGCCAACCAGGTTTTTCGCTTTTCGCGACGTGCTGGATGACTAGCGTTGGTACCTTTCTGAAGGCCCCGTTACGGCAGCTTTCGAGCTTTGCCTCAAACTGGTCAACGGCGACGATCCTGATTTTTCTTGTAGGCCTGGGGACGTTTATCCGGAATCTAGCCGTCAATCATCCTCTTATCTTTGGCGATGAGGGCATTTTTCTCATTCGAGCAAAGTATGCCGGACGGCCACAGATGCTCGTAGGCGACGAGCTGGCGGCGTGGGTTCCCAATTCGCTGTATCTGTGGCTAAATCATCCTATATTTTTCCTCGGGGCGAATTATGCGATCGGCGCTCGACTGATCAACGTGCTGTTCTTCGTGCTCAGCCTGATCGTTTTATACGCTATCGCATCGCTGTTCGTCTCTTCCCAAAAAGCAGCACTGGCAGCCCTCGTTGTGGGCATCGGCCCAATAAGTATATACACGGCGTTTGTAATGCCCGAAACGATGTTCCTGTGCGCGTTCCTCTGTTTGGCATTGGTCCTTATTCGTTATAGCCATGACCATCCGATTTGTATTGGTTTGTTGTCAGGGATAGCGCTCGGCGCCGCTTCACTAATCAAACCGCATGGCCTGCTGCTGATTCCTGTCGTTCTCTTCGCGCTGGCGATGTTGAAGCTGTCTGTGCCGGAATGGTGCCGCTGGACAACTTGCGGTATTTCGGGGGCCACGGTCGTGGGCTCTGCGTTCGCAACCATCGGACTTCTGGACTATTTGATTTTGGGCAAGTTTGGATTTTCGCTGGGCCCAACTTATACGACGCTGGTGAACAAGAGCAGCGCCGCCTGGTCGATAGCCCCAATCCTTTCGGTCATGGGAGGGCATGTTGCGCTCGTGCTCTCTTTTTATGCTCTTCCGGTGCTAGTTATACTAATGGCGCTATTGCGCGGCACGGTGGAGACGTGCGACCTGTCGGAACGTATCCAATTGAGGATGCTCTTGATCTTCGTGGTCTCAACGGGCTGCCTGCTGCTAATTACAACCAGTAAGTTTACGGTGTCCGTTGTGGGTCTCGGTCCTTACGAGCAATTGAACCGGGTTCATGTACGTTATTACTTCTTTGTCCTGCCGTTATTGATTGTTCTGTTTCTCGCGGTTTATGAACGACTGGACTGGACAAAAACATGGGTCAAGAACGTATTTCGGGGCGGCTGCATCGCGATGTGCGTCTTCACGGCAGTCTGCATTCTGGTGCTGGATCGCCGCTACAGCATGTTCTTCCCGGACTTTCCCGACGGCTTCTGGTTCAACATGAATCCCGGCGTCGGGCGAAGACTGGTCCTAGCCTGCGCGTGCGGGACGCTCTTGGCTTATGCGTGGCGGAGGATGTCCGCGGCGGTTTTTTTGTGCACATTCGGATTCGTTTCGCTCGTGGGAAATTATTATATTTCTCGATTTGTCATTCAGCCGGCGACTGTGACAGATCGAGCCGCGGCGGTTTTCGAAAAGATAATCGGCAGAGAACGGCTAGACGCCGGAACCGTTTTCGACACCGAACCTGGCGATGGCGAAGTGTACCGCCTGCTGTTCGATCTTCCTGCCGCGTACGATCTCAAGGTGGTGACTAATCAGGATCCAATCACCACTGACATGCTTCTTGAGAAGCAGGAGTGGGCCCTTGTGACCTCATCGCGTCAAGTCACGTTTCCTTATGGCGAGAGTCTAGTCTTCGGCAGGTATCATCTCTACTTGCGTGGAGCGCAGCCTAGTAGCACGGCGTCAGTTCGGCAAACGGAGTTAGCCCCCAGCGATCCGTTTTTGACCGGCGCATGCGCGGGAGGTCAAATGATTGGATTTCAGTCACCGGAATCATGGGGAATCTGGTCGGCGGAGGATCCTGCAAAACTCGTGCTGTCGCGCGAAGTGCAAGGCCGATTCATCCTGCGGCTGGCCGGCAGCGTACTTGGCAAGAAGCCTCAAGTGCTTCAGGTGCAGATGGGCAACAGCGTGAAGCCTATACGGCTAAGTGCTGAGCAAACTACCTCGCAGCTCGACTTTGACCTGCCAGCGCCGGTCAAGTCTATTGTGTTTCGGGGAATAACGCCGAAGTCTCCTTCGGAGCTCGGCATCTCGGCTGATATCCGGCGGTTAGGTTTCGCGATTGACAAACTGGACTGCTTTCCCAATGAACCCGAGGATCTTACGCTCGGGCATGACGTGCCACGATAGAGTTCAAATGGCTGCCAACATACAAACAACAGGACGGCCCAAAGCCAGTATTTTGCGATATTCGTGAGATCGCGACCTGGCTCTCCCCCAGACTCACGCTCCGGAGTTGATTGATTCGTGGACGTTTGAGGGCGGCTTGGTTAAATTATAGGCGGCTGACGACGTCCCGATTTCATTCGCCCGAAACTCTCATTTCGACTGGAGCTGCGCAGATTCAACCAGAAACGATAACATGTCGGCCACACTGTTCACGAAAACCGCGCCGCTCGTCTCGTCGAGCCCACAAAAAAAGAGCCAGCACGCGGATTTGCTCACGATTGCTCAGATCGATGTGTCTCAAGCATGCGGGACCGACGGCCTAATCGGTCGTGCAATCACGAGCATCTGCTTGCCCAGTAGTTTCATCGGCAAGCTGAGGTACAAACGGATTAGAGACCCAGATACGATCATCTTTCGATTCTTAATCGTGAGCGGCAAGAACCGCGGCAGGCATTCTATAACCTCGTATCCGTGGGCGGCTAGGAAATCACAGAGGCTTTCGTGCGAGTAAACGCTTACGTGAGTGTAGTCGTCGAAATATTCCTTATATGCATAGCGATAGTTTGGTTGCAGTATTACCAGCTTTCCCCGAGGGGTGAGTTTATCGCTTAACTGAGCCAGGAGCGCAGTGAGGCAGTCCTTTGTCAAGTGCTCAAAAAGGTTGCTTGCGAGAACGAAGTCTATCGAGCCACGTTGGAGGAAGGAAAGGTCATTTGCATCAGCAACATGGCCTTCAACACCTTTCGTAAGGTGCTACAAGAAGCCTGGCCAACTGTCTACTGCGATTCGTCGCCTAGCCTGGACGTTGTTGATAAAGTGCGCATAACCACATCCCAGCTCGAGAACACAATCGGAGCTGGCAACGTGTTTGGAGAAATGGAACTTCCAAAGTGCGCGCCAGAGGATTTCGTGTCTTTGATCGTAAGGAAGGCGAGTCTGGTGATAGGCTTCGACCGTCACGATCGAACTGCTCTCCACCCGAAAGACAATCCGCGGATCATGCGAAGACCACCTTTGAGGGCTCTAAAATTGTTCACGTTTCCGCCCTTGCTCTCACCGACTCGCAAATGGAAGGTAATCGGGCACTCGATAATAGTGAATCCGTTTTCCAGGGCAACATTCAGGAAATGGGCGTTGAATTCAAGATTCACCGAGGGATTTAGCTTAGGAAGCAAATCCCGCAATGCCTGCCGTCGTACGACCTTGTATGTGGTTCCCACATCGGTGAACGTACATTTGCCGAGATGTTTAATCTCCAGGAGTTTACCGACGAAGAAGTTGCGGTAGTACATGAACGTTCTCAACTGGGTTTGGTAGGCGCGAAGCTGCTCGACAATTCGTGTAGCGTTCACGATCTCGGCGTGAGGCAGATAAGCTAGGAACTTAGACAGATCGGCAGCGCGAAAAGTCATGTCACCTTCACAGAGAACAATGAGCTCGGCATCATCGTATTTCAAAGCCTCAGTCAGGCAGCGGTAGACGCAGGCGCCCTAGCCTTGAGTAGGCTCATTGTGAACGACAGCGCCAGCTTCGCGGGCGCCATCCATGGTGAGGTCGCGACTGTTATTGTTAACTACAATGACACGACGAGTCCCGGCATATGGCAAGAAAATCCCTGACCGCATTATAAATGCTCGCCTCGTCGTTATAAGCAGTAAGAGCCACTGTGAAAGATGGTTCCCGAGCGACTGGGGCGAGTTCGCGGCGTGCAAACCTGCGCTTGCGGGGGAACATCAGCGCAAGGTCCAGAGCGATCAGAAGCACACCAAGGGTACTCGGTCCTCCACTGATCCACAGCAGGCTGCGGATGGTGAGGACGAGAGGATCCTGTCTGGAATATCACCAGCCTGAACAAAGAGAGAAAGATCGCCGAGAAGTATAGGACCTGTCCGATGCAAAGAGATATGACACCCCAATAAAACAGCGGTAGTGTCGTGAGTCCGCTAAAGTCCGGATCCCTTGCGCTGGCTCTACTAAGTTCTTCAATACAGTGCTCCTCGAGAGCGATCGTTCTTTCGAAATGCTCAAGTCGGTATTTAGCCGATCTTATATGTACTATGTATACCTCACCACACTTTGCCCGGCCAAGGTTTTTTTCGGAGTCCGAGCGACGGCAGCGTCACACTTTTCAGTCGTCTAGCTAACGGTCGAAGCGATACAGACGGTAATTGCCGATCGCTCCGATACGCGAACAGTGCTGATCAATCCAGGATTGGAGCCTCGGGTTAACGATCAACTGATCCTGACCGAATCCCTCGGTAAAGATGATCAATTTCACCTTGCCGGACGCGATTGCGTCTGTTAAATGACGCGTTGCAACCTCATCGCCGTATAGCCCGGAATAATTTTCGATATACCGTCGCTCAGCGCTGAATCCAATATCCTTCATCGATACAATGACATCGTCAGGACCCGTGGTTGTGCGGACAAACGCTACGGTGTCCTCAAACCCGGTTTGACCATAATCATATGTCGTCGAATAGGGAGCCCTTGCCTGTAGTGCGGCAACGCCGAATTGGGTACCTACGTAAGCGGCGAGAGCAACGATGAGGAGCCACCGACTTATCCCTAATTTCGGACGATATTCGAATAAGCCGATGCTGACACAAAATAGGGCGCCGACCGCCCAGTATTCCAAAGCCCAGATTTCTGAGAACCCCCTCATGACGACATAATCCCTAATCTTGTAAAAACCGAGGAACAAGAAGACGCAAAGCACTGCACTTCCAATCAGCGCATTGTTCCGAACCGTGAAGTTGCATTCGGCAGCCCACACGGCCAGAGGCCAAAGGGCCAATCCCCAAAACACAAATGTGTACTTGAATGGCGCATGGCCGAAGGTCATAACCTGCGAACAATAGTAAACAAACGTTAGAGCAGCAATCCCGAGGAGATAGGAATAATGCTCGGAACGCTTATCGCGTCCATTGAGTGCAAGGATAGCCCGGCGGGGCAGTTCTACAGCTAACGCAAGCCATGGGACTAAGCCTGTCCAGGTAACTGTGATTGGAAGCATGGTCTGCAGATTACCTATCCGATCTAGTAGCCGATTGTAAATACCAGGATTACCGCTAGACCCACGCTGGGTAAAGCTCATCCATGTGAATGCAAAAGTGTAATTCGTATCGAGGTGAGTGAGCCAGCCAAAAAAGCGGTACGAGATGAGAAATGAAAGTGTGCCCAGGAGATTAACTAAAGCCGTGATCGCCAGCGCGCGGCGAAGACGAAAGCGGCCGAAAAGCAAAATAAGACTGAATGGCACAAGTAATATTATGGTCGTAAGCTTGGCCCATAAACACAGCAGCATAATGCCGGCGGGTAGAAGCATCTCGGGCCAGCTAGGATCATCGACTCTCCACTCGCCGTCACGCCAGCTGAGGCGCAAAATCGACCACAAGAACAAAACAAGCAGCGGACCGTAAATACTGGTATCGATATCGGCTATCGCCGCACTTTCCAACGTGTAGGGATTTAATAAGAAAATCACCCAGAACCACGGCGCCACGCGAGCGGCCTCGGCCCTGCCGAAAAGCGTGCGGTACGTCAGAATGGTCGTCCAGGCGAGTATCAGAGCGCATATCACTCCGAAGAGACGAACTGGAACAGCACCCCTGCCAAAGACTTTCACCCACGCAGCAAGAGTATAGGCATAAAGCGGAGGATGGTAGATGCCGATGTGTCGAGGGTTGTCTTCGCCTCGGTAATAGATCGGAATTCCGCTTTCCGAAATCGCTTGAGCCAAAGCGGGAAAGTCCATGTTGTCCAGATGCAATGGCCTGGCAGCCTGCAGCGCAGAAAGAATCAGGAACATTAGGACTGCCGCATTGCGGAGCGCGACCGTGATTGCGGCCGAACGACATGTGCGACGAGCTACACGTTGATCAGAGATTGGGCCCTCCAAGCGTATCGTTCTCCCGAATGTATCTGATTAACATTTTTTCAAAACCGACGACCGGTGTCGGGCCAATGAGCAGAAGAGTCCGCGGCATTCGTAACGACGAACGACATCACCGGAGGACGGACGATATCCCATACGCTTCATAGCACATCGACCGCGACTGGCCGGCGCACGCGTCAATCGCCCCGGCCGGTTGCAACCACATTCAGGAACGCTTGGGAACCCCTCGAAAGAGGCACTCTAGGTCGAGCACAAACCTCACATCGTGCGCGAATTCTGGGACACGAATCCCGCGCTGAGGCCGTGCTGTGAGTCAGCAAGAACGACACTAGGAATTTTTTCAAAACGTTGTCCAAAAGCCGAACAGAAATTGTAGCACGCCATTTGTTACCGTCCCGAGTATCTGACCACGTCAGTGGCTTGCCGAATAGCCCCTGGTGCCTAGGAAACGCACGCTAAATGGGTTTTCGACGAACTAAGATTGCTTAACGAGGCACCGTCGCGGCGAAGCAGGGTGGACACAATAGCCCACCTCGCGACCGGCGCCTCATTGCCGCCGAGCAGAATAGGTAGGAGAGAATTGGGTATGGACTACGAGGGTCAGCCCGTAATCATATTGGGAATGGGCCGCAGCGGCACTTCCATTCTGGCGAGCCTGCTTCAAACCAGTAACGTGTCGATGTATCGCAACAGTTTGCCCCCGGGCGAAATCAACCCCAGAGGATTCGCGGAGGAAGCCTTGGCGGTAGCACTGCATCAGAAGCTGAAACGTTTGAACTACTCGCGCTTCGAGGCTGATCCCGATTATGACAATCCGCTGATAGATGAAATTCGACCGTTCGAACTGACTGATGAACTCGGATCGGAGGCCGCGGGTCTGGTAGCAGCACTCCAACGACCCGGTTTTTGGGGTTGGAAAGATCCCCGCACCGTATTATTCATCGATCTATGGCTCGCGCTGCTTCCGACGGTGCGGATGCTGATACCACTTCGCCATCCGATTGAGGTATTCAATTCCTACCTTCAGCGGTTGCCAAACGAACGCTTAATGCGACGCCCGGATCAAGTGTTCCGATCGTATACGGCATATCATTCCAAGATCCTGCAGGTGGTGGAGCGGCATCGCGAACAGTGCTACGTGTTCTACGCTCAAACAGCTTATCAGAATCTCGCATGCCTCCAGACTGCGTTGGAAGCTTTCCTTGGCCACAGGTTGAGATTCCAGGAAACAGCCAACACTTTCCATCGGGAGGAGTTTACCGATCTCGGCCTCGGGGCAGCGGAGCATGAATCGTTCGCGAAGTTTTTCCCAACGCCCGCCTCCTTTTTCGATGGCCTGAATAGTCGAGCCGACATGCCATTTGCTCGCGATCTCGAACAAGCAAAACCGAGACTCGAGCTCTCGGCCCTCAACAATCTTGCGGAATTCGTGAAGTCCCCAGACGATGAGCCCGATTGTACTCCGTTCTTAGTGCGGATGATCGCACCTACTTCAGAGCGTTACTCAGGGTATCTCGCTCGCCAAGCGGATGAGCTAATTCAAAAAGTGTCCTGGCTTGAACAACAGGCGCAGACAACAGTCAATGAACAGGCGCTATGTATACGCGATCTAGAATCATCCAAGACGTACCTCCTCGGCCAAATAGAACAGCACGCCAACGCGGTTGATCAACAAAACGGTTACATACGCGAGCTGGAATCAGCCAAGCAGTACATGATCGACCAATTGGAACGGCACGCCCAAGCGCTCGATCAACAGAAGCACTACATTCGGGAATTGGAATCAGCGAAGCGGTGTTTTGTGGACCAACTGGAACAACAGAAACAACACATGCTCGATTTGGAATCAACAAACGCTCGCTATCAAAACGAGGTTCGAAATCAAGAGAAATCTATCCGGGAGCTTCATACTCGGAAGGAAGCCTTCCGCACGTTGTTTGGTTTGAGATAAACGGGAAGCGGTTAGAAATGCGACTGATCTTCTCTAGTGGGATGCCCACTAGACGTTGGCTCCAATGCTCAGCGTCGAGGTTCTGGGATCATTCGATTCCTGCGGCGCCGACAAGAGCAACGCCCTAAGATACAGCGCAATCATTCGTTCCGCGCCGAAACGATCGTGAACGGACACTTGTGCAGCCTGCGCCATCTGGCTACACAACTTTGGAGATAAGCGCAGTTCCTCAATCCGCTGCACAAAAGTTGCCATAGCGCCGGGCGGGCAAAGGAAACCACTGACTCCGTCTTCAATAACCTCGGGCAGGCTTCCGATCGAGGAGGCAACCACGCATTTACCTAGCGCCTGAGCTTCGAGCACGATCAAAGGCATGCCGTCCAAAACGGAGGGAAGGACGACTACATCCGTGGCCTGGAGCAATGGCTTCACGTCCTGCACGAATCCGGGCGCATGCAATACACTCTGAAGTCCGGCTTGGTTGATCGCATCAAGAACCTTCGTTCGTTCGGGACCATCGCCAGTCATACAAAATCTATAATCGTCGCTTTGCCGGGCGAGCTGCCGCGCGATCTCAACAAAATTCAGGGGAGCCTTCTCCGGTGAGAATCGCCCAAAGAAGGACACCAGGAATTTACCTTGAAAATCTGCAGGCAAGACAGAATCAGCAGCGCACGCGCCGTCGTGCAGCAATCCGGCCGCGCCGATCTCGATGCCGTGAGGGATTACTGCCACTCGGTTGGATTCTTCGCCATGTTTCTGTGTTAGCAGATCGGCCAATGTTCGCGACGGTACAACAGTAAGGTCGATCAAACTTGCGTAACGGCGATTGTTCGCCAGATGGCCTGTATCATTGAACAGCTGGTCGACAACCCGAATGTGAGGGAAACGAAGTCGAATCTCCGGCAACAGGTGGTATACAAATTCCGAGCCGGCCAGGAGGAGCGTGCGCACGTCGCGCCGTTCCAGGAGGTAAAAGAAGAAGTCCCGTTGATGGCGGTCGTTATCAAATAGCGCCGGCAGGTCATACACGTACCGAAACTCTGATTCGAACGGGGCCGAATTTCCCACCAGAGGCGCCTCTACGGCGATACTCGTGGTGAGAATAGGAACGCCTCCGGCATCGGCGATACCTTTGGCCAGGGTGAAAAACAGCCTCTCCGCGCCGCCGACCAACAAATAGGGTAGGGCGAAGAGCACAGTGGGCTTGGGACCCTCGCTTCGGCTGCGGCGCAGAAGGTTTAGCGTCGGGTTGCGCACCTCTATTGGGCGAAGAACTTGGGATTCGCCCTCCGGCCGCGATGCCAGCAAATCGGCATTTGCGACTTTGATCTGTGTGGAATGCCAGGCGTATCTGGCTTCTGACCCCGTAGATAGCCCTTTGCCATGGACACGGTAAAACATAAGGGCCTTGCGGATGCTCTTCACACGGAAACCATGGCCCATAAGACGGACCCAGAACTCCCAGTCCTCAAGGACATAGGACTCCTCCAGGCCCCAATCGCGAAAGCCTCCCACATGCGCCCAAGCACTCTTGCGAAATACTGCCGCGGTGGAAATCCGATTCTCATCCGCAATATCTGGAAACTGAGCTTCCTGCACCAGCCACGTGGCCGTGGACTGTCCAAAACACTGGACGGAGGGATAGGCTAGATCGAAGCCGTAGTTCTCGAGCAGAAATGCCGCGACCTCCAGGTAAACGGGGCCCAGCATGTCATCGGCATCTAGGCAACAAACATATCTTCCTTGGGCTAGTGCGATGCCAAAATTTCGATTGTCTCCGACTAGATGCCGACCCTGACGATAAACGAATCGAACATTGGGCATCCCGCGATTCTCCAGTCCTCTGATGATGTCCGGAGTTCTTCCATCTGTTGAGCCACCCTCCACCACGATGATCTCGAGGTCAGCAGTGGTCTGCCGTTCGATTGATCGAAGAGCGTCATCCACGTAGTCGCCGTAGTTGAAACAGGGAATGACAACGGAGATAAGCGGGCGGTCCGCAGGCCATGCGTTGTCGACCATCGCCCGCCACGGGAGTTTGACGTTCCCCATCGTAGCGGTTTGCGGAGCGGCTTTCGTGAACGATTGAGACCCAGCGTGAATCCAACTTCTTCCCTCCGGTGAGCCGAAACGGACGTAATGAAGAAGTGGGTTGATGCCGCACAGCGCCACGTCCGAATAGCGCTGCAGGTAGCTGGGCGCATCGGAACCACTCGCCGGCCACCGGCCCTCATGAAAGCCGAGCAGCAGGTAATGCAGCGTCGGCGGCACGCCAGATCGTGCTACGTCGGGATAATTGGAACAGTAAAACTCCGAATTGAAATGCTTCTTCCATAGCTCGATCTGCTTCGAATTGGCCGTTGCGAATAGATACAAGTTGCGCAGTTTATTGCGAAACCTCGCTGGATTGAACAAAATGGCTGCCGAACGCATTAGCCCCAGCATCCGTCGTGCTGCTCCGACGGCTAATTCGGAAGCAGGCCATTGGTGCGTGCGCTGTATCGCCGCGATTCGTTGTTCGCGCGCTGCCAACTCTTCCTCCAGAACGACAACATGCTTCTGCGCATGGTCTACGGCTTCTTCCAACTGAGCGGAGTAAGCCATCTGCTGGCGCAGATTTTCTTGAATGCGGTCGGCGGCCTTGCATTGCTGAAAGAGTGTAACGCGCAACTCGGACACACGCTGGCGAGCGCCTTCGAGCGCAGGTTCAAGATCCGAGATCTGTTGTTGTTGGCGGACGTTCTGATTCGCAAGTTCCAGTGCACGCAAGTTTTGTTGTTCAAAGGCTTCAATCGCGTGCTTTAATTCCAGATTAAGATGGCGATTCTCATCAGCTCCGCGCTGCAATTCCTGCCCACTTGCAACCAGCCGTTTCTCGAAACCCTGAAGATCTGCCGTATCGCGAGACCAAACATCCGCCAAACGGGCGATTAATGGCGAACTGACGTCCGCCGGCCGCAATGACCGCAACAACTTCACTTGCTCTGGACCAGTCTGCGCGGCGTGCAAAACGTCCAGCAATAGACGCGCAAGTTTCTCCGGGTCCCCACTCAAGTCTTGGGGCCGTGAGGACCTCAGGCGCTTGAATTCGAGACCGGCCGTGCCACCGCGGTGTTCGAAGACGCCGATGTATGTTGAACCATACCCTTTGACAACCTCCTCGCCGCCGGTAAGCTGCACGTTCAGTACGTCCTCAAACAGGAACCGCAGGCCCCTCTCAGTCGGATAGTAGACATGTTCGAGCGACGAGCAGAACCAGACGTCGTTGTTGTTCGATTCTGAGATGAGCGGCATTTCGAAGAGGCAAAAGCCGTCCGACTTTAGCATCGCCAGCAAAGCTTGCGCCGCTCCACGAAGATCGGCGACATGTTCCAACACGGCGACGGCCGAAATCACGTCAAAGAATCCAGCAAATCGCTGCGGGAGTTGCGGATCGAGTACGTCGCGGGAAATGACTTGGACACCGCTGCGCACAGCCCTGGCGGCCATGGCCTCATTCACCTCGATGCCGTAGCACTCATGCGATTCGGACAGTTTGCGCAGAAGATGGCCATCCGCGCAGCCGACGTCGAGCACGCGGCCCGATGGTGCTAGAGCGAGGATCAGCGCAGCGGCCCAAGCCGTCCCATGTTCAGACGTAAACGCGTAATCTTCATACCCTCTTACTGAACCTTCGGAGCAATAATAATCGTCGCCATACAGCGTGCTCAGGTCTTCCGGACGAAACTCTACGACGCCCATACGACATTGGTTGCACGCTAGCACCCAACGCCCATCGGACCGCTGGCGCAACGGCCGTAGATCAGTCGACCCACAAACGTTGCATTGGTCTTGGCGTACGACTTTCTTCATTTCTCGACAGGCTGACGCACGACCCGCGACTCGCACCGGGAAGCCCGCATTCATCGGGCTTAGTTTGCGATATCACGGCCTCATTGCACGCAAGTCGCTCCGAATTTAGAGCGATTGTTTCATCATACCCGAGATGGTAAGTGTCAGTCCTTCACGAAGGGATATCTGCGGCTGCCACCCGAAGTCGGCCTGGGCACGGCCGATATCGGCGATAACGTCCATTACCTCGGAAGGGCGGCCATCACCACGTGACACGCAGGGCTTGGCAATACCCAATAACTCGTTTACAAGCGCGACGATTTCCGGAATGCTCACCGAATATCCCGAGCCGGCGTTATATATGCGTGGGACGCCACGATCCATTGTTCGCAACAGTAGTTCGACCAGGTCGGATACGAACAGTTGATCGCGTTTTGGGCGGTCATCGGCTACCTCTATGGATTGAGCGTCCGGTGAAAGAGCTTGTTTGATGATCATGGGGATTAGAAAAGTGTTGGTTTGGCCGGGACCGTAGATATTGAATGGACGAATAATTGTTACCGGCACGCCGAACGAGCCGGCGTAGAACCGCGCTGCTTCTTCGGCGAGTATCTTCGAGCTGGAGTACGGATTGAAGGCGCATAACGGATGCTCTTCGTCGATGGGCAACCGCAACGGGGATCCGTAGACGTACGAACTGACGTAAGTGAGAGATGCGCCCGTGCTGCGGCACAACTCCAGAACGTTGACCGTTCCCAGGACGTTGGTTTCATAGAAATTGCGGGGAGCGAGCCAGCTTTCGGGAACCGATGTCCGCGCCGCAAGATGAAAAACGTGGTTGATAGCGGCATAGTCAAGCACGCCATGTGCGATGTCGCCGTCCGACGAGTTGAATCGGATGACACTGTATCCATCCCGCTCGAGCGCCTTCGTAAGATGCGAGCCTATGAAACCATTCGTGCCGGTGACTAGTATCCGCCTATGACTCATCGCCAAGGTACTGCCGCTTTATTTGTTCAAAATCTTTGACGGCTTGCGCATAATCGTCGGGTCTTCCGATGTCCAGCCAATACCCGGCATGCCTTTCGACATGGATGGGAGTCCCGTTCCTCAAGCAGGCATTCATCAGATCGTCGAACCCGAATTTCGTATCGGCCGGCACGATCTCCAGCACACGCCGATTTACAACATACACGCCCATGCTGACCAAGTAATCGATGTGGGGCTTCTCGGAGAAACCGGTCAATAGCTTACCGGAGTCGGTCGTTAGAACGCCGTAATCAATGTGCTGGCGGCGCTCGGAAGCTGCGATAGTGAACAGCCGGTTGTCGCGCACATGAGCTCCATACAGCCTCTGCAAATCAAGATCTGTAAGGACGTCGCCGTTCATTAACAGAAAGTTTTCCGGTAGATCGGGAATGAGGCATAGTGGAGCAATTGTGCTAAGCGGCTTTAGTTCGAGTGAGTAGTCGATCTCTACGCCCCACTGGGAACCGTCGTTGAAGAACGCCTTAATCAGGTTGGCTTGGTGGTTCACAGCCAAGGTAATACGCCGGAATCCTAGTCGCGCGAGTTGCCTGATGATTAACTCGACGATCGGATAATCCCCCACCGGTACGAGCGGTTTTGGAATCACCACCGTGTAGGGCCGCAATCGTGTTCCTTTACCGCCCGCGAGAATCACTGCCCGGCAGCCGTGCTCGAAATCAGACATTGTAGATGTCCGGTTTATAACTGCGCAGCCGGTTTGGTTCGGAAAACCACGCGATGGTGCGCGCCAGTCCCTCTTTCAGAGATACGCACGGCACAAACCCGGTTGCGTTCCTTAGCTTGGTATCGTCACACCGCAGGCGAAGCACCTCACTGGCGCCCGGCCGTACGCGCTGGGGATCCTCGACGATCCGTGCGGGGCTGTTCATGAGCCCAGCGACGAGGCCAAACAGATCACCGACGCTGACTTCAGTGTTAGAGCCGACATGATAAACCTCGCCCACGCTGGGCTCCAAGCCTAGCACAGCCAGGAAGCCGAGACAGGTGTCTTGGACAAACGTAAAATCTCGAGTTGTCGTTGTGTTCCCCAGGTGCACGTTAACGGCGCCGGACGCGATCTGAGTGATGATCGTGGGAATGACGGCTCTGGCGGATTGCCTCGGGCCGTAGGAATTGAACGGCCGAACGATTGTCGCGGGAAACTGAAAAGAATGGACAAAGCTCGTCACGATTGCATCCGCCGCGATTTTCGTCGCGCTGTACGGCGATTGTGCGCTGAGCGGGTGTTTTTCGTCGATCGGGACATGCTGCGCCGTCCCGTATACCTCGCTTGTTGAGGTGTGAAGAAACTTCTGAACGCTCCCGGCCAGCGCCGCTTGACAAAGATTCAACGTGCCTTTGACATTGGTGTCCAAGTAGCTGTCCGGCGCAAGGTAGGAATATGGGATCGGGATCAGTGCGGCCAAATGCAGAACTGCCTCCTGGTCCTTCACTAGCCTCGTGCAAAAATGCGGATCGCGAATATCTCCCGAAACCACTTCCACTTCCTTGCGACATGGAATGTCTTCAAGCCAGCCCCAGTGATTAAAGGAATTGTATTGCACAAGGGCCGTTACGCGAGCACCCTCTCGAACCAGGAGTTCGGTAAGATGCGAGCCGATGAACCCATCGGCGCCAGTGATTAGTATGCGTTTACCCTTGGGATGCATTGAGACGATAGATCAATTGGTGCGGATAGAAATCCTATGATAACCGAATGACTCGCCGAGGGGCGAGGCAAGATTCACTCCGGGCGCTCGATGGTCGCAAGGCCACTCGGCCGGCTGTGCGGGGTCGCCCTCTAATGAACTGATCCGGACTTGTCGCCACAGTCGATCAGCTTTAAGATAGCCGCTTAAACGATCGTTTGTGGAAGGATATCCGCTATTAATCCAGCCCTATTTTTCTCACATAGCTGGTCTGCAGAGTCGAACCAAAAAATGCCAGAATAGGCCCTTGGGATCGCCACCGCCGAAAGTTTCCGTCGTCATTCCGTGCTTCAATCTTGGACACTACTTAGACGAAGCCGTCGATTCGGTCCTGAATCAAACCTTCCAGGATCTAGAGATTGTGATTGTGAACGACGGGTCCACGGATCCCGCTACAAACATAAAGCTCGCTGGGTATGACAAACCTCGGACTCGGGTTATCCAGACTCAGAACCAAGGGCTTGCTGCCGCGAGAAACGTAGCCATAGCCCACAGCCGAGGTGACTACATCCTTCCGCTCGATGCTGATGACCGCCTGGCCCCAACATTTCTGGAAAAAACCGTGCCGGTACTCAATCTGCATCTCGACATTGGGATCGTTTACAGCGAAGTAGAATGGTTTGGCGCCAAATCAGGCAAATGGGACTTGCCGCCATATAAGTTCCCCGATATTCTACTGAACAACGTAATTGTTGCCACGGCTCTTTTCCGCCGTTCCGACTGGGAGCTCGTCGGTGGTTACTCTACTGAGTTCCGTTCACGCTGGGAGGATTACGACTTTTGGCTCTCACTGATCGAGCGCGGACGGATTCCACACCGAGTCTCGGAAGTGCTCTTCTATTACCGCCAGCGACCGGGAAGCATGATCGCGGTGGCTCAAAAAACGGACGACGTGGATCTATATGATCTCCTCTTTCGCCGTCACCAAGAGCTCTACCTACGTAATATAAAACACTTGTTTGGCCGCCTCATTGCGCTGGATGACGAAGCCAGCCAACGACGACACGAGGCCTTGCAACTCCAAGTGTTCGTGCCACGGGATGGCGGATATAGCGAGGCTCACTCTCTTCGACAAACACTGCGTGCCGGAATATGGGAGAACATTGACATCGCGCTCCCAGAGCCATGGCGGGGACGGCTGCGCATCGACCCCGCTAACTTGGCTGGGGAAATTGAGATTCGGGACCTTTGTGTTGGACGAGGAGAAATTGGAGTCTTGCCGAAATCGCAACCAGGGCTGGTGAAAGTGCGCGGCACAGCCCTATTGACCGAAGCGGAGGGTAACAAGCTGAGCGTTGTCGCATGGGGCTCCGACCCGCAAATCTATTTGCCGGAGTTCACCGCTGATGGACCCCTTCGGCTCTCCATGAAGATCCGAGCGAGTCCTTACGACACCGAAACTGCCGCTTCGGTTTCATTCCTTGCCCGCCTATGGGAAAAAATGCACCCGGCCGCCTCGATCGATAGTGAGGACGCCGTGTGCCTTCAGGTTTTCCTTCCTGACGGTCACATATATTCTGAAGAACATTCCGTGAAAGTAGAGGTTGAGCGTGACATCTGGCGGATCATTCGCATGGAACTGCCAGCCGGATGGCACGGCGTACTTCGGCTCGATCCCGCCAATGCTCGCTGTAGCGTTGAGATCGATTGGCTGCGGCTGGAAGCCGGGGGACAAACGTTCTGGGATCTGGCTTCTCAAGCTGACTCCGTGCGCGTTGAAGGAACCGCGATGGCATTGTCCCCACGCCGTCCGCTTCAAATCGTAGCCTGGGGCGACGATCCGCAGATCTATCTGCCAGTTGGCGGATTTGTCCCGCGGGACCAAGAATCGATGCTGACGATCCGTTTGCGAGTAACGCATTGCGGAACGGAATTGGCGATGCAAGCAGAAAGTTTGACTTTACTAAAGCGACAAGGTTGGAGAGGGATTAGCGCGAAGCTCCGAGCCTTAGGAGTTGCCATCGCGACGGCTTTTCGCCGATGACCATTGACGTCAAGAGTCTTAATTGAAGCAGTCGCGATCGTCACACCGCCGCAGTGGTAGGACGCTCGGCGTATGCTTCCATCACTTCCGCCACGCCGCCGGTCATAACCAACTCACCGTGATCGAGCCAGATCGCCTGATCGCACAGCTCCTGGATCATCAACGCGGAGTGAGATACACATAGCAGCATCTTCCCGCGCCGTCGAAACTCGCGGACTTTGTCAAAGCACTTGGCCTGGAAGGCGGTGTCGCCAACGGCCAGAACCTCGTCCACCAGCAGAATCTCGGGGTCCATCGTGACGGCGACCGAAAAGCCCAGGCGCATGATCATTCCGCTCGAATAGGTCCGGAGTGGCTCGCGGATGAACTCGCCGATGCCGGAGAACTCCACGATCTCATCAGATATATCGTTAGTGCGCTTGCGGCTCAAACCGATGAGCGACGCGTTTAACCGGACGTTCTCTTCTCCAGTCAAATCGGGATGGAATCCGGAGCCCAACTCCAAAAGCGCCGCTACTCGCCCGTCTACCGTGACCCGGCCTTCATCGGGAAGCGCCAGCCCGGCGGCTAAACCAAGCAGAGTGCTCTTGCCTGCCCCATTGGCCCCTATTACAGCCAAGCTCTCACCATGCTCCATCCGAAAGGAAACATTTTTCAGCGCGTAGAACGGCTCGCCTACTTCGCTGGTAAACAATTGCTTCAACCTGTAACGCAGCAATAGCTTGCCAGTGTGGCGATGAAAAATCTTTGAGACGTTCTGAAATTGGACGGCGCTCATGGCTGGTTACAGGTAGTCGTAAAAACGAGCCTTCAGCCTTCGGAAGACCAAGAGGCCGATGACAAACATCCCCAGCGATACCGAGGTGAGTTTGACGATCAACTGCCAGCGAGGCGGCTGCGCTTCGAGCAAAACATTACGCAGCACAAGGATGAGTGCAGCTAGGGGGTTTAACTGATACAGATCGCGGTACGCAGCCGGAACCATGGGGAAGCCATAGAAGATCGGAACCATCCAGAACATGATCGTGTTCGCCGATTCGACCACGTAGCGGGTGTCACGAACGTAAACATGCACCGCAGATGTCAGCAGCGAGAGCCCGCATACAAAAACGATCTCCATCAGCCAGATGTACGGAAGCCAGATCCAATGGCGAGTCACGGGCAGCCCGAAAATAAACACCATTGCGAAAAGCAGTCCAATCTGTATGAGTAGATGTATGCACGTGGCCAGAACAGAAGCGACGGGGATGATCTCGCGAGGGACCGGAACGCGCTTGATCAACGGATAATTGTCGACTATTGAGGTGGTTCCCGCCAGCCACGCGCCCGAAAAGAAGTTGTATGGAACCAAGCCGCACATGATAAAAACCGCAAAGTGCGGCGTGGAATTGTTGGGAAATATCTTGGTAAATACGAAGGTCATCACTCCCATCATCACGATGGGATTCAGCAGAGACCAAAAAACTCCCAATGACATGTTCCGGTAACGGATCCGGAAGTCCTTCAGAACCAAATTCTGGAGGAGGAACAACAAATCCCCGCGCCAGGCACGACCCGAGTTGTCGGAAAGAATCGTCGCCGGGGCACCCGCGCCGCCGCCTTCACCAACCGTTACCTCGACCGGGATCGTTATTTCAGGGGAGTCCGTCCGCATGAGTTTCGGTATGTCCCTCTCATCGGTACAAGGGCGATGTTAGCACAGACAGATCGTACCTTCCAAAAACTGGACCGCTTTCCCGCTGATCGTCACTCGTTCGCCTCGATCTTCGCACCACAATTCGCCGCCGCGAGGTGATGCCTGATAAGCGTGCAGCTTCTTTTTTCCCAGTCGCGCCGACCAATAGGGAATCAGCGTGCAGTGCGCCGAGCCAGTCACCGGATCTTCGGGAATACCCTGGGCGGGCGCGAAGAAACGTGAAATGAAGTCCACATCCTTCCCTGGCGCGGTAGCGATCACCGCGAAGCGATCCGCCTTTGCAAGCGCCTCCATGTCGGGCTTCAAGCTTCGGAGCTCAGCCTCGGTCGCGTACACTACCAGGTAATCGCGCGCCGCCAACACTTTTTCAGGCCGGCCGCCCAAGGCCGGGATCAGCCCCGGATAGACTTCGCCTTCCACCGCTACGAGCGAGGGGAAGTCTAGTGACAAAAGATCGCCCTCGCGAGTCACTACCAACTTTCCGCTCTTAGTCGAAAATCGGACCGACTTCGCCTGTGGCGTAAGCTCGTTCAGAATCACAAAGGCCGACGCCAAAGTCGCGTGTCCGCACAGCTCCACCTCCACCGTGGGTGTGAACCAGCGCAGGTGATAACCATCGCCATTCGGCACGAAGAATGCCGTCTCCGCAAGGTTATTCTCCGCGGCGATAGCCTGCATCTGTTCATCGGGCAACCACGTCTCAAGCGGGCATACCGCCGCGGGATTGCCCGTGAACAGCCGGCTCGCAAATGCATCCACCTGGTAGACAGGAATTCGCGTCGCACTCATGCATGCACCTCCAATTCGCGGCCCATCCCAAACTTCGGTGGCTTGCGATTGGCAATCAATTCCTGATGCTCCAGAAGCGCTGAGACCAAAATCGGCATCGCAATGGTGGAGTCGGAATGGCACGTTACCATGGACGCATCTTTCGCGATCTTTCCCCAACTCTGCGCCTCTTCAAACGTGCAGCCCGAAAGGCCGCCCCAATGGGCCGCATCCGTCACGCACTGGATCGCGTATTTGTGACCGGTGACGCCGGTGTTCATGATGATGGCCGTGACCTCGGTCTGTTGTACGAAATTCTTGGGAGTGCCTCCACCGAAATAAATCACACCAGTCGCCTGAGATTCAGCCACTATGCGCGCGGTTTCCACCACATCGCCGATCACATCGAAGGTGAAGCGATTGCCCCCTGTGTACCGATTGGCCGCGATCCCGATGCCGATGGAGCTGTCGGCCACGGCCGGACAATATAGCGGGATGCCGGCCTTGGCTGCCGCCGACACGATCCCGTCCTCCTTGGCGTGCTTTCCCAGCTCGCATCCCAGCAGATAGAGGAACTCGCGCGTTGTATAAGGGCGCGATTGATCGAGCGACGCCGCAAACCGCCCGATCCACTGATCGTGTTCCCGGAACTTTTCTTCATCGGCGAGCACATCGTACATCCGGTCCACCAGATTCTCCGCTAGCAACACGTCGTCAGTCGCGGGCGACCCTTGGTAGTGAAAATTTCCCATCGTCTCGTGAAAATCGTGAAAGAAATTTGCGCCGGTCGATACCAGACAATCGATCAGCCGGTGCTCGATCATGCGCACCACCAGCCTTCGCATCCCCGCCGGCACCATGGCGCCCGACATGCCCATCATGATGGTGCAGCGATCACCCAGCATCCTTTTCCAAACCTCAAATGCCAATCCGAGCTGTTTGCCCTGAAAAGCAGTTCCCTGCATGCGGGTTAGGATTTCCGATGCGCTGGTTGCGCCTACTGGCTCGAACGGGCGCGTCGGCGTAGACAATAAGCGAGCCTTGGAGTCCGCGGGCACTTCTTCGGTCTGGGTGGACGGCGAGTGAGAATGTTTCATCTTTTTCTAGTGTAAGGGCAGCTTGGTTCTAGTGTAAGGGAACAGGGCAGGAGGAGCTATTGAATTCGAATCCGGTTTTTCTCGTTCAGAACCAGCTCATCGAAAATCGCCAGCACTTGCTTGCGGTACTGATAGACCCGCCGCAGAGAATCCCGGAAGTTGTTCTCGTAGCGCCGCGGGCTGAGCCATTTCTGCAACAGTACCTTCGGCACATCAATATCACGGCGCAGGGTTTCCGCGGAATGACCCCGCAGGAAAAGCCCATAGAACATGGCCGCCTCGCGTTGCGGGGCGAGTGGATCAAATTCGTCCCTGGGTGTCATGCCAATAGCTTCTCGACGAAAAAAGCCAGTATAAACATCGCGGCTGTTCGAATCAAGGGGGATGTTTGAGGACTTCACAACCGGCATGCTATAGCAGTCTATCCCAATTTTAGCAGACGGTTGAAAATTGGCAACAGCACGTTTTGTAACATATATGCAGGATGATCATCAGCATCCTAAACTTGGTCTTCTATGGCGTTACCATTTGGATCTCGCAGAAGTCCAAGCCGCTGGGAAACATGCCCTACCGCTGGGGCGTGTACGTGGGCATGATCACTGGATGGATGTCCCTGCCGCTAATCGTCTCTTCAGTCCCAGCGCTCGTCGGCGGCCACCTCCTGGGAGGGTCGGTGCTGTTCATCGATGCTCTACTTGCTGCCGTCGCCAGTTTTGGAATTTTGCGGCGGAGGAAGCTCGGAGTGGTGTCGTTAGGGCTCGCATATGCGGTGCTGATCTTAATCGCGCCGTATTTGGCGTCTATGCCCGACTGGCCATTCTTGTTCGTAATAAGCGACCAGCCGTCTCCCATCATCGACCTGGCCAGACAAGCTATGTCTTTTCCCTGGGTTATCTCGCTCGGCTTCACGGCCGCCTATCTGGTGTGCACTTTCGTTTACTTCAAGAACAGATGGGAATGGATGCAACCACCGAAAAGTGCCTAGGTGCCTATATACTTCACGACGATCGACACCCGCCGGTTGGAAGCATTCTTCGGGTCTTCGGGCTTGCGCAGGCGCTGGTCGGCGTACCCACGCACCTCGGCCACCTGAT
>Ga0210401_10000443_pt1 | contig 51130 bp, 41 predicted proteins | sample IncBWH32MmetaG_FD_150866 | JGI IMG/M metagenome (GOLD analysis project Ga0210401, IMG submission 150866) | Forest soil microbial communities from Barre Woods Harvard Forest LTER site, Petersham, Massachusetts, United States - Inc-BW-H-32-M | ecosystem: Environmental > Terrestrial > Soil >...
CGCTTGGGAGGCGGTTGGGGTTCGGCTGCGGGCGGCGGCTGCGCCGAATCGGGCGTCGATGGGGGAGGGCCCTGCGCGGCGCGCTGCTGTAACGGATAGACGTTCTGCTGACCGGGTACTGGTGAAGGTGTCGCGGCAGGCTGCTCGTCGTGCCTCTGGGGCTGGGCCACTGGCTGTTGGGTTTCCCAACCGGCCACCTGGGTTCCGCCACCCCCGTGCAAATGGCATGATTCCACCGGCTGTGTGCCTTCGACAAAGTATTCGGTCCGAACCTTGGGACAGGCCGCGGTCGCGAGCTGGCCGGACTGCGGGTCGATCTGCACGCTCACCACGCCGGCCGGCGCTTTGAAATCCGTCACGTTGCGATATTCACGGTGCTGGTAGGCGCGCTTCATGAACTCCGCCCACACCGGCAGCGCCGAGTGCGCCCCTTCCAGGTTCAGTTCGCGATTGTCGTCGAAACCCACCCACACTATGCAGATCAGCTTGGACGAGAAGCCCGCAAACCAGCCATCATGCGAGGTGCCGGTCTTTCCGGCTACTGGAAAGTTGATGCCTCTCGACCAGATCGAAGCGCCGGTTCCGCTGCGCACGACTTCCTGCAGAAGCTGGTCCATTAAGAACGCCACGCGCGGATCGAGCACTGCCCGGTGTTCCGGCTTGCCCTCAAACATGTTGGACCCATGGTCGCTGGTGATGCTGGAGATGAAATATGGCTTGGAATAAATGCCGTGATTGGCGTAAATCGTGTATCCGCCGGCGATTTCTAGCGGCGTTACCTCGTATGCGCCTAACGCCACCGCTGGAGTTGGCTGAATATCCAGGTTCAGGCCGGCCCGGCGCGCCAAATCGACCACCGCCGCATATCCGGTCTGCTCGGCCAATTTCACCGTGGCGACGTTGAGGGAATGCGCCAAGGCATCGCGCATCGATACCGTGCCGTAGAATTTGTGCTCGAAGTTGCTCGGCTCATATGGCTTTCCGTCGAACCAAAAAGTGGTCGGCTCGTCGTTGATCATGGTGGCCGGCGTCAGCAACAGACTTCCGCCCGAGAGCGCGGTATTTAAGGCCGCCGCGTAGACAAACGGCTTGAATGACGATCCAGGCTGGCGCTTGGCCAGGATGCGGTTGAGCTGGCTCATCCCATAATTGCGCCCACCCACCAAGGCTCGCACTTCACCGGTTTCCGGGTCGAGCGCGATGAGGGCGCATTGCGGATCGGGATAGCTCGGATCGCGCTTCTTCCGGTGCTTAATGAGCTTGTCGGCCTCCTCCATGCCGATCCGCACCGCTTCGGCGGCGTCGCGCTGCAAGTTCATGTCGATGGTCGTGTACACGCGATAGGTATTGCTCTGGAACTTGTAGTCCGAGAATTTGTCCTGCAGGCTGTCGTTCACAAGGTCTACAAAGTAAGGAGCGTCGGTGGACTCCATGCTGCCTTGCTTGGCCAGCACGAGCGGCGAAGCCACTGAGCGTTCATACTCGTCCTCACCGAGGTACTTGTTGTCGCGCATCAGCTTCAGAACCACATTGCGGCGCTGCTTGGCGCGGTCAGGCCAACGGAAGGGGTTGGTGAAGCTAGGCTGCTGAATGAGTCCGGCTAAGGTGGCGGCTTCCGGAATGGTCAGGCGGGTGACGTCGGTGCCGAAATAAACCTGGGCCGCCTCGCCGAATCCACGGATGCCGAAACTTCCCCGATTGCCGAGCGGTACCTGATTGGCGTAGTACTCGAAGATCTGTTCCTTGGTAAGCTTCTGCTCGAGGTGCATGGTGATGAGCACCTCGGGGATCTTGCGCTTCCAGGTTTTGTCGTTGTCCAGCCACAGAATGCGGGAAAGCTGCTGGCTCAAGGTGGAGGCGCCTTGCGCGTAACGCTGCTGACGGACGTCGATCCAGGCGGCCTTGATGATGCGAATCGGGTCGAAGCCGGAGTGCTGAAAGAATCGTTTATCTTCGGCGGAAACCACGGCGTGGACCAGCACGGGGGGGATGTCTTCGTATCGAATCAGGCGGCGTTTTTCGCGGGTTTTGTCGAACAGATTGGAAATCAGCTCGGGTTCCAGGGTGTATTCGGTGCGCTCGGTGTTGTCGGCCAGCGATATGATCTGGGAAACTTTCGGCCCGCGGAACTTGACCACACCTTCGTCGCGCTTGAAGTAGGAGTCGGGACCGGGATAGATATCGATCTCCTCCTGCTTGACGGTGAAGTAGCCCATCCGATTGTTGCGGGATTCGTTGTAACCGCTGCGGCGAAGCTCAGTGGCTAGCTCCTGGGGGGTCGCCAGGTCACCGACGCCAACCGTGCGGGGGGCGGCAAACAGCATGGAGGTGTTGGCATAAGGTCCAGCAGCCAGTTTCACCTCGATCAGCCGGGAGTACTTGACGTAATAGTAAGTGAAAACGGACAACCCGATGGTCAGACCGAGAGCTACGAACGCCAGCAGGGCCTTACCGGCGGGGTGTAGAAAAAAACGAACAGCCGAGGCTTTCTTGGGGACCTGAACTTTTACTGCCACGTTAGTACTATCATCGCATGTCGCCGGTCAGGAGCGCTCACCGCGCCGGGTGAGCAAATAAACGGCGAAAGTTCCGATCCAGTGCGCGCCCTCGTAGCGCTCGCTGGTTACCGCGGCGAGACCCGCGCCGGCATGCTGTTCGGCCGTGTGTCGGAGCGAGGAAATACGAAGGTCGCCTGCTGGAAGCGCGCCGATGATACCGTTTAACATCCAAGCCCGGCTGAGGTTCAGACCGTCGAGGTGACCGAGCTTGCCATCGGTTGGGTCGAGGGGCTGGACGGGTTTCATCCAAAGAGAGCCGTTTCGGGGAACGGATGGAAGGAAGCTATCGAACCAGGCCGCGAATTCGGGGCCGGCGAGAATGCGGCGCACCAGGTCGGCTTCCGCCAGGCAAGGGGAGAGAAAATCCTCGCCGGAAGGCTCGTAGGCTAGCGGACAATCGCGGTCGGTTAAGTAAAACCGCCGGATGGTGGATTCGAGCAGGTTCTGGAATTCGAGGCGGTGGGCGGCACGGGCGTAATCGAGCATTAGAGAGAGGCTGAAGGCGCTCTGGCTATGCTCGCCGGAGCGGACCGGGTGCGAAAGCTTGGGAAGCCAGGTTTCGAGGCGCCGGAGGGCTATTTCTGTGAGGGGTCGCAGCGCGGCGGAAAACTCGCGGGCGCCGGTGTCGTTCCATTCGGTCAGTTCGGCCGCCAATTGCAGCAGCCAGGCGAGACCGTAGGGCCGTTCGAAACTGGCGCGGGCATCGGACCGCATGTATTCGGCTTCGCGCGACAGATTTTCAGTGGTCAGATTTTTGGCGAGGGCCTGGCGTGCTTTGGCGGCAAAGGCGGCTTGGGGAAACAGCCGGGCCAAGCGCGCCAGCATCCAGTGGCCGTGCACGGCGGAGTGCCAATCAAAGCAGCCGTAGAAGGCCGGAGTCAGCTTGCGCGGCGGCCGGGCGTCGCGATCGGATGTGAGGATATGGTGGCCGGTTTTGTTGGGATATTCGCGATGGATGCAGGCCAGCGCCAGGTTGGCGAATCGTCCGGCGGTAGCGGCGTCGAGGGTCAATTTGCTCAATTGAAGCGGACCGACCGAAGGATGTTCTCGAAGACGGGCTGGACCTGATCGAACAGGCTTTGGGGCGCGATGAAGATTACGTAAAACAGTCCCTCGGGCCGGGCGACGGTAGCCAGTACGTCGACCTCCTGCTCGCCGCGATAAGGTGATCGTGAATTGAGCGTGCTGAGGAGCGCCGGCTGGCCGTCTACCTGGATGCTGCGGTTTTCCCGGCTGATCCGCAAGTCGGGATTGCTTTGCCGGAGTCGCCGGATGAGATCCTGGGTATCTTTATTTAACTCGGCGGCGCCCGATTGCGGCGAATAGTAATCTACTTCGAGGCCATATCCGACCAGCGTCTGGCCGCCGGGCCCTTCGACCACGCCGGAGGATGGCGCGATGGTCACGGCATTCGCTCGCCGGTCGCCGGACGGCTGCCAGTTGTCCGGATACTCGAGCGAGAACGACTGGCCGCGATACCAACGAAGCTGGCCGCTGGGCCGTTCAGTTGGGATTGTTGCCGCCGGGCCCGGTTCGGTTTCGCCGGAATCTTCGCGGACTTTGGCCGGAGCAGGCAGGCGGTGAACTACCTCTTTAATGTGCGCGAATTGTCCGGTCTCATCCAGGACGTACTGGCGGCGCGGCATCTGGCGAACCTCGTCGTTGATCGCGGCTACGCGGTTGCCGGGATCAGGATGGTCGGACAAGAACTGCTCGAGCGAACCTTGCGCGCCACTTTTCTTTTCCAGTTTTTCGAAGAAGCGGCCAAGCTCCACGGGGTTGTAGCCGGCGTCGGCCATGATTTCGGTTCCGTTGTAGTCGGCCTGCTCTTCGTCCGAGCGCGAGAACTTCAACAGGACCGAGTTCGCCCCGAGCCCGATGCCGATTTGGGTAAGCTGTCCCAGCAGGCTGTGACCGGCGAGCGCGCCTGCCAGCAGCAGCGGAAGCTGCACCAGGTTCTGAGCCGTGAGTTGCTTGGTGCCGTGCCGCAAAACGACGTGCGACATCTCGTGAGCGATCACGCCGGCCAATTGCGCTTCATTGTCGGCGGCTTCAATTGATCCGGTATTGACGAAGATCGGTCCACCGGGCAGGGAGAACGCATTGATCCGCTTGTCGGCGACGGCGTGGATACCGAAAGGAAAGATGTCGCCTCGCGATCCGTCGCGAGTGAGCGTGCGTGCATAAGTGGATCGTTCCAGCTTGGCGAGGAGTACGTTCAGGTAGGCATCCACGTCGCGATTGTGGACGATCGCCATCCGCTTTTGCATTTCAGCGGATGCTTCTTTGCCGAGTTGTACATCCTGCTGGACGGTGAAGAGGTTAAAGCCGGGGCGCAGTTCTCTGAGTTGGGCGGGCGCGAGGGAAGGCGTGAGGATCGCGGCCAGGACCAACCAGGAGAGGGTGCGCATGATTTTCAGATGCTCACTGCAGCGATCGTGTTTCGCACTGGTTGAAAGTGACTGTTATAGTGTTGTCTCTGCCAAAGGCATCCCCAACTTGTGTCTCGATGATTGTGACGTGCTCGTATTCGACCGACGACCAAGAAATCAGTCCGCTCATGAAAGCCCCGCGATTAAGTTCTTTGCCTCGCATCGCGGCAGGCACCAAGTCCGCCAGGAAATCGTACATCCGTCGCTTCATCGCAGCAGCGTTGGAAACCTGCTCGTTTGTTGGCATCAGAGCCGGAACTTTCAATTTGCATACTTGATTGGCCGCATCGTAATCGGCGATGAGGTCGAATCCCGCCGGCATGTGGAAGGCTTCTCGATTCAATGGTGGGCCGTATTTTGAGCGGAGGGCCGAGGAATTGAGTTGAGCGGCCGCGGGCAGGGCGAATCCCAAACAGCAGAACGCGAAAACGACCGAATGCAGTTTAGAACTCATGATTAAGGATACACATCAAAAAGACTTACTATTGGGGCAACCGTTATAATTGCTGTATGTTGAAGCCCACCGAAAAAATCTGGCACAACGGCCGCTTTATCGCCTGGGATGATGCCAAGATTCACGTTCTCTCTCACGTCACCAGCTACGGCAGCTCGGTTTTTGAAGGCATCCGTTGCTACGATACGCCCGCCGGTCCCGCAATTTTCCGGGTGCGCGATCACATTCGCCGCTTGTTCGATTCGGCCAAGATTTATCGTATCGAAGTAAAGCACACTACTGAGCAACTGGCCGAGGCCATGATCGAGCTGGTCAAGGTGAATCATCTGCAATCGTGCTACTTCCGGCCGATCGTGCTGCGCGGCTACGGCGATGTCGGCGTGCTTCCGGGCAACAATCCGACCGAAATCTACATCGCTTGTTGGGAGTGGGGAAAATACCTGGGCGAGGAGGCGTTGGCGAACGGAGTAGACGTTTGTGTCTCCAGTTGGACTCGTATCGCGCCCAATACACTGCCGGCCTTGGCCAAAGCAGGCGCCAATTACATGAACTCGCAGCTCATTCGGATGGAGGCGCACAGCAACGGCTACGCCGAGGGCATTGCGCTGGACAGCGCGGGCTATGTGAGCGAGGGGTCCGGCGAAAACATTTTCGTGGTGCGCGACGGCAAGATTCTCACTCCGCCGCTGGGCGCCTCGGTGCTGCCGGGCATCACACGCGACACAGTGATGCAGCTCGCCGAGTCGATGAAAATTCCGCTGGTCGAGACGTTGGTGCCGCGGGAGATGCTTTATATCGCCGACGAAGTGTTCTTCTCCGGAACGGCGGCGGAGATCACTCCCATCCGCTCCGTGGACCGCATTGTGGTGGGCAGGGGCGCGCGCGGTCCGGTGACCGAGAAGCTGCAGAAGGCGTTTTTCGACATCGTGAATGGAAAGGCTTCGGATCGCTTCGGCTGGCTTACGCCCATCACAAAAAATGAACCCGTGACCGTTTGACGGCCACGGGGTACCATAGAGTCCTTTCGGAAGATATGAAAGAACGTGGGGGAACGATCCGCAAGTGCGATTCCGACGGCCACCTCCCCCGAGATTAACCGCGAGAACCGCACTCGCAGGGGATCATGCATTCTGTTGTAACAGGGGTATGACAGAAGCGCCAGACTTATTTGTACCTACTGCTCCTCTTTTCAACAGGTTTTTTCCATATGCTGCGTCTTGAAGTTAGCGCCCCAGTACTGTGGGAAACTTGTGAATAAACCGGCGGCTGGATGAAATGTAACGGCATCGATGTTGCAACGGGTGAGCGAACCGAAGTTTCTTTCGCCGATTTCATCAGCGGCGTGGATCCCTTGCTGTCGAACCCAGGCGTGCTATCGAACCTCGGCGATTCGGCCTACCTCGCGCCGGGCTGGATCGATCTGCAGGTGAACGGCTTCGCGGGTGTCGATTACAACTCCGGATCGTCGACTCACGAAGCAATCGCGGGTTCGATCCGAGCGATATTCCGCACTGGAGTGACGCGCTTCTTTCCCACCGTCATCACCGGGTCACCGGAAGGCATGCTGAGCGCGCTCGGCAATCTGGCCGCTGCCAGGGAAGCTCTTCCGGAAGGCCCGGCCATGGAAGCTTTTCACGTGGAAGGCCCGTACATTTCCGCGGAAGACGGCCCCCGTGGAGCACATCCCGCGGCCTGGGTGAGGCCGCCTGATCTGGACGAATTCCATCGCTTCCAGGACGCCGCGCGTGGGAACATTCGCCTGATCACGCTCTCGCCAGAGTGGCCGCAAGCGCCGCGATTCATCGAGGCGGTGGTCCAAGAGGGTATAGTGGCGAGCATTGGACACACCGGTGCGTCAACCGGCGAGATTGCAAACGCGGTCAGCGCGGGCGCGACCCTGTCGACGCACTTAGGCAACGGAGCCCACTCGATGCTTCCACGGCATCCGAATTACATTTGGGATCAGATGGCCGAAGATCGGCTGGCGGCCAGCTTCATAGTCGACGGAATCCACCTGGCCCGGTCGTTTCTGAAAGTGGCCCTTCGAGCTAAAGGACTGGAGCGGTCCCTTTTGGTAACGGACGCGGTGATGCCGGCCGGCTGCGCTCCCGGCGCCTACAAACTGGGCGAGGTGGACGTGGAGCTGCATGCGGATGGAAGCGTCCGGCTGCGGGGTGGAAGCCGGCTGGCGGGTTCGGCGCTGAAAATGGACCGCGCCATTCAGAACGTCATGCAACTGGCGGGCGTGTCTCTGCGCGAAGCGGTCGCGATGGTTACGCGCAACCCGGCCCGCGTCGGACGAATCGTTTCACGCCAGCGTGGGCTCAACGCAGGGGAGCGGGGCGACCTGGTGCGCTTCCGATACGATGACGCCCGCAAAGAGATTCAGGTGCTCGAAACTTATTTCGGGGGCCGGCAGGTCTATTTGTCGATGACCGCGGGCACGACCGCCGATTCAACCGCTTCATAAAGCTGATCGGGCAGGAAGGGCTTGGTGAGAAACCCGTCCATACCGGCCTGGTAGCAGCGATCCTGATAATCCTTCATGGCGTGCGCGGTGAGGGCTAGGATTGGAATATGTCCACCTGTAGCCTGCTCCCGACGGCGAATGGCTTGGGTGGCCTTCCATCCATCCATCTCGGGGATTTGTACGTCCATGAGAACGACGTCGAAAACAATGAGGTTGAGAGCTTCCTGCTCCGCGGCCCGTCGGGACGGGTTCAAGGCCTAAAGCCCGGAGCATCGATTCCCTCAGGTCCATCACCAAGACATTGGCCAAGGACGCTTGCACCAGGGGTGCGGCGGTAAGCATGACGTCGCTAATAACTCGGTATTCACTGCCACGTCACCAAGCAGGCTGCGCCGGCGTCCAGGCTTGGCTCTTAGCCCTGACGTCAACTGGTCACCACCGGCCACGAATTGCCCCACAGTCTGCTCATCGGCCCGCTTTTGGGGAATTCGAGCTACAGCCGCGCGTGCCCGGGTCTTAGCTTCCGGTATCTAAATTCAAGACCGCTATGTATTTGAGGTTCCGGTAGAGCTGCTTGTGATCGAGTCCGAAGCCGACCACGAAGCGATCCGGGATTTCGAAGCAGCGATGTTCCACCGGCACCTGGACGATGCGGCGGGACTTGCGATCGAGCAAGGTGCACAAAGCCAGAGAGTTGGGTCCTCGCCCGGCCAGGTTCTGAAGCAGATAGCGGGCCGTGAATCCGGTATCGACAATGTCCTCCACCAGCAGCACGTCTTCGCCTTCAATGCTGTCGTCCAGATCCTTTTCGATCCGAACCATACCCGGCGCTCCTCGTTTATTGGCAAAGCTGGAGATGCCCAGAAAGTCGATCTTCACCGGTAGTTTCAGCTCGCTCGCCAAAGCGGTGAGGAAGAAGATGGAGCCCTTCAGCACCCCGATCAGTTTCAAGTCGCGCCCAGCATATTTTTTCGAGATTTCCGCGGCTACTTCCCGGATGCGTTGTGCGATCTGGTCCTCAGTGAAGAGGACCCGTTCGATTACAGGTTCGCTCATCGGGCCAGCCGTTCCGGCAATCCATACTTAATAACCAGTTCCTGGATATCCTTTTGATAGAAAACCTGAATGTTTACATGTGGGTAGATGGTGCGCAGCAGCCTGATCTTCCGATTCTTCTTAGTAACGTGGACCTGCTTCATGGTGGTTAGTTCCACGTATAAATCGAACTCCGGCAAGTAGAAGTCGGGAGTGAAAGCCTCCAACACCTTTCCATCCTTGTCCCATTGCAACGGGAAGCTGCGAGGCTCATAATCCCAGGCGATCCGGTAAAAATCGAGCAAGTTGGCGAAAACCTCCTCGCTGGGGTGTCCGAAATCTTTGTTCTTTATGGTTACGCGATCGGGCGGAACAATGCCGTAACGCGCCAACTTCAACCGCACTTGGAACTGGACTTGCGCCTCGGCTGCCAGCGAGAGCACTCCGTCCTCCAGTAGTCCCTTGGCTCTTACCGCCGCGTCCAGCACGTCGGCCATCTGCTCCACGGTCAGGGTGTTGGCGTTCATTACCAGATCGAAACTTTGCGAGCGGCTGCCGGCCCGTCCAAACCGACGCTTCAAAATGGTGGCTTGGTCGCGTTCCAGGCGCCGCAACATTTCCTTAGCTTCTTGTCGTTCCAGACTGCGGTCGACCATCAGGTTTCCCAGGCGTCGAGTTTCGGGCGCCAGCACGTGCGCTCGCAGCACTCCCGGAAGGTTGTGGAACAGCAGCTCCGATCCGGTGCTGGAAATGACCAGATGATGCTCGGAACCGAGTTTGGCCAGGATGGAAGTCGCCAGGTGCGGCCAGGCTTTGTCGGGAACGCCATTCCTCGTTCCAAATTCTGAATCGATCATTTCCACTAATCGGGATTCAGTCACCAGTTCGCAACCGAATCGTTGAGTTGCGATGCGGGCCAGCTCTTCGTGACGGCAGGCTGCTTCGCCGGAGACGCAGATGAACGCCATCATGTAGAATCGTAGCGCAGGCGTAAGTGAATATCGTATGAAATAGACCGGACATGGAGGAGGAACTACAGGAATCACTGGATTCCTCCGATATTGCGAGGGTGGCCAGGACCCTTAGAATGTTAGTTATGTTACATTAGTACCGCTTGACCGGCAGCCAAGTGTGTTATAAAGTCAGAGAGCTTGTAGCAAATTCAAACACAAGGACAACGATGACCCCAAGTCACCGCTCCTGGTTCTTAAAAGCAATCGTCATCATATTACCGCTAGCATTACTCCTCACAGGTTGTATGTCTGGGAAACCGCAGGCATTCAGGCTATCTTTCCTGCCTTCGACGCCAATTCCCATAGAGGTTGCCTACGAAGAGCCGCCGCAACTCCCTACCGGCCTTTACTCCGACGACACGCCAGATTTGATCCAGCACGCGCTCACGACCATGCCGCATCCTCCCGAGGTGGACGGCGCAATCGTGAGGGCTGAAGATCGCATGGAAGCGGGCAGGAAGTTGTACCAGCAGGGGGACTTGGCCGGTGCGCGCCGGGAGTTCGATGCCGCTGTGGATATTCTTCTGTCGACGCCCGACAACCTTCCCGACCGCCAGAAGTTGGAACGCCGGCTGGACCAGATGACAGATAGGATATACCGCTACGATCTGGACAGGCTGGGCTCGGGTGAAACTCAGCAAGAGGTGGTTTACGACAAGCCTCCGCTGGGCGGCATCCTGGAAATGACGTTTCCCACCGATCCCAACCTGAGACCTAAGGTTAAAGAGGAGATCGAAGCTACGGTGTCGCAGTTGCCGCTGGAAGAAAACGACGCGGTATTAAGCTATATTCACTATTTTTCGACCGACCGCGGCCGAAAAACGCTGCTGGCCGGGCTGCGGCATTCGGGCCGCTATCGAGCGCTGATCCAACGCGTATTGGATGACGAAGGCGTGCCCCAAGAGTTGATCTATTTGGCGCAAGTTGAATCCGGTTTCCTGCCACGCGCGAGGTCGTACAAAAAGGCAGTAGGGATGTGGCAGTTCGTGCAGTTCCGGGGGCGCGAATACGGGTTGAATCAGACGGCCATCACGGACGATAGGATGGACCCTGAACGCGCGACTCGCGCCGCGGCACGGCACCTTCACGATCTGTATGTCACGTTTGGGGACTGGTATCTGGCGATGGCGGCATACAACTGCGGCCCAGGGTGCGTGGATCACGCCGTGCAGCGTACCGGATTCGCCGATTTCTGGGAGCTGCGTGACCGCAATGCGCTGCCTCGCGATACCAAGAATTACGTGCCGCTCATTCTGGCGGTCACGATCATGGCGAAAAACGCGAAGGACTATAACCTGGAGGATGTGGATTACGATCCGCCGGTAGAGTACGACACGATCTCGGTGGATTCGCCGACCAGCTTGAGTCTCATAGCGGATGCAACCGAGCGCCCCGTGACCGAGATCCAGGAGCTCAATCCGGCCTTGATGAAGCCGGTTGCGCCGGCCGGATATCAAATACGCGTTCCCAAAGGAGCTTCGGCGACGGTTCTGATGGCGCTGGATATCATCCCCGCCGAGCATCGCGCGAACTGGCGCATTCATCGCGTGACGAATGGTGAGACGCTGGCTGAAATTGCTAAGCATTATGCGACTCCCATGGCTGCCATCTCGACCGCTAATCAGGGCATGAACGCCAAGCCCGAAGCCGGGGACCTGCTGATAATTCCAGCCAGTTACCGGGTTGAGCACACCGCTGCTGCGCGTACGAACGCCGCGCCCCATCGCAAGACTTCGCGTCCCGCGTCCCAATCCCACCATAGAGTGGCTGCCGCGCCGCGCCCTCAAACGGCGAGGAGTTCCTATAAAACGGTCAGCCTCGCGGTGAAACATCCCAGCTCAGTGAACTGACTTCGCGGCCGGTTTCGCGAGCATGCCAAAAAGTCAGCAGATGGCTCTTGCCTTCCAATGAAAACGAGTTATTCTAGGGTGTGGTTAGCCTGACAGGAGGCCTGAATAATGTTTGACACCTTCCGCTTCGCCGCAGATGATGACATGGACGATTTCGGGTATGAGGAAGAACACCTGGACGTTCAATCCGAAGTCGGCGAGTATGGACCAGAGGACGAAGACGAAGACGAATTGACCAAACCGCACCATGCCCCGATGCCGGAGCCGGCTCACGCAGTTCCGCCATCAACGTCGCCCATGGGAGCACCGGGTGGCGAGGCGCCCCCGCAAAAGAAACCGGTGAAGAAGGCGGCAAAATCGGCCCCAGCCAAAGCGGCTCCGGCCAAAGCGGCCCCAGCTAAGAAAGCGGCCGCCAAGAAGCCCGCAAAGAAGGCTCCGGTGAAGAAGGCTGCGGTGAAGAAGGCGGCTCCCAAGAAGGCCAAGAAGGCTCCGGCAAAGAAGGCCAAGAAGATGGCCAAGAAGGCCACCGCCAAGAAGTCAGGCGGCAAGAAGTCAGGCGGCAAGAAGGCCGCTCGCAAGAAGTAATGTTGCGCCCGGGCAGGAACGGGTTCCAGATCCGCCCTGCCCGAGTTCGCCTCCGTCTATACTACTTCTGCTTCTCAATCACCTGCCGGCAACGTTCGAACAATTGAAGTAGAGCGTCTGCGTATTCCTCCGGCGTTTTCGCCGTCTTGCCGGTGAAGCCAGCGCCGCCCACGCCTTTCCCATAGCCGGTTGTCACGGCGATGAACTTCATCATCTCCAGCGCGACTTCGTCGGCGCTGCGACCCGGAGTGGGGGTATTGGAACTGCGAGTATCCTCGGCCATAAGTATTCATCCTAGCGGGCGATCGAACCAGGGTCCAGTCCCTTGCCCAGCTCGAACACCGCGCCCACGGCTCCTACGGCACAGCGGCGGCGGTCGAGGCCGGCCAGTTCACGGATTTTGTATACGGCCTCGATTCCGGTGCAATGCGCCCCCAGGAAGTTCTCGACGCCGAATTCGCGCAGCTTGCCGGCGGTCCATTGAAGCTTCGCGTCATCCAACTGAAAAAGGTGAAAGCCGCCCAGAGCGGCATGGATGGGCGCATTCCGGATGGCCCCGCGCGCGTACTCGAGCGTGTTGATAACGCCCGAATGGCTGCAGCCCGAGACCGTGACCAACCCGCGGCTGGTATTGATCACCAGCGACATGTCCTCGGGAAGACTGTCTTCCTGCCAGCCATCAGCAGTCTGCATTTGGATGTGTCCGCTCCAATTGCGCTCCGGATATTTGCGCGGAACCGGACCGGTCAGCCAAACGCCATTCCACAATTCGACCGGATGATCGTATTCAATGAAATGACCGCCGCTGGATTCATAATCACGCCGCGTCACTAGCATGAAGTCGATGGCTTTCCCCTGGTCGGTGCGGCGGGGCGTGAAGATGCCTTTTCCGACATGAGCACGGGATAGCGCGGCCGGGTTCTTTTGGAGCATGGCGCGTCGCAGAGTCATCAGCCCGCCGGTGTGATCGGCGTGATTATGGCTGAGGATGACGTCAGTGATATTGGACAGGTCGACACCGAGCTCCTTGGCATTCATCAGGACGGTATCGGGGCGGGCGCCGGTGTCGAACAAGATGCGCCGTCCGTCGACTTCGACCAGGGCCGAGAAGCCCCACTCGCCGATCCCGATATCGGAGGTGAGCATGGTGGAGAGCACCTGTACGCGCAGGGATTGAACCTGATACTTGGGGTCCAATTGGGCGCGCAGAGGAACTACCAGCAGAGCGAAAGCGAGGATGGTCTTCATTTGCTTACTCTGCCACATTTCGGGCGCTCGTCGGTAGAATGGATTCTTTGCGTCTTGCCGATGCCCATCAACGCCAAACGGCTGATCCGGAAAATGCGCGGTGGGGCGCAGGCGCACCTGCTGGAGTGCGACGACGGGCACTTCTACGTGGTGAAGTTCCGGAATAATCCACAGCACCGCCGGATTCTGGTGAACGAGTGGTTCGCGTCGGTTTTCCTGAATTATCTGCAGATTTCCACGCCGGCGACGGCGATCGTAAATCTCGCGGGTGATTTTCTGGCGGAGAACCCTGAGATCCATATCCAGCTCGGCACACGGCGGCAGGCGGTCGAATCGGGCTGGCATTTCGGGTCGAGGTATCCGGGCGATCCCGCCAAAGTGATGGTGTACGATTTTATTCCCGACCTGCTGCTCGACAAGATCGTAAATCGCAATGAATTTCTGGGAGTACTGGCATTCGATAAATGGATCGGCAATGCAGACGCGCGCCAAGCCATTTTTTTTCGGGCACGCTTGCAGCAATGGTCGCCATCCGGCGATGATTCGCCGCGACGGCTGGGCTTGGTCGCCCACATGATGGACCACGGCTACGTTTTTGACGGGCCGCACTGGAAATTTTCCGACTCGCCATTACAAGGGCTCTACTTTCGGCCCAGTGTCTACCAGAGTGTGAGGTCGTTCGATGATTTTCAGCCCTGGCTCGACCGGCTGGTGCACTTTCCCGAAGAAATTGTTGATGAGGCGCGCAAGCAAATTCCTCCCGCGTGGCTGGCCGAAGACGAAGCTTTGGTGGACGCGCTACTGGTGAAACTGATGTTGCGCCGCAAGCGCATCCCGGATCTGATTCGCGAATCGCAGCGCGGGAGGGTGAATCCTTTTCCGGGGTGGAAGTAATGCTGAGCGATGGGTGTGATACCGTGTAGGGTTCAGGTGAAATCAGTTCGTAACGGGAGGAATATCCGATGGAAGCCCTTGGGATGGTGGAGACCAAAGGATTGGTGGGCGCGATCGAAGCAGCGGACGCGATGGTGAAGACCGCCAAAGTCACACTGCAGGGAAAGGAGTACATTGGCGCCGGCTACGTCACGGTCACCGTGCGAGGGGACGTGGGCGCGGTGAAGGCCGCAACGGATGCAGGCGCAGCAGCGGCACGCAGGGTCGGCGAGCTGGTATCAGTGCATGTTATTCCCGCCCCGCACTCGGAAATCGAATCCTCTTTACCCGGCGCCAAGAAGGGCGACAAATCGCTAGGCTGATCGGGAATCGTCGGTAGATCGAATCTGAGCGTGGCTCTGCCGCGCCCGCCGTTCGATGTGCTCCATGCTGAAAGACCCAGATCTCATCTCCCTCCAGGAGGTCCGTTCCAAGGTCGAGAATGCCTATGCAGCCTGGCAGAAGTACCGGTCTTACTCGCAAGAACAGGTGGACGCGTTAGTAGAGCAGGTTGCTTCAGCGGCTCGGGCCAACGCGCGGCGTCTGGCGGAACTGGCGGTGGAAGAGACCGGCTACGGCAATGTTCGCGACAAGCTCGCCAAGAACCTGCTGGCAGCGGATGTTCTTCCGCGGGCGATGCGCGGATTGAAGACCATCGGCGTCCTGCGCGAGATTCCGGAGCAAAAGATTGTGGAAATCGGCGTGCCGATGGGCGTGGTCGCGGCCATTCTGCCGACTACCAACCCGACCTCGACCGCGATTTACAAGACGCTCATATCGCTTAAAGCGGGCAACGCGATTGTTCTTAGCCCGCATCCACGCGCCAAAGCGTGCACCTGCGAGACAGCGACTATTCTGCAGCAGGCGGCGCTGCGGGCCGGCGCGCCGGAAGGGCTGGTGGAATGTGTTTTCAACGCGACGATCGACGGCACCAGCGCGTTGATGAAGCATCCAAGGACGGGCGTGATCCTTTCGACCGGCGGCAGCGGGATCGTACGAGCGGCCTATTCGAGCGGTAAGCCGGCGTTTGGTGTTGGGCCCGGAAATGTACCGGTGCTTATCGACAAATCGGCGGACGTGGCCGAAGCGGTCGGTAAGGTGGTGGAGGGCAAGTCTTTCGATTTCGGAACGGTCTGTTCGAGCGAACAGGCCATCGTGGCGGAGCAGGGACTGCGCGACGGGATCGTCGCAGCGCTGAAAGCTCGCCGGGCTTTCCTTTGCAACGCGCGCCAGACCGAAGCGCTGGCAAAACTGCTGGTGACCCCGAGCTTCGGAATCAATCCGGAGTGCGTGGGACAATCGCCCGGGAAGATCGCGAAGATGGCGGGATTTGATGTCCCTGCCGATACATCGGTTTTGGTGGTGGAGATTCAAGGCGTCGGCAAGCAGCATCCGCTGTCGGCCGAGAAGCTGTCGCCGGTGTTGTCGTTGTACTTCGTCCCGGATTTTGCGGCTGCACTCGACGGTTGCGAAGCTATCCTACGATTCGGTGGACTGGGCCATACCTGCGTCATCCATGCCAAAGACGATGCGCGGATCCGCGAATTCGCGGTGCGCATGCCGGCTTTCCGGGTTCTGGCAAATACGTCGGCGCCGCAGGGGTCGACGGGCATTACAACGAATGTTTTCCCGGCGATGACGCTAGGGTGCGGCGCTGTCGCGGGCAATATCACCAGCGACAACATCGGCCCGCTGAATCTCGTCAACATCAAGAGGCTGGCATACGTGGCACGCAAAGCGGAAGAAGCTTTTGATACTGTGGAAATCTCAGGCGCTGCAGGTCCGGTCGACCGCGAGAGGGTGGTGGCGGCGGTGGAGCGTTATCTGGCGAAACGGGGCGTCGAGGCCGCGCCCCGACTCACTTCTTCAGTGGTGGACCGGTTTCTGGCGGCGAAACGCGGTGTGGGCGTTGGCTCGCCGGAGCCGGCCACGCGACCCGAGTCTCCTTTGCCCGCTGCGCCGCCGCCGCTCGAAATCGCGGACTTTGTGTGCGAAGATGACGTCCGGCAGGCGATTGCGCGGTCGAAGAAGATCTATATCGGGCCGGGGTCGATCGTCACTCCGTCAGCGCGCGATCTGGCGCTTGGAAACGATACGTTAGTTATGACCGAGCACGTCAAAGCGCGAAAGAAGGGCGCCTCAGAATGAAGGCGCAGGAATGAAACCAAACTTGGACACACTTAAGACCGAGATCGAGCAGTACCTGGAAGAATCGGGTCTGGCGGTTTTCTATGGATATTCACGGGCGCTGGAGTCGACGCCGGCGGTTTACTGGGATTGCGATCAATATCCGGACTACAAACGATTCGTACAGGCGGCCCGAACGGCCGGCGCGCGGGTGGTGGTTTTTCACCAGCGCACATTCATGTCGGAGCAAGTGGACGATGCGCTCGAGCAATTGTCGGCCTGCAGTCTGGCACGCGAGGAGTATCGCGAGTTCGAACAGCGGTTGACCAAGATGCGCGCCTATGACGGGTTTGTTTGCGCGATTGAACTGTCCTTTGACTACGAAGGCCGGGTTTTCCTTTTCGATCTGCGTACGGAATGGTACGAAGATCTAACCGAGATCCTGGATGAGCTTCAGGTCTTGACGGCGGATACCGACGATGATCCGTCGCTGGGCGGGTACTTCTCGAAGAATTAGTGAATCGCGGCGGGCTGCTTGTCTCCGGCAGTCGAAAAAGACTATGCTTTCGGAAGGGTCTGGCTGGTCCAGGCCGACTTCGCTTTAGAGGGGAGAGCCATGAAAGCTCGCAAATCTCTTGCAGCAATCTTGATGTTTCTTTTTTTCACCCTGCCGGCCGCAGCGCAGACCGCCACCGCTGAGCTGAGTGGAACCGTCACTGACCCCACCGGCGCGATCGTGCCGAGCGCGAAGGTCACCATCGCCAATGCGCAAACCGGCCTTACGCGCGAAGCCGCAACCAGTCAAAACGGGACCTATCTGTTCACCATTCTGCAGCCTGGCACATACAACCTATCCGTCGAGGCGCAGGGTTTTCGCAAGACTGTTCAGAACAACATCGAGCTGCAGGTGAACCAGCGCGCTGAAGTGAACCTTCAACTACAGGTTGGGCAGGTCAGCGATACGCTGGAAGTCACGGGCACCGCGCCGCTGCTCGAGGCTGAATCGTCCACGCTCGGAACAGTGGTGAACACGCAGCTTACCGGCGAGCTGCCTTTGAACGGCCGCAACTTCGTGCAACTCGCCACGCTCTCGCCAGGTGTCAATGGCACTGGATATAGCGTTGGGGGCACCATCATGAGCGGCACGCGGCCGGACGACCGGCGGCCCGGAACCGAGATCTTCTCCAACGGAAACCGGGAAGGCTCGAATGACTTCCTCTACGATGGCATCGATGATAACGACCGGCTGACACTCTCCATCGTTCTGCGCCCAGGTGTGGAAGCCATCAAGGAGTTCAAGGTTCAAACCAATCTGTACAGTGCCGATCAGGGCCGGAACTCGGGCGCGGTGGTCGACGTAGTCACGAAGTCCGGGACCAACGATTGGCACGGCAGCGCGTTCGAGTTTCTCCGCAATTCGGCCATGGATGCCAGGCAGTTCTTCAACCCCGTAGGCACGCCGTTCCCGTCATTCAAGTACAACCAATTCGGCGGCTCGTTTGGCGGTCCGGTGGACATTCCGAAACTTTATAGCGGAAAGAATAAAACCTTCTTCTTCGTGGATTACGAAGGCTTCCGCCGAACCTCGCAGAATCTCGCAATTTTCACGGTCCCCACGGCTGCGATGCGTCAGGGCAATTTCAGCGCGCTCCCGGCGAAAATCTTCGACCCGATGAGCACGACGCCATCCGGATCTTCGTACACGCGTACTCAGTTTCCCGGCAATATGATTCCGGCCAGCCGCTTCGATCAGGTGACCATGAAAATGGTCGACGCGTATCCGCTGCCCCTAACCAACGGGCTTGTGAACAATTACACCAGCAACATGACACAGAGCCAAAACTGGGATCAGGGCGATATCCGAGTGGATCACAACTTCTCTTCCAACGATACGTTCTTCGCGCGCTATTCGATTCAGCATACGAACACGATTGTTCCACCGACCTACCCGTTAACCACTATTCCCGGGATATCGCGTCCTCTGCCGTTGGGCGACGAGGCATCCTTTGCGGGCACTTCCGCGCAGCCGGTGCAGCAGGCGGTGGCGGATTACACTCACATCTTCTCTCCGGCGCTGGTCAACGATTTGCGGGTGGGCTTCAACCGTTACCGCGTCGACTACACGCTGGCCGGCACCACGCCCAACGAGCCGCTCGCGGTCGAGTTGGGAGTTGCCAACGCCAATCCCAATGGGCAGCAAACCGGGCTCCCGATTTTTTCTCCTTCCACTTATGAAGGCATAGGCATGAGCCGCTCGCTTCCCATTTTCCGGCGCGAGAACACCTTCGAAGAACTCGACAACGTCACTTGGACCCACTCCCGGCACACGCTGAAATTCGGAGTGGATGTCCGGCGCCGTCAGATCACCGAATACCAGACCAACCAGGGCAACGGACGTTTCAACTTCAGCCCAGGCTTCACGGCCATGCCGGGAGTAAGCCCCAGCGGCGACTCCATTGCGAGCATGTTACTGGGTTATCCGACTTTGTACGAGCAGGACTATTTGCTGGTATGGCCGGGTATTCGCGGCATCGAGTTCGGCGCTTATGCGGCCGACGACTGGAAGGTGAACTCCAAACTCACACTGAATATAGGCGTGCGCTGGGAGTATTACAGTCCTTACAGCGAAGTCGCCAATCGCTGGGCAAATTTCAATCTCGCGACCGCAACGGTAATGGTTGCCGGCCAGAACGGCATTGGTCCGACGGCCGGTCTGCAGGGCTACTGGAAGGATTTTGCGCCGCGTTTCGGTTTCGCATACCAGCCCTTCGCGCATACGGTGGTTCGTGGCGGTTTTGGGATGTTCTACAATCCCAACGGCAATGGCGGCGCGCTGCTTCGTTTCGATCGGCAGGCGCCCTATGGTCCAATTGATCTGGTGAGTCCTGGCGATGAATTCCTGGGCCCGCGCGTAAGCGGTGGCTTTCCGCCGCCTCCCGCGGTGAATCTGGCAGGTGTCAACCCACCAGCGGGCAACACCATCGGCGTCCCTGGCAATTTCAGCCAGGCTTACGCAGAGCAGTTCAACATCACTCTGGAGCGGGAAGTCGCGCCGATCAACACACTGTTCAAAGTCGCATACGTGGGAAATCTGGGCCGGCGCCTGGGTACGGGCTGGAATCCAAATCAACCACTGCCGGGGCCGGGCGCCACCACGCCTCGCCGCCCGTTGTATGGGATCGACCCTACCCTGGCCGATATCAACTACTACACATCGGACGGTTTGAGTAACTATCAAGCGTTTCAGTTCACGGCTGAAAAACGTCTCTCCAAAGGTTTGACTGGCTTGGCCGGTTATACCTGGTCGCATGCCATAGACGATGTTGCGACGGATTTTGGCGGCGGGACCGGCACGCCGCAGGACCCGACCTGTCGATTCTGCGACCGTGGCAACTCCGCTTTCGACATCCGGCATCGGTTCACGCTCAGTTTGACTTACCAGTTGCCGGGCTTCGGTTCGAAAGGGTTTCGCGGCACACTGCTAGGCGGATGGCAGATCAATGGCCTGTTGCAAGCCCAGACGGGACTTCCTTTCACGCCCGTACTGGCCACCTCGACGACCAACACAGGCACCAGCAGTCGTCCGAACCGCGTGGCCAGCGGAAATCTGTCGAGTGGGCAGTCTCTCCAGCACTGGTTCGATCAGACCGCGTTTACGACTCCGGCCCTTTACACCTATGGCAATGCAGGCCGCGATATTCTGTTTGGGCCAGGCCGCACGAATCTGGATGCATCGCTGTTCAAGGATTTCCGTCCGCTGGAGCGATTGATGGTACAGTTCCGCGCTGAGTCGTTCAACTTGTTTAACCATCCGCAGTTCGGCCAGCCGAATGCGACGATTGGGAGCGGTGCGGTGGGTACGATCACGTCTATAGTAGGCAACCCGAGGCAAATGCAGGTGGCTCTCAGGGTTGTGTTTTAATCGTGGTTTTTAGAGGAGGTATCGGGGACATGCCTTCACGTCCTGAAACAGTGAGCCGTCGTGGGTTTCTTCGCACGGCGGCAGGAGCCTCGATAGGGGCCAGCACTTTTCCATTGCTGGCTCAATTGCGGGACAGCAGCCCGCTCAAGATCACCAAGGTTGAGCCATATCTGGTGCGCATCGGAGATCGGACGAGCTATCCGCTGGCACGCGTGGAGACCGCGGACGGGCTCTATGGCTGGGGCGAAGGGACAACTCCTCCAAGTTCGCCGGCCGTGCTGACTCAAATCCGCGAGTGCGGGAAGTTGATTCTCAACGAAAGCGCCTGGGATGTTGAGAAACTATGGCGCCACATGTATATCGTCGAGGAAAACACGCTGGGAGGTACGCTGTTTGCCGCCATTAGCGCGATAGACATTGCCCTGTGGGACATCATCGGAAAGAAGTTGAACGTTCCGCTCTATAAACTGCTGGGAGGCAAGACGCGCGATAAAATCCGAATCTATACCAGTTATCGGTGGGGCAACATTCCCCGAACGCGCGACGCGTATGCGCGCCGGACCAAGGAACTGATCGCCCAAGGCGCCACGGCGGGAAAGTACGACCCCTTCGGTCCCTACCCCGGATACGATCGCCAGCTTTCGACGGCCATTCTCAACGAAGTTCGCGAGATGATCACAGGCATCCGCGAAGCCGGGCCCAATTTTGACATCTGCGTGGAATGCCACGGTAAGTGGAACCTGGCCTCGGCCGGCCGGATCATCCGGATGCTGGAACCATTCGACCCGTTTTTTATCGAAGAGCCGGTCCCCCCGGAAAATACCGATGCCATGGCGATGCTGCAGCATTCCACTAATATGCCGATTGCGACTGGTGAAGGTCTGCAAACGCAATTCAACTTCTACGCCATCCTGGAGAAGCAGGCCGCGCGTATTCTACAACCGGACCCATCCCGCACGGGAGGAATTACGGCGATCAAGAAGATCGCTGCCATGGCGGATGCGCATTACGTCGTGATCGCCCCACACAATCCGAACGGCCCTGTTTGCACGGCTGCCGCGGTGCATGTGGCCGCGTCGATTCCCAATTTCGTGATTATGGAGGAAGGCAACACGAATCCTAAGGACTACAACGATATTTTCGTGGATGGTTGGAAGCCGAACCTGGCAGAGTGGAGCGTCCCCGAGTCACCCGGCCTGGGAATAGACTTCTCGCCGCAGTTTCTCAAAGAGCGGACGGTTAAGATCTGATTTCTGGCTAACCCATCGAAACCTGGAGGCAATAATGCAGAAGCTATTCGTGTTTCTCGCCGGGGCAGCGGCATTCGCCCAAAACGCCCCGGACCATCCCTCGGTCACTGTCCAGGGAAAGGCCTTCACGCCCCGCTCCATCCTGGCGCGCAACATGGGCACGCCCGAAGACCAGACCACAGCCTTCCCGCCTCACAGAATCGTCGGTAACGTCTATTACGCCGGCACCAAAACCCTGAGCGCGTTCCTGATCGTCACGCCGCGGGGCAACATCCTCATCGACAGTACCTACGAGCGCAACGTTCGGACCATCCAGAAATCGATTGAACAACTCGGCTTCAAATTTTCCGACACGAAAACCCTCCTCGGCAACCACGCCCACGGCGATCACATGGAAGGCGACGCACTCGTGAAAGAACTCACCGGCGCACAGGTGGTCGCGATGGCCGAGGACATCCCGGCGCTCAAGGCCATGAAACCCGGCGGCAAAGAGCACCCTTTAGACCGAGTCATCCACGACGGCGACACGGTTACGCTCGGCGGCGCGACACTCACCGCGCATCTCACGGCCGGCCACACCCACGGCGCAACCACTTGGACCATGCCCGTAACCGAAGCCGGCAAGACTTATCAGGTCGTCTTTTATTCCAGCCTGCGCTCGCCCACTCCGCTGACGCCGCCGGTGATCGATGAATTAAATCATTCCTTCGCAGTCGTCCGCACGCTGCCCTGCGACGTACCGCTCGGCGATCACCCAGCCGAATATGGCCTGGCTGAGAAGTACGCCAAACTCAAACCCGGCGCGCCGAATCCCTTCATCGACCCGGCCGGTTGCCGCGTCGAAGCGGACATGCAAGAAGCCATGTTTAAAGCGATTCTGGCCGAGCAACAACAGGCGGAACAGCAGCACTGATTCTCAAACCCGGTCGCAGTGGAGGTGATTCGGTGATATACTTTTTAGGCTAAATTGGCCATTCCGGCTAAATGGAGTGAATTATGCGCCAAGTTGCGATTGCTCTAGCGGCGGCAGTTTTGTTGGTGAATACAGTCTCCGCGCAAACATTTGGTGGAATTACCGGTGAGGTTAAGGACTCGAGCGGCGCGGTCATGCCGAGTGTGTCCATCACTGTCACGAACACCGGCACCAACGCCGCGCGGTCCGTAGTCACAAATGCCTCGGGAATTTACAATGTTCCCGATCTGGTTCCAGGAAACTACCAAATTAAAGTCTCGGCTTCCGGATTTCAGCAGATGGTGAGCACAGTTGAGATCCAAGTTCAACAGGTAGCCCGCGTCGATTTCACGCTGACGGTGGGGCAAGCCTCACAGACGGTCGAGGTCAGCGCTTCGGCTGCGTCGCTGACCACGGAAAACGCGACGGTCGGGACGGTTATCGAAAACCAGCGAATCAACGACTTGCCGCTCAATGGCCGCGATTATTTTCAGTTAGTCGCGCTTAGTCCGAACGTGAACTACGGTTTCAACGCCGCGGCACAGGCGTCCGGTCGAGAGGGCGGCACTCGCGCGACCATCACCATCTCACAGATCGGCGAGCGCGCGACCTGGCAATACTATAGCCTGGACGGCGTCACCAATACCGACATCGATTTCAATCTCTACATCGTGCTTCCCTCGGTGGACGCGCTGCAGGAATTCAAGGTGCAAAGCGGCGTGTATCCGGCGGAGTTTGGCCGTGAAGCCGGTCAGGTAAACGTCGCCACCAAGCCGGGAACGAACGCTTTCCACGGTACCGCGTTCGAATTCCTTCGCAATGATGCTCTGGACGCCAAGCCGTATGATTTCGTCCCGCCGGTTCCCGCCAAACAGCCCTACCGCCAGAACCAGTACGGATTTACTGTGGGCGGACCGGTTTGGATCCCTAAGCTATTCAATGGAAAAAACAAGCTGTTCTTCATGTCTAATTTTGAGGGATTCAAGACGCGCCTGACCACTGCGGCGCTAGCCACAACGCTGCCAACAGCGATGCGCGGCGGCGATTTTTCGAGTCTGAAAAATATTACACTGTTGGACCCCGCTACCCGCGTACAGAATCAAAATGGATCTTATTCGGCTTCGCCATTTGCAAACAATCAGATACCGATGGCCCGAATCAATCCTCAAACGCTCCAGTTGTTGGCATATGACCCGTTGCCGAATGAGCCCTCCCAGTCGGCGACACAGCCGTTTGACAACTATCTTTATAACGCGAACACTCCGGTGAATAAGAACCAGGTCACGGAGCGAATCGACTTCAACGAAAGCACGAACTCGCAGTGGTTCGGCCGTTATAGCTGGACCAGTGAAAACGGCATTACGCCCGGAATCACCTCCAATGACGGAAGCACGCTTGTAACGCATGCGAATCAGGTGGTTGTTTCGAACACGCGGATATTTTCGTCGACCAAGGTCAACGAAGCGCGATTCGGCTACAGCAGCATCTTCAACCAGATCGGTCAGCAGCTAGCCGGCGTAACCAACGTGGACGCCGCGATCGGGGTGCCGGTTCCGCTGCCGACGGGAAACCTGTGGGGCATACCGAATGTCGGTCTCACCAATAGCCTCACCAGTTTCGGCAACCCTACCAACGGTCCCTACGTCATCGACGACAAGTATTACCAATGGATGGACAACTTTTCGTGGATCCATGGCAAGCATTCGCTCCGGTTCGGTGGCGAGTATCGCCGTGACCGGTTCCCATCTTTCGGCAACGAGTTTACACGCGGTCAATTTACCTTTAGCGGGGACTATACCGGCAACCCGAACACGCTGGCCGGCGGATATTCAGGAGCGGATCTCATGCTTGGCGCGCCATCGACGGTTAACATGGCCGTGAGCGCGGCGCAAACCAATTACGAAGCCGGCGAAGCTGCCTTGTACCTGGATGACACTTATAAAGTCACCAACAAACTGACGCTCACTTCGGGTCTGCGATGGGAAGTCGAGCAGCCTTTACGGGACGACGACAAGAATGAGGTGACTGAACTGCTTCGGGAGAACCTTCCCGACTATCGGTTGTGCGTTCCCAACTGCGGTAACCCCAACGTTCAGAATCTAGCTCTTCATCCGCTGTATGTTCGCGCGGGTACAGACGGGAACTTCTGGGAGGGTATCAATTTCATCATCCCAGGATTGCAATCAGCTAGGGACGGGCAACTCGGCAGCCGCCTGATCCACACCAACTGGAACAACTTCGCGCCTAGGATCGGCTTGGCCTACAGCCCGACTACCAAGTGGGTGGTTCGCGCAGGGTTCGGGATCTTCTACTCGCAAGAGAGCAAGAACTCCATTTTTGACTTGAATCGCAATCTGAGCGGCCGTGCGACGATCAGTCCCAGTGTTCAGACGGCGCCGACGATCAACTACCAGAACTTCCTCAATTCCAGCCAGCTTCCCATTGTGATTTCGCCCGCCGGCTTGACGTGGGGAGCGAACCCGCACCTTCCCACGACCTACTCGATGGTGTACGTGTTTAATGTTCAAAGGCAGTTCGGCAGCGGCACCACTCTCGAGGTGGGATACAACGGTGTTCAAGACCGCCACATTGATCTGATCGAGAATGAAAACCAGCCGATTCCGGGTGTCTCGACTTTTTCCACGCGCGCACCCTACGCGGAGCTCAATGCCATCCAATACGTGATGGCGGACGGTATCGGCAACTACAATGGTGCGAGCGTCAAGCTGACGCAGCGGCTCAATTCCGGGCTGACGGTGCTGGCAGGGTATACCTTTTCCAAAGCGCTGGACGATTCGAGCGCGATCCGAGGAACAGCCGCTGATTTTGCGCCTGAGAATGCCTTGTGCAGGTCTTGCGACTACGGCCCATCGGCCTTCAATGTTCCAAACCGCTTTGTGGGCTCCGTTCTCTATGCATTGCCGTTCGGCAAGGGTAAGCGGTTCCTCAATCAGGGCGGGATCGTGAACCAGATCGTAGGAGGCTGGAATACGAGCGGCATTCTGACCATTCAAAGCGGCGCGGCACTCGACACGAGTTCCTGGGATGCGGCCGGCGTGGCTATCCTGCCGAGCAGCAATCGGCTGAACTGCCTCGGCGTGAATCCCTATGTGGCGAATCCGAACCCCAATAGCTATCTGAACATGGCGGATTTTTCGAATGCGGTTGCGACTCCTGGGTCGTATTCTTCATTCGGAAACTGCGGCCGGAATAATCTTAGGGGTCCGAGCACGACCAACCTGGACTTCTCTCTGCTCAAGGATTTCCGAGTTGCAGAGCGGCAGAGACTGCAGGTCCGCATGGAGATGTTCAATGCCCCGAATCACCCGGAATTTTCTTCTCCGAGCGCAACCTGGGGCACTCAAAGTGCAACTCCGGCCGCGAGCTTCGGTCTCATCAGGTCGAGCGGGACCGTACTGGGAACAGTGACAACCATGCGAGAGATCCAGTTCGCGATGAAGTACATTTTCTAAAACGCGTATATATGGGACACGCAAAGCACAGAACCGCTGGATGGGTACGGCCGGGTGCAAAACGCGCACGCTTTAGTTCCCTACGGTAGTACTTACTGACCAAGCGAAGGGGCGAACTCTCGACCAATTTTTCAAAAGTCTGACGCCACGGCATCCGGCATGAGTTTGGGGATCGTCTGAGCGCGATGGCAGGTGAAGCAGGTCACTCGCGCAGTCGTGTTGATTTGCTTGTTCATGCTGATCATGCGCCGCGCCATTTCCTTCATCGGGTTGGTGTCGGCGGCAAAATCCCGTGCATGGCAGAAGTTACAATCGACTCCGAGCGACACGTCAAAGCCATACATCGCGTGCCCCAATTGGGCGGGCTCTAGAAGCTTCAAATTGCTATACGCCGGCGCCTTGGCTTGCTTGACCCAATCAGCCAGCACTTGCCAGTCGGGATCGTCCTTAGACTCGAATTGCCGGCCGCCCCCATGAAAAATATCTCCGCCGGCCAATGGCGATAGGGGATGCATCAGTAGAACGCTCGAGGTCGGGTCGCCGGGAGCGATCATGCGCAGAGCTAGCTGATAGTTTTGACGGGACTGGTCGTCGGTCCACGTGGTGCTCCCGTGGGCCAAGGGCTGCAAGCCGAAGCCGCCGGGCGCGCCGCCTTCTCCGTGGCAGACGACGCAGCGGCCATGGCCGGCTCGCTTCTTCAAGAAAATCGGCTGCACGCGCGTCTTGAAGAATTGAAAGTCCGGCGTATCAGTTGACTGCGCCATTGCCAATGGCATTGCTCCTAAAATCATTACTGCCGTTATCAGCCGTATTGGGGTCATCGACGCTCCATTGCTCACAAATCTATCTGGGGTGATGCAAGATCACCCGTGCATTATAATATATCCCTGGAGGCGGCTCTAGCGGTCTCCGCCCATGCCCATTCCGGGCCTCTAAGTGACTATGCCATACTCAGTGGCATGAAAAATGTAGCTTTGCTGCTCATTTTTTCCGCTGCTTCGACTGCTCAGAACTACAAGGCCGAGCAGACCTCAGACCACGGAATTCCCGTCATCCATCTAGTCGACGTGGGCAACCGTGTCGAGGTCTCGATTCTGCCCTCTCTTGGAAACCGCGCATATGAAATGAAAGTACACGGGAAGAATATTTTGTACTTCCCTATTTCGGATCTTTCTCAAGCGCAGAAAGCGCCCGGTCTAAACGGCATACCATTCCTGGCGCCTTGGGCGAACCGGCTGGGCGAACAGGCCTTTTGGGCGAACGGCAAGAAGTATCCGTTCAACATGACTCTGGGCAACGTTCGCGGCCCTATCCCGATTCATGGATTGCTCTCTGGTTCTGTTCTCTGGCATGTGACTCAGGCGGCGGCGGACGCCGAGTCAGCGCACGTAACCAGCAAGCTTGAGTTCTGGAAATATCCTGACCTTATGGCCCAATGGCCGTTCGCTCACGAATACGAGATGACCTACCGGCTGTCTGGCGGAGTCCTCGAAGTCCAGGTGACCGTGACGAACCTCAGCACTGAGCCCTTGCCGATCTCGCTCGGATTTCATCCGTACTACCGTATCCCGGACGTTTCTCGGGATGAATGGACCGCTCATCTGGCGGCACGAAAGACGATAGTCGCCGACGATCGCCTGGTCGCCACCGGTGAATTCAAACCGAACGACCTACCCGATCCGCTGCCGCTCAAGACCAACCATCTCGATACCGGATTCACGGATCTGGAGCGCGATGGGGATGGCCGTGCTCATTTTTGGATCGAGTCGCGAGGGAAAAAAATTGAGATAATGCTGGGGCCTAAATTTCCAGTGGCATTGATCTGGGACCCACCGGCCCAGCCGGGCGATACTCGGGATTTCATCTGCATCGAGCCGATGGCAGGTATTACGAATGCGTTGAACCTGAACCACGAAGGGAAATATCCCGATCTGCAGAGTGTTCCGCCAGGCGGTAAATGGACTGAAAGTTTCTGGATCCGAGCCAGCGGGATCTGACGGCATGGGCTTCTTTTCAGACCTGTGATACAGTTACCGACTGGAGACGAAAAATGTCGAAAGTCCTCATATTACTGACAGTCCTGAGCGGTCTTTTGACAGCCGCGGACCTTAACATTTATCTGGTGGATGTCGAGGGCGGCCAAGGCACGCTGATCGTAACGCCCTCGGGACAGTCGCTGCTGATCGATACTGGCATAGCCGGCGCCGAAGGCCGCGACCCGAAGAGAATTTTTGACCTCGCCAGCAATGTGGCTCATCTGAGCAAGATCGACTATTTGCTCATCACTCACTACCACGGAGATCATATCGGTGGCGTGCCGGCGCTTGCCAAAATGATTCCGATCGAACATTTCTTGGATCACGGCGAGTTGACGCTGGAAACCGAGAAGCCGGCTATGGTGCAACTTTGGAGCGCGTATAAACAGGTTGCCGATGACAAACGTACGGTCCTAAAGCCGGGCGAGAAGATCCCGCTCGCGGGACTTGCTATTACCGTGGTTGCAGCCGCCGGGAAGGCCATCGCTAAGCCGATTAATGGCGGAGGTCCAAACGCGGCTCTGTGTAAAGATGCGCAGCAAAAGCCAACCGACCAAGACCCGGAAAATGGGTCCAGCGTGGGAATTCTGCTGACTTACAATAAATTTCACTTCGCGGATTTGGGCGACCTTCCGTGGCTGCAGGAGCAACAACTCGCCTGTCCGGTAAACATGCTGGGAACAGTGGATGTCTATCAGACCACCCACCATGGACTGGATCGTTCAGGATCGCCTCAGTTGGTCTGGGCGCTGAAGCCCCGAGTAGTGCTCATGAACAACGGTTCGCGCAAAGGTGGCGCGGCCTCCACTTTTGAGATCCTCAGAAAATCGCCAGGTTTGGACGATCTGTGGCAAGGGCACTATTCGCTCAACGCGGACAAAGAGCTGCAAAGCGACGAGAAGATGATCGCCAACATGGAGCCGACTGGCCAATGCCAGGGAAATTGGCTTCGCCTGACGGTCCAGTCCGACGGCATGTACACGGTCACCAACGGCCGGAATCATTTCAGTAAGAGCTACACGGTTCGCTAGCGCTGGCCCGACGATGCGAATCTATTTTCTCTCCTTGCTCGCAATCAGCTTCACGGCATCTGCTCAGCAAAGCGTGCCCGCTTCCGGTGCGAAGTCTTTCGAGGTCCGTTGCACTGTTTGCCATGGCGGAGACGGCAACGGAAATGAGCGCGCCCCCAGCATACTTAATTTTGTTGCTTCGAATTCCGATGAACAGATTGCGGTCTTGATCCGTAAGGGTGTCAGAGCGATGCCGCCGCATGACATCGCGGATCCTGAAATGAAGAGCCTTTTGGCCTTCGTTCGCACGCTTCGACCGGTCCGCGCCCCGGGTGCCCGCCCACCCAGGCGGGCTTCCGCGAAACTTAAGGACGGTACCATTCTGCAAGGTAATGTCCTCAACGAAACGCGTTTCGATATGCAGCTCCAGACGGCGGATTACAAGGTTCATCTTCTGGTGCGCGAAGGCGACCTTTTCAGGGAACCCTCCGTGGACCCGAAAATGGATTGGCCGCGGTACGACGGCAGCTTCTCCGGCAACCGCCACAGCCCGCTGGATCAGATCAATACGACCAATGTGCAGCGCCTGGCATTGAAATGGATGTTCCCAATCCCGACTGCTCCGCGCCTGGAAGCGACTCCGGTGGTGGTGGACGGTGTGATGTACGTCACCGCAGTTAACGCAGCCTATGCCTTGGACGCGGTCACAGGCAGGCAGCTTTGGATGTACCGGCGTCCCGCGTCGGCTGGATTGCTCGGAGAAGCCGAGGGCGGCGCCAATCGGGGTGTCGGAGTAAATGGGAATCGCGTCTTCATGCTGACCGACAATGCGCATTTGCTCGCGCTCGACAAGAATACGGGTAAATTACTTTGGGATACCGAGATGACAGATTGGCCCAAATCCGAGTACGGTGCTACCGGCGCGCCGCTGGTCATCGGCGATTTGGTGATGGCGGGTGTGGCCGGGGGTGAAGAGGGCGCGCGCGGGTTCGTGGCTGCATATCAAGCTTCAACCGGTGAACGCGTGTGGCGATTTTGGACCGTACCGGCGCCGGGCGAGAAGTTAGCGGAAACCTGGGTCGGCAGCGCGCTCGAACACGGTTGCGGCGCCACCTGGATGAGTGGTTCTTACGATCCCGAGCTGGACTTGTTGTATTGGTCGGTGGGCAATCCCTGTCCCGACTACAACGGTGACGACCGCAAAGGCGACAATCTTTATACGGACAGCGTCCTGGCGCTGCGCCCGAAGACCGGCGAACTGAAATGGTATTTTCAATTCACTCCGCACGATACTCACGATTGGGACGCCGATGAGCCACTGGTGCTGGTGGATGAGCCGTTTCAAGGTGTGCCGCGCAAATTGTTAGTGCAGGCTAACCGCAATGGGTTTTTCTATGTCCTCGACCGAACCAACGGAGAGCTGCTTCTCGGAAAGCCGTTCGTCAAGAAATCAACCTGGGCCAGCGGTTATGGGAAGGATGGAAAGCCGATTCTGCTCCCCAACTCGGATCCGACGCTGGAAGGAAATCTCGCTTGTCCTGGATCGGGAACAAATTGGATGTCCGCTTCTTATAGCCCGCTACTCAAGCTGTTCTTCTTTTCGGCCGCTGATACGTGTGTAATCAGCCGCAAAATTCCAGCCCCATTTGAACTGGGCAAAAGGTATTTCAATGGCACGAGTAGCGGTGTTCCCGGCGGCGTTCGTTCTATCAAAGCCCTGGATATCCAAACCGGGAATACCGTGTGGGAGTATATTCAAACCGCTGGAGGCAGGAGCGCGAGTGGCACTCTTTCCACAAATGGCGGCCTGGTCTTCATCGGCGAGGACAGCGGCGTGTTCACCGCGTTGGATGGAAAGACCGGCAAGCCGCTATGGCATTTTGGTGCCAATGAATCGTTTCGGGCGTCGCCCATGACCTACATGGTCGGCGGTAAACAGTACGTCTCCATCGCTGGACCGGCAGGTTTCCTCACATTCGCATTGCCGGACTAGCCGCACTGTAGGGAGGTTGATATGAACGCACGCAATTTCGCCGTCGCCGCCGTGGCTCTCGGCATAGTTTTCGCCGGAACGCTCACATTCTTTCAAACCGAGACGCGAGCCGAGACGCCGAAATCACCGGGCTGGTTTTTGGCGGGAACAGCTCCCGACCCCGGTGGACGATTAGCGGTCTACCCCGGTGGACGAGTAGCCGCGGATACTGGTGGATCAGGCCGTGGCGGATTCCTCGCCGCCTGCACCGATGATGCCGCGAAATACTGCGACGGCCGATCCGGTATTGCCGCGCGAACTTGCCTCACGCAGAATAAGGACAAGCTTTCCGATCAGTGCAATGCAGCGCTGGCTGCGCTACCCGTTCCGGCCGTGCCGGGCTGCAGTCACTCGCCAGTCTGCGATAGCCCATACGGCGGCACGCGCCGTGACCTTCAGCGCGTCGAGTGGAAACAAACCATGGGTTTCACCTTCGCATATCCGATGGATTTGCCAGTCGGTGGAGGCGGTGCATCGGCGGTGGGCATAACTTCGAAAGGAGAGTTTTGGGTCTTCCAGCGCAATGCCGCCGGAAAACCACAGCTGTTCGAATTCGACCAGAATTACAAACTGATCCGTGCAATCGGCGATGACGTGATCGGCCACCAGGACAAGCCGCACGGCATGGCCATCGACGCCCACGACCACGTCTGGATCTGCGATGAAAGCGGCGCCACGGTGGAGGAGGTCAGTCCCGAGGGAAAGCTGCTCAAAACCATCGGCGTGCGGGGACACCGGGGCGATTGGAACGAAGCTAAGGGACAGAGGCTGCTGTGGGAACCGCTGGATCTGGCCTTCGCTCCCAATGGCGATATCTACATCGGCGAGGGTCATGCGAATGAGAGCCCAAACGACACCGATTCCGATGATCCAACCAACAACATCGGCGCCGCGCGCGTAATTCATCTCGATAAGGACGGCAAATTCATCAATCAATGGTTCGGCAACAGTGTCGGACAGGGAAGATTCAGCATGGTCCATGGGATAGCCGTGGATCCCAAGAACGGCAATGTTTGGCTCGCCGACCGGGAGCAATATCGGCTAGTGGTCTATACCGCCGATGGCAAGTTCGTCAAAACGATTCAAATGAGAAACCTCATGTGCACCGTCACTTTTGATCCGCACGGCGATCTATGGGTGGCCAGCGGTCAGGATGGCCAGCTGTTGAAAATAGACCAGGATGGCAACGTGATCGGCGCGGTGGGAAACGGATCGGGTACGGGTGCCGGCCAGTTCATCGAAACCAATTACATGGTCTGGGATAAGCACGGCAACCTATATACAGGCGATACGAGCGTTGGCCGCGTCACGGAAATGATTGCGCCTAAGAAGTGAGGAGCCCTTTCGGAAACGCCTCTCGCGCTACAATGAATAGCTCATGGCCCAACTGCTGGCCGGAAAGACGGCGCTCGTCCTCGGCGTGGCTAATAAGTGGAGTCTGGCTTACGCGATCGCCCAGGCTTTTACACGCGAAGGCGCCAAGATCATCCTCACTTACCAGGGCGACCGCCAGAAACAGACCGTCGAAGAGCTGGCCGCCGAACTAAAAGCCGATAAAACCCTCCCCTGCGATGTTACCGAAGATGCCCAACTGGACGCCTTAACGAATGAGTTGAAGAGCCAGGGTACCGTCTTGAACGCCGTCGTGCATGCCATCGCCTTCGCCAATCGCGAGGATCTGAGCCGTCCCTTTTTAGAGACTTCGCGCGGTGGTTTCGCGTTGGCCCAGGATGTCAGTGCCTATTCTTTAGTCGCTGTTGCGCGAGCCACTGCGCCTCTCATGGCTCCCAAAGACCAGGGCGGCGGTAGTATCCTGACGTTAACGTATCTTGGCTCAAGTCGGGTCGTCGAAAACTACAATGTGATGGGCGTAGCTAAAGCCGCTTTGGAAGCCGGCGTGCGGTACCTGGCGAGCGAACTCGGACCGTCTAATATACGTGTGAATGCGATTTCCGCCGGCGCGGTGAAAACCGTATCCGCCCGCGGCATTCGAGATTTTTCGAAAATGCTGGAAGGCGCGGCGCGGATGGCGCCCCTACGGCGCAATACTGACCCCGCCGAAGTTGCTGATACAGCGGTATTTTTGGCGAGCGATCTGGGCCGGGGCGTCACCGGGAACATCATTTACGTGGACGCCGGCATGCAGATCATGGGATTCTCCCGATCGGAATCATGTTGAACGAAGCAAGCCTGGTCGACCAGGTTTCCCAAATTGACATCAGCCCGAGTGAATTTTTATCATGTGATTTCAACCCGCTGTTCGAAACTGGCCTTTGGAGAGACAGCTTTGAGCGGCAATCGCAGTTCCTCCGAGTCTAACTATGATTACGGTTCAAGGCCTTACCAAGCGATACGCCCGCACTCTCGCGGTCGATCACATCTCGTTTGAAGTTCAGAAGGGGCAGATCGTCGGCTTCCTGGGCCCGAACGGCGCCGGGAAAACCACGACCATGCGTATCCTGACCTGTTTTCTTCCGCCCAGCGAAGGCACCGCCAACGTCGCCGGTTTTGACGTCCTCGAAAGCCCTATGGAAGTGAAGAAGCGCATCGGGTACTTGCCGGAAACGCCGCCGCTTTATCCCGAAATGGAGGTGCGAGAGTACCTCACTTTCGTAGGCAAACTGAAGGGTATGTCGGGCCAGAGCCTGACGGCCCGCGTGAACGAGGTTGGCGAGCGCTGCGCCATCGCGGATGTGCAGTCTAAGCTCATCAGTAAACTTTCGAAAGGCTACCGCCAGCGCGTCGGACTAGCCCAGGCCATAATCCACAATCCCGATGTCCTGATCCTCGACGAGCCGACGGCGGGTCTCGATCCCAAACAGATCAACGAGACGCGCGAGCTGATTCGCAGCCTGGCCGGTGATCACACCATCCTGCTCAGCACGCACATCTTGCCGGAAGTGGAGCAGACTTGCGAGCAGGTGCTCATTATCAACAAAGGTAAGCTCGTCGCTACGGATTCGGTGCATAACCTGCAAAATCGCGCGCGCGGCGCCGAGTCGGTGATGGTCGAAGTGGAAGGCCGGGATGGCAGCCTCGATCCTAAGGTCATCCAGAGCCGGCTCGAGAGAATCGCGGGCGTGAGCCGTGTCATCTTCAAGGACACCCGCAATAACCGCTCTTCATTTGAAGTAGAAAGTCTGAAGGATCGAGTCATTCGAGGCGATCTCGCCCGCGCAGTTGTAGAGGCTGGATGGAATCTGAACGAGCTTCGGTCGGCGGCTATGAGCCTGGAGGAGATCTTCCTGCAGTTGACCGGCACTGAACTGGCCGTTGAGGCCACGCCGGCGGTCGAAACCGTTGCCCAAGGAGAGGAACGATGAGAAACATCTGGATAATTTGCCAGAAAGAACTGAACAGTTACTTCACTTCACCCGTCGCTTACCTGTTGCTGACCATGTTCGCGCTGATCTTCGGGTTCTTCTTCTGGAACTCGGTCGGATACTTTAACATGATGGGGCTGGAGTCGCAGATGCGCGGCCAGGCCTTTCCTATGAGCGTGAACGAGTACGTCATCCGTCCGCTGCTGTCCAATGTGAGCGTCATCGGACTGTTCTTCATCCCCATGATCACCATGCGGCTGTTTGCGGAAGAAAAGCGCATGGGAACCATCGAGCTGCTGGCCACTTCGCCCGTCCGCGACATGGAAGTTATCATCGGAAAATGGCTGGCGGCTTTGATTTTATACGCCGTGATGATGTTGTTCACGGCCATAAACTTCGCGTTTCTGTTCCGCTACGGTAATCCCGATTGGAAGCCGCTGGCGATCGGTTACTTGGGCCTGTTGTTGCAGGCCGGAGGACTGCTGGCGGTGGGTACGTTCATTTCCACTTTGACCAAGAATCAGATCATCGCCGGCGCCGCCACTTTCGGCGTATGCCTGCTGCTCTGGGTGCTGGAGTGGGTGGCAGGTTACGAAACGGCGACGTGGGCCAAAGTGCTCGCTTACTTTTCGGTGATCAGCCATTTCGAATCTTTTGCTAAAGGCGTCGTTGACACCAAGGACGCCGTGTATTACTTGTCGCTGATTTTCCTGGGGCTGTTTTTGACATCCCGCTCCATGGAATCGTTGCGATGGAGGACCTAAGTGAATACCGAGTGGGTTAGAACCAGACAAACTAAGTACGCCGCCTACGCGACCACTTACATTATTGTAATTGTGGCCGTGCTGGTAGTAGCCAATTTCCTGGCCAATCGTTACAATAAGTCGCTGGATGCGACTTCGAATAAGCGCTTCACGCTTTCCGATCAGACCAAGAAGGTAGTCGGTGAATTGAAGCAGGACATCAGCATTCAATATTTCGACCGTCCGAGCGGTATGCAGGCCGGAAAGGATCTGCTGGACCGCTATGCGAATCTGTCGTCTAAGGTGCATGTTCAGTATGTCGATCTGTTGAAGCAGCCACAATTGGCGCGCGCCGCTAACGTGAGTCGCGAAGGTGAAGCGATCATCGACATCGGCCCTAAGAAAGAAGAAGCCAAGACCTTTGACGAAGAGGGCGTGACGGGAGCTGTAATCCGGGCTCTGAAGGGCGGCGAGCGCACGGTGTGCGTGGTAGGCGGCAGCGGGGAGCACCGGCTGGATGACTCCACCGCCGACGGGATGTCGGAATTCCAAACTTCGGTGCAGAAGGACAACTACAAGACCAAGAGCATTAATCTGCTGGAGAAGGCTGAAATCCCTTCCGATTGCACGACGCTGGTGGTGGCCGGACCTACCGGCGACTACATCCAGTCCGAAGTGGATGCCATCAAAAAGTATGTCGAAAACGGTGGCCGCGCCCTGTTCTTGCTGGATCCCCCGCTGAAGCTCGGCCGGAAGGAGATCAGCGATAACAAAGCGCTGGCCGACTTACTCGCGAGCTGGGGTGTGACGCCGGAAAAAGACCTACTTCTGGACGAAAATCCGGTTTCGCAGTTAGTGGGCCTGGACGCGACCGTCCCATTGGTGACCAGTTACGAATCGCATCCGATTGTAAGTGAACTTTCCGGAACTGCAACGGGCTTCCCGATTTCCCGGTCGCTCGATACGAAGAATGGTGACAAAACCACGGTCGCTAAGCTTTTCTCCACCTCGGCGAACAGCTTTGCAACTACCAATCTCAGTTCGCCCGAGATCCGCATCGATCCCAACAAAGACAAAAAGGGGCCGTTCACTCTGGCGGCTGCGGCTACTTACAATACCGGTAAGCCGAACAATCAGGGCCGTTTCATCGTGGTCGGAAGCTCGCGTTGGATTTCCAATTCATTCCTGCGCTTCAACGGGAATCGGAACCTGATGTTGAACATGATGAACTGGCTGTCATCCGACGAAGATCTGATTTCCATTCGTCCCAAGGAGCAGGAAGACCGGCGGATCAACTTGACGCGCGCTCAGTTTTTCACGCTGCGGAGCGTAAGCCAGTTTCTTCTGCCGCTCATCGTTGTGATTGGCGGCGTGATGGTGTGGTGGCGCAGGAGATAGTGTGAGTGGGGCAGGTCTCTGATCTGCCAGGAGATATAGTAAGAATGCGTTTACGTGGTTTGATGGTCGCCGCCGTGATTCTGGCAGCCTTGGCGGCGGGCCTTTATTTTTCGAACAAACAGAAATCGGCTGAAGCGGCCAAGCCGCCTGCCGACGCATCTCCCAAAATCCTGGCGCTGAGCGAGAACGAAATCGCCAAGGTCGACCTCAAGAAGAAGGACGCGCCCGAAACCGTTCTCGAAAGAAATAACGCCGGCAAATGGCAGTTAACTGCTCCCAACAAGTTCCTGGCCGATCAGGATACCGCCGGACAATTTGTGAATTCAGCGTCCACCGTCGCCTCGGATCGCGTGGTGGAAGATAAGGCGGCCGATGTGTCGGGCTACGGCCTTAAGTCGCCCAGCTTGGAAGTGGACGTCACCACCAAGAACGGCAAAACCAGCAAGCTCAAGATTGGCGACGACACACCGACCAATAGCGGCGCCTACGCCATGCTGGAAGGCGATCCGCGCGTCTTCACCGTCGCCAGTTACGTGAAGTCGGGTCTCGACAAATCGGTGAACGATCTTCGCGACAAACGTTTGCTCACCTTCGATCAGGACAAGCTCAGCCGCGTGGAACTGGTCGCCAAGAAGCAGGACATAGAATTCGGCCGCGATAAGGACCAGTGGCAGATCGTCAAACCTAAGCCGCTGCGCGCCGACGGTCTGCAGGTGGAAGAGCTGATCCGCAAGTTGAAGGATGCCAAGATGGACCTCGCAGTCTCCGCCGACGATGCCAAGAAGGCGGCTTCCGCTTTCGCCTCCGGAACCCCCGTGGCTACCGTGAAGGCGACAGACGCGTCGGGCACCCAGCAGCTCGAGGTTCGTAAGAACAAGGACGACTATTTCGCAAAATCGAGCGCCGTCGATGGCGTGCACAAGGTCACCGCCGATCTCGGCACGGGGCTCGATAAAGGTCTGGACGATTTCCGCAATAAGAAGCTGTTCGATTTTGGTTTCAACGAACCGAACAAAATCGAAATGCACGACAACGGGAAAACTTACGCTTTTCAAAAGACCGGTGAGGATTGGTCCGCGAATGGCAAGAAGCTGGATTCGACCAGCGTACAATCGTTGCTCGATAAGCTGCGCGACTTTTCCGCGAGTAAGTTTGTCGATTTTACGGCCGTCGCAACGCCGGTGATCGATCTGACGGTTACTTCCAATGACGGCAAGCGCGTCGAAAAAGTACTAATCTCAAAGCAGGGCAGCGAATACGTTGCCAGGCGCGAGAATGAGCCGTCGCTCTATGGACTGGACGCGAAAACCGTGGATGAGCTTTCCAAAGCAGCATCGGACGTTAAAGAGACTTCGCCTCCGGCCAAGAAAAAATAAATGCAGGCTTGAGCCTGCTCTTCTATGACCGGACTCCTCACCGACCTGTATCAACTTACGATGGCGGCCGGTTATTTCGAGTCCAGCAAAGCCGACGAAGTCGCCACCTTCGAGCTATTCTTCCGGCGCCTGCCGCGCTATCGCAACTTTGTTCTGGCGGCCGGCTTGGAACAGGTCGTCGAATATCTTCAGAATCTCCATTTCGAAGACGAAGAGATCCGCTACCTGCGATCGCTGCCCCAGTTCCAGCGAGTCTCGGCGGCCTTCTTCGAGGCATTGCGGAGTTTGCGCTTCAATGGCGACCTTTTTGCGATGGCGGAGGGTACGCCGATCTTCGCCGGTGAACCATTTCTGACGGTGCGCGCGCCGCTCATGGAAGCGCAAATCGCCGAGACTTATCTGCTCGCCACCGTCGGCTTCCAATCGCTGATCGCGACCAAAGCAGCGCGCATGGTGGAAGTGGCCGGAGGGCGCGCCGTGGTTGATTTCGGAACTCGCCGCGCGCATTCGCCCGAAGCTGGCGTCCTGGCTGGCCGTGCGTCCTACATCGGCGGATGCGTCGGTACCAGCAATACCGAAACCGGTTTTCGCTACGGCATCCCCGTTTTCGGAACGGCGGCGCACTCGTGGATACAAGCTTACGAGACCGAGCGGGAAGCCTATCAGCGGCTACAGAATTTGCTGGGTGATGCGACCGTGTACTTGATCGACACCTACAATACCGTCCAAGGCGCGAAACTCGCGGCTTCTTTGGGCAGACCGCTTTGGGGAGTGCGCCTCGATAGCGGCAATCTGGTGGAGCTCTCCCGCGCGGTCCGCAAGATTCTCGACGATGCCGGGTTGCAGGATGTCAAAATCATGGCCACCAGCGATCTGAACGAATACAAGATTCTGGAGTTTGCGGCCGCCCGCGCGCCCATCGATGCTTTTGGGGTCGGAACCGATCTGGCAACTTCGACTGACTCGCCCAACCTCGGCGTGGTCTACAAGCTGGTCGAGTTGGACGGGCGCGTCACCGCCAAGTTCAGCGAGGACAAACATACGCTGCCTGGCGCCAAGCAGGTGTTTCGATTCGACGGCCACGATGTGCTTGCCTGCTCGTGGGAATGCCTGGGCTGCGGCCACGACGAGCCCCAAGCTCGCGCGCTGCTCCGGCCGGTGATGCTGGAAGGCAAGCTCATCGAGCGCTTGCCGAATGCCGGCGCCGCGCGTCAAACCGCCGCTGAATCCATCCAGCGCTTGCCCACCGCCATTCGGAGCTTGTTCGACACCGACCAGCATTATCGCGTGGAGTACAGTTCCGAGCTGACGGCTTTGTACGAGAAGGCGCAGAATGAAAACAGTCTTCTTCGACATCGATTCGCAGATTGATTTCGTCTATCCGGCCGGTGCGCTGTATGTGCCGGGCGCGGAGCTTATCGTTCCCGTTATCGCCGAGCTGAATCGCCGGGCGCCGCTGGTAATCTCGACCATGGATGCGCACTCGGAAGACGATCCTGAATTTCACCTATACCCACATCACTGCGTCGTGTGCACCACCGGCCAGCAGAAGCCATCCGTTACTTTGCGAGAGAAACGGGCGGTGATACCGGCGCGTCTCGACGGCCTGCAGCAGTTGATTGTTGAAAAACAGAAACTGGATTGCTTCACCAACCCCAATCTGATGCCGCTGCTGGCTGAACTCAACGCGGATCGCTACGTGGTCTACGGCGTGGTCACTGAGATTTGCGTGCGCCTCGCCGCGTTCGGATTGCTGAAGACGGGCAAGCGGGTGGATCTGGTGACGGATGCGGTGAAGGCGCTCGATGAATTGGCCGCGAAGAAGATGTTCGACGAATTCACCGGTTCGGGCGGGCGGTTGACTACGCTGGGTTCGCTCGCTAAATAGCGTTACTGCGCGTCCAGAATCACGTCCAGGTACGCTAGATACACGCCTACCAGGCGATAAGTGTCGTAGTAGTCGTCCAGGCGAATTTTGTCAATCTGATCTCGATAGGTGTGCAGAATCGGAAAGGTTTCATTCGTCAGCGAATGAATGTTTATCGAGGGTACGTGGTGATCCTGGAAAGAGTCGGAATCCGACCGCCCGACCCTATGCGCATTCACTACGCTCAACGGCAAGTTATTGCGGACGGCGACGACGTGCAGCGCATTCGCCAGTTTCTTGTCGCCGCGAAACAACTCCAATTTGGTGGTCGATGTGCCCAGCGAATCGAGATTCACCATGGCGCTTATTTGGTTGATTCCAGTTTTGTCTAACTGGCGCACGTAAAACTGTGATCCGACTAAACCTCTTTCTTCGGCAGTGAAGCCCACGAATACGAAAGTATGCCGGCGTGGCACGGCGTGTACGCTCGAAAACAAGCTTGGCAACAGCGAGCACCCGCTCCAGTTGTCCACCACACCTTTGCCGGTGCTGACGAAATCAAAATGCGCGCCCACGATAATCTCCGAATCCAATTCGCCCGGGAGCGTGCAAATTACGTTGGGCGCTCGGATATGTTTTACTGTTTGCTCAGCCAAGCGTCCGGCCGTGCAGCCAGCTTCCTCGAATAGGTCATGGAGCTTTTGTTCGCGTTTGACGTTGCTGTCTTCGAAAGATTGCAGCCGCCGCTCAATCTCGGTTTTTGGCAGTGTTCGATACTCAACCTGAACACTCTGAGGCGCGGCTGGAAACAAAAGCAGCGCCGCCGCCCAGCTCAGGCGTGCCATTCCACCGCTCCATTATTCCGCCGATGCCCCACTCGCCCCTGCCGTTGCATGTACTCCAAATGCGCCAGCACCTCGAAAATAGCGAAGTGATGATTGATCGGTGATAGAGACCTGCGCCACAGGTCCCCAACCATGCTATTCACGGTGCGAGGCGATTGCCGCACCAAGTCGAAGATCTCATCGCACCGCTGGCGATGATGCCCGATCGTCTCTGCGATCCACGCGCGATGTCCGGAGAACGGCTCGCCGTGGCCGGGGAAGATCAGATCGACATCCAACGCGGCCAGCCGTTCGAGCGAATCCAGAAACTCCGCCAGCATGTCGCGGTCCGGATGCCAGGCGATGTTCGGTGTGATGCCGGGCAGGATCTGATCGCCGGCAAAAAGCAACTTCCGCTCCGGAGAATGTAAGCACACATGGCCGGGAGAATGGCCGGACGTCCAGCAGACCACCAGGCGTCCAATCGCGGTTTGAAACTCTTCGCCCCCCGCAAGCAGCCGGTCCGGCTTCAGCTCATGAAAATTCTTCCGAATATGAGCGAAGTGCGCCTCCATTTTAGCTTCGAGCGCTTCGGGCACCCCGGCTTGACTGTAAGCTTCCACCAGCCAAGGAAGCCGTTGCCCGCCTTCTCTCACCATCTTGAGATGCTCAGCTTCGGCCTCGTGCATCGCCAGCTCGGCGTCAGTCAGCTCTAATAGACGGGCCGCCATTCCCATGTGGTCCGGATGCATGTGCGTCAGCAGGATCTGCCGGATTTCGCTCCACCTTATTCCGCGCTGCTCCAGCGCGCCGCGCAATGTTTCAAAGGCCGAATCCGTTTCCATGCCGCAATCGATCAGCAGCCAGCCGGTCTCCAGCTTCACCAGGTGGATGTTGACGGATTTCAGCTCGAACGGCAGAGGAAGCGCAAGCGATAAAACGCCGGGATAGACTTCGCGGAATTCAGCCAATCTACACCGCGTCCGAGGCGTGGTAGGAGCTGCGCACCAGCGGACCGGCTTCGACATGCGAGAATCCCATTTCGTAGCCCTGCCGTTTGAAATCGTCGAATTCGCTTTGCGGAACGTAGCGAATGATCGGCAGATGCTTCTGCGACGGCCGTAAATATTGGCCCAGCGTCAGGATGTCGACACCGTGGGCTCGAAGATCTCGCATCACTTGCAACGCTTCAGCGTTGTTCTCGCCGAGGCCCAGCATCAATCCCGACTTGGTGGGCGCGAACGGCCGCACGCGCTTGGCATAGGCCAGCATGTCGAGCGAACGTTCATAACGAGCGCCCAAGCGAACTTGCCGATAAAGCCGGGGCACCGTTTCGATGTTGTGATTCAGCACATCCGGATGGGCATTCATCACGATTTCCATGGCCGTGTGCGAGCCCTGAAAGTCCGGGACCAATACCTCCACTTTACAGCCCGGAATCCGGTCGCGAATGGCGTGAATGGTGAGCGCGAACAGTTCCGCGCCGCCATCTTTGCGATCATCGCGATTCACGCTCGTGACCACGGCATATTTCAATCCCAGGATTTCGCAGGCTTCCGCGACGCGGCGCGGTTCATCGTAATCCACTGTCAGGGGCGCGCCTTTTTGCACTGCGCAAAATCCGCAGCGCCGGGTGCAAACGTTGCCCAGGATCATGAAAGTCGCCGTCCGGCGATTCCAGCACTCGCCCACGTTCGGGCAGGCCGCGCTCTCGCATACCGTGTGCAATTTCAGCTCGCCAACCAGCCGCTTCAGCTCGTGATAGTTCTCGCCCACCGGCGCCGGAGCGCGCAGCCATACGGGCCTTTCGAGTTTCGGGCTTATAGAGACCAGCACTACCTTTATTCTATCGTCCGCGCGCTTGGATTATCCGATTTTCAAGAATCAGCCCCGGGTCGAAGCTCTTCCACCACGGATCGCGCTCCGCCGCCATCTCGATCGCCTTCTTTGGAACCAAGCCTACGATTTCGATTCCGGCGATCGACACGCCAACGCTCTGCGCCTCGGCTCGCACCGCCTGGTACGCCTGATCGAGTCCCGTCTGCTCGAAATTCGTGAGGTTCATCGAAACCTGCGCAAGGCTACGGCTGGCGAGGCTCACGCCCATGGCTTTGACGAACGCGAGTCCACCAGACGAGGCGCGAATCTTGCGGGCGATAGCTCGCGCAATCCCGACATCCGCCGTTTGCAAGTTGACGTTAAACGCGATCAGCAGCTTCCGTGCTCCGATCACGCAGGCGCCTGCGGTCGGATGCAGCTCAGGACCGCCCAGATCCGGCGTCAGCTTCGGGCTCTCGAACCCGCCGCGCCGGCAGTTCTCGAGCGCCGCGCGATCGGGGCTCTTAGCGGCAGCCTCGTAGAAATAAACCGGCACACCTAGCCGTTCCCATACTGCCTGCCCGGTTCGATGCGCGATCTCCACACAGTCGACCAGCGTCGCGCCCTCCAGCGGGACAAACGGCACAACATCCGCCGCGCCGATTCTCGGATGCACTCCGTTGTGCTTCCGCAGGTCGATCCGTTCGACTGCTTTTGCGATGCCGCGCAAAGCGCCCTCTGCCACGGCGTATGGATCTCCGGCAAATGTGATCACCGAGCGGTTATGATCCGCATCCATCTCCGCTCGCAGCAGCAGCACGCCCGGAGAAGATGCGATCGCCAGCTCGATTGCGCGCACCGTTTCCGCGTCGTGCCCTTCGGAAAAATTCGGAACGCACTCGATCAACTGGCCGGCCACTTGACCTCGGCTCGTTCCACCAGCACCGATCCATTTTTCATCACCAGATCCACGAGGTTAATCCCAAAATGATAGGGTATCTCCCGGTAGTCGGGTACGCCCAGGATAAGCAAGTCCGCGCTCTTGCCGGATTCAAGCGAGCCAATGTCCGAAGCCCGCCGCAACGCATGCGCCGCATTCAGTGTCGCTGCCGTGATGGCCTCCGCCGCGGTCATATTCATTCTTCGACAGGCCAGCGTGATCATCATCTGCATATTCTGGGAAGGGGTGGTTTCAGCATTATAGTTGGTTGCTAGCGCAACCGATGCGCCGCTGTTGATGAGCATCCGCGCCGGCGCATACGGCTCCACTCCGAGATAAAAGTTTTCTCCAGGCAAGAGCGTTGCGATGGTGCTGGATTGCGCCAGAAGCACGGCATCTTCCCCGCTCACGTCTGTAGCATGATCCACGCTGGCGGCGCCCAGCTCCACGGCCAGCCGGATCGCTCCGGTATTTGAACGCTGGCCGGTATGCATCTTCAGCCCGAAGCCCAGATCGCGGGCCGCTGTCAGGTATCGTAGCGCCTGTTCATGCCGGAAAGCGCCTTCTTCGCAGCGGATATCGGCAAACTCGGCCAGCGCCCTCCGCTTGATCAACGGAAGGATGTGTGCGCAGACCCATTCGACGTACTGATCCGGCCGCTCTTGATATTCTGGCGTCGCCCGGCTGCACAAGAACGTAGAAACAAATGAAATGGGCTGCTTCTGGAGCGCCCGATGTACGCGCAGGATCTTGATTTCACCCGCCTCGGTGAGGCCGAATCCGGACTTCGATTCCAGAGTCGTCGTGCCGTGCCGGATCGCTTCCTCCACCGTGCGCAGCGCCTGCTTCTCTAACGCGCGCGGGGAGACGCCGCTAGGTTCTCCCACAATATGCATGTGGCTATCGACAAAACCCGGCATCACTACTCGACCCGTGGCATCGATTTGGTCGGCTTGTCGAGCCAGTGCGAGGTTTTCAACCCGGCGGCTCGAGCCCACCTCCCGGATCAATCCGTCGACGATCAGAACGGCGCCGTCTTGGATAAGCCCCAGGTTCCGAAGATCGGGCCCGCGGCGCGGACCGCTAGGCCCGTGCAATGTCAGCAATTGCCTGGCGCCCCGTACCAATGTGACTTTGGGCATTGAATCAGTCTCTACCCTTGACAAGTATACTTGCATCGAGTATAGTTACAGGCGATATAGCTTGTGATGCACGATGCAAAACCAGACTCGATGCTGCCGCTGCCGGCAGCCGTGTTTCACATCCTGATCGCCCTGGCCGATCGCGATCGTCACGGCTACTCCATCATGCAGGATGTCGCAGCCCGAACCGCAGGTAAGGTGCAGTTGAGTCCCGGGACGCTGTACAGCTCCATTCGCCGGATGCTGGAGCAAGGCTTGATTGAAGAACTGGCGGAAAGTCCGGACCCGTCCAGTACCGATGAGCGCCGGCGCTACTATCGGCTGACGGGCTTCGGAAAGCGTGTTGCAGCAGCGGAAGTGGAGCGGTTGAGCGCGCTGGTGCAACAGGCGCGAGCGACAGGGCTGGTTCCAGGTGCCTGAGGTTGCCGAGAATGACAGGTGAAAAAACGCTCTATAAAGCACTGCTTTACTGCTATCCGGCGGCTTTTCGGCACGAATATGGCACTCAAATGCTCAGTATGTTCACCGAACAATTGGGCGAGATCCGGCGAACCGGCGGCCGGCTCGAACAGGCCAAGCTGTGGCTGCGCGCTACATTGGACGCCTTGACCATCGCCCCCAAGGAGCACTGGCACGTGATTGTTCAAGACCTGCGCTACGCTCTGCGCGTCATGGCTGCGAGCCCCAGTTTCACTGCCGTCGCCATCCTATCGCTAGCCCTCGGCATCGGAGCCAACACCGCGATCTTCAGCCTGTGGAACGGGATGTTGCATGCCTCGCTGCCGGGCGTCTACAAACCAGAGCAACTGGTAATGCTCTCCAATCCCGATACGGCCGGGATGTGGCATGGTAACTCCGACGGAGACCGGGACTGGCTCACATATTCGGAATTCGAGCAACTACGCGATCACGTCGACGGCTTCTCGGGAGTAATGGCATCGCAAAGTTCGCTCGACGGCTGGCAGGTTCGGTTTAAAAACGGCGACTGGGAAGAGGCGCACGGGCGTCTGGTGTCGGGCGGATATTTTGAGTTTCTGGGTGTGCACCCGGCGCTGGGCCGTGGATTCACTCCGGCGGATGATCACGCTGAGGCGCCTTATGCAGTTATCAGCTACAACTACTGGCAGCGACGCTTCAATGGCAGTACGGACGTTGTGGGCAAGACTTTCACCTTGCGCAAAGCCGTGCTGACCATGATTGGTGTCGCACCGCCCGGCTTTGTCGGAGAAACGGTTGGCCAGCAGCCGGATTTGTGGCTTCCGCTCGGAATGCAGCCCCTGGTGATTCCCGGAGAAGATCGGCTGCACGATACGCCGCCCGCAAAAGCGATGTGGCTGCATGTATTCGGCCGGCTGAAACCCGGAGTTACTGCCGCGCAGGCGGGAGTCGAAGCCAACGCAGTTTTTAAGGCCGGCCTCGAAACATTCTACGGCTCGGTGCCGCCGGGGGAGAGCCGGCGTGAGTATATGGATCAGCGGCTTCGAATCCGGCCGGGCGCGCGGGGAGCTTCTTACACGCGTCATGATTTCTCCAATTCGCTGACCGCACTGCTGGCGGCAGTGGGCGTGCTGCTGCTGATAGCGTGCGCGAATCTGGCCAATCTTCTGCTGGCTCGCGGCGCTACGCGCAAATTTGAAATCGCTTTGCGTTTGTCGCTGGGCGCCAGCCGCGGCCGGCTGATTCGACAACTGGTCACAGAAAGTCTGGCGCTAGCCGCTTTGGGAGGTATGGCCGGGCTCGTTGCGGCCTGGTTTCTGCACAGCGCGCTGGTGCGGATGATCGCGGAGTCAGACTCCGATTTCCACATGAGTTTCGCGCTCGACCCGATCGTATTGGTGTTCGCGGTCGCCGCCACACTCGCCGCCGCGCTTCTCTTCGGCGTTCTTCCGGCCTGGCAGGTCACCAGGAGCGATGCCGGAGTTGGTCTTAAAGAGCAGAGCCGCAGCGCCACGGGATCGCTGGGCCGGATGCGTTCGGGCCGGCTCCTGGTAAGCGTGCAACTGGCGCTATCCTTACCCTTGCTGGTGGGCGCCGGTTTGTTGGTGCGGACAATCTACAACCTGCAACACGTAGATCTCGGATTTTCCGCTGAACGGGGGCGGCTGCTACTGGTGCGCGTGGATGCGCGCGAGGCGGGCTATGATGAAGCGCGTCGCCACCGCTTGTATCGTGAGCTACGTCAAGACTTCCAGCAGATTCCCGGCGTTCGAGCGGTGAGTTTTTCCTCACTGGGTTTGTTCAGTGGAGGGAACTCGATTTCAGGGGTCGAAGTTGAAGGTTATGCGCCGAAAGCAGACAGTGAACGCCATTCCGCGCTGGATGTGGTTGGTCCGGGCTACTTCTCGACGTTGGGCGTCCCCATCCTTCTGGGGCGCGAGATCCTGGAGAACGATCAGGCCGGCGCTCACCAGGCAGCAGTGATCAACGAAGCCTTTGCCAGACGATTCTTCGACGGGCGAAACCCCATCGGCATGCGCCTTGCATCGATTGGTGAAAATAAGCGTGATACCTACCAGGTAGTGGGCGTCGCCAAGAACGCGCGTACCCAGAAACCGCTTCGAGACGACGTGCAGCCGCGTTACTTCGTGGCGGCCGAGCAATCGCCGTCCGCCTTGAATAGTCCCATCTTCTTGATTTGCACGGCTTCGGGGACCGCTCCAGTGCTGGCGGCTGTGCGGCGGACGATCCAGCGCGTGGACGCCGCGCTGCCGATCGTCCACGCCGAGTCGATGGAAGAACAAATGGCGCCCTTAACGGCGCAGGATCGCACTACAGCGCAACTCGTGGCGGTTTTCGGTTGCGTAGCGCTCACGCTCGCTGCAATCGGTCTGTACGGCGTCCTGTCCTATGGCATAGCGCGCCGGAAGGGCGAGATCGCGATCCGCATCGCTTTGGGGGCCCGGCCTGGCCGGGTCATTGGAATGATTCTCGGCGAGACCATCGGGCTCGTTATCACTGGACTCGCGGCCGGCGCGGGCTTGGCCTACATAGCTTCGCGCTTGATCACCAGCCAGCTCTACGGCGTCGCTCCGCATGATCCACTTACGCTGGCACTGGCGGTGGGGCTGCTATCTCTAGTGGCGCTCAGCGCGGCCTACCTGCCCGCGCGTATGGCGTCGCGACAGGATCCGATGGTAGCGCTGCGCCAGGAGTAACCCTTACTCCTGCTAGCCTAAATCAGTGACGAAGAGCCAGGCATCGCCCATCCTGATCGCAGGCGGTGGCCTCGGCGGACTCGCAGCAGCGTTTACGTTAAGCCTCCGCGGATATCGCGTTTGCCTGATCGAACAGGCTCGCGAGTTCAAGGAAATTGGAGCCGGCATTCAACTCGGCCCCAACGTCTTCAAAATGTTCGACCGGCTCGGCATCACCGATCAGGTCGCGGCCAAGGCAGTGTTTCCTGACAGCCTTCTGGTAATGGACAGTATTACGGCCGAAGAGATCACGCGCATCCCTCTTGGAGAGAAGTTTCGCGGCCGATTTCGCTATCCTTACGCGCTTATTCATCGCGCCGACCTTCATGCGGTGTTCCTTGCCGCTTGCCGAAATTCGCCGCTGATTACCTTGATGACCTCACAGAAGGTGGTTGGGTTTGACGACCTGGGCGACCAGGTCGTCGCTCATACCGAAGATGGCGCAAGGTACGCAGGTGCAGCACTGATCGGCGCCGACGGTCTGTGGTCGGCCATTCGTGCAAAAGTGGTGGGCGACGGCGCGCCGCGGGTATCGGGACACATTGCCTATCGCGCGGTTCTCCCAACCTGCGAAGTACCTTCTCATTTGCGAATGCCTTCGATGACGCTATGGGCCGGACCCCGAAATCACCTGGTCCATTACGCTTTGCGTGGCGGCGAGCTTTTCAATCTGGTGGCGGTATTCCATAGCGACCGGTACCACGAGGGTTGGGATTCCGCCGGTGATCCTGAAGAGCTCAAGAAACGTTTCCAGGACGTTGTGCCGGACGTCCAGACGATGCTCGGCAAGATTGAATCCTGGCGCATGTGGGTTTTGTGCGATCGCGAGCCCATCAGGAACTGGAGCCAGGGCCGGGTCACGCTCTTGGGCGACGCGGCGCACCCGACGCTTCAGTATCTGGCACAAGGTGCGTGCATGGCCATCGAAGACGCAGTGGTGCTGGCTGAGGAAATGGATCGGGCTGCGGGCGACCCGGCCCAGGCTTTTGCGGCATATCAGGACCGGCGGTATTTGCGCACCGGCCGCGTGCAACTGACGGCCCGCTTGTACGGCGAGTTCTTTCACGCCGCGGGCGCCAGCCGGGAGATTCGAAACCAGTTTCTACGGGAGCGCACGGCCGAAGACGCTCGCGAGAGCATGGGTTGGCTATATGACGGCATCTAAACTATCTAAAGGCGGCAAGCGGCCCCTCAAGACTTTGGAGCGCGTGCTGTCAAAAGCCGGGCTCGGCTCCCGGACCGAAGCGCGCAAATGGATCGGGGCCAAGCGCGTCAAAGTGAATGGCAAGGTCATCGGAACGCCGGATCACTGGGTGGATCTGGAGCGCGACACAGTTACATTGGACGGCAAACCCGTCCGGGCTTCCAAACGAATCTACCTGCTGCTATACAAGCCCAAGGGATACATCACCACTTACAAAGATCCGCAGGGACGTCCGACCGTGTACGACCTGATTCAGGATGCCGGACAATGGGTGGTCCCGGTGGGGCGCCTCGATCAAGATAGCAGCGGTCTTCTGCTCCTTACCAACGATACCCGCTTTGCCGAACTGGTCACCAATCCGGATTACAAGATCCCAAAAACCTATCTGGTCAAGACCTCGACGAATCTCACCGACGCGCAAATCGAGCAACTGCAAAAAGGCGTAGTCCTCAACGACGGGCCAACGCAGCCGGCCATCGTAAAGCGCATCCGCGATTCAGCCAAATACTCGTTCATCGAAATCATCATTCGTGAGGGGCGCAATCGCCAGGTGCGCCGGATGATCGAAGCCATTGGAAGCAAGGTGCTAAAGCTGGTCCGGACCGAGATTGGGGGAGTGCCTATTGGCGAGCTGCCTATTGGCAAATATCGCGAGTTGACGCCGGGTGAGATCAAGATGCTGACGCCGCACCGCCGGCAGTAGAGACGAGCTCCTTGTAAAGCTCCGCCCACTGCCTGGCGATTTCTTCTCCGGCATAACGCGTCCGGCAATGGTCATAGGCGGTAGAAGTGATCTTTTCCACCAGCGCGGAATCGCCTAGCAGCCGCAATGCCGCGTTGGCGATTCCTTGGTGGTCGCCGCGATCGGCCAGCAGCGCAGTTTCGCCGTTGAGCGCGATATAAGGAATCCCGCCGGCTTTGGTCGCGACCACGGGCAGCCCCGATGCATAGCATTCCAACAGGCTACCGGGCATGCAGTCGATATCCGGCGTTGTGAGGTAGATATCGGCTTTATCGAGCCACTGCGGCATTTCCGAATTCGGGACTGCCCCGACAAAGCGCGTGTTTCGCAGCTTCAACGCCGCGGCCAACTGTTCCAGTTCAGCGCGCATCGGTCCGTCGCCCAACATCGTCAGCGTGGCGCCGGGATGCTTCTCTTGCACGATGGCAAACGCACATAGCGTAGTCGGGATGTTATAAAGCGCTTCCATGCCGCGGTTATGAAGAAACTCGGGCCGCAAAACGCAACGCCGGCGATAGATAAAGTTCTCGCGGTCGATCACGTTGTAAATGGAGCGGCAACGAATTCCGAATTGCTTGAAGACATCGGATAAATATCCGGACGGCGCTACTACGGCATCCATTTTTCGGATAGTGAAGGCGGCCGACCGCCAGTGGCGTAGATGGTCGTCGGCTCTGCCATCGCGGTAGTTCAAAACGATCTTCTTGCGATAAAGCTTGGCGGCCAGGAGCGCTGGAATGCTCCACAACGTGTAGGACCAGTATGAGGCAGTGAAGACATGCAGCACATCGTATTGCCAGGCTGTGGCAAAAAGTACGACCCAATAGATGAGACACCGCAGGACAGTCCGGAGGAACGGAATACTGCCGATTACCGCGGGCAAAGGCGCATCAAAGCAGAGAAAAGACAGATCCACGTCGGAACGCTTGCCGATGTAGTGCCTCAGCCGGTTGGCTTGTACAGATTGTCCGCCGATGATGCGCATGGAGGGCGCGATCAGCAAGACCCGGACAGGTCTCATGTAAGAGAGTACATGCTGGACGTTTGACTTTTCATCGCGCTTTCATGCCGGAGCCAGGATTCAAGCACGTATATGTACCAGATCTGATTTGGAACGTGTCCTCGTTCCGCGGTCTCCCGAAGTGAGCGCGCGACGGCGTCCGCACTGATCCACCCCTG
>Ga0210401_10000444_pt1 | contig 51091 bp, 76 predicted proteins | sample IncBWH32MmetaG_FD_150866 | JGI IMG/M metagenome (GOLD analysis project Ga0210401, IMG submission 150866) | Forest soil microbial communities from Barre Woods Harvard Forest LTER site, Petersham, Massachusetts, United States - Inc-BW-H-32-M | ecosystem: Environmental > Terrestrial > Soil >...
GGGGGAGGGGGGTCTTAAAAAAAAAAAAAAAAAAAAAAAAAAATAAACTACCTAGAGGGCACCATTGCCCTTCCCGATCCAAAAGCCCTGATTGAGAGTATCACCAGGGTACCACTAGGGTATCACCAAGGGTTCGCTAGGGTTACTGGCGGGGCGAGCGGTGCCGTTGCGTGGTGGTGAGGCGAAGTCGCATGTTTGATCGTGGGAGTGCGACTTTCGGCGCAGGTAAGGGGCCGGAAGGCCGGGGCAGATGAAACAGAAATGCCCCAAGTAGAAAATTTAATCTACTTGGGGCGTCGTAACAACGGGTCTGGGCCGTATGGCGGCTTCAAAGGCATCACCTCTCTTTCTTTTGCGGAGGCTTGGGTGGCCGAGATTTCTCGATGTAGGGATGAACGGGTTTCACAATCCCGCGCTTGGGGACCCCTGTAACCCGTTTTACTAGCTCGCTTATGTCAACCTGCCCGCGAGCCATGCTAAGTCCTCCTCTTTCTGTGGTCCTTTTGGGCTCTCTGCAAGTGCTAGGATAAGCCCTTGTATGTATTCGTCGTCTGTCATCTCCCCGTTCATGTATCGTTGCGAACCGCGTTCGATAACATGCCGCATTGTCTCTTGCATCTTGCGATAGCAAGGGCGGAGGCATTTCCTCCCCCGCCCTTCTCCCTGGTTAGAACCCTTCGCCTTCGCTCTGTGATCCGCGATCATAGGTGGTAGGCTGGAACTTGCCCACCTCATCGCGGGGCTGGTCAACGTAGTGAGGCTTCGGTGAGATTGTTACTTGCTTATCCACCTCCACACTCACACTCGCCCCGAAGACCTTGGCCATTGAAGCCTGTATCTCCGCCAGCTTGCCCTGCGCAGCCTTGAGCCGATCCTCCATCTCCATCTGCGCCATCTGCGCGTCGTCCCGCTCTTTCTTCAGCGCGTCGATGCGGTCGTACAGCGCAGACGATCTTTGAGTAAGCTCTTGGTTGTCTCGCTGCGCTGTATCGCGTTCACTCTCTGCCATAGCCAACTTGTCAGCGATACGAACGTTATCGGCAAGAGCCTGATCCCTCGCCGCTCGCACTTGCGAGACCTGCTCATCCAACTCCCGGTTGCGATTGCGGATATACTCCAAGTCCCGCTGAAGGCTTCCGATCTCTCCCTTCAACGCCAGCACCGAAGCACTAAGCTCTGTCACCGTCTTCTGCAACTCCGTGCCCTTCAGCACCGCGTCAATAGACGCATCAAACACTTCCCGCATCTTGCTCACGGTGGGGTTCTCCTGGGTGGTTTCGTTCACTGGGGTCTCCTGTGGTTGGTGGTAATAGCTCTCTGCCATTTGTGACAGGGGGTCAGCCATGTCTCTCATTGGTTCGTTCATATCCGTTCAGCCTTTCAAGCAAAAGCCCTAGGGGCGGGATTGCCCCTAGGGCTGGCATCGCTATTAGCGATCTAGTATCGCTGTGAAGAAGCCAAACAAACCTATGGCTAGAAACACAGCGAATACAACTAACGCTATCACTAGCCAAGGTTGCATGGTTTAATGCTTCGCTTGGCTATGCTGGCCCGTCGGCTTCGCCTGTGCCAACACTCCAGCGGAGACCTTCTCTCCCTTCTTCGCCTTCTTCTCCATCGCGGATTTCTCCGCCTTGGCTACGAGCTTGGGGTCAGCCTCAAGCGCAAGCGCCTTAATCAGCGCAGCGCCCTTCGCCTTGGCCTCATCCGGGGTCTTCGCCCCTTCATCCAGTTCATGCCGCTTGGCCACATTCGCCTTCGCGATCTCCATGAACTGAGGCCCGCGCTCCTCATCCGCGAGGACCTCCTCCGCCGCTTCGGTGATCTTCTTGGCGGAGTAGTGGCTGATCTTCCCACCAGAGGCTTTGATCGCGTCTCTGACTGCCAAGCGTGCAAGCCGCATGGCTTCGGCCTTGACTTCGCGTTCCACTCCTTTCAGCTTCGCCTTCCCGCCGGTAATGCGGGTTTCGCCTTTCAGCATATTGTCGTATTGCGCTTGGACTACCGCCAAGATCGCCGCTTGCGCAGCCTCCAGCGCCTTTCCTTCCAAGCCCTTGCTGCTCTTGAGCTTGCTCTGCCCACGGTTCAGCAAGGTCTTGCACCCCTGGAGCATGATCTCCAGGTAAACCGGAAGCGGGAATTTGTCATCATTGAAGGTGTCTGTATCCACCTCAAACGTGACGCCCACTCCAGCCTTCGGAATAGGGATTTGGATTTTAGCCATTGTCAGCTAACCTCATTTTGAGCCAGTCTCAAAGCCCCTGGCCCTTGGGCTATCCGTTGCAAAGGGATTAACGGCCAGCATTGGCGCTGGCCTAAATCATTAGTCAAGCATCTGTAATGGGGACTTGCTCGCAACATTGATACCGTGATGCTCGGCCTCCTTTTTGAGCGCAAGACCAAACGCCATGGTTTGCGTTCAGCCATGTTATCTTTCCCGTTTCAAGCGTTGACTTCCAACCTACCCGGTAAGTGTACTCGCTCCCGCGATCAATTGCAAATCACAATCGCGTGATCGGGTCACGTTTTCGTGAACACGAGTTGATCGCCTAATCACGCCTCGCCCTTTCAATCTCCGTTGCTATCGCCCCCGCGATAGGGCAACGCGCTGCAAGTACTATCCCCACATACTCCGTAGGAATACCCAACTCCTCACACACCTGTCTGTATGTTGGATTGCCCCTTGGCTTGTACTCATACGCAGCCTTAAACATTTCCTCGCCGGTCATTGCCCCGTCCCTCCCCAGAACAACACAAACAACACCACCGCAGGTGCCAGCACCAGCCCTAGGATGATATAATCATGCAGCATTAGGCGTTCGAGGGGGTTCATTGCCTATTCCTCAGTCGGTTAGTGGTTCAGTCTTCTGTCTTTCAATTTCCTCTGGGGCGAAGCGCAGATCACTTGGAGGACACTCACACTCTATCCAGGTTTCATCACACCACATCTCATTTGTTGGGTTATACTTGCCTAGGTAGAAGATATTACGCGCTCCATTGTGTTGACCCAGGTTATTAACTTCTATTGACTTGCACATCCAACGCAGATTGGTGTGGTTGATACAAGTTAGCCTGACATTTCGCATTGTTCCGCTCCATCATGTTGCCGTTCATTCGCCCCGCGCCACGATGCCCCGCAATCGGCCATAGATCGTCCGTGGTTGACTTTGCCGACCGGGCCGCTACTGCCCTAGCTCACCGCGCTTGCGCTCATTGGCGGCCATCTGTGGTCGATTGGCCGGGTGCATATTCGCTTGGCCTTGCAATTCGCATTCCCTGTGCGTACAACTCATTAACGAATGCACCTAACGCACGTTGCATCCTGTTATGAGCCATGCCTACGGCCCTATCCTCATTCGTGTCTGTGACGTCATCGAGCACTCACCATTGTGCTATGCCCTCTTGATCCGTCACACGAATAGCTGGCGTGAACGGCCCTGATCCTACTGTGGTTGCGTAGATTGCCATTGTCTTGCTCCTATGTTTGCGCTAGCAATGGAAAAAGCGCGGGTATGACCGCGCTAATTCCCAACTCGTATCTAGAGGCTAGGGCGTTAGCAACGCTGCCCGCTCGCCGCCTGCCCTGCCAGCCAATCCCCAAGGCTCTCGCTCTCCACCTTCGGCTGCGCCTTGCGCTCCGTCACCGGCCCGACGGCGATTGAGAGCTTGCCAAAGTTGTAACCGAACTTGAGTTCGTATCCCGCTGGCAGCTTATCCGCGAAACACGCTTGCATACTCGCCTCGAACGTGTCCCGCTGGACTTTGTAGGCGCGGTAGGCGTCCTTGCTTGACTGATACTGCGACCAGCAGTGGCTTGCCTTGTTCTCACCGATAGCGTTAATCAGGGCCTGCTCATCCAGCGTGCGCCAATCTTCCTTAGCCATAGCTCTCTCCTATTGCCCCGTAGGGTTGTTGTGTGTCGTGGCGATTTCAGGAATACCACAACCGCCAACATGGTAGCACGGACAGATCGTGAACGCGATCACGATGCCGTGAGCCATTGTCACGACCGCGTGATGTTGCACCGCGAGGTGGCATTGTGCGGTGCGGTGTGCCAGCCCTAGCGCCAGCCGCCACCCCACCCCCAAAATCACGCGCGCGAGTTGGCCCAGTGTTGCCCCGCAAATTTTTGTTGTGGCGATCAACCCATACCGATCAGGCTAGGGGCCACTTGTGAGTTGATGGAGAGATTTCACTTGACATTTTTTTGAAAAGAGAGTATAATGGTGACAATGGGAAATTCTATGTTGGAAGGATTGGCTGATTTCGAGAACTTTGGGCGCCCCCATCCTGGGACTGGGGTGTATTTGCTTATTGGTAAGGGTGAGGTGTTGTACGTTGGGAAGTCCTTGAACCTGTTTCATCGAATTGGCCAGCACATCAGCGCGATGCGTAGGCACATGAAAGGGAAGCGGCCTTATAAAGGCAAAGAGGAACTCCCCTTTATCGAGTTCGATCGGATCATGGTTAAGTGGGTTCCCATTGAACGGATCGATGCTGAGGAGATGAAGCTCATTCAGCGGTATCTTCCCGAGTGCAACGACCTAATGAAACGAGTTCATATCGATGTGTCGGATGTTCCCGGGGTGGCGAAGCTCATCGCCTCTGCTCCTCGAACGATTTCGCTTCGACATGGCAGCGCCGAAGGCGTCATTCGTAGAAGGGCCGCGTGATGGGGGCTCTTACTAAAGCTGGAGTTGCCCTTAATCAATATCGTGAGCGCCATCATGCCGTCGCTCGGCTCATTGCCATCGGTGCGACGCAGGATCATATCCGTCGCGTTACAGGGATATCCTTCCGGCGTGTTACGATCCTAATGGCCGATCCCTCATTTCAGGAGCTCGTCACCCTCTATCGTGAGGATGTAGAGAAGGCTTGGAACCGGAACGTTGACCAATACCTCGACCTTGGCATCGGCAATATGATCCAAACCGAGGCGATGATCGCGGATCAACTCGAAGAGGCCGACGAGGCTGGGGAAAAGCTTCCCCTCTTAACCCTCAACCGCCTCTCACAAGACCGTGCCGATCGCTTTGGCTACCCAAAGACCTCCCAGGTCGAACACAAACACGACTTCGCCGCCCTCCTTGACCGCGCGATCGAACGCAGCGGCAAGGCCCGCGAGGTGAAAGTCATCGAAGCCACTGTCGTTGAAGCCAGCGAAAGCCCACGGGAAATCAGCCCCCCTACGTCGTCGTTGGCTTCCGGGCCGGAGGTAGCGAAGCCCCCCAATGCAGCGCAGCCTCCGGCCCGACCTTCATTCGCAGCCATCCTAACCACGAAGCGGCGGAGGGTTGCCTAACAGTCTCGGACTCCGGAGAGCCCCGTAACTTCTGGCTGCTCACTCCGTCACGGTTTAAGACAGCAGAACGGTAATCGGAGAGGGCCGTGGAAAGCGGCCCACCACTAGGGTCTGGGGATGGACGAAAGCCTGGTTAATTGGCTTGCGAGCGTAAGCAAAGACCCATTTGCTTATGTGCTGGGCGCTTGGGAATGGGGCTCGCCCGGCCGCCTTGCCAATTTCAAAGGCCCCAACTATTGGCAAGAGGATCAACTCAAGGGCATCCGTGATCGGCTCCAGTCCACTACCAACCTCACTGAGGCCCTCCAGCCCATCCTCGAAGCCACCGCCTCTGGCCACGGCGTAGGCAAGTCCGCCGAAGTCTCTTGGATTTGCAAATGGGGGATCGACACCCTCCCCGATACCCGTGGCGTGGTCACCGCCAATACCGAGCCGCAGCTAAAGGGCAAGACCTGGGCCGAGCTAGGCCGGTGGCACGCGGCCTCGATCACGAAGGATGTGTTCAAGTTAACGGCTACTTCGTATTACCACCCCGAATACGAACGCACTTGGCGCCTCGATCAGGTCCCCTGGTCCAAGAACAATCCCGAAGCCTTCGCGGGGCTCCATAACCAAGGCCGTCGCATCCTCCTGATCATGGACGAAGCCTCCGCTATCGACGACATTATTTGGGAAACCAGTGAAGGCGCCCTGACTGACAGGGACACCCAAATCTTCTGGCTCGTCTACGGCAACCCGACCCGTAACTCCGGCCGCTTCAAGGAATGTTTCCCTGGGGGGATGTTTGCCAAATACTGGCACACGCGGAGCGTGGACTCCCGCTCGATCGACTTCACCAACAAGGAACAAATCTCCAAATGGATCGACGCCTATGGCGAAGACTCCGACTTCGTCCGCATTCGCGTCTACGGCCAGTTCCCCCGCGTTGGCGAAATGGAGTTCTTCAATGCTGCCGAAATCACCGACGCCATGTCCCGCGACGCCACCTCCTCCCTCACCGACCCGCTTGCCCTTGGGGTGGACGTGGCTCGATATGGCAAGAACGCTTCTGTCATTTTCCCGCGCAAGGGACGGGACGCTCGTACCTACCCTAGAGAACGATTTCAAGGGCTTTCAACTGTACAACTAGCGGAGAAGGTCTTCGACGCCAACTTCCGCCTGCACGCGGATGGGATCATGGTGGATGGGGGCGGCGTGGGCGGTGGTGTCGTAGACCAGATCAGGCACAAGGCCCTCTTCTGCTACGAGGTACAATTTGGGTCGAAGGATATGACCCCACACCGCTCCTTCGGCTCCGAACAAGAGCGCTACGCTAACATGCGCAGCGGCATGTACGGCGCCCTGCGCGCCTGGACGAAGACCGGTTGCCTCCCCGACGACCCAGACCTCAAGCGCCAGTTCATGGCGATCAAATACACCTTCAACAAGCGGGATGAAATCCAACTCATCTCCAAGGAAGATATGCTCAAGCTCGACCCCGATCTCGAGCTTGACGATATCGACGCCCTCGCCTTGACCTTCTCAAACGCCCTTGCCCCGCACGAATACGCAGGGGGCGAACACGCCCACAAGCCCAACGTTGAACACGACTACGACCCCCTTGAGCGGTACGAAGACGAAGTGAGGGCGGCATGAACATCACCGATGAACCAATGCCCGGCGTTGCGCCAAATGGTACCCGTGGTTATTGGGGAATAGGCGTTAAGGGTAATGATATTCTTGTTCTAACAACTTACCTTAAAAATCTAGAACTCGCTAAGCGTTGGGCAAAAGCGGTAGCTGCAGATTATGATGAGGTGATTATCCTCGATGCCACTTTGACTTATCGTGTTTGGGATCGCGATAGTGATAATGCTAAACATGCTGCTAAGGATGCAGCGGCATGAGCCTCTCCGCCCCCACTCCTCCAGCCCCCGTCCTTCCTCAAGCCCCCTCGGCCCCACCTGCCTTTGGCATGCAGAACCAAGGGCAAAAGCCACAGGCGAAATCAAGCCAGCCAACATTCTTGGGGTCAGGCCTCGTCGCTTCCCAACAGCAACAAGGCAACAAATCTCTGATCGGCGGAGCGGGGATGTCATGATCGTCCCCTTCGCCAAGGGCCAGAAGCAAGGTCAGCCAGCGCAGCAGGCCCAGCCCTCTGAAACCGACATGCTCATGGCCCTTGCCACTATGCACTCCATGGGTCGCATCCCGAAACCTAAGGGCGCTCCCGCTCCTACGGAGTCGCCCAGTGCCTGAACAATCGGCCTACAACTCCGGCTTCATGCGCCTTCACCCCGCGATGCAGGCGAAGGTCAACCGCGCGTTGATGCGCCAGAACATAAGGCTTGACACCCCTGAGCAACTCTTTAGACAGAAAGCCGAGTCCCGTCTCCTGGGACTTCGAATTAATCGCTACTCTTGGTGGGTACACGGCAGAGAGCTTGCTGACTATATCCTCCCTCGCCGTTATAAGTGGCTCATCACTCCTAATCAACAGCAACGAGGGAGTCCTATCAATCAGCACATATTGGACTCCACCGGGACCTTGGCCGCACGGAACCTCGCCGCTGGAATGATGATGGGGTGCAGCGACCCCACCAAGCGCTGGTTCCGCTACAAGATAAACAATATCGACTCGACTCAGACCTCTCCCATCTCGTTGTGGTTGTCTCAGGTTGAGCGATTGATCAATTTGATCTTGTTGCAGAGCAACTTCTACGACTCCCTCGCCATCTTCTACTTCGATCTCGTCGTGTTCGGCACGGCGGTGATGCTCATCTACGAGGACTACGAAAATGTTATCCGCTGCTTTAACCCCTGCTTTGGGGAATACTACATCGATCAAGATGGATACTACCGACCCAATGTGTTCGCACGTGAGTTCACTAATACAGTGGACCAATGCGCGAATAGATTTGGAGTTGAGAACCTCTCTCCTAGCACAGCTAGGCTTTGGACCGAAGGTGGTACTTCCCTCACGCGCGAGCTAGTCGTCGCCCACCTCGTAGAGCCCAACGAAGATGGCCGCAAGTACGGGGTCCCAGAGTTCTTCCCTTTTCGTGAGTGTTATTGGGAGTGGGGTGGATCAGCTTCTCCCCAAGGCGGCGGAGGAGGTAATGCTCGCGGGCTGCTTACATCGAGGGGCTATCATGAGAACCCAGCCATCACCTGCCGATGGGACTTGGTGTCGAATGACGCCTACGGCCGATCCCCCGGCATGGACGCCCTCCCCGACATAAAACAACTCCAAGTCGAAACCAAGCGCCTCTCGCAGGGCATCGACAAGATGGTCAACCCACCCATGGTGGGCGACATCCAACTCAAAAACCAACCCGCCTCGCTCCTCCCCGGCGGGGTCACCTACGTCAACGGCATGACCGTCTCCGGCAAAGCAGGCTTCGCCCCAGCCTACCTTGTCAATCCCCAGGTCAAGGAAATGATGGAGCAGATGGCGGACGTGCGTTCGCGCATCAAGGAGACCTTCTACAACAACCTCTTCCAAGTCATCTCCCAATTCGAGACCCGATCCAATGTCACCGCCACTGAAATCGACGCCCGGCGAGCCGAGGCTATGCTTATGCTTGGGCCAGTGCTTGAACGACTCAATCACGAAGCATTCGCCCCAATGCATGAGCGAATATTCGGAATTGCATCGCGGGCTGGTATACTGCCGCCAGCACCTCGTGAGATTGCCGGTGCCAACATCCACACCCAATTCACCTCAATGATCGAACTCGCTCAGAACTCTGCGCAGGCCGCAGGGATCGAGCGCCTCTTTAGCATGATTGGTGGCCTCGCTGGTATCGACCCTGCTGCTGTTGATAACGTCGATATTGACTATGGTCTGGACAAAGTCAGTTACCTTTACAACAACGATCCCAAGCTCATCCGCTCTCCTGACCAACTTGCAGCTATTCGCAATCAGCGTAATCAAGAAATGCAACAACAGCGAGTTGCTGCTCAGGCAGGGACCATCAAAGATATCGCCGCTGGTGCTAAGTCTCTCAGCGATGCCTCCCCCGGCCAAGGTTCGCTCATGACCAAGCTGACAGGCCAAGCCCCATGAGCCCCTCCGATTGCAAACTCTGTGGCCGACCCACACATACCGACGACGGGCGCGCCATCGGCGAAGTCCTCGTCTACCAATTCGTCGACGGGCGAATGACCCTCGCCGCTGAACCGCAGATGGGTTACACTCTCCTTTACATTCACGCCAAGTGCATAAGGGATGTGAATGACGGATTATAACGCCTCCGACACTCGCCAAATCCGTGCCGCTATCAAGCGGTCGAAGACCGATCGCGCTCTCGACGACGGCGTTCTCACTATGGTCATGACCACCCAGAACGGTCGCGCTTGGATGTGGCGCCTGATCGGCCGCTGCCACGCTTTCAAAACCCCTTACACCGGCGACGATGCCGCGACCAACTTCCAACTCGGCGAACAGAACATCGGCCTGGAGCTAATCGCAGACCTGCTCCGAGCCTGCCCAGATCAATTCATCTTCATGATGCGAGAGGCCAACGATGGCGGACGAACAGACGACGACAACCGGAACCGACGGGATAGCTCGGACGACCGACGGGACGATAGCGGATCAGGGGACGACGCAGTCGAACGCGACCCAGACCTCTTCAACGGAGACGAAGACGGAAGGGACGCAGAAGACCGAACAGTCCAATGATGGCAAGTCCGTCCTAAATCAAAAGGCTGAGGGCGAGACCAAGAAGGAAGAGCCCGCTAAGGGCGCCCCCGAGAAGTACGAAGACTACAAAGTCCCCGAAGGCTTCACCCTCGACCCAGAGGTCAAGACCAAAGCCGACGCCCTCTTCAAAGGCATGGGCCTGAACCAAGACCAGGCCCAGTCTCTCGTCGACATGTATCGTGAGCTAACCACCGAGGCCTTCCAAGCCCCCTTCAAAGCCTATCAAGACACCGTCTCCGACTGGCTCAAACAGTCGCAAGACCACCCCGACCTCCGTGGCAAGCTCGCCCCCGGCGGGGAAGTAAACGTCCGCATCGGAAAGCTCCTCGACGGAGTCCCCGACGCGAAGCTGGCCTCGGACTTCCGTGAGGCGATGGACATCACCGGAGTTGGCAACCACCCCGCCTTCATCCGCATGATGGATCATTTCGCCAAACAGCTGACCGAAGGTACGCATGTTGCAGGCAACGGCCCAAGCAGGCACGGTCAATCCGCGCTGGGAGCTAGGACCGAGCCGGGAGCAGCATCGGCCATGTGGCCTAATCTCCCATCGGCGGCCGATCGCCGCTAACTCTGCAACAAGGAGCCAATAATGGCAACCATTGGAAATCTCAGTCTCACTTACGCAGACTGGGCGAAACGTGTCGAAGACGGGTTCAAAGTCGCCCGGATCATCGAACTCCTTTCCCAGACTAACGAAGTCCTCGAAGACATGATGGTCGTCGAGGGCAACCAACCCACCGGGCATAAGACCACCGTTCGAACTGGCCTCCCTCAGGCCACTTGGCGCTTGCTCAACCAAGGCGTCCCGAACGCGAAGTCCACTACCGCGCAAATCGTCGATGCCTGTGGCAACCTCGAAACCTACTCCGTCATCGACAAGGACATCGCCGACCTCAATGGCAACACCCAAGAGTTTCGCCTTTCGGAAACGAAAGCCTTCCTCGAAGGGATGTCTCAGCAGGTCGCCGGGACCCTGATCTACGGCAACCAGTTCGTGAACCCAGAACGGTTTACCGGGCTTGCCCCTCGCTACTCAACTTCCAACACCTCGAACTCCCAAACCGCCAACAACGTCCTCTCTGGCGGTGGCGCAGCCTCGACCAACACCTCCATCTGGGTCCACGTCTGGGGCGATGACACCGCCCACGGCATTTTCCCGAAGGGAAAGATCACCGGCCTCCAGCATCGGGATATGGGTGAGTGGCCTGTCACGGACAGCAGCAGCAATACCTACCAAGCCTACCGTGACCACTTCAAGTGGGAAATCGGCTACGTCCTCCGCGATTGGCGCTACGTCGCCCGGATCGCGAACATCGACATCACCCAACTTACCGGCGTGTCGGCCGCGAACCTGATCAACCTCATCGTTCGCGCGATCTACAAACTCCCGACCCAGCCAGTCTCGGCCGGTACGATCCAGACTTCGGACACTCCTGAGGTTCGTGCGAATATGGGCCGCACGGTGATCTACTGTAACCGTGTCATCAGAACCTACCTGGATCTACAGGCCATGAACAAGACGAATGTACTACTTCGCATCGAAGAATTCGACGGCAAGCCTATAACTACGTTTAGAGGCATCCCGTGCAGAACATGCGACCAAATTTTGAATAACGAGGCCACGATCTGATGCTAACCCAAGAAAGGCTCAAACAGCTTTTGGTTTACGACCCGGATACCGGGGTTTGGCGTTGGCTTATTGCGCCAAATCACAGTATTAAGGTTGGTCAAATAGCTGGGAGCATAAGACAAGACGGTTATCGTCAAATTCGTGTTGACTGCCTGTACTACTTCTCAGTCCCACTCGCCTGTTTCTATATGACAGGCAAATGGCCACTGGAGTATATGGACCACATCAACTGGGATCGTGGCGATGATCGTTGGGTTAATTTACGCGAAGCCACTGCTTGTGACAACATGGCCCACAGAAGGATACGTTCTAATAACACTTCTGGTTACTTAGGAGTGAGTTGGGACAACACACAAAACAAGTGGGATGCTCGCGTAAATAGTGTGCACATTGGCTGGTTCGATGACCTCGACGAAGCCGTAGCCGCAAGAGATACCTGGGCAGTTCATCTGCAAGGTTCTTTTGCAGTCCTCAACACTCCAACGATGGAGATTACACCTTGATTATAGATGCTTTCCTCCAGTTCGATGCCGCGATCAACCTCGCTCAGGTGACCGGCAACTACAACTCCACCAACATCATCGACCTCGGTGGCCCTGGCCTCCCTGTCCTAGCCAACCTCCAAGGCGCTCGCGACATCGGCATCGGCGACGATCCGACGATGAAGCTCTTGGTCCAAGTGACCACGGCCTTCACCTCCGCTGGCGCTGGCACCCTCCAAGTCACCTTGCAAGGCAACACCGACAACGGTTCAGGCGCCCCTACCGTGACTTGGTCGTCTTGGTACTCCACTCCGGCTTACGCCCTCGCGGCCCTCGTCGTCGGCGCCCGCCTGATGGACATGGACTTCCCCCGTCCACCGGACGGCATCGCCATCCCTCGGTTCCTCCGCCTTCAATACACCATCGGCGGAGCCACCATGACCGCAGGCATCGTCGAAGCCAACATCGTCATCGACCGTATGGACCAACCCTACACCGGCACGGTCAACTCCACGATGGGCGGATACCCCGCTGGCATCACGGTCGCGAATTAAGGAGCGCCAGATGAGAAAACTCCTCTACTCAGGCATCGCGCTCCTCGCGCTTGGGGCGCTTGCCTTCGCTCAGGCCCCTGGGGTCAACTCCCCCTGGAACCCCGTTTGGTCAATCCCCCTCGACTCGATCAAACGCACCTACTCCCTCTCGATGACCAACCTCGTGGTGGCCTCGTCCCCCACGACGTATTGGCAAATCTGTGGCAGCGCTACCACCACCGTCCGTGTGACCCGCTTTACCATCGCGGGTCGCCAAACCACCGCTGCCCACGCAGACTTCCAAATCTTGAAGACCTCAACCGCAGCCACCGGCGGCACCATCGCCTCTGGTCAGCCCTTTGCTGGCGCTGCGGTCGTTGGCTACCCCTACGACACTGGCACTGCCGCAGGCACCGCCCTCACCACTGCTTGGACTGCCAACCCCACCGTCGGCACGCCTATCGTCACCTCCGCCGGTTTCCTCTGGTCAGGCCAAATCTTCCTTGGCAACCTGACTACTACCCAGTCCAACGCGGAAACCCTGATCGACTTCGGCAACCACCCTGGCTCTGCCGTCGTCCTCCGGGGCACCGCCCAATGCCTCGCCATCTCGTCCGCAGTCGGCACCGGCCCCGGCTCTGGCAACCTGATGGACATCACCGAAGAATACACGGAGGAATAAAGTGAAAAAACTCCTTGTAGCACTCGGCCTTGCAGGGTCCCTTGGCCTCGCCATCGCGTTGCCCTGGGCATGGGCAACCACCCTGCCCATCACCTACGTCGGCAACGCCAACTACCAAATGCTCAACTCGGACAAGAACATTGTCCCGAACGTTGCCCTCACCACCAACCGAACCTGGACGTTGCCCTATGCCGGTGGCACTAACATCACCTCCAACATCGACATCATCGACGCCCAAGGCAATATCGGTGGAGCCAACTCTTGCATCGTCATCGCCCCGCAAAGCGGTGACACCATCAACGGCTCCTCCTCGTCCATCACCTTCTGCGGCACCTATGGTAAGTTCTCCATCTTCCCAATCTCCGGGACGAACTGGACCTACTCTGTAGTCGCCGCAGGCCAGCTTGCTGGTACCACTACCAACGACAACGCCTCCGCAGGCAACGTCGGTGAGTTCATCACTGCTTCGAAGAACCTCGCCAACGCGCGTCAAGCCACCACCAACTCCTCAACCACGATCACCTCGGTCGCGTTGACCCCTGGTGATTGGGACTGCACCGGCATAATGTCCCAGTCGATCTCCTCAACCACCACCGTGCAGGCCCTCTCGGCCTCGCTCGGTGGCACCGACGGCGTCATCGGTACTCAAGGCACCGACGGCGTGACCACCGAGCAAAGCACAGAAGTCTCGGCGATCCTCTACGGAGCCAATGGCCGTGACCTGCGGGTAGGCCCAGTACGCGAGTCCCTCTCCGGCAACACCACCATCTACCTCGTCTCCGGAGCGTCCTTTCTCACCTCGCAACTCTGGACCTATGGCGATATCCGCTGCCGTCGAGCCCGCTGATGTTTTGGCTGTCCTTCCTCATTCCCATCGCGTATATCCCGAGCGTTACCGGGTACGCGCTGGCGACTGGGTGGGCAGTCATGTCAGCAGGCTTGCCTATCGCAACTTGGAAGGGAGGGGCGAAGATGGCCTCTCCCATTCCAATGTGGCTTGCAATGGCATTTACCGCCTACGTCATTTGGTCGTGGACCTGGGTTGATAACCCTGACACGGCCTTTAGTACCATTTGGCAATACGCTCTCCTCGCAGGTGCCTTCTATGCTGGGTCCCAGCTTAGTAATCTCCGGACTGTTGCTATTGGTCTTAGCCTCGGCTTTGGCATTAGCAGCCTGCTTGCTATGGCCCAGGCCCTAGGCCTCGACTGGATCGTCGAGTACGTCCCCTGCCGCCCCTCGGGCCTTACCTTCAACCCCCTGATCCTCGGAGAGGGCTGTGCACTTACTATTCTCCTCTGCCTATCATACCGCCTCTGGTGGTTGGCTGCATTGCTTATTCCTGGCTTGGCTTTGGCTCAATCTCGAGCCGCTTTTCTGGCGTTGGCCGTTGGACTAACCCTCCAATATTGCCGCCCGCAACGCGGCCTTTGGTCCCTCTCATGCCCCCTTACCTGGGCCGCCTTGGTCACCCATGACACCGCCGACGACTTTCGTTGGCTCGTTTGGAAAGTCCTTTACCACTTCCTCACCTTCTGGGGTTATGGCCCCGGCTCGATCGAAGCGGTGCTGATCCGCTTTCAAGGAAACTTCTATGCCCCAGCCTACGCGCATAATGAGTTCCTCGACCTCGCGTACCAGTACGGAGTGGGAGCAACCCCGGCCGCCCTACTCCTCCTCATCCCTGGTACAAACGCTAGCCGTGCGGAGTGGCCCTGCTACATCGCGTTCTTGGTCATCTGCGCCTTCTCCTTCCCCTTCCATTGCCCGCCCTTGGCATTCCTTGGAATGGTGGTTGCGGGTTGCCTCTGTCGTGATTGGGATTGGGCTTGGATCAATGGCTACCTTCGCCGATGTAGGCCTGAACTACAAATGGTTGACGCGCGAGGAAGCCAACCGCGTTTGGCCCTTTAGTTGGAACATCAACAATGGAACCGTGCGATGAATGAAACGATCGACAAGGTTATCTCTGCCTTAACGGAGTTGCGAGAGCATAACGTCAATCTCGAAGCGATCAAGGAACAGCATGGCGTAGCCCAGGCCGACCTCGACGCGACGAAGACCGAGCTTGAGGCAAAGAAGGCCGAACTCGCCTCTGCGAACGCAGGCCTCAGCGAAGCGCAGGTGAAGGCCCAGAAGGATCATGACGTTGCGATCTATGATAAGCAGATCGAGCTTCGTGATCTAACTGCAAAGGTAACCGCCGCTAAAGCGCAACTCGACGACCTCCTCGCCCAAGTCAACTCCGCCCGCGGCCAGCACGAAGCCATTGAAGCTTCCCTTGCCTCGATCCGTGAGAAGCACTTCGCGTGACTACCTGGGACTCAACCATCGGTGCGTTCGTTACCGAAGTCCCTATCGACTTCGCCTCATCCGGTGACAACATCATCGTCGGTGGTATCGCTAGGCAGCGGATCAAGGTCCTTCAATTCTTCTACGTCATCGCCGCTGCGACTAACCTCATCTTCAAATCCGGCTCAACGCCAAAGACCGGTTCGATGAACTTCGGCACCAACGCTGCACAGGTTGAGGACTTCATCCAGCTTCCAATGACTTGCAATCCTGGTGATCCTTTCATTATCAACTCCTCCATTGCCGTCCAGATCGGCGGTACGCTTTGGTATGTGCAGGGATGAGTAATATCTCCATACAGGGTTCTGGAGGGGGAGGTGGAGGCCGCACCATCCTCACCGGCAACCTCTCCCTCTTCGTCAACGCCTCTATCGGCAGCGACAGCTACAATGGATTGTCGGCGACTTATACGGGGGGGGTGAATGGGCCGTGGGCGACGCCGCAACATGCCGAAGATGTAATCTCAGGCACGTTGGATAAAGCTGGTTTCGACGTTATCGTAAATATTGCGGCGGGAACCGTTCCGGGCGTTGGGCTAAAATCAGACGTTGGTGGAGGCCGGATTTTATTTCTTGGTGCTGGGTCTGGTTTGACAACCATGACCGATGGCCCGAATGACGGAGTATATAATCAGGGAGAGACAATTTCAGCTTACGTTGGAGTAGGAAGTGTCATCGTAGTAGATTTCATGACGCTCGACAATTCCGGGGCTTTAGGAAACACGATATTTTTTGGCGCACCAATATCTTTTCAGCAGGGGCAAAGTTCCTCTCCTGGCGATGTAAAATTTTCTGGAAACGGCACCGGGATTGAACTACTAGGGAATAGTATTTATTACCATGTCTTTTTTGGAAATTATGCAATCGGCTCGGCTAACATCGCTTTTTTCTGGCTTATCCATAGCGGGGCCACAGTCTTGGATGAAGGACTTTGGGACGTTGGCAGTGGTACGTTGACGATCAATAATACCCTATATCAAGCGTTCTGCTGCATCGGACAATTTTCTACCGGCGGTGCCTATGGGAACGATAATGAGGGTAGTGGCAGTGGTTACTCGGGAACGTTGGCAGCGCCAAGTCTGCCTTTTTTTCTGCAATACGGCGCTATCGTCAATTCAGGTGATATAGGTGTTGGACTATTCCCCGGCACTTTGTCGGGGTTTTGCGATCCAAGTTCGTCCTTCGACGGCACCAATGATCCGAATTTCTCTGTCGTCTCTCCGTCATCGGGAGACACGGTTACGATGGGCTATCAGCATGGCCTTGTTCTTACGCCAGCAGCGACCCTTGCGACTCTAAACATCGACCTCCCTCCTATTGCCTCTCTTGAGTCAACGGATTTCTTCACAACAAACTGGAAAGTATCCATTTCCTCGACTCAAATAATTACCGCACTAACGGTCGCAACAACCGATGGTGCTACAGTCGTTGGCGCACCAACGGCGATGGCGGCAAATGGCAGCTTCGCTATGATCTACGATGTTGGTGCAAATACTTGGTATCCATCGGCATGAGGAAAAGATGACCGACCTGAGAAACACAACGGCGCTGACACAACGTAATTCACCGCCGCCGAAACTCACGCCAGCGCAGATCGACGCCTTCAAGGCCATGCCGGAAACCTGCCAGCAGGTCGCCCGCGATCTTCGCCACGCTGCGGTACTCGGTGCAGTGCCCAAGATCACCCCCGACATGACCCTCGCCCAAGTGCAGGCAGCATTCGATACGGCAAAGGCTGCAGTAGCAATTCCCTTCGCCACCGAGCAATCCGTCCTCGCCAACATCGGCAAGACCGTCACAATGCAGAGTGATGTGGAAGCCGCGTTCAAATCAAAGAAAGGAAACTGAAATGGCCCGTTGGAAATTGACAGAAGCCCACTACCTCAAAGTCCCTGGCACCGCCTGGGAATACAACTCCATCGACCGCCGGACCGGCCGCCCCAAGCGTGAGGTCTTTTCCGTCCCGCTTCAACTCGACCCGAAGTCGATCGATGACCTCACCAAGCATGGCCAGCCGGACCCGGCCTTCCCATCCCGCGATGTCGAAGACTACATCATCGTCGTCACCGACGCCCCTGGCGTCAACCAGCGTGATATCGTCTTCGAAGGCAAACCCACCCCTGGTATGCTCCCACTCGATGACGAGGCGAAGGCTATCACGGCCGAATGCTCGAAGGGGATTTGGAACCCAACCCCCGGCGCTGATGACGAGTCCCAACGCGCGAGCTTTGCTAACAAGGTCATCGACGATCTCATGGGCCAGATGAACACCCTCAAGGACGAGGTCCGCACCGCCCCGCAGATCGAAGGGATCGGCGAACTCCTCCAGATCATGTCTGCGATGATGAAACAGAACCAGGAAATCCTAACCCTCTTGGTCAAGCAATCGGCCGAGGGCAAACGCCGAGCCGCGTAGATGCCTTCGCAGACGGATTACGATCAGGGAGGCACCTCCCGTCAGTGGGTTCGCACTTGGATGGGCCCATCGGTTGGATGGGTTGACCTCCCTGGGCTGATCCCGCTCGCGACGATAACGGTTGCGGGGACCTACACCTTGCAACCGAATACCACCATCGTGCAGGTGAACTGCGCTGGGGCGGTTACTATCGTCCTCCCTTCCGTTCTCGAGCCCGCCGTTCCAGCGGTGACACAGCCTGCGCTCTACTCTAAGGTCGGCATCACCATCGTCGATATTGGCGGCAACGCCGGGGCGCATCCGATCACGATCCAACCGGCCTCGGGCGCTGAGACAATCCTCGGCCTCGCCTCGATCCAGATCACCTCCAACTACGGTGGCTATTCCCTCCACCCAAGCGCGACGCAGAAGGGATGGACGAACCCACAATGAAAAAGCTCCTTCTTGCGCTTGCGCTATTCCTAGCCCCAACCGTTGCCTTTGCCCAGTGCAATGGTTCCTTTTCTGCCAACAAAGTCTGTGGCACTAGCAACACTGGCGGCCTTCCTGGGCAGCAATCGGCTACTGTAACCGTCAACGGCGTATCATGCACGTTGGGTGGCTCCTGCACCGTCTCGACTTCTGCTGCTAGCATAACCGTTGGCACGACGACGATAGCGAGTGGTACTCCAAATGGTTTGCTATACGACAACGCCGGTGTCTTAGGTAATCTCTCAACCGCTAATAATGGCGTCCTAGTTACCTCAAACTCTGGCGTTGCATCCATCTCAACTACCCTACCTAGTGGACTCGCCGCGATTAACATGTCGCTGGTCACCCCTACACTTGGAGTGGCGACAGCGACAAGCCTTAACGGCCTGACCATCACCACCTCGACTGGGACGTTGACCATCGTCAATGGCAAAGTCCTTACCATCGACAACTCCCTCGAACTCGCTGGTACTGACTTGACTAAGATGACTTTCCCTTCTACCAGCGATACGGTAGTGGGACTTGCGGCTACACAATCTCTAACTAATAAAACTATCACCAGTTCCACCAATACCCTCGGTGGCGTTACCATGGGGCTTGGTTCGGATGCGGGTGGTGATACATTGTATAATTCCGGTGGGCTCCTTGCTCGACTTGCCATCGGTGTATCAGGGGCCTTGTACCAGTCAAATGGCAGCGCCCCTACTTGGACAGTCACCCCAGCTATCACCTCTGGAACGCTCTCCGCTGGAGCCAATGCGCTCAGCGTCTCCGCAACCCAACCAGCCTCTCCAGTTGCACAGCAGAACGCAGTCTCCATTGCTGTTACCGGCGCTGGGTCCGCGTCGCAGATCAACACCGCGTTCGACGTCGCCTATAGCGCTGGCTACACCGGCTCATCCTCATCCATCGCCGCCATCGCGACCAATGCCAATGTTAGCACCGGCAATACGCTGATCCCAACCGGCGGTAATAACCTCGCTGTAGGCAATATCGGACTTTATGGCATCGCAGGCGCCTCAGCCGCTTTAGATATCGGTGTGGTTGGCCAAGGCAATAGCGTATCCGCCTCTGGCACTAGCATTGGCGTTTTAGGCATAGCTCAGAACACCAGCGGGACGCATCAGGTCGGTGTTGCTGGAACGGCGCTGAGTTTTGACTTTGGCATCGGTGGTTGGTTCACGCTCAACGGTACGCTACCAAACCTATCCGCGGCGCTCGTTGCTGATAGTGGAACGAACGGAAATGCCATCGCCTACTTCTTAGCAGGTGGGGCAACCCTAGTCACGGTACAGACTAGTGGTGGCTTGTCTCTCAACACTGCAACTGATCCCGGTGCTGGTGGGCTACAAGCCACGTTAGTAAATACCCAAACCCTCGCTGCGTCGTTGACCAATACCGCGATTAGCAGCACGATAAACCAGGTTAGTGCGACTGCGACGCTAACCCCAGCTAGTAGCAGCAACCAAACATTCAACAGCTTAACCGGGTCACTCACCCTTGCGGGTAGTCAAAACATCACCGCAGTACAACGTGGTCTCCTTGCCACGGTTAACAATAGCGGAACCGGAACGATTTCGACTATTCGCGGCAACGCTACTAATTTACAGAATACTTCCACCGGGGTGATAACCTCTGGGTTCATCTATAGTGCCACCCTCAGCAATGGTGGTGGTGGTACCATTACGACTGGTGCTAGTTACAACGTTGCACAGCCCCAAGGACCGACTACCGGCGTCACGTCAACCTGGACTAATATCTATGGTGTAGAAATCAATGACCAAAACCCGTCCTCATCTGGAGGAGGTGCCAACACACTCACCAACGCTCCAGTTGCGTTGCATATCGAGAGCCAAACCGCGAGTGGGGCTTTTGCAATCCAACAGGTCGGTTCCGGCCTCAACTCCTTCGCTGGCACTGTCACGCTCAATGGGTGTACGATCGGTTCAAACCAATTCTGTGTCACTGGCACATCTCTGCATAACGGCCACATCCTCGCAACTGGTTCAGCGCCATCCATCTCGTCCTGCGGTACTGGCTCCCCATCCGTCTCCGGCGGCGATAATTTCGGCACGGTAATCGCTGGTGGCGGTGTTCTTTCTTCCTGCGTCATTAACTTCGGCGCGACTTGGGGCACTGCCCCTCGGTGTGTAGCGTCGTCAGGAACTGCCATCGCCTCGCTCACGGTGACAGCATCGACGACCCAACTTACCATCGGTGGCACGTCGATCACCGGTGATACGATTAACTGGGTTTGCGGTAGCTCTGCTATGCTCAACGAGCCGGTCAACGACAATGAACAATCTATTAGGAGGGTTGCATGAGGACTTTACTATTTCTCCTTGCCTTTACGGCCGTTGCCTTTGCACAACAGCCCACCCCAAGTCAAGTGGCTTTGCAGATCGATGGCATTGTTAATAGCTGGGCCCAGACTATCGAGGCCCAGCAGAAGCAGATCGCTGATCTCCAGAAGGAGAACGCGGACTTGAAAGCGAAGCTGGAGAAGCAAGATGCCAAGTAAGACCCCAGCGCAGGCGCGGTTGATGGCCGCTGCCGCGCATAACCCAGCCTTTGCGAAGAAGGTCGGGGTGCCGCAGAGCGTGGGCAAAGAGTTCAACAAAGCCGATGCCAAAACCGGCATCCTTCGAAAGAAGAAAGCTAAGTAATGGATGAAGAATTAAAAAACGAACTCAATCGCGTCGCCCGCGAGCTCTCGATGATGCGCCAGATGATGACGACGATCGTCACCTACATCCGTGATGCAGAGTCCGAAGTCCCTGAAAAGATGCGCCGGTTCATGAACTACATGCACGACCTCCACGATATCAAGTACATGTACGAAGAACTCGGCCATACCGTTCCGGCTCACCAACTTCGTGAGATGGAACGCTGCGACGACCGTTTCCGTCAGTTGATGGCCGAGCAGAACATGGAAGGCGGGGCCTTTAACAAAGTTCGTCGTGACATGGCATCGGACCCTGAGAACCGCTGGGATCACACCCGGCAATTACCACCACCAACTCATGAGGTGAAGAAGTGAAGCAAGGTACCGGACACAGCAGTGACAGCGCGAGGAAGGTTGAACCCCGCGCGATGGCGGTTAACCCAAAGGCAGTGGCCCAGATCGGCACCGCCCTTGGCAACAAGGCCACTGACGTTCCAGGAACCCTTCGGGGTGGAGCGGAGGCGATGCACAAGGGTCGTGGGTTCTCCGCCCCTCACGACGAAGGACGAACTATCCACCACGGCGGGAGCCAAAGGAGGCACGACTGATGAACTGGGATAAGATCGAACAACTCCTCAACATCGTTGATAGGAGTATTACCCACGGAACGAAGTTGCAGGGGATCACCAACGCCGCGTTAGCGGAACTTGCAAAGCATGAGGCAGAGGCAAAGCCGAAGCCGGAGATCAAGCCTACGTTCAAGGCGGGTGAGATCAAGCCAGAGCTTAAGCGAGAGCCTGAGTCTGAGGCCGAGCCCGTCCGTCGTCGCGAAGTCCCTGAGGAGGTGAACCATGGCGCGTGATATCCTTTCCGAATACGGCCCCGACTCGCCCTCAAACCAAAAGCCTCGCGCTACTTGTGGTGGGGTGGAGGAGGCCAAGCCCCTTCCTTACGATCCGCCGAAGGGCCCGACGCCGCATATGCAGCAGAGTCCTGGGCTCCACGGTTCTAACCACGGGAATTGCGGAACCCAAGGCAAGAGATAATGGTCGCCATCGTAGATATCGGCAACCGAGCGCTCCAGTTGGCGGGCACGAGGACAAACATGTCCGCCAACGAGCTTGCGACTAATGGGTCGAACGAAGCGATCCAGACCAACCTCATCATCTACAACGTCCGAGACGAACTCCTCCGGATGGCCCCTTGGGATTGCGCTTTCAATTTCAACAATCTCAACTACATCACCTCCACCCCAGGCACGCCTGAGAACACTTCCCAGATTACACAGACCTGGGTCAAAGGCCAACCCGCGCCCCCATGGAGTTATGAATATGCGTACCCAGCTGATTGCCTCCGTGCTTGTTGGGTGGTTCCTTGGCTCAACACTGGCTTTGCTGGTGGGATACCTATCACCACCGCAGTCACCTCCGTTGGGATGGGAGCCCCGACTAACTGGGGCTCTCCACCTTCTCCTTTCAAAATAGGGATTGATCAATTCTATTCTGTAGCGACGATGACGCTTGGGGCAGCGGGCCTTGACTATGCCGTGGGGGATTTGATCTTCCTTGCCCCTGGGCAATACTCGCCCTCGAACATTCCAACTAACAACCCTCCAATCGGGGGCCCAGCGATTGCGCAAGTCACTGGCGTTGGTGCAGGTGGCGCAATCACCTCCATCGTGATGGTCAACACCTTCGCCCAATCCCAGCCTGAGAATAGCGAACCGCTTTCGGGGCAATACTTTGCGATCCAACCATCGCCTATGGCCCAAGCCTCAACTACTGGTCAGGGCACCGGGGCCACAATCAACGTCACCTTCACTGCTTCGCAGGGCGACCAGCGCGTGATCTGGACTGGACAAGAGTTCGCAACCCTGGCCTATATCAAGCAAGTCACCGACCCCAACGTGATGGACCCGCTCTTCATCTCCGCCTGGGTTCATGCCCTCGCTGGCTACGTCGGCTACCAACTCCACGGCTCGGTGCAGAAGTCGAATATGGAGATTGGATTGGCGAATAACGTGATCATGGAAGCAAGGAAGGCGGATGGGAATGAGGGGCTGACTGTCAACGATGTGATGCCGGACTTCCTCCGAATTAGAGGGGGCTACTCGCCAAATTGGGAATATAGTTCCTCCATCGGTGGATTTAATTGGGGGCCCTTGCTCACAGCCTTTTAGATGACCCAACCTCATATCCAGACCAGCTTCGCATCCGGTGAGTGGGCCCCTAAGCTCCGCTCAAGGGTAGATATTCAGAAGTATCACAACGGCGCGGCCCTACTCCGCAACTTCTTCGTCGATTACTCTGGCGGTGGCGCCTCCACTCGCCAGGGTACTAAGTTCATTAACCAATGCAAAGCCGCTGGCGCAAGGCTGATCCCCTTCCAGCCCTCCACCACACTTAGCTATGTGCTCGAATTCGGCCAAAACTACATCCGGTTCTATTCCAATGGCTCACCGATCTTGGAAGCAGCGACTACTATTTCAGGCGCGACACAGGCTAATCCAGGGGTTATTACTGACACTGGTCATGGTTATGTTACTGGGGATTGGGTTTTTATCTCTGATGTGGTAGGGATGACGCAGTTAAACGGCAACTATTACATTGTCGTTCGGCTCAGCGCCAACACCTATTCCCTGACCGACCTTAATGGCAATGCCATCAACACCACCGGCTATGGCGCCTATGTCAGTGGCGGTACCGCTCAAAGGGTCTACACTCTTGCCTCTCCTTACAATATCTCCGACCTTTTCCCAAATCCTCTGTCTGGCAACCCAGGGATCAAGTTCGTCCAAGATGTAACCTCGCTTATCATTTGCCATCCCAGCTACCAGCCGAATATCTTGACTATTAACTCCGCAGCAAGTTGGATTTTAACGACTATTGCTTTTCAACCTACCATCAGCCCGCCAACCAATTTAACAGATACCGGAACGACACTAAGTACAGGCGGGAGTTGGAATTACAACTTTGTCGTCACGTCAGTTGATGTTAACGGCCAAGAAAGTGTCCCTACTGCTCCATTAGTATTCAATAACTACGACTTCATTGGCACCACTGGTGGGTCATTGGTTGTAAACTGGACCGCTGCAACAGGGGCGGTTAGCTATAACATCTATATGGCTTCCCCAGCATTTTCTTTTACTATTCCTGCTGGAGCTCAGTATGGGTTTGTGGGAAATGTCAGCGGAGTAAGTTTTTCTTTTAACTACCCTAACGCTGCTCCAGACATGTCTCAGACGCCGCCTATTTCGCAAAATCCATTCTTAGGTACTGGAGTAATCAGTTACACTGTGACCGCGTCGGGGGCATATACTACCGTTCCATCTGTTGTAGTTGACTCACCCTCTTCGGGAGTGGTTGCCACCGCACAGCCTTCGCTCGGTGCAACGATAATAGCAATTAACGGGCACGCGGGTGGGAATTTAGACATCACTGCCCCGGCTGGTGTATCACCTGTTGGAAATTGTACCTTATTCGGTGGCAATGCTTTTGGAGCGGTCTTTGGTATAACATCAGCGACTCTGATTAGCCTGAACACCTGGGAAATCACGGGCCTCTCTATCATTGCCCCTGGTAGCTTGGCTATTCCTGGAGCAAACACGTCAGCAAATCCACTGTCATTAGGCAATGCAACGCTAGCAGTAACTCCTAACACGTTCACCCTCGCTGCTGGCTTTTCGATCAATGTTACCTATGGTGTTATTTCACTCCTACCAATTCAAGAGGGTAGTGGCTATACCACTATTCCAAATGTCACTTTCTCTGCTGGTGCTGCTACCGCAACAGCGGTACTTGGTAAGGCCTCCGCAGGGAACCCTAGTGTACCAGGGTTCCTGCAGGAAAGGTTGATGTTGGCTAATCAACCAAAGGCGGTACAGACTTACAACCTCTCTCAGCCGGGATCGTTTTTCAATTTCAATATTTCCAACCCCAGCGAAGATGACGACGCGATCAGCGGCACAATCATCGCCGAGGAACTTAACGATATCCGCAACCTAACCCCCGTTCCAACAGGGATGATTGCCTTCACCGGCAAGGGCGCGTGGCTTATCAACGGCGGTGGAGGCATCTCAACGCAGACTCCGATTACGCCTAGCAACCAAACCGCGCAGCCCCAAGGCTTCAACGGCGCGAATGATATGAAGCCGATCAAGATCAATATGGACGCGCTCTACGTTACCAATAAAGGGAATTACGTCCGCGACTTGACCTACAATCTCTACGCCCAAATCTTCACTGGGTCCGATATCTCCGCCATCGCCAACCACCTCTTCTTCGGCCGCTATATGTTCGATTGGGCTTGGAGCGAAGAGCCTTTTAAGGTCCTTTGGGCCATTCGTGACGACGGGCAGATGCTGTCCCTGACCTTTGTTAAGGAACAGGAGGTTCAAGGCTGGACTCATCATGACACCAATGGCCAGTTCAAGTCGGTATGCTCGGTCATTGAAAATGTAAATGGCAACATCGTCGATGCAGTTTACCTCATCGTCCAACGACTTGTCAATGGCAACACCGTTCAGTACGTCGAGCGGATGGCGGATCGGTACTTCACCTATGGTTATGAAGACGCTTGGTCCGTGGACTGTGCATTGCAGACGACCCCTGCATCATCGCCAACTGGTGCCTTAGTCATCTCTGGCAATGCAAGCGCAGTTGGTAACTCGGTAACACTAACCGATACTGCCGATGCCCCTTTCACCTCTACAATGGTAACGAATAGCTGGATCGTCCGCGCGGGTGGAGGCATTTACAAGATCACCGCCTTCACCTCGTCCTCAGCGGTGACCGCTCAAGTGCTGCGCGTACCTCTACTTATCAACCCATATACCAACGCCGCTTACAACGTAACGATCGGATACACGATATGGCAACCCACCTCCAGCGTCAGCGGTCTCACCCAGTTGATCGGCCAGTCTGTAGTTGGAGTGGCAGACGGTGCGGTAGTTGGACCATTTGTCGTCTCCGGAACTGGCTCGGTCGCCTTAGGCGTAACCGCCACGAAGGTTACCCTGGGGCTTGTGTACTTACCACAGTTGCAAACCCTCCCGCTGGAGCCAGCTTCGCAGAAGGGGACGACGCAGAGCAAACGTAAGAAGTTCCCGGACATCGTCCTTCGGGTTGCAGACACACTCGGCCTCCAAGTCGGTACCTCCTTCGCCAACGCGGTGGCGATGAAGGACTTTCAGATCGGAGCGATCCCTTCGCAATCGACTGGACCGGGGCAGGTCGTGACCGACTTGGTCAATCCCTCTTCCTCGCCGACTGGGAATGTCACCGACGGCTTCACTGTCAACGACCCCCTCTGGCAAGAGATCGGGCAACTTTGCATCCAGCAGAACCTTCCTTATCCGGCGACGATACTTGGGATTATCCCAACCGTAGTTGTGGGGGATGAATGAGCGTAGATATTCTGGCCAAGGCCCCTTCCAATACTAGTGACCTGATCCACCGTTCCGCAGTCGCGCATATCCCTGGAGCGGAGGAGATATTTAAGGAGTGTATCTGGCGCTCGATTGAGATTAGGCAGGGGCTTGTGGATGGTAAGGTCGCCTGCGCGTGGGGGTTGATCCCGCCGACGATCCTTTCTAACACGGCTTATCTCTGGCTCCTCACGACAGATATCGTCGCCGAGCATAAGTTCCTTTTCATCCGCCATTCGCAACGGTACATTGAAGAGGCTTTGAAGAGGTACCCTACTATCATCGGTGATGTAGTCGGCTACAACCCCTCAGCGAAGCGATGGATAAAGTGGCTTGGTGGAGAGTTTGGGCCAGCGATCTTGGGGCGGACACCTTTCATGATAAGGGCCAAATAGCATGTCAATGGCCGGGGTTGGCATTGGTGCATCGGCGGCTGGCGCAGGGATTGGCGCGATTGGGAGCCTGTTTCAGGGTTCGGCCCAATCGAATATGTACAAGTACCAAGCGGGGGTGGCCCAGGTCAACGCTACCGTCGCGAAGCAGGATGCGCAGTATGCTACGCAAGCTGGGGAGGTTGAGGCCCAGAACTCCGGGATGCGAACCCGTGCTGAGGTAGGATCGACGCGCGCAGGGATGGCGGCGGGGAATGTGGATATCACCTCCGGGTCAGGGGCGAGGGTCATCGCTAGCGAGACAGAGATCGGTCAGCAGAACGAGGCTACGATCCGAGCCAACGCCGCTAAGCGGGCCTATGGTTTTGACGTGAAAGCGGCAGCGGATACCGCGCAGGCGGGGGCGTACGATGTAGCGGCTTCAACTTCTCAGACCTCTGGCGTTCTCGGAGCGGTGAGCTCGGTCATTGGCGGAGCGGGGAACGTAGCTGCCAAGTGGGCCCAGTACGGTCAGAGCTTTGGCTCGGGTGGTGGTAGCGGTCAGTATAATACCGGCTCAAGTGTGGATTATTAACCTTGCCCCAAGTGCCATACCAGAAATTCCCCACCGCCGAACCCACCTCTCCTGGGGAAAGTATCTCTGTCCAGACCCCCGGTGCGGCCTTTGGTGAGAACATCGGGGCGGCGCTATCACATCTTGGGACGACTGGGGAGCAGGTTGGGAACGAACTCTTCACCCGCGCCATTGCGTTGCAGGACCTCGCGAATGAAAACGCCGCGAGGAATAAGGTCGTTGACTTTACCAACCAAGCCGCTTTATTGCAAGCAGACTTCGATACTAAGACAGGTATCGACGCTAAGAATGCTCTCCCTGATCATCTAAAGGCCATTGCTGATCTACGCAATAATCTGCGTGGGACACTGTCGTCCCCGATGGCTCAGAAGTATTTCGACAACGAAGCCGCGAGCTTTCAAAACCGCGCGACTTTCTCCTCCGCCGCCCACGCAGGGCAGCAATTCAAGGCCTATACAATAGACACCTACGATGCCACTCGTGACATGGCCCTGCGAAATGTCGAAGACAATCCCAACGATCCTAACTACTACCATCAGCAGTCAACCACGGCGGTGGAAGCGGCTAAGCAAGCGGCAATGCTTCGCGCTGGAACGCACGACGAGAGCGATCCGATCGTTAAGAACGTGGTTGATAAGACCCAACAGGCGATCCTCGCTCGGCAGATCAAGGGCATCGCCCATGACAATCCCATCGGCGCACAGAAGCTTTTGGACGCCAATCGAGATAAGTTAGGCGATGAGTTTGATCCGCTTCAATCATTGATTGAAACTAAGGGCACTGCCGTTGCATCTTCCAATATCATCGACGGGGTCCTTAACAAGCACAAGCAGCCCGATGGTAGTTACGACGCCACCACTCAGCAAATGCAGGACGAGGCAAAGAAGCTGGCGCAGGATCAGTTTCCACAGATGTCGCTGCTGCCTCAGCACACCGTCGCTGAGATTAAGTCTCGATTAATCCAAGAGAACTTTGCGCGGGATCAAGATAAACGGGCGAATGAACAGGCGCTTAGTCAGTTGCTGTTGAAAAATCCAACGGTTATGGACACCCAAGAGCTATTGGCTGTGCCCGGTGGTGATGTGATAGTTAACAAGATGAACCCTAAAGAGAGGTTGGAGTTACCTAATTTTATTAGAACAGTTCGTACGCAAGAGAATAGTCAGGAGTGGCCATATAACAAAGTACGCGCGAATGGCTTGGCGTCTAATAACGTGACTTCGTTTTTAGAACAGAACTTTAACACCTGGAACCTCGAACCGACTGAGCGATTGCGGTTACAACAACAGCAAACTACGCTTGCGCAGAAGCCGACGGTGGACCCCCGCGTAAGCAGCGCGATGAGCGTCTTACAAACTGCCTTTCCTTCGCAACTTGAAGCGATGAACGTCAGGCGCGCAGATCGCAACGACCCTGACAGTGACTGGACCCACTTTAATGGAGCCTTGCAGGAGTCCTTACAGACTTGGCAAGAGGATCATGGGAAGCCTGCGGGGTATGATGATATCATCGGCCCGATATTCAAGGACTTGATGAGTAAGCAAGCAGTCTCGCGTAGCTTCATGCATCCCTTCACGACCGAGGACTTCTCCTTCAAGCAATTCCAGAAGCCTCTCCCAACGGAGGTGCCGGAGTCCTTTAGAACTAAGGCTACCAACGACGCAGTCAAAGCCGGGGGCGTGAACCCTAGCGACGATCAAATCTACCGGGCCTACCTTCGCATGGAATACATAAAACTCTTTGGAAAGAGCGATGGCGGAACAGGATCAGGACCAGGGGCCAACACCCCCAGCCCTCCCATCAGCCGATAACGTAACGAGCTTTATCCTGGCTCAGCAGCAGCGCGCTCGCATGGGCGCTATGCAGCCGATGGTCGAGAGCCCTGACGATGCACAGCGGGCGATGGAGCTTGCCAAGTCGAGCGGCGCGGACCCATCGCTGGTGGCTGCGGACCTAGATGGGTTCGAGGCAAGGCAAAAGGCCGCGTACACGGATGAGATACTTAAAAGCAATAAGTATCTTATGGATTATGCCAACTCCCATCCCCTCGCCACCTCCTTCTCCAATGGCGATTGGGGGAACCTAGATAAGTTCTCTCAGACTTTGCAGAAGGGTGGCAGAGCCAACACCGTCGCTAGAGTGGCTAAGGACTTTGCCGAAGGCATGGGGCTGGACAAACCCATCGGCCTGTTCGGCATGGACGAGCCGACCCTTGACGAAGTCTATGCTCATCCGGGATATGCTGCGATCCTAGGCGCGGCTAGTGTGGTTGGGGCCTTGCCTGACCTCGCCCTTCGCTCTGTCGGTGGTGCGATTAACGCGATCACGCAGTCCCTTCGACGGCCGTATGAGGCATTGACGGGTAAGGACGCGACGGAGCAGAGTGATCAGTTCCTACAAGCGATCTCCGATCCCGCTGCGATGGCCTCGATCGGACCCGCAGCTAGTGAAGCCAGTGAAGTCCTTGGTATGGGCCTTCGCGAACGGGCTAAGATGAAAGCCGAGTTCGATAAGGTCATGCCTTATCTTAAGGCTGGCGAAGCCCCTCCTCCTGGGGTAAGTGAGGCGATTGATAAGGTGCGTCAGCAAGAGCAGAAGGAGTTTTCGAAGACGCTTAAGGAGCAGGGGGCTGCGGCTAACGCGACTAACAAGATCACTGGCGACGCTGAGGACTTTAAGAACTTCGTTAATATTCACAACCCTGAGCACATCGAACTCCAAGCCGATGCCGTCCGCTCCCTCTACGGCGAAGACATCCCCACCCCTGGTGATGATCGCTTCGGGGATATCCCTGGGTTCGAGCAGGAGCTTCAGCTAGCCGAGCGGCATGGGGGCCATGTGCAGGTGCCGTTGGCAGACTGGTTCCTCTTCGCGAATAAAAACCCTGAGGAGGCCAAGTTCCTGGAGAAGTTCGCGGCCATGCCAGGGGGCGTGACGCAGGCAGATGGGGAGCTTGCCGCGGAGAGGAAGGCAGCGGTACCGGCGGAGGAGGTGGAGGAGCCAAAGATACAGCTAGAAAGAACGCCCTCTGCCATTGAGGAGGGTGTTCATAAGTTTGCAATTAATGGTGGAGGCAAACCCGTTGGTGAGCTTCATATTGTTGAACAAGATAATGGTAAGACATTAAACGTTAAATGGATTGGTGGCACAGACCTAGGTGAGGGCTTTGCACCCAACCTTGGCGTAGGTGGGTTACGGGATATTTTAGATCAAGTTAAACAAGAGTTTCCTAACGCGGAGCGGTTAACCGGGGAAAGGATTACAGGTGCTCGGGCACAGGCAGGTACTGAGGGTGATACCAGTATAAAGTTAAGGCCCTCTGGCTCCCATGCCCAGGCTATGGCCTCCATCCGAGACGCCGCGGGGCTGAAGCCGATCTTTGCCCAGGGGCAAGGGATCATTCCCGAGACGGCTAAGGCTGCTAGTATTAGAGTTGGTGGCAGTGATATTGCTGGGCGCATCTTCCCCGCCAAAGATGCAATAGCAATGATTGATAAAGATCAACTCACTGGCGTTCCACGAGCGCTCGCTGAGTTCTTCCACGATCGACTAACTCGATTAGCTGGTGATACGGGCGTTTGGGTTGCGCCTACTAAGGCAATGCCGAGTGTGAATAAAGCTGCTAACGTAAGGCCCCGCGTACCTGGGTTCTACCTCCCTGATGCAGATGCAATTGCCATCCGTGAAGACTTCGCCAGCGGCGTACGTGGGCATGATGAAGCGACTCATCTTCTCATTCACGAACTCGCTCACGCCGCTACCTATCACGAGATGGAAGAGTTCCCTGCTATTAAGGAAGCAGTCGGCAGTTTAATGAAGGAGACTGATCGATGGCTTAGCGACGTGCTGCCAGAAGATCGCAAGCTTCATGACTACGCCTTCACTAACGAACACGAGTTCATCGCCGAGACTTTCTCCAATCCCCGTTTTCAAGAGGTCCTCTCTGCTACTCCACTCTCAAACGAACTTGCTAGTAAGTTGGGTCTTCATGCAAAGACAAATAGCGTTTGGGATGCGGTGAAGAATGTTGTTGGAAAATTAGTCGAGCGTCTTCTTGGGATGAAGATACCGCCGACTATCCTTGATGGAATGATGAGGATTGGGGAGGCGGTTGAAGAGGCAAGTAAGTTGAGGGAAGGGAAAGATGGCGAGGCCCTCCCTGCCCAAGAGCGCGAGCCTGAGTTGCCTGGGGTTACTCGAATGGAAAGCCGCTCCGCCTTCCGAACCCCCGGCGCTACCGGCCTCTCCGCGGACGCGATGCGCCGCTACCTTGGCCTGATCGAGAAGCAACAACAGGTCGAGGCGGATCACGTTGCGAGCAAGGCGATGGAGGATGAGCGAAAGCGACAGACCACGGAGTGGAAGGAGAATGAGAAGCGGGTTCGGGGCGAGGTACGCGAGGGGATCAACCGACGGCCAGTGATCGCGGCGGATCGATACCTCCGTGAAGGGATACTTGAGGGCAAGAAGGCTGGGGCTTTCAAACTCGATAAAGGAGCGCTGACCGATGAGCAGCTTCGAAGCCTTTCTCCTGATTACTACTCTAGTGGTGGTGCTAACCCTGATGATATGGCTAAACTATTTGGCTACCAGTCTGGCGACGCTCTCGTAAGTGCGCTGGGACAGCTAAAGGCGGAACGCGATCTGGAAGGGCTGACCCCGCAGGCGCATATCTCTAAAATGGTCTCCGTCGCCACCGAGCATGAGATGCAACGGCAGTATGGGGACCTAGAGGAGAACATCCTCCGCGAGGCGAAGGAGCATGTCTTTAGCCCAAGCCAGATCGACATCCTCGCTGACGAAACCATCCACCTCGCCTCCCTTGCAGGGAGTGAACTCCCCATCACTAAAGAGGACCTCCTGAAAGGAGCAAGGCAGGTGTTCGATGCCTCGCCATTACGGGCTATCTCATCAAAGGCCTTCGAGGCCTCCAGCGGCCGAGCGGGGCAGGCGGTGCAGGACGCCTTGCTCAAAGGGGATTACCGCGCTGCGCTTAAGGCGAAGCAGGAACAGGCTAATGCGGCGATTTATGCGAACCTTGCTCTTAAGTGGGAGAAAAAGCAAAAGCGTTTTCTGGAGGTGGATGCTCCGAGGATGGGGAGGCGGGACCCACCGGGGATGAGGCAAGAGGACGCGGTCTGGAACCATCAAATTCTATATCAGGTTTTGGGACCGGATGGTATCCAGACTTTTAAGCAAGACCTCGAACGGCGTAAGGAAATGTCGTCGCCTTACAAGAACCTGAGGGAGTATGTTGAGGCCAAGAACAAATCCAATGGCACAGCATCAACCGATCCTAATAACCCTACCACCGTCTCAACTTTAGCGGTGATGCCTGATCTCTTTTCAGAGAACTGGCCAGGGAAAGCTTGGGATGGGCTTTCAGTTGCTGAGGCCGACGCGGTTATTAACTCCACGAAGTCGATTGACCATTATGGACATGAGATAGATAAGTACACGGTCAAGGGAGATAAGGTACAGTTGAAAGAGGTTGTTAATGGCCTCGTTGAACGCCTTAAGGCAGCAGTAGATAATAAAACTGCTGTTGACAATCCGCATGAGACTTCCGTCTTCCGTAACATCGGGTCCCTTTTGTTGAATACTGAAACCTGGATGAACCGACTGGACCTTGGCAATCGTCAAGGTCCCTTTAACCAGCTTATCATTCGTCCTATCGTTGAAGGTCAGTATGAACTGCGCCAGTTCGAGAAGGACTTTGCAGCACGGTGGAAGGACTTGGGTACCTATCCAGATTTTAATAAGAGCATTACTAACACTTTGTTCCGGGATAAGAATGGTTTCATCGAAATGACTAAGGGAAACGCCTATGTTGTTCTTCAAAATATGGGCAATGCTCTACAACGGAGGAAGCTTATTCAGGGCTGGGGCATTGATAAGGATCAAGCTGTTGGTGAGCAGAAGGTTTGGGATTGGCTTAAGAACGTAGCCGGGATGACGAAGGAGGACCTTGATCGTGCGCAGAAGATGGGAAAGATTTTCAATGACGCATTTGAACATTCAGAGAAGGCTTGGGTGCATACTGCCGGGGTGGCACCAGCAAGGATTGAACTATACAAAGTCCAAACCCCTTGGGGTAATGCAGATGAATGGTACCATCCTTTAATCGCCGATCCGCTACGGCATCAGTCTCATTGGACAGCCGAGGAGGCAATGCAGGCTGGCGAGACTGGGTTTTGGAAACCGAGTCCAGCACATGGATACACTAAGGGCCGTACGGGGGCGGTGTATCCAATCGACCTCTCGTTCAAGTCTGCGGCGTTTAAACTCAGGCAAATCCTCAACGACGCCGCGATGCGGATACCGATCACCGAAGTTGGGAAGATTATATATAATAAGGAGTTTCAAGAAGCCTTCAAACGGTACTATGGCCCAGAGTATCACTCCGCCCTTGACGCTTGGATGAAGGACTCGGCTGGTAACCGACAATGGCAACCCGGTAACATCGCAACGATGGATCGATGGGTCAACGACTTGGCCCAGAATATGAGCACGATGCTGATCGGCTTTAATCCCTCTACCGTTTTAAAGCACGGCCCCACCGCAGCGATTTTCTCAGCATGGGAAGTAGGCGGCCTTAACTGGGCATCGTCAATGCTTCATCTTATAAAAGAGATGCCGGGGTCACGTCAGACATGGCGCTGGGTTATGGATACCAGCGAAGAGGCACGGAACCGTCTGCACCATATTGAGGATACTCTTAGCAATCAAAACCGGGAACTATTTGGCACACAGACTGGAGGGTTTAAGGGAAAGATTACAAGCCTTCGCGATGCCGTTAGTTGGTATGGTCACTACCCTGTGGGCTTTGCCGATCTTATCTCGGCGGTGGCGATGTTTCATGCAGAGTATAAGCGGTTGAATAAACTCGACCCGACGATGTCCGAGGGCGATTTGCGCTATGCTGCTAACACCGCTATCCGTCGAACACATGGTTCCTCGATCGTGTCGAACCGATCCGGTATTCAACGACATTACTCCCCCTTCGTACGGCTGAGTATGCCATTTTATAACTTCCTAGGTAATGCACTTCAACGGAATTACGAGAACGCTTGGATGGCAAAGCTGGCAGTGCAAGGGCGCGAGCTTCCTGAGATGACCGGGTTTCTCAAGGAGAAGTTTGAAGCGGGACCTCAGCACATTAAAAGGATCATTGGCGGTGTAATGGTCTTTGGCTTTGCCGTTGGACTGACTGAGTGGCTTGCATCGAAGCTGATGGGTAACGCGCCGGTGCAAAAGTCGGACGAGTCCGATGCTGCTTACTGGGCCAAGCAAATCCTCAGAGGTTATACTGCACAGGTTCCGTTAGCTAGTGGCTTTGCTAACTCTCTAATCGACAGACAGGAGCCCTCGATTGGACTCTACGGTACTATCGCGCGCGACATTGGGCAGACGTTGAACCCGAAGAACTACAATCCTCGAAATCCGGGTAAGGCTCTTAGGACTGGGTTAGACGCACTAGCTATAACAGGGGGATTGACTACCTCATCTGCGGATAAATTGGCAGAGTATGTTACTAATGTCCTTGCCGGGCATGAGCACCCGAAAGGGTTTGGGGACCTGTGGCAAGGCGTAACGCATGGTACTCAACAACTACCTAGGAGGTAAGGATGATCCCAACACCGATGAAGACCTCGCCCGCGGGGAGGAAGTTTATAGAAGTGGAGGAAGAAAGTGGAAAGCCCTCGCTCAAGGCGTACAATGACGGAACAGGAACGTGGACAATTGGCTTTGGACATACTAGCGCGGCGGGACTCCCTCGCGTATTCCCAGGAATGTCGATCACTGCTGACCAGGCCGACGCGATCTTGGGCGCAGATTTGGCAAGCGTGGAGGCGGATATTAATCACCATCTTACCACGCAGGTGAACCAGAACCAGTTCGATGCGTTGGTTAGCTTTGACTTCAACACAGGGGCCCTGGATCGATCCGGCCTCTTGCAACTGATTAACAAGGGCGTCACCAACGCCGACGACATTACCATCGCCTTTTGCGCGTGGCGCTACGCCCATATGCACGGGGCGATGGTACCGATCCTGCTCGGGCGTAGGCAGAGAGAGGCGAAGGTGTTCAACACGCCGATAACACAAGGAGCTCCGACATGAGCATCGATCCCAAGTGGAGGTTTATCTTAGGCCTCCTAATCACCACCGCGATTGGAGTGTCCAGCGGGGCGTTGGTATTGACCAATGCAATCCCAGTTGAATGGATCAAGCCCGTTACTGCATGGTGTGGCATCATCGCCTTTGTGGGCAGCGCCGCTCAGACTACCATCAGCGGGTTGGGTATGGGAAGTCAAGCACGTATCGCCGCAGCGGCGAGCTTGCCTGAGGTGAAACAGATCATCGCCGCACCAGAGACGGCAAAGGCCGCGCCCAGTGATAAGGTGACCTCGTGAACTTCTTCAACCTCCTCAAGCTCGAGCCCTTGCTGCCTCAGATCGAAGCAGCAATCGCCACAGCGAAGAAATACATGAACGACCCTAGGGTCCCACAGGCAATCGCCCTCGTCGGGGAGATCGAAGCGGACCCTGAGGTTAAGGCCGCTATCGCTACAGCGGAGTTGGTAGCGAAAACTCTAACAGCACAGGGGACTACGAATGAAACGACTTCTATTGGGAATAAGTCTGGCGGCGCTGTCGGTTAGCGTTGCTCAGGCAGCGGACCTACCAACTAAAGCGCTCGGAAGCCCGTACCCCACCACGAAGTGTGGGCTTTACTACGGTATCAATGCCGAAGGCGGGGCGGGGAACGTGCCCAACGCCCCCGCTGGGACGGTTGTCGTCGGTGGGGACATCGGTGGACTGGTCGGGTGGGCTTGTCCCATGGCAAGCATCCCGATCTTCATTGAGGCCCTCGCAGATTTCCAAAACCTCAACGCGGGCAACGCTGGGTTCTCCCTCTCGGGCCCGGCACATTTGGAACAGCGCCTCGGCGTGCAGACGCCTTTGCTCCAACTGTTCCCAAGCCTTGGCTTCCCGGCAGCGCCGACCACACCGACCCTCCCGGTCCTGCCTCCAGGCGCGACTGTTGGGACGCCGGTGAACTATCTCTATGGGGCGATCAACGAGGACGACATCTCCAGTCAATTCGGCCTTGCCTCAGGGCGGGATTGGTTGGTGTCGCCTGAGGTTGGGACGGGGTTGTTGATCCCGATCAAGCTCGCGAATGGTACCCCGATCGTCGCAGATACCTACGCCGGGTACGAACTCCAAAGCAATTCAATGTGCATCGGCGCGGGGATGTGCCCCAAGCTGGGCCAGCGGCTCAAGGTCGGGGTAAGCTTCAAATATTGAACCTCCCTCCCTGGCCGGAGTTGACGCCAAGCCAGGGCAACTAGGGGCCGCGAATGGCCCCTTCTTTCCTCTAGAAACTTGAGAAACTCAATGGCGATGGAAGGTGACCAAGTGCTGGCAGTTATTGTAGGGATTGGTGGGAGTTGGTCTGCCGTTGGGGTGTTAGGATGGTGGCTGTCTGGGCAGTTCAGGCAGACAGAGGAAAAGGCGAGGGCTGCATTGGCAGATCATGAGGCCCTGGATAATCGGCGTCATGAAGATACTCTGATGAACTTTGGCCGGGTGTATGTGGCCTTGGCCAGGAAGGGGTACCCGGTCGTACTTAAAGACGCACAGATGATTGATCCACCAGGGGAGGGGTAGATGGAAGCTTGGGCGACGTTGGTGTTTGCTGGGGCGACGCTCATGACATCTATCGGGGCTTTGGTTATTGGGATTATAAATTCCAATCGAATTAATGATGTACATGTTTCGATCAATTCGAGGATGGATCAACTACTGCTTGCGCATGGGAAGGAACAACGGGCGGAGGGGGTAGCGGAAGAACGGGCCAAGGGCCCTTAACAAGGAGAGAGCTATGCCTATCGGACTTTTATTCTGGATGCTGATGATCCTTTGGTTGATCTTTGGTGGAGTGTGGTGGCGCAACGGGGCCGGTTGGGCCTATGGCTGGGGTGGGAACATGCTACTGCTATTCATCCTGTTGTTCCTGCTTGGGTGGAACGACTTCGGCTTCATCCTGCAAGGCGGGCGCGGGAGCCCTTTTCACTAGACGACCCGGAGCGGTGTTACAGCTTGGTTGGGCCGCAGCGGGAGCAGTGCTTCCAATCTACCCGAGGCAGTAACTCTGTTCCAGCGCCGTCGATCTGTACAGGGTGCTAGTCAAGGGCCTTGTAGAGCTTCTGGCCGTTGGCCTCCCCAGCCTCTTCGATCTGGCCGGATAACTCCATGAGTTGGAGGACCCGGATCACGGAGTGGTTGGGGACCAACCCACAGGCGAAGTGGATTACGCGGTACTGTGGGACCGGCTTCCCTGCGCGGCGGATGAAATCCACGATCTCTTCCATGGCCCGCCCGTCGAGGGTGGTGGACCCCGCGGAGAAGAGGAGGGGCATGTTGATCTCTGCCTCTTCGAGCCAGCTAAGGGCGGTGGTGAAGGTGTCCGGGGTCAGGACGAGTTCGTCGCCCTTGTCAATCGCCGCGATCATTGATAGCTTGTAAAGGTGCACCTTGCGTCGGCTATTGTAATGCACCAGCTTCGGATGGGAGGGCTTGGTTCCTTCGCCACCCCGGCGCCATTCCATGACGAGTTCTTCCCACTCCCTTGTGGTGGTGAACTCCCCGATGCAGCCGTAGATGGAGTTGAGGTCGTGGACGAGATCAGGATCAGGAGTGCGGATAACTTCGGCGAAATCATCGGTGAGCCTTTGTTCGTCGGAGTAGATTAGGATGATGCGAGAGGTGAAGCCTTGGTCCCAGGCGAACTCGGGCATGAATTTCATTAGGTTACTCGGGGTAGAACCTGCTAACATGTTTAGCTGGGGGCGGTCGATCGTCGTATCCCTTGACTTCGTAATACGCGTCTCGCGGTAAGGTACCGTCACATCGTAGAAGGTCGTCAGGCCCCCGATAATGTCGTGACTGTACTCGCTCATGAACGCGCTCCACTCGTCCATTATCATCATCGCGGTGTGGTAGTCCAATATCCCTTTTCCCTTCGGCAAAACATGCTTCTTCGAAGACCTTGATAGAAAATCCACAAGGCTTGCCATCGTCATCGAAGTAGGTGCGATACAGAAGTCGGGTAATTCGGCCAAGAATTTCCGGGCCGACATAATGGTACGCGTCTTTCCAATGCCAGGAGGCGCTACCAAGATTGTGTACAGGTTTGGGAAGATTTGGTCGGTTGTGGTCAACCAGACCTTCTGTTCGAGGACCCCTGCGAGGGTTGTGATTGCGGTCCATCGCCTGAATAGCTCCGATGATCCTAGATTATCTGTGTAGTTTACGAAGGCTCCTATCCAAGATGGCAATCGGCGGCGTGCGCTTCCGTTGGTCAGTCCCTTTGTACGATTTAAGGCCATCCGGATTGCTTTCCTCGTCAAATTTGCCCCAGTTCCAGCCGGTGGCTACGCCGTAGGGGATTGTAAAGTCTCGGCCACTATCAAGTCGTATGGACTGTTGTAAGGAACTCTGGACCAATGGAATGATTTTGTCCTCTGCGTCTTCTGGATACTGGACCAAAACGGCGTCATGAATTTGCATAAGAAGCTGACACGACTGACTTCTCCACACTGCAAGCATTCCTCTATTAAGGATGTCAGCAAGGCTGCCTTGAGGGTCATAGGCAATAGCCTCACGAAGAGTCGAGTCATCGTTTCGTCTCCCAAAAAACCAGCGCTTGCGGCCGGTTAAGGTGGTTAGGTACCCATCCTCACGGAGGGTACGATCTACTCGGGCGTGCCAGCGGAGATGGGCTGGGAAGGCGCGGAAGTATTTGGGTTGGAAGTCTTCGATGAGACTAATCTCAACTTTAGCCTGCGCGGCAAGGGTGCGAGGTTTGCCTCCATAGTTAGTGCCATGGCCAATCTTCTTGCACATGAAACGTCGATCGTAATGTCGGTAGTAAGGCCGCTCTGCAAGCTCTCGGTCACGTCTAAGGTTACCAGTCCAAGGGACATCATCTGGCCAGACGAGTTTAGCAACTGTAGTGTGCAGGTCTCCTCCTTCACACGCGTCAAGGTATCTCCAATCGTCGAAAAGGTTTCCTTCGATGGCCCCGACGACCCTGGACTCGCCTTGCTCGGCGTCGAGGTAGGCGAGCTTATATCCTGGATCGGATACGAACACAGATCGTAAAGATTCTTCGATATTTTGTAGATTTGTTCCGGTTCCAAATTCGGAAAAGCTAGAGCTAAGCCTGCCTGTAGTCGTCCCCGCAATATTATACGACGTTCGCATTCTTCCATCTGGATCGATCTCCGTCTTGAGCATGCTGATCTTCTTCTGCATATCACGCATGACCAGCATATGCGCGACGATCAATCTCGCAGAGAAATAGCTCTCCAGTTTCTCAAGAGCCTCGCGATTGACTGTAGGTCTTCCGCCTCGTCGGATGGGTGGAAGACCAAGGTAGTCGTAGAAAAGGAGATGCAAATCCTTATTCGATCGCCAGTTAAACTGCCAGAGTCCAAGGCCGTGGCCAACGATGCGATTAAGCTGCTCTTCGAGTTGGTCGAGCTTGGTGAAGTATTCGTCAATGACTTCGGCGCGGCGGGCTTGGTCGATGAGGACGCCGCGGCAGCGCATTTCGAGGATGGGGGCTTGGAGATCACGGGAGAAGGAATAGGTCCCCGACGTTTGATTATCGAGTTGAGGAAGGAGGACATTTAAAACCTCTCGCGTGATGACACAGTCCAAGCCATTATAGCACCACTCTTTTTCTTGGGCAGAGAGGTCTTCTGGCCCTAGTAGGTCTGTGCGGATTACCTTCATAGCTACTCATCGCGTTTTATGGTTGTAACCTTCTCACGCATATTCTTCCAACTGCCGTGGTCCGTGAATAGAGAGCCTAGGTAGCCTAGCCCCTTAAGTGACTCAGGTTGTAATGCGTGGCTGAGCAACATCGTATCGTGCTCACAATTGTAGACTTTTAGCCCATAACTACGCCAAAGGAATGCAATATCATACATGCCGTTCTGCATCACTTTAGGGATAGCTCGATCCATGAGTAGCTTGCGTATAAAGCCCCAAGCTTGTCCCTCGCTTCGCTGATCAGGCCAATAGCTTCTTCCCTTTCGCCTTCGGTCAAAGATTGGAATAACGAGAGCATCTCCGGTTGAAGGTGCGAACCCAATGCAGGTGATCTGGACACCAGCTGTTTCAATATCCACAGCCAGCGACTGGCATCCTCGGATGTGTAGGGCATAGAAGTCCTCTAAGTCGGAGATGGTTTCGGGGATATGGACGGAGACGGCGGGGCGACGGATTTCAGGGAAGGTGGACTCGCGGGCGGCTTTGATGAGGTCCATTACGGTGGTGGGTCGGAGTTCCCATTGCCGGCAGACGGCGGCGGGGTGGTAAGTGGGGAGGACCTTGTAACCAGTAACAGTGCAAGTAGAAAGCTCAGTAGTTCCACGATACTTGGAGATGGATGTTCTTCCGAGAAGCGCCCAAGATGCTGTATTTCCGAGGGCAATAATAATGTTTGGATCGACAGCGACCAGTTCTTCGCCGAGGCGGTTAAGCTCAGGGATGAATTCGGTTCGAACATATTTAGATTTGACAAGGGCCGGGTACCCGGCGATGCCTTCGGCTTTTGTTCCACAGAAGAACTCCACTTGGTTGCCGAGGGGATGGAGGGAAAACACATTTGTGAGGAAGCATTCGCTCCTATGGATACCAGCGTCCTCCAACATTCGAGTTAGCTCTTGCCCACTATAACCCACAAATGGCATACGAGCTTTTTCTTCGGCTTCGCCCCAGGCTTCGCCAACTATTGCGATTGAGCATTGCATATTGCCAAGTCCCTCAACAGTCTCTTTATGGTAGCCTCGGATAGTGGGTAGTCTTTAAACTCTCCACCCTCCTGGGCAATGCGAAGAACGGGGCGCCTGTCTGTGACTACCATGTAGATGAGAACTCTACCTGAAAAAATTGCCCCCGGATTGATCGGTATGGGCGCATCGCACCGGGGGCACTTCATTGCTTATCCCCTCCAGGTTACGGCTTTGACTGCCCACATCTGCGCACCCTGCGCTTCTGTGATAGCGATCGAGCAGAGCCGAACTATCTCAGGATTGTCACCACGCTCGGCGTATCCCTTGCGGAAGTCGTCGAGGTGGTCGATGATATTGGCGTAGAGCTTCTTGAGTTTGTCAACATCTCCCATCCCGGATGGGTTGAAGGAGAGGCCAACGGCTTTTTCGCCAAAGGTCTGTGCGCGTTCGTCCATGTTACTCCTCCACCGCGGCCACGCTGGCCACCTTCGCGCTCACGCCCGTTCCGTCTTGGAACGACTCGTGCCGCATGGTGACGATCAGTTGGGAGCCAGGGGCCTCTTCGATCAACTGTGCCAGCGATTTGTCTGTTATAATCTCACCGTTCTCATCAGCTTCGGCGACGCCACAAGCAACAAGCATGTCAGTGAGACGATATAGGGCTTTCTCAACGAGGTAGTAAGTGTCTTTGATCGTGCATTCAGACAGTTTCTTCTTTTCACCTTTCTTGTTTGTCAGCCACGCATCGAGAGCCTCTTCATCCACCGAGCTCATGGCTTCGAGGATTTTGTAGGTGAACTCGACGAAGGGGGTTTGCTTCTTTGCTGATTTGTCTTGCCTGGGTTGACCAGTGACGACGCAGACGTAGTCGCCAGTAGGCATTGCCTCAGGGCGTTCGACATCTGAGGCTTTGGTGTTGAGAATATCGGAGAAGGATGTTGCGGAGGTGCGTTGTGCTGTGGCGGCTTTTGCCATGTGCTATGCTTTCCGTTTGAGTGGGGTGACTTTGGCTGGTTGTGCGCGGAGAACCGCGAAGATGTCGGCTAGGCCTGTTTCGATGGGGTACTCCTCTGCCATGTCGAAGGGCTTGGGGTTTTTGAGATCGATGGTTCGGGTGGGGACGGTTTTGATCCGGCGGCGGCCTCCTTGGACGGTTTCGAAAAGGGCTACGGTGTTGAAGTAAGCGTTCACCTTAGAGGCGATTGCCTTACCTACTGTTGAGGGGAAGCCCTTTGATTTGCCCTCATCAGTATCTACGAAAACGATATGGGAGTTCATGATGACGTTAGTTTCGAAGTTGTCGGAGTTGAGCTGGGCAAGGACGGCAAGGATGCCCTTTTGAGCCTCGAAGAATGTTGAGCGTTTGTCTGGGTTGGCATTGATCGAGTCGTAGAAGTTCCAGGCGGCGTCGGAGAGGAAGGTTAGAGTGTCGAGGACAAGGATACAGTCGGGCCCCCAGTTAGCAGGTGGGCCAAGGTCAACGTCGTCATACTTCCACCGGTCGAGCATCTTGAGGGTGTTGATAAAGGCCGTGGCCGGACCTTTAAGCGCGGGGCCGTTAGCTGTAGCGTGACGGTTGTCGCGAAGGGTGCGATACTCGATACTGGCAATCTTATCAGGGCATTCTTTCAGAACGTAGTTCTTGAGCGAGTCAAGGCCGTTATCGAGATCGAGGATGCGGAGTTTGTAACCTGCGACGACGAGGGAAGTGAGGCCGCCGGTTTTGCCTGTGCCGGGGTTGCCCATGCAGCAGAGTTTGGTGAACTCATTGGACTGGTGATCGGCGAGGGAGGTCATTGTCAGTCGTCCCATCTATCAGTTGCGTTGTGAATTTCGTCCCACACGCTTTTACGGATTTTGGCTTCGAGGTCTTTGATTTCCTTTTCAGTGTAAACGTGCACAGGCCCATCGGCAACTGCCACGTCGAGCTCGAGCCGCGCCCATAGGGCGCCTTCGAACTCTTTAAGATAGGTTATTTTTGGCATTTGCCAAAATCTCCGTGTAAAGTGTGAGCAGGTCCCCCTCTCGAACATCCGCCTTCGGCCCGGTGCAGATTAGATGGCCAAGGCCGGGGAGGTGGATTGAGAACTCTAGCGAGGGACCGATGTCGTTGATCTTATCGACGCGGAACTTGCCAAGGATGAGTTTGTAGCGGATGGGTTCGGATTGAGGACTATCCACGTTGGGTAACTCCTGAGTTTGTAGGCATAGCAGCCGTAAGGTATGTCATAGAGTGATGGGCCTTCGTAGTTGTCAAAGCCCATAATGACATTTACTATCTGGGCTTGAGAGGGTTCCATCTGCTCTGCTCATCGAGTTTGGTAAACTGCGTCTTCAAGAAAGTCTCCCTCACACTCGGGTCCTTCCCACAGATTTCCCGGAAGGGGCAACCTGCCCGGTCGTCTTTCTCGGATCGGTAGTGGCCGCAGGATTTGTCATTCATGGGCCAGTAGTTGTTGATGGCATACTGTTCGGCCAAGGTTAGCCAGTACTTGAGGTCCTGCACCCACTCCTGCGTCTGCGCCGGGGTGCGGTAGGTGAAGCCCCGGCCAAAGCGGCTTTCGTCTTCGAGGATTTGCGCTGCGTCGATGATGACGCCTCGGACGGGGGTGCCAAGGACGACCTGCCCCGCGAAGGAGTAGAGGGACATTTGATTGTCGGGTTCGAATTGGGAGAAGAACCAAGCGCCGGGGGCGGCCGTGGTGGTTTTGCGGTCCATGACGAAGAGGTCGTCGTTCATGGAGACGACGCGGTCGAGGTGGCCGGAGAGGATGTAATTGACTTGAACTCCATTATCTGCCCAACTCGCCGGCCCCCAGTCCAACTCAAACCGGAAGCTCAACTCTACCGCGGGCTTTCCGTCGGTGAGGATGTGGGTCTTCGTATTCTCATTCCTAAACTGATCCAAATACCAAACCACCGTGCGTACCAAACCACTACGGGTCTTGGTCTTATGGTCGGGATCAAAGTCGGCAGTCCGTATAAGTAATTCTCGAACCGTGTCGTGGACCGCGTCATCATGCCGAATACCGGAAGCACGCGACACGTCGTAATCTTGAAGCGCATGGTGATACTCCTGGCCGAAGCGGAGATGGACAGACTCCTCCTGCGAGGACCAACCCTCTACCATTTGATAGTAATACAACCGCGGGCAGACCTTGAGCCAGCCGAGGCTTGTACTATCCCAAGCCACTTGTATATGTGTTCCAGGGAGGAAGGGGGATTGGACTTCGTCGGTCATTTCGACCACCAATGAAATTGAAATGGACCAAAGCCAGCGAAGTTTGCTTTAATAGTTGGGAAGTCGCTATCAATACTCTGGTGCCACCAAGGTAGATGCCACTTCCAAGGCTTGTACCAGTTGGGGATAAGATGCCTCAAGGTATCGTCCTCCTCTTCACCACCTGCGGGGCTTTGCCCAAGCCGATCTTGGCGAGGTCTACCTTCGGCCCTTCGTTCTTCTTCGGCTTGACGCCTGCATCGACGAGTTGGCGGTTGCGGCGATGGTAGGCGATGACTTCGTCGATGTTCCTCGCGGAGAGTTCGAGCGGGTCCATCGACATGAGCCAGTCGAGGTAGTTGCCGGTGCCGGGGAAGCGGGGGTCGTGATCCTCTTGCTCAGCCATTACTCTAACTCCAGATGTTTTGCGGCGCTGAGCAGAGGAAAGTAGAAGTCATTAGTAACTCCTAGCTGTCTTGCCAAACTATATAATAGTTTAGCTAAAGATTGTGTGTCATCTTTGTTCCTAAGCTCCTCAAGGTCAGCTGGTATGAATGGATCAGTCATCTTTAAACATCCTATTCTTGCTCCTGACGAAGTCATGCACGATCTCGCGAACCTTCTCCGACCAACGCTCGTAGTTGGCTTTTAGGAATTCATAGTCCTTTGCCCAGATGTTGAGGGTGACCTTCTTGTGGGGCTCTTCGAGCGGGGGAGTTGGCACGAGGCTTGCTCCTTTCATAGAGCATGTAGAGGTAAACTCGGGAGATGCCAAAGTCGCGGGCGATGCGCTTGGGGTGGTTAGCGATGTAGAGGTTGTAACGGGCGACGATCTCAGCTATCTGGGCATCGGTGACCCTACGTGGGCGGCTCATGTTCTTCGCCTCCGGATGCCATTCTCCGAATAGTTGTTGATCGGGGAAAGGTCGTGGATGTTTTCGCAGGTTTCGATTGGCGGAAGCTCTTCGGTTTCCCCGGGGAGCTTGCGGGGCTCGATATAGACCCACCATTTCTCGTCGATGAAGCGGGGATTGGGGAGGATGAGGGCGTCGTAGGGGGAAGTGCCCAGGTGTGGGTCGTCGGTGGCGAGGGCCGAGTGTTCGTTTCGGGAAAGTATGCGGGCGTAGTTCAGGCGCACGCGGAGATGGTGGGCGGCGCCGGAGGTGGGGCAGGAATGGCGGATGCCTGCGGGGGAGTCCATGGCACGATCTAAAAGATGAAAACAATCTTCATATGCCGCTCTTGAAGTCGAAACCGTCATTTGGGTGGCTCTATCGGCGCCCAGTGTGTGATTTCTTCACTTTTAATATCGCTTTCCCATTCCCATCCATTCACACCTGAGATGCACCAACCGTAACTTGTGTATTCCACGACAGCCATTGTTTCATAATAGAATTTTTCTATCCCAAATTTATCTACATTAGGTTGATAGGCAAGAATAGGTGTGCCATCTCGTGGTGCTGTTTCTATTGGTTGCCAATTCATTTAATATCCGTTGTGTTGATTTCATAGTAGGTTTCCATCGCGCGGGTCAGGATGACGTAGCGGAGGTTTAGGTCTTGCTCATCGGGGCGGAGGAGGAAGGGGTCCAGGTGATAGACAATAGGCCACTCCAACCCTTTAGCCTTATGGCCCGTGAGTAGTGTGATTGATCCGGATTGCTTAAAAAGATGTTCCGCATAAGCAATGGCTTGGGAGAGAGTCCGCCCGGTACGGGCGAATACGCGCATACATTCAGCGATATCTTGAGCGGTCGTAGAGCCCTTGGCGATTTTCTCGGACTCCCAGTGAGTGATCGCATTGAGAAGGGCCTCCTGTTTGGTGTTGTCGTCTCCTAATCGCCGCATGATCCCAATAACGCGAGGCCCCACATCGCTACCAGCGACACTAACACTGCGCCCCGCAGCCAAGAGGCGAAGGGCCAAGGCAAAGAGAGGAGCATTATTCCGACAGATGATAACAGAGCCATCGGTAAAGCTATTGAGCGTAGGGTTGCGAAGAGCCGCGACACGACCGCCCTCCTTGAGCCATTGCATGTTGGGGGCCCGCCAGCGAACGGCCTCGACGATTGCCTTGGGGCAACGGAAGCTGACGGAGAGGTCGGCGGGGGTCATCGCGAAGCGCGAGGCGAGCTTGCTCATTCCATTAGTTTCGGCTCCTCGAAATCGGTAAATAGATTGATATGGGTCCCCAACTGCAATAAGCCGACTTTTTGAAAGGTGATGGAGCATTTGATGATTGACGGGGGAAAGGTCTTGCGCTTCGTCGATGAGGACAGCCGGAAACTTCGGGTATGTACCACCGAACAGTGCGGGCATATATACCTGATCGTTATAGTCGATGAGGCCCGCGTACGCGGATTTGATCGAGCGGAGGAGGACCTCTTCGAGGAGGAAGGGGCCGATTTCGCCGAGGTCTTCGGGGAGGTGGGCGTAGAACTCAACTCGTTCAAGAAGTCGTTTACCATTGGGGTACTTACCCTCAGGTATGTAGCCAAGGCTCTTCGCGAGCGCGACCGCCCCGATGACTTCCCAAAAGACTTCCCAAGCTTCGCTCGCTTCGCCACGGGGTAGCTCCTTTATGAGTTCTCGGAGGAGGTCGGGGGTTTTCTTGGGGTCGAGAGACACCCTACCCGCGCAAGCAGTAGACCATATACGATGCCCCAGGCCATTAAAAGTACGTACAGTGGTTGTGGATTTGAAGCGTTTAGCCATGACATCAGCAATCCGCCGATTAAAAGCCAAGCACAGAACAGGAGGCGTGAGTACATCTTGGATCATCTCCAGGGTGGTGGTCTTTCCAGACCCCGCAAGAGCGTTGATGATGAGGTTGGACGAAGTCCCTTGGACAAGGGAGAGGATATGCTCCTGCTCGGCGGTGGGCGGAGGGGTCAATGGCAATGAAGTCTGGACCTTAAGGGCTCTCATTGGCGGGTCACCGGGCCCATGCTACTCACGTCCTTATGCGTCTCGATGATCGACTCGTTGAAGTCCTTGGCGAAGTCCGCGAACGGAACCGAGCGATCAGAGCAGGTATCGTAGAGCATGCAGATGGACATGCCGAGGATCGCGAGGACCTCGCGGGGTTGGTCGGTCACGAGGCAGATGATCGCGAGCCAGTCGTCGACGGCATCGCTGAGCCAGAGGAGGTCGCCGCAACCGGAGTGGTGGTTGTGTTCGGCCCAAATGCAGGACCAGAGGTGGGGCATTAGTTGAACCCCGCTTTCGCGCGCATCGACTTGGTCGCGATGTTGATGACGTTCGTCTGGGACATCTTGAACATCTCGCCCACGGCGAGGAACCCTTGGCCGTGTTCGAAGTCGTCTTGGGCTTTGTAGAAATGGCCGAGGGTGTAGGAGGCCTCCTCAGAGAGCCTTAGCTGCTCCATTAAATGTGCGAATATATCGGCCTCGGACCTAACGACCTTACTCATGCCCGATACCCCACGCTCGTCTTCGTCTTCCCTTTCGCAAGGTGCGACAGGACTGAGATGATCTTTTCAAAATTATCCGCTAGCTGCATCCAGGCTTTGGCCTTCGTCTTCGACTCGTGGATTTTTGCCCAATCCGCAAGCTCGCGAAAGTCCTCCTGCGCGAGGCGGCAGAACTCGATGAGTTGAGAGAAGGTGATGGTAGGGGAGAAGTCGCCACCGAGGGTTTGGTAGTCGAGGCGGTTGGTGGGGGGCTTGGTCATGGGCGATCGTACTCCTTAATAGGTTCCTCGGTAATACTTTCGAGGTCCTTGAGGTAGTTAGGCCCGCGATTGGCGAGGAATTCGAGGATGGCTTGGCCAATGTTCTCGCCGAAGTAGAAAATATACATGCCGCCGAGCTCAAACTTGAAGCACTTCATGGGATCACCCGGCGCTTAACCGGCTCCTGTGGCTTCGCCTTTCCAATCCCCATCAGGGAGAGGATGTCCGAGGCGGCGGTTGCGAGGCGGGAACGCTCAGCACGAGGGGCCCAGTAGTCTCCGGCTTCGATGGCAAGTTGGACTAGTTTAAAGGCCCCTTCGATGGTGGTAGCTCGCTTCATGACGGCGTGGGTGAGGTCTTCTGACCACGCCGTCATTTCCCATTCTTCGGTGTTGAAGTCGAAGATGATCGCGGTCATATGCCAAGGGCTAAGGGCGTATTGGATTTCAGCGATGCTGTCGTCGCTCATCGCTGCGGCTTCCCTGGCAGCTTCGGCTCGCCGGTGTTGAGTTCCATGATGAGGTTCATGACTCGGGCAAGGCGTTGGCCGTCGGTGGCCTTCCAAAGGGTGCGGCCTTGGAGGCGCTTCATCGCTTCGCAATAGAGGTTGATGAGGTAGGCCATGATGAAGGCGTGGTCACGGTCTTCGGCGGCGTCGGTATTCTTCAACAACTCAGAGATGGAGAGCTCAGATGGGAGCTCAGGGGCGATGGCCTCAGCCACGATCCGCTCCGCCGCGCGGGCTTGGTCTTCGGTGATGTCAGCCATAGATGCCATTCTCCTTGTGATCGGCGTACCAGTCGGCGTCGGTAAGCTCGCCCTCGATAAAATGGGAGGAGGTGACAGCGGAGGCGCGGGCCCTAGCGGCCTCGATGGCCATGCCTTCGGCGAGGTAGCGGGCGAGGCGGTCGTTGTAGAAGGCTTCGCGGGTCATTCTTTGGGCCCTACATGTAATAGAGTGTGAGGGAAGGTGATGTTCTTTGATAGCTCATTGAGAGCGTTTGCATTAGCTTCCAAAGCCCGAGCGACGGCTAATATTGCGGGCAAGTATTCGGAGTCTCCTCCATTGAAGTTGCAGTTTTGCACCATCACCTCTGGATTGTAGGTCTTTGATTTGAGCCGCTTACTCATTTTCCCATCCCTCTGCGCTTGACTACGGCTAGGGCCGCTTCACGCATCCCTTCGGGCAGGTCGAGGATCGGCCTTCGGCCCTTGAAGCGGGTGACGCGAGCGACTTTGCCACTGACGTTGACGGCCTTGGAGGCGATGTTGCCGCGGCCGGTGAGGTGGCCGCCGCGTGGGCCGGAGATGTTGGGGATATGTTGGAGGGCCTTACCCAACCCCCCTTCGGTAAAGGGGAAGGGGAGGACCATCGTGCCGAAGTCGAGATAGAGGGTATCAGCGGAGCGGAAGATGGAGGGGCAGAGGGGAGGGGCTTTCATGGTCGGCTCTCAATCTTTGCAAGTATATAATCACTTTTGGAGATGTAGATGTAGTCCTCTTCTGGCAGGTTAGCGATCCACGCTTTGCAAGCTTCAAGTGTTGCTGGGCCGAAGATGAAGAAGTATCGACCTTCATCTTCCATATGTATGGGGCCTCTCATCACAATCCATTCGTTTGAAGGCATCATGGTATCTTCCTCCTCTTGACAATGGGCGCCCCAACCCCCACCGGGCGGGCTGGAGCGGCTTCGGCGCTTAGGGACGGCTGTGGCCCCTCCGGTGGCGAAGGGGGCGAGGCGGGTGAGCTTGCCTCAGCCCCTTGCGCAGGGAGGACTTGTGGCGGTTCCTCCCCGGCTTGCGCCGACGTACCCATTACCGTGTCGTCGGCGAGCAGGTTAGTGGTGAGAGAGGATGGAGTCGAACCATCGTAGGACTGAGCCACCTGATTTACAGTCAGGCCCCTTTGACCACTCGGGCACTCTCCCATTGCTTCGGGGATATCGACGATTGGCTTGCGCCACATACGGGTGTCCCATTCGAGGAACCACCCATCCCCGATGTGTTCATGCTTAAGAAACATCGGTAGCATCGTCCGATGCCTGCAGCGGGGCTTGTTCCCCTGTGGGCATTGGCACTCCGACTGCGTCAACGCGTAGACGCTTTCGCAGTGGTAGTCCGGGTCGAACTTCTGGATGATGAACTCGCCCTCCTGCGGAGACGAGTGGAGGGTGTAGAGGGAGATGGTCATCGAAGGTCCCCTTTTAGGGTGTCGATGATATCAAATGAAATGTTTTCATTCCCTTCATTGTCGTAGTAGACGAACTTGCCATCTGGGATATTGATATTCAAATCGCCATTTGGCAAGTTGATACCTGGAGCAGCGATGAAGTCGTAAAGCACAAACTCCTCCATCTCACCGTCCCAACCAGTTGTTGTTCCGATAGTGATGCCAAGGAACTTCCAGTCTGTTCGATCTATCATGGGAGTCAGCCCTTTTAAGCGATTGTAGAAAGAGTAGTGTACCACAAACCCGCCTCAAAGTCAAGAACATTCGCGTGCATCGCAGATAAATCGCACTCACGTGGGTGAGTATTCCCGCGATGGGTATGGCGGTGGGTGCAAAGCGCATGAGCAGGTCTGGCTTCGCCTGGGCAGCTCTCGCAGAGCCAGTAACCCTAGTGGTACCCTTGTGGTACTCTAGAGTAACCCTAGTGATACTCTCAATAGGAACCTTTGGGTTGGGTGGGGCGATGGGGGTCTTCGGTAAAAAAAAAAAAAAAAAAAAAAAAAAAAATACGGGGGGGGGGAAGAG